>Ga0265293_10000598_pt1 | contig 84870 bp, 66 predicted proteins | sample Munlanlewell138R_FD_192505 | JGI IMG/M metagenome (GOLD analysis project Ga0265293, IMG submission 192505) | Leachate microbial communities from a municipal landfill in Southern Ontario, Canada - Leachate well 138R | ecosystem: Engineered > Solid waste > Landfill > Unclassified | place: Canada... | reverse complement strand
TTATAGGCTGGCGAGAGAGAACTCTACGACATTGGCTCGAAGCCTAAGGCGGATCACTCTCTTTTACGCCAGCCTTAAGATCATCCTGATCTTGACAAGTTATCTATACTTTCCAGAAAAAAGGCGGCTCAGGGCCGCCTACGACTATACTCCTTAGATGACCCTTAGATAAGGGTTGTGTCCCAAGGGATATTTTGCTCTTGACAGAATACCAATTATCCGAGTGATAATGGATCATATAAAACATAAAGGTTCTTACACCTTTTTTCTGTTAAATCTAACACCGATAAATGTACGGAGAAACTAAAAATGAATACGAAGAAGATTTTTATCACACTGATTACTCTAACTGTGTTTACCATTCTGAATGCACAGTTTACATCCGTCACCAATCAAGCTTTCCCTGAAACTCCAAAAGGGGCTTGGAGTGTGGCTTGGATTGATATTAATAACGACGGGCTTTTAGACGCATTTATAGTGCCTTACTACTTCTACCTCAACAATGGAGACGGCACCTTTACTCCGAGAGACACATCCGATCTTGATTCTTACGGCATAGGAAGCGATACCAGAGTCTCTTTCGCCGACGCTAATGGAAACGGCTATATTGATATGGTTATTACAGAACATATTCACACTACTCCAACAAGAGAGCGCCACTGCTTTTATTTTGAAAACTCAGGTCCTCCCGACTATAAGTTTACAGGGGAGAAGATTTATACTCTCCCGCTGAACGTAAAGGGTGGGCAACCAATGTTTGTCGACGTTACTGGCAACGGTAAGATGGATATTTATATAACACTTTTCGGCAACTGGGAGCCAGATCACGGTTTAGGGGCTGATCGTCTTTTCTCCCGAAACAATCAAGGGAACTGGTATGATGCCACAGGTATCTACATACCACAGCTCAATCTCCCCCAGTACAAAAGAGCAAGTCGCGGTGTTAACTCTTGTGACTTCGATATGGATTTCGACATTGATATTTTCGTACCAGTTTATGTTATCGCCCCGAGCAATCCAGTCAATATGCTGTGGGTAAACGACGGAACTGGCAGATTTTTCGACAAAGCAGATGAAGCTGGTGTCGCGATCGAGCCGCACGGAAGAGATGGCTATGGATTAGCCTCAGGTGCCGCTTTTGGTGATTTTAACAACAACGGCTGGTTTGACCTTGCCGTCGCTAATATTCACGGCTGGGCAGCAGTCTATGAAAACAATCAAGATGGAACTTTTACCAACATAACCGAAGAGACAGGACTCTTTACTGACGGACCAGAAAAACAGTGGCACAACGTCAACTGGATCGACTATGATAACGATGGATGGCTCGACCTCTGGCTTACGCAGTGGTATGGAGATGAAGGGTATTTTTGTTATGTTTTCGAAAACCAAGGACCTGAACGTCCTGGATACTTTGTAGATGTCACAGAAAAGCTCGGTTTTACCAAATTCAATGAATTTAATGAAGTAATGGGACTTGCAGCTGGAGACTATGATGGAGACGGTTTTCTCGATATTTTGTTCTACACCTCAGCAGGCTATAGGCCTGAACATAAAGGGGTACACCTCTTCAAAAATAATGGAAATGACAATAACTGGCTTCAAGTAGATCTCGTTGGTAGTGGCGTCAGGGTTGGTAAAACAGCAGTCGGAAGCCAAGCAAGAATCTTCTACAAGGACGGAACTGCAAGCTATATAAAACAGGTGGAAACTACCTCAAGTGACCAAAGTATGCATCAGCTACCATTACACTTCGGTCTCGGTAAGCAGAATGAAATACAACAAATAATGGTGCGCTGGATTGATGGTAAAACTGAATACTGGCGAGGTGAAGACATTGGCGGTGTTAACAAAAAAATAACACTTGAATATGGTGCCGGCTCCCCACATTCCAGCGTAATATACGTAGATATTGAAAATGAAGAGTATGGAGATGGATCAAACTATAACCCATACTCATCACTCGCCAGAGCAATAGACCTCGCCCCTGAAGGGAGTATTGTTAACGTTGCCCCGGGAGAATATCTTGAAACGCTCGACTTTGGCGGCAAAGGGATCACAGTTGTTAATCAAGGCAAGCCTGAAGAGACTATTCTTATGGGTTCATACCCAGGAAGCCCTGCTGTTGCCATAGCCTTTACTGGCGAAAAAGAGGCAATATTGGATGGTTTCACTATTCACAGCGGCTGGGGACAAGGACTAAGCCCAGGTGGGCTATTTATTAGAGAAGCTTCTCCGGTAATTAAGAACTGCGTTTTCACTAATAATACCGCCTCAAATTTTGGTGGTGCAATAGGTATTGAATACGCTGCCCCAACTTTTATCAACTGCCATATTGTTGATAACCAAGCAATTAGCGGCGGTGGTGGAATTAGTGCATCTTTTTCTGACGTTACTCTGATCGGCACAATTGTTGAAGGGAATAGCGCCGCTTCAGGCTCCGCAATCCGCTGTTTAGAAAGCAACCTAAATTTGATCAACTCAGTGATAATAAACAATAACGCTTCCGAACAAGGGGTTATTCACCTTGAAAAAGGTAGTTTGAATATTGATTTCTCAAATATCCTCGATAATAACTCAGGTATCTTTATGACCAATACCCCTACTGAACAAGGGTGGATCATTACCAACAGTATCATCCAAAACAATGGTGACCAAGATTTTGTATACGACACCGAACCGAGTATAACCTATTGCAATACCACCTTTATACAAGAGGGAGACGGAAATATTTCTGCTGACCCTGCATTCTTAGACCACTTAAATGGAGATTGGAGATTAGCACCTTTTTCAAGCTGTATTGGAGCTGGTAGAGTAACAGGCGTTGATTACGACATGGATAACAATAAAAGACCTCAGCCAGAAGGCTCAAACCCCGATATTGGTTGCTATGAACACGAACTGGGCTCCCCTATTTCATCCGAAATTTATGTAGCAACCGCTGGTAATGATGAAACAGGGGACGGATCTGAGTCAAACCCTTACAAAACAATAAACTACGCTATCACTAAAGCAGTCGATAGGCAGACTATTGTCGTAACTGCCGGTACTTACAAGGAAAATGTTAAGTTTAATGGAAAGAACTGTCGTGTCGTCTCAAAATACGAGCATACGGAAAACAAAATAGAAATCATTAACACCATTATCGACGGTGGTGGTGAAAATCCAACTGTCCAGTTTACCAATAACGAGTCCAGCTTAGCCGAGCTAAAAGGGTTCACAATCACTAACGGTAAATTCTCAAACGGCGGCGGGATAAGAGTAGCTGACTCCAACCCTACCCTCTCTCACCTTAGAGTAGTTAACAATGTAGCAACTACCAACGGAGCCGGTATTTTTCTGCAAAATTCCGAAGCAATTCTTCGAGATATCTATATCAGTGACAATCAAGCAAGCAATTACGGTGCTGGGCTTACTGTTATGAACTCCAATCCAACGCTTGAACGTATCGACATTAACAATAATAGTGCAAACAGTAACGGCGGCTTTGCAACCATTAACTCAACCGTGGTAGCCAGACACTTTACTGTGGCAGATAACGTTGGTAAAGGGAGCAGCTCTGTCAGCGGTGGGGTTTTAAGTGTTAACTCACACATTTATATGATAAACTCCATTCTATGGGGTAATGAGCCCGAACAGATAGGGCTTTTAGGAAACGGCTCCGTAAACGTCTTTTATAGTGACGTTCAAGACGGTTTTTACGGCACTGGGAATATTAATGTCGACCCCCAATTCCTCTCAGCAGAAAATAAAGACTACCGTCTAAATGAAAACTCCCCCTGTCGCAATGCCGGCATCGCTAAATATTCACAAGGTAATTTAGAGCTAATCGATTTACAAGAAGGGACTTGGAGTGGTTCTGCACCAGATATGGGTGCCTATGACTATATGTTTACTGACGTGGAGAAACTGCTTTTACCACAGTCTGACTTAAGAATAACTGCAGCGCCAAATCCATTTAATCCAAGCACTAAAATCAGCTTCAATCTGCCCGAAAAAGGGTATGCCACCCTCACTATCTACAACATAAAAGGACAAGAGGTTATGAGATTAGTCGAAGATAATCTAAACGCTGGATCCCATAATGTCATCTGGGATGGGAAAGATAACAGTGGCACCTCACTATCGAGCGGTGTTTATATGGTGAAGCTTGCCAGCGGCAAGCACAGCGCTACCAACAAAATATTGCTACTGAAATAACATAAGTCTATACAATACAAATAAAAAGGCGGCTGATTAGTCGCCTTTTTTCGTTATTACGTGATAAGTTTATAACTTTGACCTTGCAACGCGAAAACCGTAAGATCTATAAGTAAAGCTTGGCTTAGTCTCAGTCCGACTCGATGGACGACAGTGAATTGGACTGTTATTCCACGAGCCACCCCTCACGACAACAGAAGTGCCCTCTGGGGGACCTTTCGGATTGACTTTTTTACTATCGTGATACCCTTTGGCATAATGATCCCAACACCACTCCCACACATTGCCCGACATATCGTAAACACCTAAACTGTTGCCCTGTTTAGTGCCCACTCGTTGTGTTTGGGAATTAGAATTGTCATAATACCAGGCTACTTTTTCTATTGTATCGTCACCGGAATATCTAAATTCATTCATTTGTTTAGCCCCACCCTTTGCAGCATATTCCCATTCTGCTTCCGTGGGAAGCCTATATCCGTTTGAATTCCAGTTACACTCTACAACCCCCTCCGACCATAACTCGGGGTTAGTTACTCCCTTAATGCTATAAGTAGGCTCTAAGCCCTCATTCACGCTCCTTTTATTACAGTATTCTATAGCATCATACCAGCTTATTTGCTCTACAGGTCTTTCTGCACCTTCGAAAAAAGAGGGGTTTTCCCCCATAATCTCTATCCACTCCGACTGAGTTACCTCATACTTGCCGATTAAAAAGCTACTCAATTCCACATTATGTACCGGTCGCTCCTCTACATAGCCATCCGCACTCCCCATTTCAAATAGACCGCCCTGAACATATATCATACCGGGCACTATAAAATATTCAGCTACCTCTTCTGAGCTATCTGACCATCCTCTTTTGAACGCTTTGGCTTTTAGCGTCATATGCTGACTAATCTTTATCGGTTCCGTATAGTTAGGAGAATATTGTGTAGGTTCTTCGCCATCGGTTGTGTAGTAGATGATAGCGTTTTCAGTATTGGAAGTAATTGTTATCTCTATTGGTGATTCATAGATACCTACTGAAGGGACAAATATGGGTGTTTCTGGGGCTAACTTGTAATCGGCGGCTATAGTTCCCCCTCTATGCCAAAGTCGCCCATAAGGTCTTGCTTTGATCGTTGTGTTCTGAGTTATTTCTATCGGCTTTGTGTATAGCATAGAAGAGCGTTTTGGTTCGGAACCGTCTATGGTGTAGTATATTTTGGAGTTTTTGATGCTGGAGCTTATTCTAACCAATTGAGGTTCATTATACAAGCTTGGTTGAGGTTGGAATTCAAGTTGGTATTTATCCCCACCCTTATCTCTCTCTGATGTAAAGATAGAGCAGCCAGTCAAAAGCAGTATGCCGGCTATGACTAAAACGAGTTTTTGTTTCATTTCGACCTCATTGCTTGAATATAGCTCAATGATTAAAAACTAACTCTTTATCTGTCAAGCCAATACCTTCAAATCTCTACAAATGAAAAAGGGGCAAAGCCTTTAAGCCTTACCCCTTTGTTTACTATTCTACTCAATAGTGTAGAACTATTTGAGCATTATCATCTTTTTGGTCGATGTATAGGTTGCAGTTGTCATTCTGTAGAAGAACATACCGCTGCCCACAGTTTGATTATTATCGTTGCGGCCATCCCATACTACTATGTGTTTACCAGCCTCAACCTCATCGTTGAGAAGAGTTTTAACTTTTTGTCCTTTGATGTTATAAATCTCGATGCTAACGTTTCCGCTCTCTCTCATATTGAAGCTAATTTTGGTATCTGGGTTGAATGGATTTGGATAGTTGCCCACAAGCTCAGTTGCCACGGGTATTTCAACAACCTCTTCTGCCGAAACAACTGTTATTTCTTCAGTCATTACAGGCTCAGATTCTCCTGTTGAGTACAATGCGTAGACACTGTAGATGTAGGTCCCATTTGTCAGCCCTGTATCGGTATATTCGGTTTCTGTAATGTTATCAGCGATTACTTCACCATTTCTGACGACTCTATACCCTTGAAGCGCTCTTGCTTCGGTGAAATACTCACTGGAGTAGTTACCGTAGTAGTTTGGTGCAGCTGGGAATATTGAGTAGTTTTCATCCCCACCGTTATGGATCAGCGTATACTCAAGGCCAGAGCTGTAGGTATTCTTAGATTTGTTAGAAGCGAATGATGATACGTGATCAACTGGACCAAAGTCGTATCCATAAGCCCTGATCATGAAGTTTTGCCTAATTGGATTCTCTCTCTTACCTAAGTCGTCCCACGGCAGAGTTCTATAGTTGAATGTGCCAAATGTAGTTCCATCTTTGAACTCATAAGGCTCTCCAACGCCGTCATCAGTTCCTAAGCCGAGAAAACCACCGTAACCAAGCCCGACTATGAAACCATTAGGTGCATAAACAGGCTCTTCGAGTTTATAAATGTTCCAGACAAGGTTTTTGCTATCCACATAGGACTGTTTGTAGAGGAGTAGATCGCTGTCTGGCACCCCTTCCTCATTCAGACCAAATACGTAAACAGTAACGTAGGAGTGTGAACCACCCTCATCTGTTAAGTACCAGCTGATTTCACGCACCTCTGCAGTACGTTTGAAAGCAGAACCCATAACGCTATTAAAGGAGCTACCTGTCACCCCTATCTGGCTATACTGAACACCGTCGTCATAGCGGAATTCAACCTTCTCTACTCCGGGCTCTACCCATCTAAGGTAAACAGTGTCGTTATCATACTCATACTCTAATTCTTGGACTGGTAAGAGTGATTCTATAAGTTCGACGTCATATTCGAAACTTGTAGTTGTAATCTCTATTCCCTCTTCCATATACTCATCAAAGCCTTTCAGTGTAACACTGATCTTATAGGTGCCAAACGGTAATAATGGGAAGATAGCTTTCCCATCCGCTGCGACATTCTCAGAGTATACTACAGGCACTTCATCGTCACTGGTGAGCTCTACGAGTGCATCTGTAACTGAATCACCTGAGTTGGAGGTAACATTAACAACAACCTCTGCTCCAAATACTTTAGTGACTTTGTTGGAGAATGCAGGCTCCGATACCAAACCGTTGGTATACAAGCCTTTCACTGCGTATAAGTAGTCGCCTTCTTCCAGGCTACCCCAGGCTCTGTCTAAGAATGAGAGCTCATCGATAGAGGTAATCTCTATAAGTTGTGACCACTCAGCTTCGTCTTCCTTTGTCTCTTCTGTTAACCGGTATACAAAATACCCTTCATGTGCTCTGCTCGCATCCCTTGTGTTGTGTACATCGGAACTGGAGTTACTTCTCAGCCTCTTAGCAATGTTAAGATCACTTCGAGAGACGCTTGAGTTAATTCTTGCTGCTGTGAACTCTGACTTAACACCATTTGATTGGCGTACTAAATCAGCACCTCTAAACCTTAAGTTGCCAACTGAAATGTAGTCAACAGCCCAAAGATTCCATAATCCATCATTGGTATCTGGATCTTCAGCGTGCCAAGCTAATCTGATTTTCTCGCCATAGTAATCAGCTAACGAAATTTCATATGGGAATGCATACTCATTCCATCCCTCTTCCTCATAGGCAGAAAGGTTTTGGAGTACTTCCCAAGTTTCGCCACCGTCGGTAGAAACTTTAACGTAATAGTTATCACCTTCTTGTGATCCTTGGTAGCCAAAAGTCCAGTAAGACAAGTCACCTACAGGGCAGGTAAAATCATTAGTTATCAACCATTCGTCTTGGTGTTCAAAGCTCCAGAATACCATAGCGCCATAGTTATCATCTATCGAGGCGTCTTGAATGATAGTCCAGTAGCCTGGGTATTCCCCTGAAGCATCAGTGTTTACGCCTGTTATATCCCAACCTTGTGGCAATACACCTTCAGCAAAGGTCTCCAACCACTCTCCTGTAGCCGGGGTGAGTGCTTTTTCCCAGCTCAATAAGAGTTCATCATTGTTCTGCACTTCTGCCACCACGTTGATTGGTGGAGAGGTTAGTTCCTTCATATAGAGGTCTCCTAATTCGATATCATCGAATTCGGCGACTATTTCTCTAATGATAGTTTCATATTTTGGATGTATTATTCTCAGCTCATAAGTGTTATACTGTGGCATCCATTCGAATGCAAAGTAACCAGTTTCATCAGTAATAATGCTTTCACTATAGTCATCCAAAGCTAAGATAAGTTGAGCATCAGCTAAGCCATTAGCAGGATCGTCGCTACCTACAACTCTACCAGTAATATTTAATGATGTTTTCTCATGGAGCTCAAAATCAATATATGTGACTTTATCCTCTCCGAGCTCATAATTTTCGTATGTATGGGTGGTATGCCCTTCATAAGAGGCTTTGATATCAAAAATACCCATTGGGGTACCAATGATATGATATATGCCATACATATTTGTAAGGGCACTTAGGTCTGTATCAATTATCTCAACTAATGCGCCTTGAAGTTCAGCACGATCAAATGGTGAGGTGACAATTCCTGAAATACGTCTCAAGTCAGACATTTCCACTTTAATATCGTCAATATACCAGCTATCGAAGTCCTCATCATCACCCTGTACTACCCAAGAGATATATGTTTTCTCAAATATAGGGTGTACAATATAGGTAACCACCTCTTCAGCATCATCATTTACATCTTCAGCTTTGAGCTGCCATAATTGTTCTTGCCAGTATTCTTCATCATGACTTGCCTCTATCGTAACTTCTACATTATCACCTGTAACATTTAACTTATGCTTGAATGATAATAGAAGCAGAGTCATTCCGTCTGTATGAATAGCTGGGGTTGAGAAGCGGGTATAACCAGTGTCGCCGATCTTTTCGCATTTCAACTCGAATGATTCACCGCCTGCTTCAGCAGTCTCTGAGATAACCCAATTTGAGGTACCTCCTGGAACAGCTTTCCAATCTTCTGGTTTTTCAGAGGCGTCAAAACTCTCTACCAGTGGTAGATACAGAATTGTCTCATATCCTACTCCTGATATATTGACAATGTGGTTTGATCTTGTTTGTTCAGTATCAACACCGTTCCCTTTTCTGAGCTGGTTAATCAAAAGTGAGGGAGGTTGGATATTATCATCGATGATTAAGTCTACTCTCTTTTCGCCTACCGATTCGGGTGCAAAAGTTACTTGGATAGTAGTCGATTCTTCGGCTCTCAGCTCAATTTGCTCTTCGATATTAGTTAAGGTAAAGCTATCTTGATCGTCTCCTTCCAATATTATCTTGTCGGGATCTAACGTAATAACTCCACTACCAATATTTTTCAGAGTAAAGGTCATTGGCTCACTTTCAGTATGGATCTTTTGTCTGCCAAAATTGTGAGCTATCGGCGTAACGTCTAATGTTGGATTAGCTGGTGCATACTCTAAGCTGACGTAGTCAAGATACATGTTGTTTCCACCTTCGCCGATCGCTTTGATAATTATATATTCAGGCTCAGTACCTGAAATCTGGACTATTCTTGAATAGTAATGCCAACCCTCTTCTTCTTCAGTAGGCTCTAACGCTGTAGTTCTGTGATAAGTTTGAATCTCTGTAGCGCCTGTTAAGTTAGGTTGGTTGTTTTTGTAAAGAACTACACGATCAGCTTTGTCGTGTAATGCGTGGTCTCTATACATCCAGAAGCTAAATCTGTATTCACCCTCTTCAAGAGCAATCTTTGGAGTAACCAAAGCAGCGGTAGTACCAGCAGCATATTCGTGACTTAGGAATGCTGCCATTCCTGGGCTACTATATGGTCCAGTTTCAGGATCGTCACCATAAATGCTTCTTTCAAACAACCCTTCACCTGCTACTTGCAGACTTCCCCATCCCTCAGGTGGGAACTCTCTATCGGTGAAGTCCTCAGCCCAGGTAACTCTATCTATGACTTCAAATGAAGTTTTGAACGACCAAATAGGACATTCTTCTGCATCACCTCTGGTAGCATCATCGTTATCTAAGATATTTGCTCTTATAATTCCACCACCATTTGTTGTAGGAACTACTTGCCAGAAGTATTCTGTAGATTGTTCTAAATCTATCGGAGGATAAACAAGATACTCACCAGGTCCACCTGCTACATAAAGCTCGGTAGCATCTTCTAATGTCGATGATTTACCAATTATTAATCGGTATCCCAGAGGATTTTTATAATCTTCATTGTGTCGATATGTCCAACCTAATTCTGTGTCTGTTGGAACCCTTGTAGCACCATCCTGTGGTTGAGGTTCAATAGCTACTGTAGGATTCGGATTAGGCCACTCTATAAAGTATGCAGTAGCTACCTTGTCTTTATCCATAAAGATGGTGAGCTCTGCCTCTTCTATCTCCTCACCGTCAACAACCCATTTATCAAAGATCCAGCCTTCGACTTCTGCCAGTGCTTCAACTCGAACGGACTGTCCTTCATCAAATGAATATGCACCCGGCTCAGGCTCTGTATTTCCCTCTCCGTCACAGGCAATAGTCAATGTGTAAGCGGGATAACCGGTTACCACTACGTCTTTTATCTCACCCCAACCACCGGTCACACCAGCCATTGAGTTGAGCGTCCATCTTATACGGACATTTTCGTGATTATATACAGCTTCTGGCAAATCAAAAGCTATTCTTTCCCAATCATCCCCTTGTGACGGTAGGAAATGATTACCATCTGGGTATTGAATCCAAGTATCTCCGCCGTCGATACTATAGGAGGTAGCAAATCTTCTTGGTCCATACACTTCATCATCGTCGTCATACTCCCTTCTTAAATTAGAAGTTAAATGAAGATCAGACGCAAACCCTTTAGTCGATAAGGATATCTCCCAATACTTATTGGTAGACCAGCCGTCGGCTCGGTATGTACCTTCGGTCGGATAACCGGCAACCATATTAGCAGATGTTGAAATCTCGTCGTAAATATCAGGTCGTGAATCAAAGAGAACTGTAGCAGGATTTTTCAAGACAATTGCTTTTTCATTATATAGAAACTGCCCTGCTGACCCTGATTCAATAGCAAACTCACCTGTGGCAATTCGGCCTGTGGTAGTTTGAGTTGCCTCAACGCGTACTATCTCACCTGGTTGGAAGTCCACTGGGGCACCAACAGCTTTAAAGTTGCCCACGTCAAAGATAAGAATAAAGCGCCCTGATTCTTCATGTATATAAGCTAAAGAACCATATCTGGCGTCCGGCCCTGGTATTACATACTCTGGGCGAGTCACTATCCAAACCTTGAATTCAATAGTACCCTCTTCTGGGTAAATTACATTATCCGGGTAATAACCACCAAAGTCATATAATTCCTGGACTATCGGTTTAGGTGTCTGAGCATACAGAGATAGGCCAAAAATCATAGACAATAGTAGCAGAAACAAAACTCTCTTAAACATACTATACCTCACTTTATACTTTTTATCTATATTATTTCAGTAGAATCATTCTCTTAGAGAACGTCTCTCCACCATTTTCCACACGATAGAAATAGACACCACTTGCTACTGGTTTACCTTTCTGATCGTCTCCATTCCATACATAACTATAAGTTCCAGCTTCTAAGCGCTTATTAACTAATATCTTCACTAAAGCGCCTTTAGTATTATAAACAGACAGATTGATTTCAGATGAGTTTGGAATATTTAGCTGAATTGTGGTTTGCGGGTTGAATGGGTTCGGGTAGTTCTTAGCGTCAATCTTTGTAATTGAAGGGAGAACTGATTCTTCAGCGCTTACATCAGTAGTTAGTTTAGCTACGAAAATATCTGAGCCACCACTACTGGAAAGCCATTTGTTAGCTAATTTCATATCACTTTGGAATGTTCCTGTAACAAGAACATTGTCGTCACCATCCATACAAATTGATGTGATTTGGTCGGTATAAATACCACCCTGTTTTCGACCCCAAATCCAATCTCCTTTTTTATCCATCATAGTGATCAGCATATCCCAACCACCGTTGGTGTTGAAAAGAGCTTCACCCACATAAATGCTACCTGAAAAATACCCTGCTGTGAGAATATTGTCTTGTGAATCGATAACCATGGAGCTTGGAACCACCTCTTCTTCTCCACCAGCCGCTTTAGCCCATTGCCAGCTACCTGAGTTGTTTAGTTTAGCTACGAAGAGATCTTTACCACCTTGGTTCTCCAATTCATAAGCTCCAAAGCTTGCTAAGTCTTGGAAGTAACCGGAAACAACTACATTTTCCGCACTGTCTATACCAACTGCTGTGACTCGATCATCTTTTTCGCTACCACATCTCTTCGCCCATTGCCAGTTACCGGCGTGATTCATTCTTGCAACAAAACCATCCTCACCACCGACACTGTTTAAGGTATTAGATCCGAACGCTGCAGTACCTTTGAAGTAACCGCCTACATATAATGCTTTACTTTCATCCACGACCATACAGGTGCTAAAGGCGTCAAAAGAGCCGCCAGCGCGTTTTGCCCAGACCCATTCTCCATCATTATCTATTTTAACAACAAAGAGATCAGTCCCTTCTGAACTAACCAATTTAGTGTCACCAAAGTTAGCAGACCCTTGGTAAGTTCCTGTAACATATACGCTATTCTCAAGGTCAGTTACAACAGCAGTAGCGTTCTCATTCCCTTCACCGCCACAGCTAACGGCCCATTGCCATTCTCCATTATTGCTTAGCTTTGCAATAAAGACATCACGCTTGCCAGCACTAACCAAAGTTTTATTACCAAAAGTAACACTACCTTCGAAAAGACCGGTGATGACAATCTCACGTGCGTCATTTAAGCTTAATGAGTTAACTTGGTCAAGTCCAGTTCCACCTACTCTTTTAACCCACTGCCACTTGCCTTCTGAGTTGACTTTTGCAACAAAGCCATCTCTGTTGCCAGCACTGGCTAAAGTTGTGTTACCGAAAACTGATTCACCTTGAAAAGAGCCGACAAGATAGGAGTTTCCATCGCTATCTGTGACAATATCTTTACTTAATTCTTCTTGAACTCCACCGGCTTTAATAGCCCACTCCCCTTCGTAGTTTTGACCGAAGAGACAAAATACTCCAATTAACAACATTGCAGTAACAAGGATACGTTTCATTATTCCCCCTTTAATTGATTAATTTACGAAAATTCCATAACATTGAGCAGACCCCTATACTCAAGGAGTTGCTTCAATTCACACCACTATGTCCATCTACGGCACCCTGCTGATATCATAAAGAGCTGTCAAGAAAAAAAGGAGCGCTATTGAGATAACTATTGTCTTTTAGCAGAATCTATCTCATTTTTCTGCCTAACTAATCGACGTTCCGATCAGCCGTTACAGAAAAGAATTAATCACTAATTGAATTATAAGCTGGAAAGTTCTTCTTGCTAACGAAAGTTTCTATTGACGTAAAACTGCTCCAAGATTCGGTGATATTATGCGTTGGTTAGAAAAATTTACGACTCAAGACTTAATAATAGTAGCAATTATAGGTGCTTTAGGGATGGCGATCAAGCCGATCATAACCCCTATTGTGCATTTAGTGTCAGGCCCCCTATTGATTCCTGGAGGATCTTTAGCAGGCGGTTTCTATATGCTTTGGCTGGGGGTTGTGATTGTGTTAGTTCCACGGCGTGGCTCCGCATTTTTGATAGGCCTTACTCAAGGGATTACCACTTTAATCCTCGGACACTTCGGTAATCACGGTGTTCTAAGCATACTCAGCTATACACTTCCTGGCTTGACAGCCGATTTAGTAGCCCTCTTTTTCAAAGAAAAGCATTCTCTTTACGCTCAGGTAACTATATGTGCCAGTGCTAACTTTGTGGGGACTATAATAGTGGCTTCTGCTATAATGAGGCTACCCGTTTTGCCGTTAGCTGTCTCTCTCACGACTGCAATTATATCTGGTATAGCTGGTGGGGTGATAAGCTATAATGTGATAAAACGTCTGATACGATACAATTTCTTTGCGACTAATGTGAGCAAGAAACAGGAATCTTGTGCACAGTAGCCAACAGAGATTCAACCTCTAAAATATTAGTAAAAGGATAAATAATATGCAACGAAAAGTTAGTCTCAGAATACCTTTGAGTATCATATCGTTAGCTCTGTTCGGAGTTTTATTCTTCGGGTGTGCTCAAAGCCAAAGTGAAATCAGAGTTTACGGTATTGAAACAGATCTTATAAGCATTGAAAACCAATTCGACTTAGAAGCCTTGCTCTTGAAATATGCTCTTGGTGAAGAGAGCAACATCCTTCTTAAAAATAATAAAGATGAAGCTGTAGTTGTGAAAGATGCCGACTTCTCAAACCTGAAACTCCAAAACAAAGGGGGTAAATACACCCTCCTCGATTCCGACGACCAAACACTCCTTAACAACGTTAACTTCATCTTTCTCCCCCCACAAACACTCGACGTTGGCCTCTATCACATCGACTACACTACTCAAAGAAAACACTATGAAGCGCACGAACTTATGCTGCAGAACTTTAACGTCGACAAAGACTACAGTGAGTTTCAAGTCGGAACGCTATCAAAAAGCTATAAAGACTTTTCCATACCTTTCAAAAGCGAATCCGTGTTGATGGTATTTGGCTCTGGTGAGGAGCGATGGTTTACTATTGGAGCTTCTGGTGAAATAGTGATAGGTTCTGACATAACCTTCAAAGACGGCTCATTCTACTACAAGAATAAGCTCTTGAAAGCGCTCTGGGAAAACCCACCAAACTACTCAAATAGAGAAATCTATTCCCTCATCAAAAAAACTCTGGAGACTCAGTCAGTAATGGCTATATTCATCGACGGTCTTGGCTATAACCTTTGGAACCATGCCAAAGAAGAAAAAGTGACCAATACCTACCCCGAGATGGTTGTTAACCCCGCCCGCGCTGTATTCCCACCGAGAACCATATACAACTACTACGCTTTCGGTACCGGCGATTTATTAAACGACCAGTACAGCCCTGCCAAAGAGATATTTGCCGATAAAATATTCCAAGAAAAGAATGGCAAAATTATCGAAGGGCAAACACAAGTCTACTCCTCCCCCACAAGACAAATCTTGAATGTGCCTGATAAGTCCGACGGTGATGTCGATCGTATAATCTTTGAAACTGCCAGAGACAATATCGATGATGAGTGCGAGTTTCTTTTCATCCACTTTCACGAAGTTGATGATCGAGCACACTGGTATGGTCCTCACAATGAGCTCGTAATGGAGGCTATAGAAAACGTCGGTAGCTACATTACCGAGCTCCAAAAACTGTGGGATGGCAAGATATTTCTTTTCTCAGACCATGGGCTACATGGCTATTACAATGAAAGCCTCGATATGATGCACGGTACGCACTACGCTGCTGTTACAGACGACATAGTATCGATCTTTGTCGAACTTCAATAAAATAAGATCAGACTGGAGGTATAAATGAAAGGTAAAGGCATAGGGGTACTTGTAGTACTACTTATTTTAGTTGCAGTGTTATTTGTGCTCGTCCAATTTAGAGATAAAGGGATGGATCGCACCCAAGAGTTTGGTATTATCTTCAATGAAGAGACCTATTTCCTTAAAGATTATGATCTAACTTCCGTCGAGCTGATTGACTTCTTACCACCCGGTGATACCGACACAATGAGCGGATACACCCTCCCCTCTTTAGCGAAGCTTTGCGGCTTGGAATGGGAAACGGTTCAAGAGGTTTATTTAAGCTCAGACGACGGTAGCAAGATAAAACTAAGCCTTATTGAAGCGACTCAGGGTGAAGTACTCTTAGTCCCATTCAAAGAGAATCCGCTCCGTTTTAGGGTAGTCTTCCCACTCGATGAATTTCGCAACCGCTGGTTGAAAAACATCTATTTAATGGAGTTGCTATAAATAAATGCTCCAAGTAAAAAACCTCTCGTTTACACACCTCAACTGCCCAAAGCCACTCTGGGAGTCTATTAGCTTTAATGCAGCTCCTGGTGAGTCTATCGTTATCAAAGGGGCTAACGGAAGTGGTAAAACTACACTTCTTTACTCTATTTGCGGTATAATTCCGACCTACATTCAAGGCCACTTAGAGGGTGAAGTGCTTATCAATGGAGAGGAAATAAAGGACGTTCCGCTGAAGGAGCTCTCCAGTAAAATCAATATCCTGTTTCAAGAGCCCGATAAGCAGATCTTCATGCCGGTGGTAGAAGAGGAAATAGCCTTTGGACTTGAAAATCACTGTCTGCCAAGAGAGGAGATGAGAAGAAGGATCGACTACTATCTTGAGCTCTTAGGCATTGAAAACTTGAGAAATAGTAAGACCGATACTCTCTCATTCGGACAAAAGAAATTAGTCTCTTTTGCTTCTATACTAACTCTTTCGCCCCAAATTTATCTATTGGACGAGTTTACGGCAGGTATCGAAGGGAAAATAGTTAACATCTTTAGCAAAATCTGTGAAACCTTGAAAAAAGAGGGTAAAACTCTAATCTTGATTGACCATAACCCCGTCATACTCGATTTTGCTGACAAAATTATAGACTTAGATGCGTTATGATTAGTTACAGTTTGAAAAACTTTACGTTCGGATTTAACCCCGATAAACTACTGTTCGATAAAGTCGACCAAGACTTCAAAAAAAACGAGTTAGTTATAGTCACCGGTAAAAATGGAGCTGGTAAGAGCACCCTCTGCCGTCTTTTGACCGGACTCTTAAAGGGTTATGAAGGTGAGCTTATCTCTTTCGGCAAAGACTTTCAAACTATTAAACCTGCAGAGCTGATGAATAATATGATCTTCATCAAGCAAGACCTTGTAGGGAACGTTATCGGCGTTACACCTGATGAAGACCTAAAGGTATGGCAAAATAGGTTCAGTGAGAAAGATAACCCCGATAAAGAAGTTAAAAGAGATGAAGCACTTCAGTCAATGGACTTGCTTCGATACCGAGAAGAACCCGTTTGGAACCTTAGTTTTGGACTAAAAAGACGGGTTATGTTGGCAGCCTTACCCCTCTTTCCCGAAAAGTATTGGGTCGTCGACGAACCTATTGCAGGATTAGACGTCAAAGGCATTGATCTATTCTTAGAGCTCCTTAAACAGAAGAAAGAACAGAGCACAGGTGGCATCTTTGTCACTCACAGAGGCGACCTATTCAAGGGTATAGCCGACCGACACCTCAATCTCGACTCAGGTAAATTTGAAGAGGTATACAGCAAATGACGTCTAAACTCGACACAAGAACTATTCTGATAATTGCCGCATCACTCTCTACCCTTTCCGTTGCCAAACAAAAGATAATAGTACAAGTCTGTATTACCGCTATAGCATTGACTCTTATCCTCTTCGCCTCTGACAGAAGCAGCCTTTTTAAAAAGATAAAGGGGCGGATGAAGCATTTAGTACCCGCTTTGCTTAGTATTGCAGTACTCCAAATCTTTTTCCGTAGAGGTGGTGAAGTCCTCTTCAGTTTTTACTTCATAAAAGTGACCGACCTTGGGGTCACCTACGCCATAGTTATCGCTCTTAGGCTGGTAAATCTTATCTTTATCGCAGGGTTACTCTTCGGCATCCCATCATCAGACTATATGCTCTCTTTTAAAGCTTGGAAGTTTCCTTACGAAATATCATTCCTCGTTACCACCTTAATTCGCTTTATACCCGACTATTATACTCTATTTGCTGCCTATCAGGAGACATTATATTTAAGGGATATTGACCTTAAAAAGCTCTCGATAAAAAACAAGCTGAACGTGCTTATAGCCCTTTTGATACCGGTGTTGGTGAACAACCTAAACGATGTTAAATACCGAGCTATCGCCCTCGATCTAAAAGGGTTTAGACTATATCGAGAAAGAACCTCTCTCTATGAAAGAAAACTGACACTATTCGACTACATCGTTCAAATCACAGTCCTTAGCGCATTAATCTCAGTAATCATCTTCGTATAGTGCTTTTACCTCTTAAATGAGCAAGCACTAACATCAATCTTGTTGACATCTTTTCGCTTCCTGATAGGATGACGTTTAATAAAGAAAGGAAATTTGTCGAAAATGTATTACTATAGCGTAGCGTTACCACTTAACATAAGCCAGCTGTACACCTATAAAAGCACGACCAAACTGACCAAGGGGTGTCGTGTATTGGTGAACTTCAACAACAACTTTGTAACCGGCTTTGTTTGGGAAGAGCACAAACTTAGCGATAAAGAGAAAAATAGTCAGTACAAAGAGATCTATGAAATAATCGAAGAAAAGCCACTCCTCTCTGAAGAATTACTCTCTCTGGCATATTGGATTAGTAACTACTATTTTTGCAGCTTAGGCACCGTTATCTCGGCAATGCTCCCTACTGCGATACAGATCCAAATCGTCCAGGAAGTAAGGAAAATTAAAGAGACATCCGATATCTCTGACCAGCTCGATGAGATAGAGACCAAAATCCTGGATATACTGCACTTTGAGCACTGGGAGAGTGTCGACGAGCTTAAAAAAGAACTGAAAGGTGTCCCTCTACATAAACTATTAGAGCAATTAGAAGAGAAAGAAATCATAGAGATTAAACGTACCTATGACGCTAAAATAAAGAAGAAGTTTGCCAATTTCATCATCCCTAATGAAGGAATTAAAGAGACACCTGAGCTTACACCAAAACAAACCGAAGCGTGGCAACTAATCCAAGATAAACTCTCGCAAATAGATAACCCTCAAAACAAAGCTCTCCCGCTCGCCAGAGTTGCAGACCACGTTAGCTACGCAATAATAAAAGCATTGAAAGAAAAACAGTTGATTTTTGTAGAGCCTCGAGAAGTTAAGGAGATGGAGCAAGATCGCTCCCTTTCTAAAAAAGAAACTACCCTCACCTTGTCAAAAGAGCAAGAGATCGCCATCGACTCGGTCAAAAAACAGCTTCTACAGCGTAAGTTTATGCCTTTCCTTTTGTATGGTGTTACCGGTAGTGGTAAAACAGAGGTCTATATCCGGCTGATTAGAGAAACTTTAGCCCTCTCTCGAACCGCTCTGATTTTAGTCCCCGAAATAGCTCTAACTCCTCAAATGGAAGAAAGATTTTACAATGCCTTTGGCGAGAATATCGCTATCCTGCACAGCCACAGAAATGAAAGAGAACGGTGGGAGGAATGGAAGCGGATTAAGAAAGGTGACTGTCGAATCGTCTTAGGTGCTCGGAGCGCTATCTTCGCCCCCCTTGAAAACATCGGTATCATCATAGTCGATGAAGAACACGAAGGGAGCTATAAACAGGATAATAACCCCCGCTATAATGCCAGAGATATAGCAGTGATGAGGGGTAAGCAAAACAAAGCAGCAGTCCTTTTAGGGAGCGCTACACCCTCTTTGGAGTCTTGGCAAAACGCTCTAAACAATAAGTATCAGCTGCTACAGTTAACTCACCGCCCACTAAATATCCCGATGCCAGTAGTAAGTATCGTCGACCTAAAAGAGGATGACTCCGAAAACCTTATCTCCGACATACTTAAAACCAAAATTTTAGAACGGCTTAAAAGAAATGAACAGATAATTCTACTCCAAAATAGACGTGGCTATGCATCATACGTTTTGTGTACCTCTTGTGGGCATATTCATCGGTGTCCTAACTGTGACGTCAGCCTTATCTATCATTCGAGTGAACACAAACTTATGTGTCACTACTGTGGTTATTCCGAGGCATTAATACGTAAATGCGCTACTTGTGGCAGCTATATCTTAGAATACGGCTCTGCCGGCACTCAACAGCTTGAAAAACAATTAGCAATTCTATTCCCCACAGCGCGACTCCTCAGAATGGATGCCGATACAGTTAGAGGCAAAGAGAGCTACAATTCTATGTTTCAAAGAATGAACGAAGGGACTGTTGACATTTTGTTTGGCACCCAGATGATTGCAAAGGGGTTAGACTTTGCTCAGGTTACGTTAGTCGGCGTGATCAATGCAGATAATAGCCTAAACATACCCGATTTCCGTGCTTCTGAGCGCTCTTTTCAGTTATTAACTCAGGTAGCCGGTCGTTCTGGTAGGGGCGATAAAAAAGGAGAAGTGGTAATCCAAACTTATAACCCCGAACATTATGCCATCATAACAGCTAACAAACAGGACTTCGATAGCTTTGTAAGCCAGGAGCTTGAAAACAGGAAATACTTGTCCTACCCCCCTTACACCAGAATAGCCAGAATAGTATTCTCTCATAATGACGAATCCTTTTTGATGTCAGAACTGAAGAAACTTACCCCTCTAACGAAAAAGGTTAAGTCACACTTTGCTAAACATCCTAAAAGCGACCAAAAGAAAGAAAACTCACTCAATATTGGCTTGTTAAGTGGCCCTTCAACGTTTACTATCTTAGGTCCCATTGCAGCCCCTCTTCCCCGTTTGAACAATAGGTATAGACACCACATCATAATAAAGTCCGTTTCAATTAAGGAACTCTCCTATTCAGTAAACTATCTCACAGAGAATATGAATATCAGTAGGTCAATAAAAGTGGACATCGACATCGACCCTTCGTCATTATTGTAAACCAGCGATAGCTAACCACCCTTATCCGAAACAAGTCTCTTACCAGTTAAACACCCCCTAATTATATAAGGGTAAATATGGAGGGGTTCGGCAAAATAAGAGCATCTTTTTATGAAGGTTCTGAATTATGGGTATAGTAGCCCAAAGTCAAGAAAATGGTTGACTGAACTGTTTTGCTATTATACTGGTATTTTAGGTACTCAGAAGTTTCTTATAACAAATAACATAGAGAAAGGGTAATAGATGAGCAGATTCAACGAAATTGATTTTGATAACTGGAAAGAAAGCGAGATCATTACAGACAGCCTCTGGCTTTTCCAAACAAGGAGTAACCATGGTAAACATTGTGGCAATTACCATGGAAACTTTATCCCACAGATCCCTAATCAACTAATGTTAAGGTATACTGTGAAGGATGACATTGTTTTCGACCCATTCATTGGTAGTGGTACCACAGCATTTGAAGCTGAGAATCTTGGCAGAAGGGTAATAGGTGTTGAACTCAATAGTGAGCTGGTGGATAATGTAAGAAAAAGACTTGATAAAAAGGAAAACAGAGCGATTATTTTTGATGCTGACAGTACATCTAACAGTGTTTTAGACTCCATTGACTTAGCTTTAAGAAAAATGGATAAAAAGTATTATCAACTTGCAATATTGCACCCACCTTATTACGATATAATTCAGTTTTCAAGTAACTCTAATGACCTCTCTAACTCATTGACTATTGACGACTTTCTCTTAAAATTGGAAGCTGTTATAAAAAACGCTATTGTTAACTTAGAGCCTGGCAGATACTTAGCCCTAATAATGGGCGACAAATACTACAAAAGCGAATGGATACCTTTAGGCTTTAAGTGCATGGAGGTAGTTCAAAATGTAGGCTTAAAGCTCAAGAGCATTATAGTTAAAGATATTCAAGGGAATAGAGGGAAAAGGGGACAAGATAACATTTGGAGATACCGGGCACTTAAAAGCGACTATTACATCTTCAAGCACGAGTATATATTTTTGTTTAAAAAGGAGGTAAAATGAACACTCACGTACTCATAGTCGACAAAAACACCTTAAAATATCACTTAGAACACCAGTTCTTTGGTACTGGTGCCAAAGAATACAATATCGACTTCAATAGCCAGGGTTCGAGCAAGTTGACTGGCAACCAAGAAGGTTTGCTTGTTTCAATGATTGCTGATGGGGAAAGAGTAAGAAAAGGTGATTTAATAATCTTTTACTTACAGCAGTCTTTGTCTGGCAATATTCTTGAAGGCAAGTTTTATGGTGTATTCAGAACCATTGATGACGGAATATTTTTAGACAATTTCACTGCAGATCAATATTTGTATAAAAAACTTGGCAAAAGCTTAACTTTCAGAGGGTTAATAGAACCTTATGAGGTCTTTCCTGAAGGCGTAACCGAGTGGGAGGCTTTGGATGAGATTAAATCAATTCAAAGTCCGTGCCAAATGCTATGGAGTCTAATCTATCGAAAACTTAAAGGCAATCGTGGCAATACAATGATTACCATATACGAAGCCGACAAACTAATCAACTTAATAAAAGCTAAAAACAGAAACACTTCTTTAAAGACCCAAGGAATGCTTACCTTTAATGAGACTGCACAAATAATTGAAGTAGTCAAAGATAAATCTACTAAATATTGTGGCAAGCAAGAGAAAATAAACATTTTGCCCAGATTGATTAACAAACAAATATCAAAAAAAGCTTTCGAGGTTCACCTCCAAGCCTATATTACTCAGAACATCGGAAAGAGAGTTAATTCTACTTTAGATAATAGTATACTAACCGGTGGCTATAGTGTTACTTGGATTGGAAATGAAGTATCCTGCGGTGTAGGAATGCAGCGAATAGATATTGCTGTCGAAGAAGAAAGAAAAGATATAGCCTATGATAGAATTATTAACGCTATAGAGTTAAAATGTAAACCTTGTGACAGCTCCAATCTAAGGCAAATAAATAGATACATATCTTGGTTAGAACAATACTATCTCCCCAATCGCCCTTGCGCTATACAACCCGTCCTTTTAGGCCCAGAACAAGATGTTCAGTCTAAGCGATACATTGATTTAGTGACAGCCTTCAAAGAGTTTAACGATTCAGTAAACCCTATGGTTAGGGCGATTAAGTACATTGAATTCACAATCGTTAGCGATAACCTTGTATTCAGAGTAGTGGACTATTAAATGAACTATATCGGAAGTAAATTTAATATTATGGATTTCATAAGCAAATCGATATTTAAAGTCGTAGGTACTGATTTCGAACTATTTTGCGACCTATTCTCAGGTACTGGATCTGTAGGTATTCATTTCAAGGAAAAGGGGCACAAGGTTATCTCAAATGACTTTCAATATTACAGTTACGTTTTGTCGCGACACTACATTGGAAACAATCGACCACTAAAATTTGAAGGCTTAGTTGATAAGCTTGAAGTCAATAACCGACTCTATCATGATGCTTATGAAAGAGTTTGCTCTCACTTAAATTCTCTACCTGGTATAGAGGGTTTTATTTATAATAATTACTGCTGGGGTGGAACTCATAACTCTAAGTATCCAAGGAGATATTTTTCAGACCATAATGGGAAAAAAAGCGATCACATAAGAATAACCATTGAAGAATGGAAAAGCCAAGACCTGATAAACAATGATGAATATTTTTACTTATTAGCCACCCTTATAGAATCACTCGATAAATACGCCAACACGGCTTCAGTTTATGGTGCTTTTTTAAAAAAACTTAAGAAAACTGCACAAAAAGAAATGAAACTCCAATACCTCCCCCTCTATAAGAGTCATAAAGAAAATGAGGTTTACAATTTAGATTGCAATAAACTTATTACGCTAATCGAAGGAGATGTTTTATATATGGATCCCCCATACAATCATCGCCAATATGCTGCTAACTATCATGTGCTTGAAACCGTTGCTAAATACGACAACCCAGTATTATACGGAGTTACAGGACTGAGAGATTATACTAGACAAAAATCACTTTTTGGATATAAAAATAAAGCTTTAGACCAATTAGAAACCCTTGTATCGAAAGCCAAATTTAACTACATATTTCTAAGTTATAACAATGAAGGAATAATGAGTACAAGCGATATTGAAAACATTATGAGCAAATATGGCAAATATGGCGTCTTCATTCAGAAAAATGGTAGATTTAAAGCAGATAAGAACGAGAATAGAAAGTATAAGTCAGACCATACGTTTGAATACGTCCATTACATAAAAAAACACTGATTGAATAGCCGCAGCGGAATGAACTCCTTGACATTAAGAGCGAGGCTAATTATTTTACCGTAAAGTTGAGTTTTTAAGGGGAGATAGAAAATGAAAAATAGACCGGGTTGGCAAGAGTACTTTATTGATATGGCAGTATTGGTATCGAGGAGATCTACTTGCTTGAGAAGGCATGTTGGTGCCGTATTAGTTAAGGATAACCAGATTATTTCCACAGGGTATAATGGGGCTCCGAAGCATAGTCCACACTGTGAAGTGACAGGTTGTCTTAGGGAGAAATACAATGTCCCTTCAGGTGAGCGTCACGAGCTATGTCGTGGTGTACACGCAGAGCAGAACGCTATAATTCAGGCTGCTTTGAACGGTAGTTCCACCAAAGGTGCTGAACTTTACTGCACAAATCATCCTTGCAGCATATGTGCTAAAATGATTATCAACTCAGAGATTAGGCGTGTTTACGTCTTAGACGCCTATCCAGACAAGCTTTCACAAGAGCTCTTCAGAGAGGCTGATATAGAGCTTATTCTGATAGACAAAGAAGATTACTCTTTAACCCGTTTATAGTTTCTCTGATCAAGACAGAGCATTATTCAAATATACAAGGTTTTCTTTCAGAATGTGTAGGCAAACAATGAGCTAATAAAGGTCAATGCTTAGGTTATTAAAATGTGTGGCAGGTTCGCTCTTTTTTCCAATATAAACACAATAACTAAGTTTGCTGATCTGATTGCCGAAGATGTAGATTGGACACCACGCTATAACCTGTCTCCAGGCTCGAAGATAGTGAGTATTATTGCCGAACAGACTGTAAAAAAGCTAACTTTTCTTGAATGGGGTTATTCCTCATCGCAAGTGAGCCACCAAGGGAAGCAGAGCTCAAGCTATCTGATTATCAATACACGTGCCGACACAATAGTCGAGAGAGGGTCGTTTAACGTCGAGCTTCGATGCTTGATCCCGGCAAACGGCTTTTACGAATGGGAAAAAGAGAATAAACAGCCCTATTATTTCACTTTAGACGATGAAGAACTCTTCTTTTTGGCAGGCACTTATAATTTCTATGGTTTGGGTTCGAAAGATAAAAAGGGTGGAAAGTGTAGCATAGTCACCACCACCGCCAACGAGATAGTTGAGCCGATACATCATAGAATGCCGGTGATTATTGAGCCGTCTCGAGTAGAAAGCTGGCTAAAAACAGATGATTGGGATGAAGTTTTGCGTAATTTCGAGCCGTATCCCGCTGAAAAGATGAGCTCGAGACCAGTTTCCCGTAGAGTCAACTCTACAAAAAATGATGACCCCTCTTTAATAGATTATTATACTCCCACCGAAGAGGTTCTTTATCTCGACTTTTAGTCGATTGAACCACTCTAAACGGTAGAGCACACAGTTTACTAAAGAGGGGTCTATAAGATTATTTATCTAACGATTCTATAGTATCCTTCATTATTCTCATTGCTTCAAGCAACTCTTTTTCGGTGATAACGAGTGGCGGTGCCAAGCGGATGATGTGCTTGTGAGTCGGCTTACACAAAATACCGTTCTCTTTAAGCTTGATGCAGACATCCCACGCTTCGATACCGTTTTTCGGCTCAATAACCACAGCGTTAAGCATCCCTTTGCCACGGATAGTTTTGATTCGATCTGATTTGATTTTCCTCAGCTCTTCACGCATAAGAGCTCCAAGTTTTTCGGACTTCTCCACAAGGTTTTCCTCTTTTACCACTAAGAGCGCCTCTTTAGCCACTGCACAAGCGAGCGGGAAGCCACCGAATGTTGAACCGTGCTGTCCTGGCTTGATAACGAGCATAATCTCTCTGCTGGAAAGGACTGCTGATACAGGTAAGACACCACCTGACAGCGCTTTACCTAAGAGCATTATATCGGGTTTAACCCCTTCCCAATCTACTGCTGAAAGACGACCAGTCCTGGCGATACCAGTCTGAATTTCGTCAGCTACAAACAGAACGTTATGCTTTTTACAAAGATCGGAGCAAGCCTTGAGGTACCCTTCATCAGGCACGAAAACACCAGCTTCACCCTGGATAGGCTCTACTATAAAGGCACAGACATTCTTCCCCTCTTTTTCCAAAATATCTTGCAGCGCTTGAGGGTCGTTATAGGGAATTACCTCGATTCCGGGGAGGAACGGTCCGTAATCACCACGTGCATCGGGGTCTGTTGAGGCGGAGACGATAGCGAGAGTTCGACCGTGGAAGTTTTTCTCACAGAAGATAATCTTAGCTTTTCCATCTTCGATCCCTTTTTTCTGGTAGCCCCATTTACGGCTCAGCTTCATAGCAGTCTCGACTGCTTCAGCACCGGTATTCATTGGAAGCACCATTTCGTAGCCGAAAAACTCGGTAATAAACTTTTCATATTCGCCTAACTTATTGTTATAGAAGGCTCTTGAAGTGAGTGTTAACTCTTTAGCTTGTTCAATCAATGCGTTAATGATGCGGGGGTGGCAGTGTCCTTGATTGACTGCTGAGTAAGAGGAGAGGAAATCAAAATATTTGTTCCCTTCTGGATCCCACACAAATGCCCCTTCACCCTTGGCAATTACTACTGGTAATGGTTTGTAATTGTGTGCACCATATTGCTCTTCTAATTCGATTGATTTTTTACTACTAACTGTTCCATAGACTAAAGTTTCGTCCATAACATCCTCCATATTACTCTTTCCATATTCTTTCCCACTTAGGGCTGATTTGCTGACCTGTCAATCATTTTTTTTGTTTTTGATGGTGTAGGTTAGAATTATGCCGCTATTAAAAGCGGGTGTTCAGGAGTTGAAAATTCATCTTTGTTGATTCTAAATTTCAGAGGGTAAAGAGTGCAAATCAATGCAGCTCTTAGCCCTCTTTTTTTGTCTAATTTTTCTCTATCGCCAGCCATTGTTATCATATTTTGAGAAAAAACGGTATCATATACGTAAAACCTTATAAGTCAACCACATAGTAAGGAGTGAGTATACTCCTTAGATTCCCCTAAGAAGAGGGTAGAAAACAGAGTAGAATTAGAGGTCAAAAATCAGTTGGAAATTAGGGAGAAATTATGTGAATTAAAGAGACAAAAAAAGGGCGACTGGGGTCGCCCTAAATCGAGTAAGGTTTATTTACTTAGAGTTAAATATGCTCCTTACCGTTTATTTCATCATTACCATTTTCTTGATTGCAGTCATTCGAGGTGTGCTCATTTTACTAAAATAAATGCCGCTTGCCAGGTCTCTGCCGTTATCATCTTTTCCGTTCCAGACTAATTGGTGATCGCCGGAATTGTAGAATGAGCTGGTTAAGGTTTTGACTTTCTGTCCCAGTATGTTATAAATTTCGATTGTTACATCAGACGGCTCTACTACTGAGAATTCTATAGTTGTTGTGGGGTTAAATGGGTTGGGGTAGTTCCCTTTGAGCAATGTTTTATTGACCGCGATAGTAGGTGTGTCGGCGTTAGAATGGATAGCGGGTGTGATAAAGAAGGTGCTGGCTGTTGGGTAGAAATTTGTATAGTAATCGGTGCGTGTCGAGCCGCCAGCACAGAAGATTCTGCCGTCATTGGTCAAAGAAAAGACCATACCGTGTGTGTGATAATCGAGCTCAAACTCTTCACCAGTGGTAAAGACGTCCCCTGTTTCGAGGTCTACAGTGAAGAGGGTTATTGTTTTGTATTCTTCATCTTTAGTAGTTGCCATTATGTAGGCTAATTGTTTATCGGCGGTGATGAGCGGTTGTCTTAACAGTATGTGTGTCTCAGAGTTAGGCAACCCGTTAGTTTCAAAGAAGTCGATATCTCCGGTTTCAGGGTCGACGGTAATCAGTTCGTAGTAGCTGATTTCGTTTTCAATCTTGTTTGCTAAGAAGAGGTATTGACCGTTTTGCAAGAGTTGTAATTCGGGTAGATGCAATAAGGAAGCTACATACCAACCGGGGTGATCTAAGATCATTAATGCTTGTTTAATTTCAATTTCCCCAGTATCGGGGTCGAAGGTTTCTACAGGTGGATTGCTGAACGTGCCAAACCCATAGGAGCGTCCACCGAAGATTAGCGCTCTGCCATCATTCAAGGGGATTAGCATAGGCTCGGTTCGTCTTATATTAAAAGCAGCAGTCTTACTAAATGTCCCTGTTTCGGGGTCGAATAGTTCACCATATGTATGAGCTTCGTTGTGATTGTACCAAGCGCCGACTACTAAGACTTTACCGTTTTTCAATGCCACACTGCCTGGGTTGGCACGGAAAAGGTTCATTGATCCAACGGTTGTAAACGTAAATGTTTCGGGATTAAATATTTCGCTTGCTGAGAAACGCGGAATTCCTGAGTTAGTACTACCGCCGGCAATTAAATAGCGACCGTCGTTCAGTTTGGCAAAGCCTGGTTGGTCGTGTGGTGAGTTCATTGAATAGGTAGTAAAGGAGTTAGTTTCAGGGTCGTAGATTTCGGAGGTATCAAGGGCGGTGAAACTGGTTCCGTGTCCGCCGAATAGTACGATTTTACCATTAGGCAGGGTTACTTGGTGGTGTTCCATCCGATTAAAATTCATATCGGGTCCTTTTTCATAAACGTCTTCATCTGAGTTGCGTACATTAGTATGCATTTTATTTGGTAAGGTTTGGTTCTCGGTAAGTGTAGTACCGTTAAGGTTACAAAAACTGAGCAGCAATGCCCCGAATAATAGTACGGTTAGAGCGGTTTGTAGTTTCATTTTTTCCTCCGTTTACACATTAAGTGTTCAAATTCGTGTTAAGGTTCAAAGTATAAATCAATAATCAGTTTGAGCTTCTATACAGTCACCACCAGAAGGGAAAGCAAACAACCTGATGTCAAGAAAATTCTACCAAATATTGAGAGCTTTTTTTAGATGCTTGAGAGAGCAATATTTTTTACTCTCTACTAAAGAGCTTTACAAATAGAGTTGTGTTATTTTAATGGTAGTTTAAATTGAGCTTAAGGTGGTAATCGATATGAATAAGATAGAGTTTCGCATAACGAAAGAGGTTGACCTAAATGATTTAGTTTTGCTCTATAAAGCCGCTGGTTGGTGGAGCGAAAAGAACGATACAATAGATTTTTTGTCCGATTTAGTGAAAAAGACTTATATTTTCTTAGGGGCTTATGAAAAGGGCCGTTTGATCGGTATGGGGCGGAGTATTTGTGACGGAGTAAGTGATTCTTACATCCAAGATGTCACAGTGCTGCCCGAATACAGAAATAGAGGAATTGGTGGAGAGATAATCAAAAAATTAGTTGAAGAACTAAAAACAAGAGGCATAAAATGGATCGGTCTCATCGGAGAGCCCGGAACTCAGAGTTTTTATGAGAAGTTAGGCTTCAGTCTGATGAAAGATTACGTGCCAATGATACATAAAGGTGAAGATGAGTAAATTAGATATAGATAAATTAAAACCAGTAGAATTAGAAGATTTTGAGCACCTCAAAGAAGCGCTGAAAAGACACCCTTCTCCGAGGAGTGCTTATAGTATTGTTAGCCTGATGATTTGGGGGAGACAGTTTGATGCCCACTGGATGGAATACGACGATCGGGTAATATTTTATAATAATACCTGGAACTGTATTCTGATGCCTGTAGGACCGTTCTTTTCCCCCGAAAAGATGAGTCTTATTTCAGACACGTTCTGTCAATCAGGTAGATGTGGTAATTTCACGCTTGTCGATAGCGACTATGTGCAGATGTATCTCCATGATCTGGATAACTTTGATATTATTGAGGATTGGGTTAATGCTGATTACGTCTATCTCAGTGAAAAGTTAGCTCGGCTGAGTGGTAAAAAGTTGCAAAAAAAGAAGAACTTGATCTCCCAGTTTAATAGACTGTTTGGTGAGTATACCGTCGCAGACATAAGTGTGGAAGATAGGGACGATTGCCTTGCCCTGTCCGACAAATGGTATGACAAAGATGTGCATTCAGAAGAGGGTGTTTTGCTGGAAAGACATGCTTTACTCACCACTTTTGACCACTTTGAACTCCTCGAAGTAGGGGGTAAAAAAATACTCTATAACGGCGAGATGATAGCTTTTTCGATCTATTCTGAAGCTAAAGACGATATGGCTATAATTCACTTTGAGAAATATGATAGCGACTATAAAGGGTTGGCTCAGCTAATAAATTGGGAAACTGCTAAACACCTGAGCACTATGTATCACTATATCAATAGAGAAGAAGATCTTGGATTACCCGGTCTTAGAAGAGCTAAGCAGTCCTATCAGCCAATTAATCACCTGGTTAGCTATAGGTTCGTTAGGAAAAAGAAAAACAAAATGGCAAGTAATTATTAACCAGATTATAAAGTAAAAGGAGGAGTGAACGATGTTTAAATTAAAGGTGACTAACCATTTTTCAGCAGCACATAGATTAGATGGATACGAAGGGGATTGCTGTAATTTGCACGGACATAACTGGAAAGTGCAAGTGGGTATCCTCTGCCCAGAACAGGATGATATAGGACTCACTATTGACTTCAGAGAGGTGAAACGACTCTTAAAAGAGGTTATTGATACGGTAGACCATAAATATCTTAATGAATTAGATTTCTTTGAGGGGCGAAACCCTACCTCTGAAGAGTTGGCACGATACTTCTACCTGCAGCTGACCTCTCTGTTTAAAGATATGGGATGCAGAGTGTCAGAAGTTGAAGTATGGGAATCTGATAACACCTCTGTAGTTTATTTCGAATAAGATGATCCAAATAGTTGACTCCCAATTCATTAAGAGTGCTACCAAGCATAGTGAATATGCCGAGACGCCGTATCTCGAAATAGCATTTGCCGGTAAATCAAACGTCGGCAAATCTTCTTTTATCAACGCTCTTACTGGAAGAAGAAACATCGCCAAAACAAGCTCCACACCCGGTAAAACACGTTTGATTAACTTCTTTGACGTACGTGTCATTCGATATGATGATGATAAGACACGCCTCGGAGAAGGGTTCTTTATGCTAACTGACCTCCCTGGATACGGCTATGCAAAAGTGAGCAAAACCGAGCGGGAAAGCTGGAAGTATATGATTGATGAATACTTGGCAACACGTAGTAATCTGCGACTAATGTTCCTACTCGTCGATATTAGACATTCAGCTGATCCAAAAGACCTGGTGATGAAAGACCTCCTCGTACATAAAAACATACCCTTCATAATAGTGGCTACTAAGGCAGATAAAATAGGACATAATGCGGCGGAGAGTAGGAGACGTGAGTTTAGCAAAAGCTTTGGCGTTGCGCAAGAGAGAATTATAGCCGTCTCGTCTGTGAAGAAAACCGGATTAGATAAAGTGTTGAGACAACTCGAGGAAATATTGTTTTAACCCGTTAAGGGGTATTTCAGCTGCTCTCTCTTTTCAAGTATACAGCAAGTTTATGACCTACGCTGGCAAGTTTCTTGTCCTGCTCGTTTCTCCATTCGTTAACCACAAAACGGGTAAGGTTCATAAAGTCTGCAGACTTATCTTTCAGACCCTTTTGTGAATAGATCGACATAATTTTCTTAAGCGATACTAAGAGAGCTCGGGTTCTTTTTTCTGAACCGGTTATTATCCACTCCCTGATGTATGGATACGCTTCTGCCGGTCTCGAACGTACTACCTGAATGAGAATATGGGTGAACTTCTTCTGTACCTCAAGACTGGAGTCACCTAACGCTTGAGATAAAAACTCAAGAACAAAGTTGGGGTCTTTGTCAGCTATGAGCTCAAGCCCGTGAAAAGAGACGATTCTCTTTTTTTCGTTGTCGGAGGATAGCCACTTTGGAAGGGTCTCTTTCATAATGTTAGGGTGTCTTCTCCACATTTCATAGATGATGCTCTCTACCTCATACGGAACGGTATTATAGTGTTCTTCGAGTAGCTCGACGATTTTTTCTGGTTTATCCTGGTATAAGTTGTAAAAGAAAAAGAAAGCGGCCGCTCTGATTCCGTAGATTCTGTGTTCGAGCATACCATCGGCAATTTTAGAGATTCTATTCTGATATTGATATTTAGTCATACACTTGCCGACAAGCTCTCTGACAAAATAGTTTGATGTTTTACTGAGCTCTTCGAGCTTTTCGATAGCTTCTTCTTCTTTATTAGCGTCTAACAGCGCAAGTGCTTTATCTACTTCTTCTTCAATGTTTTGACTTTGAATTCCGTCGAGCCTTCCGACGTCTTTGATATTCATCATATTTTTTTCCATCTTCCATATGTTATTGATTTTTGTAAGGCTTCCATTCAGCCTTGATTATGCCTATAATACTGAGACAGTGTCCGTAACGGCTAATTTTTGATTGATAATTAATGTCCTGAAAACTATGGTCGCTCTAATAAGCCCCCCTTATGTTTTCTAAGTTATATTAGGTCAAATAATGGTCAATCTTTTTTTCGAGTTTGAAGAGAGCGGAATGATTTTTCTTGATATTTTTCGAAGTAAAATTATATTAGTTAGTAAAGAAAGGAAAGTGAGGATTGACTGTGTAATCTTTATTTTTATAATGTGGTCGAGGAAACTGGAGCCGAATATAGTAAAGTAAACTCAACACTCCTCAAAAATCCCAGTAACAAAAAATGGGGGTAAAAGATGTACGTAGTTAGTAATCTTGTTATGACCGTCAAAGGGTGGCTAACACCTCAAATGTTAACCACACTAATCCGTGTCGCTTTAATTGTAGTTATCGGATTTCCGATTGTAAAAGCATTCGCTTCTTTAGCTTCAAGATCAGCTAAGAAAAAAGGCTCGTTGCAAGCTGAAATGCTCGCCAGAAGAACCGTGACCTACACAGGAATCGCTATTATCTTGATTATGTTGCTTAATGAGTTTGGCTTCAAACTTTCAGCAATATTAGGAGCTTTAGGTATTTTTGGAATGGCTATCGGTTTCGCTTCACAAACAAGCGTTTCCAATATCATTAGCGGTATCTTCTTGATTACCGAAAAACCTTTCGAAATTGGTGACTATATTAAAGTGGGTGCAACTACCGGTACTGTACTGTCTGTAGACCTGCTATCCGTTAAACTTAAAACGCTGGATAATCAATTCATCCGCGTACCAAACGAGTCGCTCATTAAAGCAGAGATAACGAACGTCTCTAAATACTCGACTAAAGGACTGATCCTAACAGTTAAAGTAGCCCGTAAGGAGAGTATCGAAAAGGTTATGAACCTGTTCAAAGAGATTGCCAAAGCTAATGAGTTTTGCCTTAAACAACCTGAACCATCAATCTTGCTGAATAATTTCGACGGCGGAGCTATTGAGTTTCGATGTACGTTCTGGTACGCTGAAAATGACTTTATGAATCTGAAAAATACGATTTCCACCGGTATAAGAGAAAAATTCGAAGCAGAAGGTATTGAAATCATTTCAGTAGCGAGTTAAAGGAGTTTGGGAGTAGCTCATCCATTTGGTAATGTAGCTACTAAATGACACCAATTTAATAAGGGAACCTCAGATTGATTTCTTCAAAATCTAATTAGGTTCCCTTTTTTGTAATAAGTTCTTTATGCCACTCTCCCCTATCTTCTTCAAAAATCAGATTCGCAATCTTATCTGACTCCTTTTCGATATTAAAACTTGACGTCTGAGGGATAACTTTTTTGGTCAGAGCAAAGAAATAATAAAAATGGAGTGAATAATGGACTTAAAAAGACTTTACACACAAAATACACTTACAATGAAGTCGTCGATGATCAGAGAGCTGGTTGAGATGACTAAGAGTGTTCAAGGTTTAATCTCTTTTGCGGGTGGTTTTCCCTCTCCGGCGACATTCCCGAAAGAGGAGTTAGCTGAGATTTTTGCTGAAGAGACGAGGAAAAATGGTAATGACCTTCTTCAATACGGTTCTACAGGCGGAGACACTCGCCTCAAAACTGCTTTAGTAAATAGTGAACCGGGTAACCTTACACCTGAAGAAATATCGGTCTGCCCCGGTGGCACTAACGGTATCTACACTGTCTTACGTACCTTTATTGAGCCGGGCGATTACATAATCTCGGAAGAACCAAGCTTCTTGGGCTCACTCATCGCCTTTGATGCAGTGGGAGCAAAAGTCGTCTCCGTTTCAATGGACGACAATGGACTGATTGTTGACGAGTTAGTTGAACGACTCGAAGAGATTGCCAAAATTGGCGGAAGAGTAAAGCTTCTTTACACCATCCCCGATTTCCAAAATCCGAGCGGGGTCACAATGAGCCGCGAAAACCGGTTAAAAATAATCGAGCTCGCTGCTAAGTATAACTTCCTCATCTTAGAAGACGATCCTTACAGTCAACTCCGCTACTACGGCGACAGTGTTGAATCGCTTTACTACTTAGCCAAGGAAGTGGCAAAGCAGGACAAGACAGTCATCACCGTCCGTTCCTATTCAAAGATTTTAGGGCCTGGTCTCCGTATCGGTTACATATTAGCTCATCCTGAGATAATCGGCTATCTAAATTCATGGGCACAAAAGATTTCTCTCTCCACAGATCGCGTTATCCAACAAGCTGTTGCCGTATTCCTCGAGAAAGATATGATGAAGCCACATATCGCTAAGATACGTGATTTTTATCGTCCATTGCGTGACTGTATGGTGGACTCACTTAAGAAGTATCTCCCTGATACAGTTCAACATACCGAGCCAAACGGTGGAATGTTTGTTTGGCTTACCTTACCTGAAGAGATAAGTGGTGATGATCTATTCCATAAAGCATTAGAAAATAAGGTCGCCTTTGTTCCTGGAAGCCAATTTTATCTCATTGGCCAAGAGAAGAGGAACGGTTTGAGATTGAACTTCTCCTATCCGACTGAAGAGCAGATCGTTGAAGGGATAAAGAGGTTGGCAAATATTCTGTAGCCGCCTGATAGACAAGTAGTTAAACAACACATTAACCTGATGAATAGGGGGATTGTAATGAACCAAGTTGAACTTATAATTAAGAAGCGTAACGGTTTAGCACTAAGCCGTGATGAGATTCGCTATCTTGTTGAAGGGTATATAAAAGGGGATATTCCCGACTATCAGATGTCAAGTTTTCTGATGGCTATATTTTTTCAAGGGATGAGCGACGAAGAGGTGCAAACTCTTACTGAAACATATGTTAACTCTGGTAAAAGACTCAAGTTCCCTGAAAAGATGAGAACTGTCGATAAACATTCAACAGGTGGTGTTGGTGATAAAATAAGCCTGCCGCTCGCCCCGATAGTAGCCGCTTGCGGAGCTAAGATACCGATGATCTCGGGGCGTGGCTTGGGGCATACCGGGGGAACACTCGATAAATTAGAGTCGATTCCCGGCTTGAGAACTAACTTGGATGAGCCCGAATTTCGCAAAATAATCGATGAGATTGGCTTTTCAATTATCAGCCAGTCTGATGAGCTTGTCCCCGCAGATAGAGCGATTTACGCTTTACGAGACGTCTCGGGAACCGTTGAAAGTATGCCGCTGATCACAGCGAGTGTCATCAGTAAAAAGATAGCCGAAGGGGCTGATAACTTGGTGATCGACCTTAAAGTCGGTAGTGGTGCCTTTATAAAAGAATATGACCAAGCAAAAGAGTTGGGCAGGCTCTTAAGGCTCGCTTCAGAAGGGCTTGGACAACGTATAGATATAGTCTACTCGAGAATGAACGCCCCCCTTGGAAACTATATAGGAAACGGGCTTGAAATCAAAGAGACGATCGAATATTTAAGAGGGGATTTACTTGTTCGGGATGTCGATATTTTAACTCGGACACTGGCGAGAAAAATGCTTGTTCTGTCTGGTTATGCAAAAGGTGAATTGGAAGCGCAAGAGATGGTCAACAAAGCGATTAGCTCGGGCAAAGCATTAGAACTTTTTGCCAAATTTATTGAGCTGCAAGGTGGCGATAGAAGAGTTTGTGACGATACCACCCTCCTACCACAAAGCAAAGCTACCGCTCCTATCATAGCCGATAAAACCGGTTGGATAAAAGCCATCGATTCACAACAGTTAGGGTATGCCTTGGTCGATATTGGAGCGGGGCGTAAAACTCTCGGTTCGCCGCTCGACTACTCTACAGGCGCCTATCTACCCTACAAAATAGGGGATAAAGTTAAGACTGGTGACGTTATAGGACTCGTCTTCTGCCAAGATAGAGAGAGCGGAGATAATACCGCCAAGAAAATTGTAAACTCTATAAGCATAGTCGACCAAGAGATACCTGAAGAGGATATTCTTATCCGGTTTTAGTCTAAAAATAGCGTGTAGAGCTCTCTTCTTCCAGCCGTTCTTAAAGCTTCAGTGATATACTTCTTGTTTTCGGGAAAGAACCATTGGAGTAGCGCTTTTTGGATACGTACGTCTCGCCCTTTTGGTACATATATTTTCTTATTGGTGTAGAAATCTAAGCCGGTGTGATACATAACGCTGCTAATAGTCATCGGTGTCGGGGTAAATTCTTGTACCTGTCTGAGTCTGATGTCATTCTTTCGCAAATATACCGCTAAGTTGATAGCGTCGTTTAAGGTGCTACCCGGATGCCCCACAATTAGATAGGGTGTGATTGAGTGTCGAATCCCATTTTGTTCACAGTATTCAACAAACTGATCAACATACTCTTCATAGGTGTCAAAAGAGGGCTTGTTCATTAGCTTCAAAACTTTAGGGCTGTTATGCTCCGGAGCGAGTTTCAAACGCCCACCGGTATAGTATTTAATTACCTCTTTAGTAAACTCTCTATCCTTTAAAGCTAAGTCGGTACGTATTCCAGAAGAGATAAAAACATTTCTGACCCCCTCGAGCTTATTTGCCTTGGCTAAGACCCTTCTGTAAGGTCGATGGTCTACAGGAAGCTTTGGACAAATAGTTGGCATTATGCAGGATAGCCGCTCACAATCATACTCGCCACATTCCATTTTATACATATTGGCAGAGGGACCACCAATGTCTGATATCGTCCCCTTAAAGTAGTCTTTGGTGATGAGCTTTTCGATCTCCGAAAGAATTGACTCCTCACTCCTCGAGCTGATATATTTTCCCTGATGTGAGTGCAAAGCACAAAAGTGACAGCCACCAAAACAGCCACGGTGCGCTGTTATCGACTCTTTAATCTGATTAAAAGCTGGGATAAGTTTCCCTTTGTAGGAAGGATGGGGCTCACGAGTAAACGGTAGCGCATAAATAGCGTCCATTTCTTCAGTTGAGCTTGGTCTTTCGGGTGGATTATGTTTGAGAAATCTGAGGCCAGACTTCTGGAAAAACACCTCTTTTGTCTGCTTACTCATAAATTGCTGGTTCATCTCCAAAAAGGCTAACTTGTCCTGAATAACATCCTCGGCATCGGGTAATAGTTCGCTACCTGAGATAAAATCAGAAGTTGCCACCACAGAGCCTGGAAGCTCTTGTAAGTCCTTGATATTATTGCCAGCAGCTAAATAATCGGCTACTTTTAACACACCACGCTCACTCATCCCATAAAGGATAATGTCCGCCTTGCTGTCCAACAGAATAGAGTTTCTTACCTTGTCTGACCAATAATCATAATGGGGCAATCTACGTAAACTCCCCTCTATACCACCCAAGACGACCGGTATACCTTTGAAAAGCTGCTTCACTTTCTGTGTGTAAACCATCGTCGCTCTATCAGGCCGTAATCCAGCCTGACCATCGGGACTGTATGCGTCGTCGCTCCTTATCTTTCTCTGAGCCGTGTAATGGTTGATCATTGAGTCCATATTACCTGAACTTATTCCAAAAAATAAGAGGGGGCGTCCCAACTTCTGAAAATCTTCGTTTGAACGCCAATCGGGCTGTGAAATTACTCCAACCCTGTAGCCATTGGCCACTAAATAGCGACCTATTATCGCTATGCCAAAAGAGGGGTGATCAATATAAGCATCACCTGTAATCAGTATAATATCTAAAGCGTCCCACCCTAAAGCTTTGCATTCTTTTAACGACATCGGTAAAAAATCTATCTGTTTCATATTCTCCTAAAAAAAAGAGAGTCACACCCCCTCAAGAGAGAGTGTGACCCATTATTTGATAAATTATCCTTTAGCCCTGATTAACGTTCAGTCGGATAACGTTGATAGCCTGAACACCGCGATCTGTTTCGATTAAATCGAATTCGACCTCTTCATCCTGCTCTAAAACTTTCAGCTCGGTCGGTGAATTGGTAACGATTGATTTCCAATGTACAAAATATTCCTTGCTGCTTCCAGGTTGAATAATAAATCCATACCCCTTATTAGGGTTGAACCATTTAACTTGTCCTCTCATTAGTACTCCTTGTTTTACTTTTTAGCTTTACTTGTTCGATACACTAACATACATAGACGTCTCTATAGATATAAACCTTAAACTCGATAAACTGTTTCAGTAAAATAGTCCACATCAGTCTCATATCGGCTAATCAATAGTCGAGTTAATATTTTAATCATACTTAAAGGGCACACAAATATCTCATCTTTCGAACAAAATTTTTTAAACCTTAAATCAAAGCGTTCTACCCAAAGATAGAACGCTTTGCCAATATTACTATCTATTCTATAGCAGCTTGAGCCGCCGCTAAACGCGCTATCGGAACTCGATACGGAGAACAGCTTACATAGTCCATTCCAACTCTGTGACAGAATTTAACAGACTCTGGTTCACCACCGTGCTCACCACAAATTCCTATTTTGAGGTCTTTACGACCATTTCTACCGCGCTCAATACCCATTTTGACGAGCTGTCCAACACCTTCCTGGTCAATGACTTGGAATGGGTCGTGTTTCAAGATACCCTGCTCGATATAAATAGGTAAGAACTTGGCTACGTCATCTCGTGAATAACCGAAAGTCATCTGAGTTAAGTCGTTCGTTCCAAAGGAGAAGAACTCTGCATACTTTGCTACTTCGTCGGCTAAAAGAGTCGCCCTTGGTATTTCGATCATCGTTCCTACAAGATAATCAATCTTTTCGTTACGCTCTGCAAACAACTCATCGGCTACCCTTCTGATCACCTTTTCCTGCAAACGGAACTCGTCAACAGTTCCAATAAGTGGAATCATTATCTCTGGGATAGCAGTAACTCCACGTTTCTTCAGGTTAAGAGCCGCTTCTAAAATAGCTCTCGACTGCATCTCTGTGATCTCAGGATAAGTGATCCCTAAGCGACATCCACGATGACCTAACATCGGGTTCAACTCACTCAACGCATCCACCTTATCACTGATCTCTTTCAGTGTCAAGCCCATTTCATCAGCCATTTCTTGTTGGCTCTTCTCGTCGTGAGGAACAAACTCGTGGAGAGGTGGATCTAACAGGCGTACTGTGACCGGTAAACCGTTCATCGCCTCAAAGATACCTTCAAAGTCGCTCCTTTGCATCGGCAATAATTTATCTAAAGCTCGTCTACGACCAGCTTCATCACTCGCTAAAATCATCTCGCGAACTGCCTTGATCCTGTCACCCTCAAAGAACATATGCTCGGTTCGACATAAGCCAATACCGATCGCTCCAAATTTACGTGCTACTTCAGCATCCTTTGGAGAGTCTGCATTTGTTCTAACGTTCATTCTGGTATACTTTTCGCAAAGATCCATCAGCGTGCCGAAATCACCGCTAACATCCGGTAACCTCGTCTCTAACTTGTCTTTGTATACATCACCAGTTGAACCGTTTAAGGAGATCCAGTCACCCTCTTTTAGAACAACGCCGTCTACCGACATAGTTCTTGCTTCATAATCTATGTTTATTGTACCCGCTCCGGATACACAACATTTACCCATACCACGAGCTACCACTGCAGCGTGTGAGGTCATTCCGCCACGTGAAGTAAGAATACCTTTAGCGACGTTCATTCCACGTAAATCCTCTGGAGAGGTCTCTTTACGTACAAGGATCACCTCTTTGCCTGCATCTGCCCACTCTTGAGCATCGTCAGCAAAGAAGACTATCTGACCTGAAGCAGCGCCTGGAGAGGCTGGTAAACCTTTAGCAATTACGGTAGCCTTGGTCATAGCTTCTTGTGTGAAAACAGGGTGTAATAACTCGTCCAATTTATTTGGCTCTACACGGTTGATAGCAGTTTTCTCGTCGATCAAGCCTTCGTTCAGCATATCAATGGCAATCTTAACCATTGAAGAACCTGTTCGCTTTCCACCTCTGGTTTGAAGTATCCAGAGCTTATCCTCTTGAATGGTAAACTCAAGATCTTGCATATCGGTGTAGTGTTTTTCTAAGTTCTCTTGGATATCAAAAAGTTCTTTGTATGCCACTGGCATCGCCTCTTCAAGAGAAATAAAAGTTTTCGCTCGCTCTTCTTCTGTGATGTTTTGTAAAACACCCCAACGCTTTGCACCCTCTAAGGTAATCTGCAGTGGAGTCCTAATACCGGCAACAACGTCTTCACCTTGAGCGTTGATAAGATACTCACCGTTGAAAAGACGTTCACCTGTGGCAGAGTCTCTGGTGAAAGCAACACCTGTTGCACAGTCGTCACCCATATTTCCGAAAACCATCGCCTGAACGTTAACAGCGGTACCCCAGTTTGAAGGATAACCGTGCATCTGACGATAATACACAGCTCTGTCACCATTCCAGCTATCAAACACAGCTTTGATTGACTCCCATAACTGCTCCCAAGGATCTGTTGGGAAATCACGTCCTAATCTATCTCTTACTATCTTTTTGTATCTTACTACAAGCTCTTTCAAATCTGAAGCTGAGAGGGCTAAGTCATCATCTACGCCCTTCTCTTTTTTCATCTCTTCAAGAACCTCTTCAAAAGGATCTATATCTTCTTTTCTCTCAGGTTTCATACCGAGAACAACGTCTCCAAACATTTGAATGAAACGGCGATATGAATCCCATCCAAAACGGTCATTACCTGTTTTCTTGATTATACCTTCAACTACTTCGTCATTCAAACCCAAGTTTAAGACGGTGTCCATCATACCAGGCATCGAAACTCTTGCACCTGACCTTACTGACACAAGTAAAGGGTTTGTTTTGTCGCCAAAACCCGAATTCATCACCTTTTCTATCTCTTTGACGGCTGCCTGAACATCTGGCTCGATCTGTTTTCTAACAGCTTCCCAACCAAGCTCGTAATACTCAGTACATACTTCAGTTGTAATAGTGAAACCAGGTGGCACTGGCACGCCAATAAGGTTCATTTCCGCTAAGTTAGCACCTTTTCCACCTAAAAGATTCCTCATATCAGCTTTTCCGTCAGCCTTTCCATTACCGAAGAAATATACCCTCTTTTTTTCGTTCATTAGTTATCCTCCTTGCTCCTTGTGTAAGTAATCTGTAGATATTAACTCTTTATTATGCTATGTTGCACTATTATAAAGTATTTCTAAAGATTAGACAAAGGTTTTAGCAATCCAAGATTATGTCAATCAATATTATGAGCGATCTTGATTAGACCCGAAAAGAATACCTGAAAAATGAGGCGAGACATTGAAAATTAAAGAGATAAGTCATAATACAATAAGAGATTACATCAGACCCTCTGAACCTAACTGATGCCTTAAATAAATCTTTGATATTTATACGACACTACGTGTTGCCGGTATTCTCCTCACTAATGTCTATCATATTGATGTCACCTACATAGTTTGTTAGCTTTACCCTATCGATATTCTTGAGCTTATTAAGTATACTCTCTATCTTTTCTATAGCGGTCTCTAATCTATCAAAGATTCGGCCATACGCCTGCTCATCAAGCTTTTCTCTCAAAAGTTCTAAGTTACCTTTGAGGATGGTTAAAGGCTGATTCATTTCGTGGTTGGCTGTAACCGACATGGCTAATAGAGCGTTACGCTGTTCCAGTTCAATGATTTTCGCATGAGAATTCTTTAGTTTATCTCTGGCATTCTCTGCTTGTATCAGTGACTGTATAAGCTTGTTTTGATAGTTTACTATCTCAGTTATATCTTGTGCGATACCCGCTTGCTTAATTACATTGCCATCTTGATTACAAATTGGATTGAGTCTAACCGCTACAGTCTTAACGCTATTATCTCGCAACTTTATTTTGAACTCTTTATTGAATACTTTAGTCTTCTTAAAACCCTCTAAAGCTACTCGTACAGATTCAATATCACTCTCATGTGCCTGCATTAACAAAAGGTCATCGACCGTTTTGATTTCACTGCGGTCAATATTCCAAACCTCAGTAAAGGAGGGTGAGAGATAAATAATATTCCCCTCTTTATCGTTCAGCCAGAAGACTTCTTCCATATTTTCTGCTATCTGTCTGAAGTTTTCTTCACTTTCAGCCAGCTGTTTTCTGGTCTGCTCTAAGATAGAAACCTGTATTTCAAGCTTAAGGGCCATTTCGTTAAATGCATCTGAAAACTCACCGAGAAACTCAACTTTTTGGGTGAAATCCCCTTCTGAAACCCGCTTAGTCTGCCAAGTTAAATGCTTCAAAGAGGACTGTAGGTCCTTTAGAGTGCCGAATAGAAAGCCCTGTCCGACTATCTTTTCGTCTAATTTACCCCTCGATAGCGAAATAAAAGAACCTCTTAGATGATGTATTGATTTGTATAGTTCGTCAAAGCCTTGGATACTTCTTAGCTCTTTAGGGGGTTCTGCAGACGCATTTTTCTTGGACAACAAGTCCATCAAAGCTTGAACTACTTTATTATCTTCTGCCATAGAACAACCTTGCTACAAATAAATCATCACTGTGAGAAACAGGCAAATCTACAAGTCCTGTCGCCAGTACACCAGCAGTCGATCTCTTTTACAGTGAATTTAACCCCTGTAAAACACTCAAGCAAGGCGGAGATTAACCCTTCATCATAGGTACATATTTCGTGTTCTAAATCTGGTAAGCCTGAACAATCAAGGTCTTCAGAGACTGTAACGATCAACTCACCTTTTTCGATATCGGCTTTTTCAATTCTGAGTATTCCTATTCCGAACTCAATTAGGAGCTCTTGAAGCTGTCTGATATAAGCATTCAACTCCTTTTCAGGTTTCATTACGTTTTTATAAAACTCTTTCCCGGCCAAAAAGCCCGCATCAAAAAAGATCTTATCTGTCTCTTCTGGTCCAAAGTGTTGTTCAATAACGTCACGTAGGGTAAACTGCATTAGGCGATAAACTTCCAAGCGAGTTTTATTACCTAAGTTTGGTCGCCCCTCTTTCAAGTCTCCGATTAGGTCCCACGAAAACTTATACTTTCTAACCAAATCCATTTAACCTCCAACTCTAAGTGTCAACTAACCTCATAGTTTAGATTTACTGGCTCATAAGAGAGCTCTGTTAATTATTTTATATAGTGGATAATAAGTCAAGAAAACATTTCGTAATTGAGCGGTAAACCTGCTCCTAAGCGTTAATTTTACTGCCACCTTATGTTATTCACTCACTTTTTTTCAGCATTCCATTCTTTTTATGGTACAATGCGACGATATTACTTGACCTTACTCGAAGAGTCTATTTCTTGACTGAAGAGTAGTTTTAGATATTGGCTGATCTGATGTTTTTTGTCATCCGACATAAATCGAGGTTAGCTGAGAAGGTGGTGTTATGGACAAGATTTTATCGACTGAAGATATTATTCAATTATTGTTGAGCTACAGCGCTGAACAGCTCAAAGACCTAATTATCGGTATTCAGCCTATTGATATTTTAGAGGCTGTTATGGAGTATGATGGAGAGAGGAGTGTACTGATTAACAAACTCTCTCTTGGACTTGTTGTTAAGCTGATTGATGAAGCTGGTGTTGATGACAAGTTTATCCTCTATGAATTGCTCTCAGAGTCCAAACAAAAGCAAATCTTGAGGGATATGGCCTCTGATGAGTTGGTTGACTTCTTAGAGTCGCTCAAACCACAATTAGCCAAGGAAATCATCAGTAAGCTCGATAAGGCAGACGCCCTTGAAGTTGAAAAGCTAATGGGGTATGGACCGGAGAGTGCCGGTGGTATTATGGCGACAGAGTTTATAGTTGTCAAAGAGGATATGACAGTCTGGGATGTATTACACCTACTTCAAAAAGAGGGAAAGATGGCAGAGACTGTCAATTCGCTCTATGTGCTAAATGAGAAGGGAAAACTAAAGGGTGTGGTATCCCTCAATGACATTGTGATAAGCAATTTCAATACCCGTATTTCCGAGATAATGAATGAAAAGGTAATTAGTGCTCGCACCGACCTTGACCAGGAAGAGGTTGCCCATATTTTCCAAAGATACGGCTTTACTATTGTTCCGGTTGTTGACCATAGCTACAGGCTTCAAGGTATTATCACAAACGATGACATTATGGATGTTCTTAGAGAGGAAAGCACTGAAGACTTCGAGAAAATGGCGGCTCTGAGCCATAGTGAGTCTGAGTATCTTGATACAAGTGTCGTCGAGTTGGCTAAGAAGCGGTTTTGGTGGCTTCTTATTTTGATGATATCGGCCACCTTTACGGGGTTAATTATTAAAGGCTTTGAAGATGCTTTGTCAGCCGTAGTGATGCTGACTGTTTTCATCCCTATGCTGATGGACACAGGTGGTAATGCAGGTACTCAATCCTCAACTCTTATCATTAGAGGTATCGCTTTAGGCGAGCTGAGTAACAAGGATTTTTTCACTATTTTGACCAAAGAGTTCTGGGTAAGTATGCTTGTTGGGTCCGCATTAGCCATAGTAAACTTTTTCAGGATACTTATTTTTGATAGAGTATCTGTAGCGATGGCTTTAACCGTCTCTATCTCTCTACTCTTAACCGTAGTTATTGCCAAAACCGTTGGTTGCGTACTCCCTCTGGTAGCCAAAACTATGAAGGTCGACCCTGCTATTATGGCGGCTCCAATCATAACTACTATTGTTGACGCACTCTCTCTCTGGGCTTATTTCACTTTAGCAACTACCATACTTGGAATCTAACTTAGAATATTTTACAGACTATGTTCCGTGCAAAAAAAGCGTTCGGTCAGAATTTCCTGCTCGATCATAATATAGCCGATAAAATTGTTAACTCAGCTGAGCTAAGTAAAGGTGACTTTGTTTGGGAGATCGGTAGTGGCAAAGGGATTCTTACTGAAAGAATAATTAAGACTGGGGCTGAGCTTACCTGTTTCGAAATTGACCGAGAGCTATGTCAATATCTGAAAAACACCTTTGGAGAGGAAATTAAACTTATCGAAGGTGATGTATTGGAGTCCGACTGGAGCGCTCTTTACAGAGTTTATAACACCAGCCGTAAAATCACCTTGATAGCAAACATTCCTTATAACATCACTTCACCGATTTTGTACAAACTGGCTGAGCATCACGACATTTTTGACCGTATCATCTTGATGATTCAGAAGGAGGTTGAAGAAAAATTAAGCTCAAAACCGGGTGCTAAAAACTATGGATTTCTGACGTTAAAAACCAGATTTTACTTCGATCTATTAAAGCTAATGAAAGTACCCGCCCATCTATTCTCACCACGTCCAAAGGTTGACTCAGTAGTCATCAGTTTAGAGCCAAGAAAGGATTTTATCAAGCTTGAGAACGAGAAGTTATACTGGCAGATAATCACAGCAACCTTTCAGACCAGGCGAAAGACGTTAAGAAACAGTCTCTCTCTCATAGCCAACAGGGAGGAGATTACCGCTTTAGACCGTATGATTTCTGCTAACAGTTCACTAAACTTTAGTCTTAACTCAAGGGGTGAAACACTCGATGAAGAAGACTTTATTACTCTGTATAATCTTATTAGCGGGCTTCGCAATAGCTAATCTCTTCTCTTTAGAGTTAGAGAGTGAATACCAGAGCTATTTCGATAACGTCTCCTTTTTAAATAACTACTTCTATCTCGGAGACCTCCCCGCTTCTTTCAAGCTGCAACATAGTGGCGAAGTACAGCAATACCGCAACAAACGCTTTCATCGCTACAGTAGAAACGCAAACCTTGTGTGGAGACTATCCAACGAAAGCCTGTTTTTACACCCTGCGATCCATTTCGATTACGATGGTCAAATGGATAAAGCAAAACCAGACCTTGAGCAGTATGAAATTATCAAAACTAAGAAAAAAGCAGGGATAGACTTTCATTTCTCTCCACTCGATAGTCTTTCAGTCACCTCAGATATAACTTACATCTTTTCGGATGAATATAACTCCGCTCACTCCAACCTAAAGCTCAAAAGCGAAGGGTATCACAACATTAACCGACTCCGCTATTACAAAGAGGGGGGTACCCTCAGCCTACTTTTAAGCTCACATTTTGACCAACTGAGCCTTGACTTTGATGACGCACGTGATTACGGTGCCGATATTAACCTTAAGTTTTTATACCCTGATATCGACACTCGAATCACCTTCCAACGAAACTCACACAAAATATATCTGCTCAACGAGATGGACGATATTTTTCGCCGCTCCTTTTATCAGGCAAGTAGCGTATTGAACCATACTTTCTCACCCTATTTCGCATTGAATTTTGGTGAAAACTTTAGGCTACGAGATAATAAATTTAGTAAAAAGCGGGAAAGAAATTACTTGGAATCTGAAAACTTACTCTTTTTTAATACAAAAACTGATGTTGCAAGGTTTGGACTTATTCTTGGAGGCGAGTATCAGAATACATCACGCTCCTTCAAAGAGGAAATCAACAGTAGAAGACAAGAAATACGTTCATTCAACGGCGGCCTTAATTACACTTTCTCAGAACAAGACTCCCTCGTCTATAAAAGAACGTTATCGCTTCAAAAAACAGATTATCTACACTCCAGTAATACTCTCGACAATGACCTCCTTGTCGATGAAAACCTGACCAGCTTCTACCTCAATCTCAGACAAAATATCCGCTTAACCACCCACTTTAACTACATTAAAAGAGAAGATATTTACATTAGAAAAGAAATGTCGGCTAATAACAAGACGAGCCGAAGCTATAACCTCCGCCCCTCATTAAATATAGGCCTGACACCGAACATTTTAGCCTTACAAGAGTATCTGCTCCGTGCTGACTATGATGACTATTTTTGGAGTGAAGTGACTAAAGATCGTATGTATCGTAAGTTCTCCGCCAGCTACTCCTTAATCTACAAACTCCCCCCGGAAAACAATGACTACCAGCTCGCAGTCGAGCCTGAGACCTTATTTGAAAGAAATAATTTACTCCTCGGGGTCAGTCTAATCTACGATACAAATAACAGTGGAGTTTTAGAGCAAAAGGCGTATCGTGTACTTACCGAAAATGAGTATTACACGCTCCAATTTGAGCTTTTTAGAAGGATAGAACGCTTAGAGCTCTATTTCAAGCCACGCTTTATTTGGTCTACTACAATCGATAATACTGAAAAGTTTGAATTTAACCATTTATTCGACATAACCTATTACAGACCTGACAGATACAGTAACTTCCGACTGACCGTAAACCCAACAGGCACGTCAATTAGTAACCTAACTTGGCGAATTAACGCCACCGTCACCTTTGTGATATAACGGTCAATTACCCCCTAAGTGTTCTAAAATCAGAAGACCTTCCGCCCCGTTAGCAACATAAATATAGCGTCCCCCTAAGAAGATATTGTTCATCTCACAATTAGCAGTCATATAATACCCTATTTCACGGGGGTGAGTAGGATCAGAGATATCTACTATCGAAAGTCCACTTTGTCCCAGCGCAATATATGCGTAATCCCCTCTAACGGCTATTGAGCGGGCTATGGCTGGTAAAAAGCAAAAACCTAACTCTTTTGGCTTAGATATATTATCGAGATCGTAGATAATCAAGCCATCTTCATAGGCTACGTAAGCGATATGGTTAACTACTTCAACGTCATATACATAGCCAATATTTTGAAAGTAAAGCTCTGACGGGTGACTCTGATTAGTAATATCTAAAATGGAAAGTCCATATCGTGAACAGGCAAAGAGATAAGGCCAATACAGCTTCGTGTTATACACATTCATCCCAGATACAAGTTTCGAACTCATCTGATAAATCATATAAGGGTTGCTAACGTCGAGAATTCTAACCCCAGCCTGATCGTCTCCAACATACAAATACTTCCCAGCATAATCCAATCCAAAGGCATTATAGGTCATATAAGAGCCCGCTAATCTCGGTCCAAATAGACTAAAAGTATCTACCACTTCGACACCTGCACTACCAGACGCTAAATAAATTAGATCATCTCCACCGTATTTGACATCATAAACTATCCCATCACTATCGAAAGCACCATAATTTTTTGGATAATATGGGTTTGTAACGTCAAAAAGTCTCAAGCCACCTACCCCATCAGCCACGTAAGCATAACCGTTGTAAACGTCTACTGCATAGGCATGTCCTGGTGTATCTATTGAAGAAACTTGGTATATATTATGCTGATTTCCGCCCCATCCATCCGGGCCTACAATTCGGCACCCGTTAAACAATAGCATAAACGGAATAAGGGCGAACGCCACCCATAGATATTTATCAATCTTTTTCATAGCTAAACTCCTCATTGCCCACACTCTTAGACGTACTGAAGAATGTCAATCAGATTCTATTCTTCAATTCATTTATCGTGTGTAAAAACAGCTGTTCCTGTCGCTCCGCTTGATATTTCCAAAAAGCCTTGCCATCTACACATTTCACTCCACTCTGTCGACACTTTCTAACCGCTGAAGTCTCCCCCTCTTTACAATACACAAGATCGAGAAATTTAGTAGGTATACCCAAGCCAACCTCTTCAAAAAAATCTTCCCCCTTCATTCCGAGCGGTGTACAGTTAATAACCAAATCATAACTATTTGAAGTTAGCTCACTTAGATGAGTAAACTCTCGACCGTATTCCTTTGCTAATGGGCTACCCGTTTGTGTGTTGCGGCTACTAACTACGACGTTTTGAAATCTCTTTAAGCTTTGTAAAGCTGTCTCTGCAACCCCACCACCTCCTACTATCAGTATCTTTTCACTAAGTTTGAGCTGTAACTCCTGAAAAGAACGATTAAACCCATCTTTATCTGTATTGTAAAAAAGAGGCTCTGCGCCAAACGGCAAAGATTCACTTAGATCGTCTACATTCGGTATCACGAGATTACATACTTCATCTCTACTTCTATTATACTTACTAACGATACTCTTTTTGTGCGGCATAGTGACAGAGAAGCCGTAAAATCGGTTCCGTTGACTAAAATTCTGAGCCCACTCAAAAAAATCATCTAAGTCATCCACTACAAATGGGAGGTAAACAGAGTTCAAACCATTACTTATAAACATTTTATTGTAGTATTCGAGTCCTATTGAATTATAGACTTGCTCCCCCCCTATCAGTCCACCTATGAGTGTTTCATCATCAAACATTTCTCTATCGTAAAGTTTATCTTCTTCAGGGGTTAGCTGTGCCCCTGATGTTTTAGAGCCTTCTAAGCCGAGATATACCGCTTTTGAGCCAAGCCTTCTCCAAAGCATCCTGGTCAGCTTACCTAACTTACCGACACCAACAAATATCATCCTGTTTTTTGAAGTAGCAATAAGTTGCTCCACTTCTGCAAGCTCTCCAAAGGTGTTTATTGGCGCCACAACTTTGAGATAAGCAGTTTCAAACTGATTTCCTTGTCCTATTGCCTTTTCTATTTCCGCAACACTGTTTGTTGATTTGCTCTCGATATGCTTTGAAAGGATAAGTTTGTCAGGCGGAAGTGTTTGACCTCCAGAAAGATAGTTACACAACTCTAAATCGACTAATACTCCATATTTTTCGATAACGTGGGCATAATACTCTATTTTTTTATCTAACGGTATACTCTCAATCCCACCCTCTCTAACGTCTCTGATGGTAACGATTGTGTTCTGGCTAAAATCTAAATGTTTTTCAGCCTCAAACCAGCGCTCTGAATAGTCGAGACGGTATTCTATATACCCATCCTCTGGTCTTTGAAAGTTTACTGTTGAGGCTTCAGATAGGTAAGGTATGGAGAGAATTTTCATTGCATTTTGCGACTATCGTCAAGAATCGCATCCCATATCTTTTCAATAAGTTCGACTGAGATGCGGAGCTCTTCACCCTTTGCTTTCAAGCCGTCGAGGAGCTCTTTTTCTCGGCCAGGTTGTCTAACTGCCATCTTCTCTCTTTTCTTAAGCTCACCTACCTTTTCGACAATCTTTTTACGACGCCCTATAGCAAACAGGATATCTTCATCAACTTTATCAATGGCTTCTCTAAGTTCATCCAACCCAAGCTCTTGACCATCTATCTGTTTTTGGTAGGCAAAAGAGTCGGCAAACACCAGTTTTATCATTGCTTCTGCAACTGGAATAACTCTTTGGACAATGCAAGTGTCGAACCTTCCGGTAAGCTTTATCTCTTGCGGATTACCCTCTTTATCGATAGTTTTTTGTGGCAAAGCGATGGACGGGGTCGGTTTTACAACAATACGTAGATTTATGGTGTCTCCACTCGAAATACCCCCATAAATTCCCCCTGCTTTAGTCTTAACTTGTGTCTCGGATAATCTTATAATTTCATCGTTAGCCTCACTCCCTTTAAGTCTCCCCAACTCGAAACCAGCACCAAACTCGATCCCTTTAACTCCACCTATTGAGAGCAAAGCTTTTCCTAAGTTGGCGTCTAACTTTTCAAAGACAGGATCTCCCAAGCCAGCAGGTACATTTCTAATTAATATTTCGACTATACCACCAACTGAGTCACCTCTACCCCTAATATTTTGTAGATAGTCTATGAGCGATGGGTATGTCTCGGGGCAAGGCCAATAGAGTTCATTCTTTTTGCTAAAAGAAAGATCATTATCAACAGCCGTAATCTCCCCTATTACAATTGGATACGCCGTTACTTCAATCGGCTCGATTACTTTATTGACCAGCGCAGATGCTATGACACGGGAGATAGTCTCACGCCCTGAAGCACGCCCTCCTCCCCTATAATCATAGATTTTGAACTTTTCATACCAAGTATGATCAGCGTGTCCAGGTCTAAAAAAATCTTTAATGGCTTGATAGTCGTCCGGCTTTGCATCTAAGTTATAGACTAACAGGCAGATAGGAGCGCCTGTAGTCTTCCCTTCAAACACACCGGAAATAATGACTAAATCGTCATCTTCCTTTCTTGCAGAGCTAAATTTGCCACGCCCAGGTCTCCTTCTTGCTAACTCTTTTTTAATCTCCTCGATTGGAAATACAACGTTAGCTTTGACGTCTTCAATGACGATACCGATCGCTTTACCGTGGCTCTCGCCAAAGGTAGTAAAACCTAAAAAGCCTGACCAGCTACTCCCTTTCATTTTTTAGCGGCTCTAAGCAAGTGGCAAACTGCGATAAAGTTCTATCTTAGTTAAATATCCCTTTCACAAAAGTGATCAGCTTGCTAAAAATATTGCTGTTATATCTCTCCGAACTACTATAATCCTTGAGCGTTTTAACTTGCGGCATCTCTTCTACTACTTCCAACTTCTTTTTTCTGAAAAACAACATTCGTTACTCCCCCTCCTTAAAAATTGTACTATTCGATAGGTTAAGATCATCTTCTCACTCATTATTTTTCAGTCAACTATTAATTATAGCAAACACCTTAAAATCTATAGGTGTCCAAGGAGGATATAAGGGGAATACTCGTAGGCGGCCTACATCCGCCTACGAGTATTCCCCTTGTTATCTCCTTAGTATATAGTTCTTTTATCGGGTCGTTATAGCTAATAAACCGGCTTAAAATCGATAGCTTTTAGGCTCTTATTTTTACTCATAAATGGTGGACGATAAAAAAAGAGTTGACTTAAGACCTTTATTAAAAAGAAATTGATGTATCATTATAGGTAGGTTAGAAACGATGAGAAAAATTAGAATATTGATTGGAAAACCTGGACTGGATGGTCACGACAGGGGTGCCAAGTATATTGCCAAGTCACTACGTGATGCTGGTATGGAAGTTATTTACACAGGAATCCGCCAGACCCCTGAGCAAATAGTTGCAGCAGCTATTCAAGAGGACGTTGATGCGGTCGGCTTAAGTTTGTTATCGGGTGCTCACAATTTTCTTTTCGCCAAAGTTGCGGAACTGTTACAGGAGCGAAAGGTTGATGACGTTTTATTGTTTGGCGGTGGAGTAATCCCTGAGGATGACATTCCCGGCTTAAAGGAGAAAGGATTCAAAGCGATATTTACTCCTGGTGCTACAGCCCAAGAGGTTGTTGAGTTTTTAAAAAAGGAGTTAGACGCTTAGCCTGAATAGGTTTAGGCTACTTTAGTCTCTCTGACTGTTTTCCAATATAATTTAAGCCCTACCCTTTAACGGCGTAGGGCTATTAAATAAAGAACTAATACTTCTTTGGGGGAGCTATTTTTTGTGATATTGAAACCTTTTGCTAATCAACCGAATTTACTCGCCTTTTTTGGCGACTCACAACTCGAATACAATGAGATGTTAGCCAAAAATGAGCTTGTTAATGATGGCTTGACCCTTAAGGGTGAAAGCATAGTCGTAATGGAACAGCCCCACTCTAATAAAGTGGTGGCAATTGATGATATGTCTACTTTTCAGAGGATTGACGGCGTAGCATCTCCTCTTTTCATACCAGAGGCGGACGCTATTTTAACCGATCTAAAAGGGGTCTATCTCTGTACACGTACTGCCGATTGCGTTCCTCTTTTGATTTACGATCAAGTAAAGGGTGTAGTGGGTGTCGTACATTCAGGCCGTGATAGCACAAGGTTGAACATTATGAGCGTTGTGCTAAACACGATGAGAGAACGTTATAGCTCGGACTTAAATGACATTCAAATAGCGATCGGACCATCAATCAATAAGATGCGGTTTAATGTTTCCGACGATATTTTTGATAAATTTGTTGAAGATACTGGAATCCCCCAAAAGAGACCGTATCTCGACTTAAATGGGGTGGTTATCGAGCAAATATTAGACCTTGGCATCTCACCGATGAACATTATCGATTTTCCGCTCTGTACGTTTGACAGCCAAGAATATCACTCCTATAGACGCGATAAAACAGCATTGAGACAAGTATCAATTATTGGTATGTACAATGAGTAAGCTCGAATTTACAAGCCGAAATGGATCGATTATTTTAACGGTAAGCGCCGATAAATCGGAAGCGTATTTGACTCTGAAGAGTAGTGAGGTTTTCTACAGCGAAGAGGATATTAGCGAGCTAATTGCCAAAGCTGGTATCAACACAGGACTCAAAGAGGCAAATGAATATCTTAAACGACAAGGGATTACAAAAAGTATCGATACACCTTTCCTTATCGCGAAAGGGATTCTGCCAACACTTCCCTCCATTGTTTACAAACTCAATGAGCCCCTACAACTCCTTTCCTATCAGACACTTATTAACAAACAGATTCAAAATGTAAAACAGTTTGGTAGACTAAATTTCGTACAAAAAGGGGCTTTACTCGGCAGTGTCGAGCTTGAAGGGAAAGGCGCACCCGGAATATCTGTCTTCGGTGAAGAGATAGAGATAGATAACCCGATGCCGCTACTTTGCGGTGAAAACGTATCCTTTGACGACGATAGAAAGCTCTTTGTAGCCGAGATAAATGGCTATCTATATATAGATGAAAGGAGGCGCTTCGCCGTTACCGACACTGTCAATATTGAGAATGACTTAACCTTGAAGGGTGAGGAGCGCTACCATGTTGAGGGAAGCCTCTCGGTTGGTGGCAATCTCTCCGGAGCTGGCTTACTAAAAATTAATGGTAACCTCCACTTGACTGGTAACTTAGAGGGATTGGAACTTGACGTTGAAAGGTCTATAGAGGTTGGTGGGTCTATAAAAATGTGTTCTATCTTTGCCAAAGAGAGCTTGAAGGCGAGCAAAGTTATAGATTCTAAAGTCAGAGTGGGCAAAAGTCTAAACATCGGAGAAGAGGCTATTAAATCACTCTTGATTTCCGGTAAGTCAGTTGATTGCGGCATAGTTACAGGTTGTAATGTTTTGGCGGGTGAGTCAGTAGAGACTCTCAGCGTCTTCTCTGATTCGGAGTTTACCAGCTCGTTATCAATCGCCTTGTCACCCTATCTCAAAGAGGTTTACGCCAAAATCAACAGCACGCTTGCCGTAATTGATTCAGAGGCCGGTCAGAACGAAAGAACAGCGTTGCTACAGAGAAAGGAAGAAATAGAGGGAGAGCTGACTAAAGCATTTACCGAGATCGTTTATGAAGACAGGTGGATCAAAGTCAAAGAAACGGTTGCTAAAGGTATTGCTATCCGAATTTTAAAAGAGGGATTAGTGCTTGAAAACGACTCAGAAAAAGTGATCTTTTCTCTCACAAAAGACGGATTGCTGATGGAGTTTGAAGAGGCTCAATAATAGGTCGAACTATATCTACTATTTTATATACTGGTAAGCTTTTATAAGATTTTGAGCCGTCGCATCCCAATTATATTTACTAAGAACGTAGGCTCTGCCACTCTTCCCCATTTCAATCATTCTGGCCTGATTTTGGATGGCAAACTCAAGCATCTCTCTTAGGCTATTAACATTTCGGTCTTTAAAGATAAGTCCGCAACGGGTCTCTTTGACGATCCTTTTTACTGCTGCACAATCACTTGCAATAACAGGTTTTGCAGCGAGCATATATTGGAAGAGCTTGTTGGGTATTCCGTAATCGCTATTGGTGTTTTTTAGTTGTGGTAAGAGGGCGACGTCAACTTTCCTTAGGTAACGATATATTTCGCTAAGTGGTTGCCATCCTAAGAATTCCACAGCCTTGGACATTCCGCTCTCCTCTACATATTTTTTCAAATTGGGGAGTATTTTTCCGTCACCTATAACTTTTAGACTAATATCTTTATTACTAACGTAGATCTCTTTTAGAGCGTCGATAGTGAGCTCTAAGCCACGCGTGGAGTCGATATTACCGGCATATATAAAGCTAAACTTTGGATCTCTGTTTGGCATTCGATCGAGCTCTATATCCTCTATAATAGGGGTGTTAGGGAGGACGAATATTTTCTCCTCTACTGCTCCGACCTCAACAAATCGTCCCTTCTGCTCTTCAATCACGCTCAAGACCACATCTGCTTTATCGAGCATCTGTTTTTCGTAGTCGAGCCACTGTTTGAAAGAGAAGAAGATTTGTCCGAGCGGTGTGTTTATATGTTGAGCATCTTTAAGTAGATAGGGATAGTTTTCGTGGAGGTCTAAGACGAATGGGATGTTGTATTTAAGGGCTAATTCAGAGCCAACTTTGGCGAGTGGTAGATCGTGGACATGGATCACATCGTACTTTTCGTTTGTTAAGATGGAGTTGAGATATTTTCGCCAAAAGTTAAAGTATAATGGGTATTTAAGAGCTCCAACGCTTGATTTATAGGTCAAAGTTGGGATATACTTTCTTTTAATGTGGATGCCGTTATAGTTTTCATCCCCTTTAGTTTTATCTTTAGTAAAGCAGGCTACCGTAACTTCATAGCCGTTATCTATAAGTGTTTTGGCCTCTTTCTCGACCCTTATGTCGGGTGGAAAATCGACCTCTAAAACCATTAAGACTCTTTTCATTTCAGCTCGACTTCCATTTGAAAGCGCCTAACATTCCCCGAACCGTAACCACTATCAAATACCAAGGCTGAAGCAGAAACCAAATAGGGAAAAAGCGGAGCCGTTTGCTCTCCTCCTCGAACTGATCAAAGTGCTTCTTGGCGAAAGTAAAGTCGGAGAGGTAACGGAGAGCGAAAAAGATCAGGGCAATAGTCCAATTGAAAAAGAGGAGCGCTATCGACGTAACGTGTAAAAGAAAGACTGCTAAGAGATAAAAGAAGAATTCTGGATTGAGGAATAATTGCCACTTTGCGTTGGACGCCCAGCGACTACGCTGACTAATCAGATGAGATAACGAGTCGACCGGCTCAGTGTATGCAAAAGAGTGTTTGTTTAGCGAAAAAGTGACCTTCAGTTTTGATTTTCGGAAGAGCTGCAATAGATTTACATCGTCTCCGGAAAGGATATGTTTTATCTTATCAAAACCGCCAACTTCATCAAATGCTGAGCGTAGATACCCTAAGTTTTGATTGGAGCAGGAGAAGTAACGGTCTGACAAAATAGCCCCGCCAGCCGCTATAAACATCAAAACAAAATCAAAATATTCAAACCGGTTAACCAAAGAGCTCCTCTTCCAATTTGAGAGCCTGACCCTTGAAAAACCGCTTACCATCGAGACACCATCTCGGAAATTAGTAACCATCGCCTCTATCCAATACTTAGTTACTAAACAGTCGGCGTCGGTAAGGAGGATGATCTCCCCTTTACCCTTTTCAATCCCTTGAGTAAGGGCATATTTCTTTGGTGACCAGCCGCTTATAGCATCCTTTATCTGGACTAACTGAATGTTATCCCATTTTTTGGCAAACTCTCTAATAATGTCAGCGGTTCGGTCTGTTGAACGGTCGTCTATCACTATAATTTCGTATAACTCTTGTGGGTAGGATTGATTGACGAGAGAAGTTAGCGTTCGAGCGATATTATCCTCTTCATTTCGAGCCGCTACTACTACAGATACTGACCGTTTTCGGTAGTTTTCCGGCAGCTCTTTACCACGCTTTATACCTTTTGTAAACACAAGCAAGTAGCGGACATAGACTATTAGCGACGCTACACAAATTATCGTCAAAACTAATGTGGCTATCTGCATAATTACTTACGCCTTGGTATTATAACGTTAGGAGCATCCCGATCGAAATAGGGCTCATCATCCCCTTTAGGTGTCCTTCCATAATCGAGATCAATGATTAAGGAATCCAGATCATTTTCACGATACATAGTCGGATAAAAGTTATAATTCAAGCTGTCGGAAAGGACTGTTGGCTCAGTGCCTTCCACAAAATACTCTTCAATGGTCTCCTCATTAAAGTTACGGGGGGTTAGGCCTGTCCGTTTCGACACTTTTTTTGTAATCACACCCTTAGGGATGGGGATTGAAAATCTCTCTAAATTAGCCCCTTGATACACCTCATCCTCTTCAGACATCATATTTTCCATAGCACGATTCATTATGGGAACCCAGGAGGGGAGCGCCGCTACGGCACCGGTTTGATTTCTTCCCATCGATCTATTATCATCAAAACCGACCCACACACCCATCACTAACTCGCTATTAAAAGCGACAAACCAAGCATCTCGAAAATCGTCAGTAGTTCCTGTTTTACCCGCTGCATACCATCTGTATCCTCGCCATCTGATACCACGCCCTGTACCCTCTTCGATGACTGTCTTGAGTAAGTTTGAAGCTATAAAAGCAGTGTTTTCATCGGTAACTCTGGCATATTTCGGCTCGGTGTATTCTAAGAGCCGGCCACTATTATCCTCCACTTTTCTAATAAAGGTTGGAACTGCTCGCTGTCCACCGTTGGCAAATGTCGTGTAAGCGGTGATTAGCTCAATCGGCAGCACCTCTGAAGCACCTATTGCAGAGGCATAATAGGGCTGTATCCGAGTGGTGAAACCGAAACGGCGTGCACAGTTCACCATAGTTGAAGGGCCGATGTCGACTAAAGTTTTTACAGCTACTGTATTGATCGACTTATTAATCCCCTCACGGAGTCGCAAATACCCTAAGTTAACCGGGTCAAAGTTACGTGGTGCCCAGAAGGTGGAGTCGCTCTGGACAAAGACTAATGGTTCGTCTTTAATGATTGTTGCTGGGGTGTATCGTCTCTCCAAGGCGGCTGTATATACTATTGGTTTGAAGGAGGAACCGGGCTGTCTACGAGCCTGTGTAATCCTATTAAACTTACTATGTGTGAAGTTGCGCCCACCGATCATAACTCTAACATAGCCAGTCTCTGGCTCGATACCGAAAACTCCACCCTGTAGATAAGGTGTCTCTATATCAGATTGATCTGGCGGAAAATCTGTATATTGATGTTCATATTTCTGACGCTGCTCCATTAGGGCAAGCTCGTTATTAAACACTGAATCTGCATACACTTGAAGATCATAATCGAGTGTGGTATATATCTTTAAGCCGCCGGCAAAGAGCTTTTCGGTGCCGTATTTATTTTCAACTATTTTTCTGATGTGTTCGATAAAATAGTCAGCAGCTCCCTCATTCAGCTGCCCTGGTACGACCTCTATTTCAGAGGCTATAGCTTCGTCAAATTCCTCTTTGGTGATCACTCCACGTCTATACATAACATTCAATACAATGTTTCTTCTTTTCAGGGCTCTTTCTGGATTTTTGATGGGGGAATAGGCATTGGGTAGCTGAATCAACCCTATAATCAGGGCAGATTCTTGGATGTTTAACTCCTCAACAGTTTTGTTGAAATATCGTCGAGATGCTGCCTCGACACCGTACATTCCGCCACCAAGATATATCTTGTCGAGATACATCTCCAAAATCTCTTCCTTGGAGTAGTTCTGTTCAATTTGTACCGCTAACATCACCTCTTTGAGCTTGCGGGGTAGTTGCTTTTCAAAAGTGAGAAACATATTACGGGCTAACTGCTGAGTTATCGTACTCGCCCCTTGTGCATAACCGCCCCGAACTATGTCGACCACTATAGAGCGGATAATACTCTTGATGTTAACCCCCCAGTGTGTGTAAAAAGAGCGATCTTCAGTAGCTATAAGACCTTCTATAAAATAGTCAGGAAACTCTCTAACAGCGGAGCGTTTACGGTGCTCAACTGCAAAAACGTGGATCAATTTATCGTTAACGTCATAGACTTCTGAACCTGTTTTCATATCGTAGTTTTGAAGCTCGGAAAGTGGGGGTAATTGGTCACTATAAAAGTAAAATAACCCTAACAATATCCCACTTAAAAAGATAACTGCCCCTAACATATATGCTAAATACTTGATTACATCCTGTCTCATATGTCTCCTTCAATTACGATAAGTCTTAATTTATTCAAAGGGTTTAACCCAGTTGCCACCCCTTAACTAAAACATGTTCACGCTCAACCTAAAACGTTATAAGAGTCAATCATTATTTCCATAAATATACCGTCCTATGTCGTAAAATTATCACCAAAATGAAAAAGAGCGGCGTAAAAACACCTCGTGTGAGTTTGGCTCTTCTTCCGGTGTCAGATAGAATCGATAGGCAAAGCGGAGCTTGAAAGGGAGATTGTAGTTGAACGTAAAATTATTGTAAAGCAATATATCCCTATCACTTAGAACATCCACCGGTTTCTGCAATAAGAGCTCGTAGTCGAGAAAGAGGTCTCGAGCTATGAACTTACCGAGTGTTACTGAGAAATTGTTTAAGATAATATTTTTACTGAATTGGATAATCTCGTTCTCCTCTACCTGTTCAGCTGTGTTGTCCAAAGAGCCGTAAGTTCTTACTATGTTCTCTACAAAGCTTGGACGGATAGCAAAAAAGTCGAGCCTTAAAAGCTGCCTCAAATGGTTTTCTAAAGGATAAATTATCGGATCAACTAATGCACCCGCTAAGCCGATACCGGCAAGCTGCATAAACTCATCACCCAAAAGAGCGTTCTGCTGTGCTCTCGGGATATCCTCTAACCTTCTGTTATAGCGGAGTTTAGAGAGTATGTGAAGGGTGGTGCGGTCTTCTGGATTATCTGATGTTAATTCAAACTGTATCTTTTCTAAGAAGTTTTCGGAACCACTCATAGGATCGTTAAAGACGTCTAAAGAGATCAGGCTTCCATCCGCTGCATACTTAATAAAGGAGCCATTTAGACGATATTCCTGTATCTCCTCATTAATAGTAAAGTTACCGTAGTCCAAGCTAAAAGTGGAGCCAAACATATCTAAGCTACCCTTTTCTGAGCTGAAGAAGGCGTCAACTACGTCCCATTCGTCATTCTGATACAAGATATGAATGTAGCTCTTGGGGAGTAATAAAAGATTAACTGGGTAAGTTACATAGCGGACTTGATTCTCGGCAATTAAGCGGAGATCTAAGCTTACCGGATAGTAGTTGTTAGAGCTCTTTTTTTTCTTAGCTCTTGCTAAGTTGATAATCTTAAATAAGTTTTCTGTGTTGGCTGGATAAGTGACTGAAGCATTCGACAAATGTAGATCTGCTTGCACTTTAACGTCATCAAAAGGACCTTTAACAAGCGCCTCGGGACCATGGCGACCTCTGACTATTACATTGCCCGCTACACCTGGTGGGAAAAAGGTTGGTATGCTCAAAGTTACACCATCAGGAGTCGTTCTACAGTAGAGCTGGCCTAAGTTTACCATACCGAGCATAAAGTCGTTTTCATCGTCTAAAATCTCGTTTCTGATAATGATTTTCCCTTCGCCAAGTTCACCTACCAGCTGCTTAATGGTCATTTGATTGTCCTTAATCACCATATCAAGCGAAATCTTTTCTAAAAGCTTGGCCTGGCCTGTTACCTTCAACGTGCCGTTTTCTATCGTCAGCTGAGCCGATTCTACGTTCAACTCCTCCTCTTGTATCCCGAATGAAATGTCAATTTTTGCTTTGGAGCTTCCGTCCTCCAAGTACTTAAAGTTGTCGGCTAAAACCTTAATAACATCGCCCTCAAAAGAGAAGTGGATCTGTTTATCGCTTGGATAAAAACGGTCGGTTAATAGATTCAAACCTAACTCGCCGGCAGCTTGAGCGTGGAATAGGTTCTTCTGACTGACCTCGAAGCGATCGAGAATGAATAGACTATCTTGCTGTGTAAAGCTTAAGCCTAAGTTATCAAACGTTGACTTTTTATATCTAAAGTCAGTAACTTTGAAATCGACTATAGTCTTGTTCTCATTGTCTTTTCGGAGATAAACAAGCTCTGAGTCGATCTGACCAAATAAGTCTAACTCGGGAAATATTGAATGAAGATCTAAACTGCTAACCTCACCCCTTATAGCTGTGTCGAACTGTTTGTCCAACTCACTTACCCCTTGTAAGGAGAAAAGCGGTTGACCTTCTTTACTAAAGTCACTCTTGTATAACATTTTAGAGTCGGCAGTACGGTCATAAGATAAGCCTGCACTACCATCAATATACCCAAGCTTGTTATAAGTCAAATCTGCAAAATCAATTTTACCCCTAAAATTGTTGGGATAGTCCAAAGTAAAAGAACAGTTAATAGTGCCGTCAAACTTCTGAGCGTCATACTCTTCAATGAGATAACGCAGGTAGCGCTCTACCCTTAGCCCCTCTCCAAATAAGGAGAAACCAAATGATAACTCTGAAGCTCGATCGATCCATAAGTCGCCCGCTAAATCATCGTTGATAGTAAATTCTGTTGATTTGAGCCTCTCTGCAGTACCTTTTGCTTTGATTGACACACTTGCCGGCTCTCCACGATATTTAAAGCCGCGAGTGGCTAATTTGAAATCAGAACGGTCGTTTTGTAAATCCAAAGTAAAGCCAGATTTTACACCACCCTCTAACTCACCATACAATGGGTTAGTGAGAGATAGATCGACGTCGGTTGACAACAGGTCGTCAAAGTAAGAGAGCTTAAGCTTCCCGGTTAAATGGGGATACGCCTTGAGATATACGTAGTTAGCTTCAAAGTTACTGTTAAGATTGTATTCAAAAAGATCTACTGATAACTCCCCTTGCCAGGTTGAAATGTCACCTGATAGTTCACCCTTCACCCTATGTCCGTCAAAAGCAACGCTTAGTTGTTCTTTGAATAAGTTCCCCTGCACGTTGAAGTTCTGCAAAGTGATATTGTCGCTCATAAACATAAAGTTTTCAATTTGTGCCGTTATCTCTAAGTCTTTGTAGTATGACAAAGTAGCTTCTAAATCACCGCTCACATCAAACTTATCGCCGACAAATATTAAGTCCAACTGGTTTATCTGAACCGTTACTCCGCTATCGGGGTAATAATTACCAACTCCTTGTAGCTCGTTTCCACGCCAGAGGGCGTTTTCTAACTTAAAATCCACCTTCTTATCATAGTATTCAGCCAAGATTGCAATATTGTCAACTTTCTCATCTTTGTAATGAAGCCGCTTAGTACCTATAGTGGCGTCTATCCTTGGCTCTGATAACGTGCCGCTAACTTTAGCAATTACCGATACGTCGGAGATAATATCAGGGAGGTAGTATTCGAGCGGGATACGCTCAACTACGGCAGTACAAACAAGCTTACGGGTCTTGAACAGATCCTCTATTTCTGCTTCCAGTTCAATTCGACTCTCATCGATAGACGCCCCTTCAGTTCTAAAAAAGAGACGGTCATCATATAGTAAAAACTCTACGTAAGGGACAGTTATATCTCGATCGTAAAAAGAGCTTTCCAAACCCTTCAAACTACCGTTTAACTGAATCAAGCCTTTGTCATAAATACCTACCAACTCGAGCTCAAAATCGGTGTTGTCGATCCCCTTTAACTGTAAGGTGTCAGGGCTATACCTATGAATATTGTACTCAGCTCTCTTTATTTCACCGTCAGCTATTTCTACTAAAAGCTCAGTCTCCCCTAACTTAACGCCATCCTCTTCCGTGTCCCCCTTGTTTAACATAAGTTTGGCTACAACCTGACGCCCCGTCTCTACCTTCAAGTCTATCTGTTCAAATATGTCACGATACTCGATCTGTTCATCACTATACTCTATGCTGACTATACCTTTGGAGATGTGTAGCGACTGGAAATAATCTATGTTTTCCGGTATCTCGAAACTGGTTTCTTTGGTCGAGTCCCTCATAGTTCCATCTATCTTTAGATCTACTGAAGGCTCTACTATCGTCACCGACTCCACCACTTTGAACATCTTGGTGCGAGAGAAAATAGCGTGGAAAAGATTGTAGTTTACATAGACGTGTTCTACCCTGACGGAGAGGTCTTTATCCTTGTTCGAAAGCTCTATGCCGTTTAACTTTATATGTTTATCGCTGATTGATAAGCCCTCTACAGTAGTCTGGAGCTCGAAATTCTCCTCTAAATATTCAACGAGAAAAGTCTTTAGCCATAGCTCATAATTCGTAAACCTGGTCACTATGAAGAACGCTATGTTGATCAGGAAAAGGAAGAAGAGAAGGATGAATAACCATCTTTTGTTTTTCAAGAATACCCCCTTTTATGAAAGTGAGACGTCCTCTAAAAAACCATCCTTCAATATGTACCGCTTACCCATACGATCTGCTATCTCCTGATTGTGAGTAACTATAACTAAGCTGCAACCGGCCTCGTCATTTAATTCGGACATAAGACTGATCACCTCTTCACTGTTTTTAGGGTCGAGGTTACCTGTAGGCTCATCTGCAAGTATTATTTCCGGTTTGTTGATCAATGCCCTTAAAATGGCAACACGCTGCTGCTCACCCCCACTGAGCTGATTGGGATAATACTTGCCCCGCTGCTTAAGATTGATCCGCTCTAAAAGCTTCTTCGCCTCCCCCCTGCTCTTAGTCCAGTTACCACTTGATATAAACATCGGAATGGCAATGTTTTCCACTACTGTAAAGTCGTCTAATAAATAATGAAACTGAAAGATGAAGCCTATGTTGCGATTGCGAAACTCAGCTACTCGCTTCTGATTGAAGGCAACCTTAGCACCTTTGTAAACAATGTCGCCACTGTCAGGGCTGTCTAACAAACCTAACAAGTGTAAAAGAGTGCTCTTGCCACATCCAGATTCACCAGTTATAGCAATAGTTTCTCGCTCTTTTATCTGCAAATCAACACCCTTGAGCACGTTTAATATACCGTCACCCTCTGGGTATGACTTGGTGATTCTAACAGCTTCTAATAACGACATTTACCCCTCATTGAATACGTTTTCTAATAACTATCCATTACGTAAGATTTCAGTTATTGTCAATTGAGAAGTTTTTTTGAGGGGTACCAATGCGGTAAATAAAACTATTGTAAGGGAGACTATAAAGATTAAAAAGAGGAAGAAAAAGTCGATGTGGAAGCTAAATCGCTCTATAAAATATACGTCACCCTGTAAAGTGTATAAGGTCTGCTTGGTCAATAAAAAGGCAAAGAGTATTCCAAATAAGATTCCACCTATTATCGAAAGTAAACCGATTACTAAAACGCGACTTAATACAAGAAAATGGATAAAAGAGTCGTTACACCCCACACTCTTTAAGATTGCTAACTCCTTGCGTCGCTCCAAGATGGAAGTAGTCGTGCTGGAGATGATATTAAAAGCCGCTATCAAAACAATGAAGCTCAAAATGATAAAGATTACCCAACGCTGGACTATCAGCATCCTAAAAAGATTGCCGTTAAAATCGATCCAGCTGTGAATCAACACACTGAAATCTAACTCACGCGTCCACATATATTGCAGTTCGTTTGCCCTCTCTACATACTCTGAGCCAAGCTTTACCTCAATTAATGAATAGTTATCGCCATTAGCTAAAAGCTTTGAGACTAAGGGCCCGTTGAGAAATATTATATTGGAATCTGTGTCGTAAATACCCGATTGAAAAAGACCTACTACTCTCACCCGCTCCTCGCCCATCTTTAGCCCGAAAAGAGTATACTCTAAGCTTGTGGGAGAGACTAAGCGAAACTCATCACCCACCTTCACACCTAACGTCTTAGCCGCCTCAATGCCTAATACGACATCTTTTGTCCCTACTAAACTGCCGCTTCCACCTTTGATAAATTTATGATATTCTATCGGCAAATCATCACGCTCCCACTCAATTGAACGGACTAACAACCCCTTTACACTCTCATCATTGACACCCATCACCTGGGTCTGTTTTACTAAAGAATATGACTCGACTTCAGGTTTATTACTCAAGAAATACTCTGTTTCTGCAACCTCTGCAGGGGTCATAAAATCATCGATCGGATTGAATATATAAAGATGTGAGTTTACTCCTAAAAGTCCCTCTTTAAGGGTCTTTTGGTAGCTACTCAATAATATCAAAGAGGTGGTCAGAATGGCTATCGATAAGGCAAAACCTCCATAGGAAAAGAAAGACTCACCACCCTTTATCCCTCGACGGTTAAGTCTAAAACTCCGCCACAAAAGGAAATTGAAACCCTTCATATTTTTTGTCAAAAACATAACCCATCTTCCCCTAAACAAAAAGAGAGAAACCTTTCCCCGAATTGCGGAATGGCTCCTCTCTAATGTATATTTATTTAGCTCTGCAATTAGAAGAAGTAACTACGGTTGTCCTCTACCTTTGCGGACTCGAGCGCTTTTTCATACCACTCGTTGAGATGCATATTTTGTTTTTGGTTCTCTAAGTCCTGCAAGAGATACTCTTTCATAATCTCAAACTCTTCCATATCTGGATAAGTGCGTGACTCTACAAAAGCAATGTAAGCACCTCTGTCACTGACGATTAGATCAGTGAACGAGCCCTCGTCAGCGGCAAGAATACCGGTGTTGAGCTCTTTTACAATGCCGATTTGAGGTAAGCTCTTTTCGACAAATATATCTTTACCGTCTACTATGTCCCAACCCTCTTCAGTTGCCTTCTCAAGGTAGTTGTCTACACTATATTTTGCAAAGAATTCTTTACCTTTGACAATGGACTCTTTGCTCTTCTTTTCGTTGTCAGCCATAGCTTTAACTCGACCGCGAACCTCCTCTAAGTCTTGAAAACGCTCGGGGAGACGCTCGGCTAACTGTAAAACATATATGTCACCATTACTGGTCTCTTTTATCTCAGGCATCGCGCCTACTCTGTTGCTAAAGGCGAACTTTACTAAGTCTTCATGTCTACCTAAACCGGAAATGTATTGAGCTTTTTCGTCAAATAAACCAGATTTACTCTTTTTGTAATCTTTTTCAGCTACAGCGGCATCAAAACCTTTCTTCTTGATCGACTCATAGAGTACTTCAGCCTCCATCCTGTTGTTAAGTTTCGTCGACTCTGAAGCCTCAACTGTAAGGAGAATATGGCTTGCTTCAACCTCTTGCTCTTTATCGCTGTTTGTTCTTCTGCCGGTAACTTTGACAATGTGGTAGCCAAATTGAGTTTTAACAGGCTTACTGATTTTTCCAATTTCGGTATTAAATGCTGCATCTTCAAACTCTCTGACCATTCGGCCACGACCAAAATAACCTAAATCTCCACCTTTATCTGCATTACTCGGATCTTGTGAGTATTCCTTTGCCAGCTCTGCAAAGTCTCCACCTTGCATTAATAAGTCGTAAATTCTATCCGCTTCAAGCTTTACTTCGTTGTTGTCAGACTCACTCGGTTTCAAGTCAAAATGAACAAAATCATAGCGAGCATTAGGGGCTACTCTGAACTCTTCCTTACGCTCTTTATAAAATGCCTCTAACTCCTCTTCACTTACCTCTACAGTGGTTAATGAGAGTGGGTTAAAGAAGATTATCTTGGCATCCGCTTTGTCGTTCTTCTCTTTATAATCAGCAAGAACATCATCTTCGGTTACTACTACCTCACCTTTAATAGCTTCAAATAAAAGCTCGTAAGGTAGTTGCTCTCTGATCGAGTACTCTAAAAAGCTTAGATCTAAAGCTTCACCATTAGGCAAGAAACCCGACACTAATACCGATAAATATTTATCACGGTCGAAAATACCATCTGTTTTAAATATCTCTGAATCCCTAATGAATTGAGGTGGATCATTCTTGAGCTTATCAATTACATCCTTGTCACTAACCTTGATCCGACGCTTCTTAATCTCTTTATCAAAGATGATTCGCTGTACTAATTGCTGCCAAGTCTGATCGTTTAGCATCTGTAAAGTCGACTCATCCATCCGGTCATCTGGGTTTTCCATTGCATAATTGCGATACGAGTTCTGCAACCATTGAGTATACTGCTGGTACGTTATCTTCTCGCCAGCTACTTTACCTACGTGCACTACTCTCCTATCGAACAGTCCACTGACTCCCATTATCGCCATACCAACTATAAATACAAAAGCAGTTACATAGATAATTACGTTTGCTTTCTTCCTGAACACTTCAAGCATCTCTTAAATCCTCCAATTTTCGCGCAAAAATATCTGCAGTTGTGAACAGTTATATAGCTGCTAATATTTTGTCAATCAGAACTTTTATAGAATAGAGAGAACAAAACACTCAGTACCAACAGAAATGTAGATCAATTTGGTCGAATCAGTAAAAAATTAATCAGGTTAGCTGAGAGATCACAGCATACAACGCTTAGAAATAGTAGTAGCCTCTAAAGAATACAGAATGGACTATTAAATCTCATCCATTAAACTTTTACCTACAAAAAAAGAGGGTAGTGTTTTATCTCTACCCCCTTAACGTCTTTGTCACTAACACAAACTTAATCTTGTTTAGCTCTCTACGAGCTCTCTTAATGATTGTTTGTGTTTTTTAATAACGTCAAGAATAGCCTCTCTACCCAACTCTTCAAGTTTGAGTCTTCTGTGAGCAGCGATAACTTTAAATCTTGCTACAGTTTCCTCATCTAATCTAAAAGTTAAGCGAGTTGCTTTCATCTTGTCGTCGACTGGTCCTTTCTTTCTTGCCATAATAACACCTCCGTTTATTTATTATCTCAATACCCATTATTGAGATAGTGGCTTCTCATTTGCCTATGTAATTCATAAATTAGTTAGATAGACTTCATTGTCAAGAGATTTATTATATTTTATCAAACCAATTTATGGGACAAATTAACTCATAGTACACCAATCTAACTTATCACTAAAGATTGCGCTCCTTGAATGATATTCAAAAATGACATAATATATCTTGTTTTACTTGCCTTTCATAACTTCATCCGTTATTCTAACTACAACCTTGAATTAGAGTTGACAAGTAACTCATATTTTTACTCCTGAATTGTAATGGAGGAAACAAAGTATGAAACGTGTACCTATTGGAATTAGTATGAACTTTCGAAGAGGAGAACAGTCGTATGTGTTTGACCTCGGAGGAAATTATGCCGACGCTATTTATGAAGCTGGTGGGATGCCTATCTCAATACCCTGCTTTAACGATGAAGAAACCCTTAATCAATACCTCGACAAAGTAGCCTTCTTAGTGTTTGTTGGTGGACATGACTACCCACCTGAAATATATAATGAGCCGAGACACGAAAAGGTTGAGACTATGGATGAAAGAAGAGCTGAATACGATCTTTTGCTCTTCAAACTGGCTTTTGAAAGGAAAATACCTATCGTTGGTATCTGTGCCGGTATGCAGTTGATTAACATCTCAATGGGGGGAAAACTGATCCAACACCTCGATAACCATGAGTTTCATCAACCAGAAAACTACCATACCTTGACTATTAAAAACAGTAAATGGCTCTCCCAAATATTCCCCGACGAGACTATAGTCGTTAACTCATTGCACCACCAAGGGGTCAAACCAGAATATCTCGGGAAAGACTTAAATGCAGTGGCTTTTGCACCGGACGGACTCATCGAATGCGTTGAGTATAACGGTGAGCAAGTATGTATGGGGGTACAGTGGCACCCTGAGAGGGTAAGTGCAAGCTACCTCAAAGCATCTTCTTTTCTCGGCAAGAAAGGGGCGAGACGTACCTTGAATGAACACACAAGTCGCTTCTTCAACTTCATAGTGAAGACTGCTCAGGAATACTTAGACAATAAAGAGAACGAATAATTTTGATTGACTAATTGGGCTCTACACCCTAAAGTCGTAATCTAAGCATAGATTAGCTTATAAGGGCGAGTATTGAACTAACAACGCTCGCCCGGTTATTACAATTAAAGGACAGAGAAATGAAAAACAAACAGGATTACGAGCCTAAATACAAACATTTAAAGACACGCTTCGACAAACTCGACTCGATTACCACTGACCAAAACAAAGGGGTACCGCTCCCACCTATGGAAAAACCGTATAAAGAGACGGATACCATCATAGAATTACCTAAACCTAATAGAGAGATTGTTAAGGTTAACGACATCTTTACCTGCCTCAACGATCGAAGAAGCCGTCGCAAATATACCGAAACACCTATCACGCTCGATGAGCTCTCCTATCTACTTTGGTTTACACAAGGTATTAAAAGAATCTTTAAGCGTGATGAATATTACTCTGTAGCCATTAGGACTGTTCCCTCTGCCGGTGCAAGAAACCCTTTAGAGACCTATCTTGTCGTCAATAACGTAGAGGAGCTTGAACAGGGGGTTTACCGCTATCTTCCCATAACTCACCAGCTCTTAAGGGTAGAAGAGCATAACTGTACTGAAGAGAACCTTATGGCTGCCATCAACAATCAAGAGTTTGTTGTTAAAGCGCCTGTCATCTTTATGTGGGCTGCTCTCCCCTACCGCACGGAATGGCGATACGCTACTGAAGCTGAGAAGCTTGTTCTTTTAGACGCAGGACACGTCTGCCAAAACCTCTATATCGCTGCAGAATCCTTAAGACTTGGTGTTTGCGCCATAGCTGCCTACGTTCAAGAAGAGGCTGATCGAGTATTCAATCTCGACGGTGAGGATGAATTTATCCTTTATTTAGCCTCTGTAGGCAACCATAAAAAATAGAGTAGTAGTGTCTTATGCTTTTTGACAACACGTTAAACAAAGAGGACATCCTAAGTGTCTCCGACATCAACAGGGTGATTAAAAACCTGATTAATCAAGGTATTAGCGAGGTATGGATTGAAGGTGAGATTGCTAACTACACTTCACACTCATCAGGTCACATATACTTTTCCTTAAAGGACAAAGACAGCACGTTAAGATGCTCTTTCTTCCGCCAATACAACTATATGAATAAAACTCGGCTAAAAAGCGGCGATAAGGTAGTCTGTTTTGGCAAGATTGATGTGTATGAAAAGTCTGGCAGCTATCAACTCATTGTCAGGAAAGTTATCCCTGCTGGGATTGGTGACTTACAGTTAAAGTTTCTCGCTTTAAAGGAAAAGCTTGAAAAGGAGGGGATGTTTGATCAAATTCACAAGAAGCCAATCCCTAAGTATCCCGAATCAATTGGAATCATTACTTCACCTACAGGTGCTGCTTTTCAAGACATAAAAAATGTAATCAGTCGCCGATTCCCTTCCCATATCTACCTTTACCCTGCTGCTGTGCAGGGGGATAAGGCACCACAGGAGCTAATTGCTGGACTCGATTATTTTGCTCGTTATAAGAAGGTAGACCTGATTATCATAGGGCGCGGTGGTGGCTCCCAGGAAGACCTTTTTTGCTTCAACGATGAAGGGTTAGCCCGTGCTATCTTTAGGTCAGAGATTCCGATAATCTCAGCAGTAGGTCACGAAATTGACTTTACTATATCCGACTTTGTTGCCGATTTAAGAGCTCCTACCCCTTCAGCAGCTGCTGAACTTGCCGTACCAGACAAAGATGAGTTACTCCATAAACTAAGCAGTTATGAGCGGGCTATCAACTCTGAAACCTCAAGGGTACTACTAACTTATAAAAACATACTTGAGTCGAGCAAGAGGACTCTTTTTCAGTATCACCCTCAAACTTTACTCTTCAAATACCAACAAATGTTAGATGAGCTGACCCAAAACTTCTTTGAAAGGGTTAGAGATGTTGGACAGTTAAGAGTTAAGTTAGACACAATGCGAGGGCAGCTACTACTGTTAGCTAAAACCAAATCGGCAGAGCACATAAGGCAAGCTGACTTGAAGTTACATATGCTCAGCTCAAAGCTTGAAGAGTTTACTGCAGACGCTATTGAGGAGAAGAGAGAGATAGTCAACAACCTTGACCAAGAGCTCTCCAAGCTTTCACCTTATGAAGCGTTGAAGCGTGGTTATGCAATCTTAAGACAGAGCGAGAAGCTGATCAGAACAGTTAACGATGTAAATCTCAATCAAAGAATGGAAATCCTCCTTAAGGATGGTAAATGCGAGTGCAAAGTAGAAAAAATCGAAAAGAAGTCATCATAGCCACCTCTCTCTTTATTACCCTTTTCATACTATTTTTAAGCAACACAGGGCTCCTTTACGCCGATACTAAAGGACTTTGGGCTACCGCTTGGGATCTAACCTCCCCTGAGAAAATTGATGAAGTCATTAGCTATTCCCAACAAAACGGAGTCACTGAAATTTATGCACACGTCCGATACCGTAGCGACGCTCTATACACGCCAAACCGTTTCTTTTCAGAATATTACAACCCAGAGCCCAGAAGTTACGTTTTGGACAATGAAGGATTAGAAGACTTCGATCCTTTAGCTTATATTATTGAGCAAACTATAGATACAGGGATCGATATCTTTGCTTGGGTAACTCTACTTGTGGCTACTCCGCACGCTACTGATAGGCTCGACCCAAATCACCTTTATCACACAAAACCTGACTGGATCACAAGAGACTTTTTAGACCGTCGAATGGCAACAAATAGTTATGAAGGGGCTTTTATCGATCCTGGTGTACCAGCCGTCCAAGACTATCTTATAAATGTGTTTCTCGACATAGTCACAAACTATCCAATCAAAGGGATCCAGCTTGACTATGTGCGTTATCCTGACAGTCAATTTGGTTATGCTCCTGCAGCCGTAAAAACTTTTCAAGAGAGCAACCGTGATGAATCGGAGTTTCATAACTGGAAAGAGGAGCAGGTAACTCGATTTGTCCGTCGTCTTTATGCCGAGATAAAGGATTATGATCCTGAGATAGTAGTCTCTGCAGACACTATTAGCAATCTTACGAAAGGACAAGAGAGGCATTCTCAAGACTGGACTAAATGGCTTTCTGAGGGGATAGTTGACTATGTATATCCGATGTCTTACGCATTTGAAGACGACGTAATAGAGCGGGAGCTAAATGAGTTTTTGAGTTGGAAAGAGCGGATAGTTGTCGGTCTTAGGGCTTGGAACGAGGGCAAAAGAGTTTACAAAACTGAATCAATCGAAAGCAAGATGAATCTCGTTTTAGACAAAGGTTTTGCAGGCTACGCCCTTTTCTCATATGACGGCGTAAAGAACCAGTTTAACGATATAGATTGGATTACAAGAGCTTCTAAACAGGAGCTTGAACAACTCTCAACCAACAAGATTATTTTCGGATACGTTACTGACAAAACCGGCTTTTCTATCTCAAATCAAAGAGTTAAATTGACTTCTGATACGGCTACTATTGAGTTATTGACCGATCCAAACGGCTTTTATTTCTTCAATAAGTTAGAGTCAGGGGAGTACACTCTCTCTTGTGGAAGCGACGACTATGAGGTTGAGTCAGCCCCCATTGTTATTAGCGAGGATAGGGGGATTGAATGTATTCGCCAGAACATAACTCTCACACCAATCGACAAATAAAGGAGCAATATGAGAATAGATCAGCTTTTAAACAAACTATGCTTAGTCAAGAGTCGTAGTATTGCCAAGAACGCCTGCGACCAAGGTCTTGTTAAAATAAACGATAAGGTAGCCAAGGGTAGTGCAGAGGTGAAAGAGAACGACTTGATAGAGTATTCAATTTACGGTTATCAAACCAAGATTAGGATTACCAGTATACCTCAAGGGAATGTAGCAAAGCGTAATGCAGCTGAGTATTATGAGCTCATATCTCGCGACAAGCTAACGCCCACTTTATAGTTAACTCTATCTACTCCAATTTATTATCTTTAATATGTTCCAAGGCGTCAATATAGTCTTGCACGATCGAGTAGACGTCATAAGTTTTCATTCTATTCATCAGATCCAGCCCTTGCTCTTGTCTACTGAACTCCTGTGATGCCAAATAGATATAACTTATAAAGTCATTATCATACACTCTATTATCGACAGCTCTTTCAAAGGTATTGAATGCTTTGTCGACCTCTTTACTTTCCAAGTGGATTAATACTGCTTGGATATACGGCTCAGGTGCTTGCGGGCTATATCCTATATGCTCTTCGATAGAACCGAGCGCCAGCTCAAACTCTTCAGCTTCTATATAGAGTTGTGTAAGTCCATTATAGAATCTTTCTTTATGTTCGATAAACTGCAACGCTTTTCTCAAATATTTAGCAGAGTTGAGAAGGTCGCCTTGTCTATGGTAATATTGTGACACTCTCATAAAAGCAGCGCCGTAATTAGTGACGAGTTTCTTCATATTATCATCTTTATTCACAGAGTCATCAAAGATGGATCGATATTCAAATACTTCTTCAAGATTTAGCAGAGTTCTATCTACGTCCATTTGTGTTTCACCTCTGGTGGGGACTATTCTGCCGACCATCCCTTCATTACGTAGGAAAGGTTCAAATATCGGGTCATCGGGCACAGTTACAGCGAAATAGATAGGTCTGATTCCAAAGTTATCTATAACAATTTGAATCACAGCTGTATCTTTAACCATTAGTACTTTTCGTTCTGGTATCACCAGTTTAAGAGTATCTTCCAGACAGGGTGTAGGGAGTACAATCTTGAGATCTTCATTATTTCTGATAGGTCTAAACAGGTCTATTTTTTCATCAGGCACCATAAACCTAACCCCTTCAATATCGCGTAGATGTCTCAAGTACCAGGGTGTGTTCATCAAACTCAAGTTAGCGACAGTAACGTCAGGTCTGACACCATTGATCCCTTTTTTCTTTTTTTCGAACGCTTTTGAGATGTATTCTTGCATTTCTGGTGTAGGGCAAATCTCTTTTGCGGGGTGTATATATTCTTTTGCCATAGGGTCTTTTACTGCTTGTGCATACCAAAGCGGGAAGGTATCGTTATCTCCATTGGTAAAGACAATAGCATTCTCTTCCAAGCTATTGAGAAAGTTAATTCCGTAATCGAGTGCTATATACTCTTTTGACCGGTCGTGAATAAAGTATTGGGAAGCCAGATTTAGTATTGGGAGGAGTAAAAATATAGTTAGGAGTATATTGACCAAGACTTTTCTTCCATCACCGGCTATATAGCGAGCCAACCAGATTGACCCGATCGCCATCCAAACACCCCATAAATAGAATGCAGAAAAGAAATAGTCACGGTCTCTAACCTCTGCATCCGACAGATTCATCACAAAGACCATAGCCAGGCTGGTCATCAGGAAGAAGACTAAAAAGTAGACAAATGAGTGCTTATTTTTAACTGCTTGATACACCATACCCAGCAAGCCGAGCAGTATTACTATCATTTTAGTTAATATACTGACCAAGTTAATAGATAGGCCTGTCCAACCGGCTATCGTATCGATATGGAAGAATTGATCAAAAAAATATCTGGTGAAATGGTGAGTTAGTTGATAGTATAGGCTGGCTCGTCTAATCAGGAAGCTGACTACCCCATATTGGCGGCGCAAGATATAGTCAGAAAACAGTTCTAAATTATGAGGATGCCCTTCATTTATAAATGGTCTTAACTCGGAGCGTACAAACAGATAAATGTGTGGACTCAGGGCGATGAAGATAAATACGACACCCCAGAGCCATACTTTCAAGGGGATCTTTTCTTTTAGGTGAAAGTAGGTAATCAGGCAGAAAAATATACCGGTTACAACTTTTCCTGTATCTGGAACGTGGATAGATTTTCCTGCTTGGATGAAAATCCAGTATATTGCCAAGCCTACCACTGCATAAATCGCAAAGCCAGACCAAAATTTCTTAGTCTTGATATTGCACAAAATTATGGGATAGATCACTATGAAGAGTACTGCCGGCAGTGTTTGGAGAGTAGTTTGGTGGATACTAAACCCTAAGAAGAAGACATAAATTATTAACAGGAGTAGATTTAGGTGTGAGAAATCACGTGTCTTTTCCACCCATACAAGGGTAAGCCAAATCACAAGATTAATCACTAAGTCTCTACCCGGATAAACTGAGGCTTCTATCGCATTATTCCAAAAAGTATAGGAGAACGCTGCATAAAGGGCAGCGATTATAGCTCCGATATAGATGACATATTTATTCTCTTCAATCATTGAGATAAGTTTTACGCTGAAAAGATAAACAAACATTACTGCAAGGGCAGCCATTAAGCCAGATATTGAGTTAATTATCAGGGCGTGATGTGTATTGAATCCTAATATGGTGCAGAATCTGGCAAAGAGGATGTAAAACGGGTTACCCGGCGGATGTGGCACCCCTAAAATACTACTGGAGGCGATATACTCTCCAACATCCCAAAAGGTGACCGAGCGGTTTTGAGTAAGCCAGTATATGGTTAATGAGAAGGCAAACAGGATAAAGGCTATAAGGGCGTTAAGTTTTTTGTCGACGATCGACTGGGGCCTCATTTGCTGTGTAAAATCACAAATCTGTGGCGGTTGAGCAACACTACTTTTCTGCCGCCCTTTACTCTTTTCTCTCATATACCTCTCACTCCGTAATCCTCTCTAATAGAGCAAACATCCCATCTTGTTTTGCGAGATGGGATGTTACATTCATATTATTTTGAAAGGCTCGTCTAACTCTGGGGTGGACTGTGTCTTAGCACTTTCCCACCTTATAGTGGACGAGCTATATTTCAAGATTTAGACTATACTCTCTTTTTTCAACTCTTGGTAGATAAACTTAGGATCTTTTTTCTCTGTCAAGACCTCTTCAGTAATAATACACTTTTCCAGTCCAACTTGGTCTGGCAAGTGGTACATTATCGGGAGCATCATCTTTTCCATAATCGACCTAAGTCCCCTGGCTCCTGTCTTATGTTCCAAAGCCATCTCTGCTATTTTCTGGAGAGCTTCGGGAGTAAATTCAAGTTCAACCCCTTCCATCTCAAAGAGTTTCTCATACTGTTTACAGATAGCGTTCTTAGGTTTGGTCAAGATTTCCACCAATGCGGAGACGCTAAGGTCGGTCAGAGCGGTAGTCACTGGTAGTCGCCCCACCAGTTCAGGTATGAGTCCGAACTTAAGCAAATCATCAGGTATCACTTCAAAGAAGATTTCTCCTGAATCGGTATCATCCACGCTAATATCGGCATCAAAACCGACATTCTTTTGATAGAGCCTCTGTCTGATTATCTTTTCGAGTCCACAAAAGGCACCACCGACGACAAAGAGTATTTTACTTGTATCAATTTCAATAAACTCTTGGTGTGGGTGTTTACGTCCACCTTTAGGGGGCACGTTTACTTTAGCCCCTTCGAGTATTTTAAGTAGAGCTTGTTGCACCCCTTCACCGGAGACGTCTCTGGTGATGGATGGTGTTTCTGATTTACGTGCTATCTTATCAATTTCGTCAACGTAGATAATTCCTCTTTCGGCTCTTGCCACGTCATAATCGGCATTTTGGAGCAATCTAACCAGGATATTTTCCACATCTTCACCGACGTATCCTGCTTCGGTAAGTGTAGTTGCGTCAGCTATAGCGAACGGTACTTTCAGAAACTTTGCCAAAGTTTGGGCGATGAGTGTTTTTCCTGACCCGGTAGGTCCAATCATCAGGATATTACTCTTTTCGATCTCTACTTTATCATTTTTCTTTTGCTTAAATATTCTTTTATAGTGATTATAGACTGATACGGCGATAGTTTGTTTTGCCGGATCTTGATCGATAACATATTGATCCAGGAAGTCTTTAATCTCTTTCGGTGTCGGAAGAACGAAGCTATCATAGAGGTGTTCTTTATGGTCAGCCTCCACGATGGTGTAGCACATTTTAATACAATCACCACAGATATTACCTGTCAGCCCTTTAATCAAGTGCTTAGATTCAGCCTCGCTTTTCCCACAGAAGGAGCAGTGCAATTTACTGTATTTATCGGTAAATCCATCCATATTATCCCCCTTATTTACGGTTAACAAAAACGTCGTCAACTATTCCGTAGTTTTTAGCCTCATCCGCATTCATAAAGTAGTTACGGTCTGTATCTTTCAAGATTTTATCGACTGACTGTCCGGTATGTTTAGCTAAGATGCCGTTCAGTTTATCTTTAAGATAGAGGATTTCTTTAGCGTGAATATCAATATCGGTAGCTTGTCCTTGCACACCACCCATAGGTTGGTGGATCATAATTCTACTATTAGGGAGGGCAAATCTTTTACCATCCTCTCCTGCTGCCAAGAGAAGGGCTCCCATTGAAGCTGCTTGTCCTATACAGAGGGTACTAACGTCTGGTTTGATATATTGCATTGTATCATAAATCGCCAACCCAGCGGTCACAGACCCACCTGGCGAGTTGATATACATATAGATATCCTTATCGGGCGCTTCTCCCTCTAAGTGTAGCAACTGAGCTATGATCAGATTGGCTATAGTATCGTTAATTGCAGAACCGAGAAAGATAATTCTATCTTTTAATAGACGTGAATAAATATCGTAAGCTCTCTCAGTACGCCCACTTTGCTCTACTACAATCGGAACATAAGACATCATTTTACTCCTTTTCTTCGTCACTATCTTCTTTTTCTTCAGGTTTAACTTCTTCAACCTTCTTAGGAATGAATGTATTCTGTCCTATCAGATAGTCAACTACTTTTCTGTCTTTCACACTATAAACGAAATCTTCTTTGTTTGTTACACCGGGGTTCCTTTCCAAATACTCTTCTACAGTGAGCTGTGATTGCTCAGCATACTCTTTGATCAACTCTTGTTTATCCTCATCGTTCATCTCTATATTTAGCTTTTCAACAAGGTCTCTAATAGTGTAGAAGTATTTCATCTCTTTTTCAGCCCTTTCGGTGAAATATTTGGCTAACTCTTCAGCAGCTTGGTTCATCATCTTAGCGTAAGGCTCTGCCATACTCATTGCGTATGAGTAGACTGCAGTAGGTGGCACGTCAAACGGGTTGAGTTCGACAAGTTTTGCCAACAAAGCCGCTTTTTTACCCTCGCGGTTAGCTTGCTCTACCTGTTTTCTGATATCTTGCTCCACTTTTTCAAGCATATCGGCAGCTGAATCATAATCTAAGTCTTTAGCAATCTCATCAGTCAGTTCAGGGAGTACAGTTCTTCTTATCTCATCAATAGTTATCTTACCCTCTTTAGTATCTTCACCTAAGATCATTTCACCCTCAAATGAATCACCAACCATTAACCCTAAAAGTTGGTCGTCTAACTGTTCACCAAAGTTTCCTTGTCCGATAAACAAAAACTGAGGTCCTATTTCTCCCCCATATTTGTCGACCAAGGTCACTGCAACACCGTCGCCCTCTTCGACTGGACCATCGATTATTTCAGGATCGGTAATCCTCTCAAGAGTCCCTTTAATGGAGTCATCTCTCATACTCTCGAGGTATTCAAACTCAGTATATTCTATTTCTAAATCTTTGTGTTTAGCAATATCGGGCTGTGGCTTAATTTCGATTCGGAAGGTAGCGGTCAAGTCCTGACCTTTGTCCCACGTTACGTCTGTTGGGTACCCTTCAAACATTGGGATAATCTCACTCTCTTTCAAGGCTTCGAGGTAATATTCATTCAATTTTTCTTGGAGGTAAGACTCTTTTGCTTTCTCACCAAAAAGGTTTTCCACCATTGACATCGGTGCTTTTCCTCTTCTAAATCCGGGCACAGTTGCGTAGTTTTTAAATTGACCGAGCACAGTTCGATAGTCTGCCTGTGCTCTTTCTGCAGGGATAATCACCTTCAGTTCTTTAATACATTGATTTACATCTTTAATTTCGTATTTCATCTATGTTACTCCTAAGCTATTTCACTTTACAATGAAGAAATAATGGTGCGAAAGGGGGGACTCGAACCCCCACAGGATTACTCCTACTGGAACCTAAATCCAGCGCGTCTGCCAATTTCACCACTCTCGCACATTAAAAAGTCGTTTTTGACCGGCAGTAGGTCTGATAAAAATTAGATCTATTTACTTAGTTGTTCTAAGATTTTAATAAACTTTTTCTCAAGCTCTTTATTGTCTATCTTTCGAGCGCCTAAAACAACAAATTGTACCGCTTCAACCGATTGGTTGTTAAGGTTATACAATTTCTGACCATACTCAACCATCCCCTTAAAGTCTTCGGTTCCGCTCATAGTATAGAGCAGGTTGAGGAGTAGCTCTTCGTTTTCTGGATCACCCTCTACCATATTTTGGAAATAGAGAACAGCTTTATCCATCTGTTTAAGGTTTATTGCGACATTAGCTGCATATTGCATAGCATCGAGATTATCGTTGTCAAGCTCATATGCTTTTTCGAAATAAGTCAAGGATTTTTCAAGCTCATTACTACTCATCAGGACTACTGCAGCCCAAAAATAGTTATCACCCTCTTCCGGCTCCAACGCTATTACTCTCTCGTACCATTTGAGAGCGTTTTCATAATCTTGTTCTTGAAAATAGTGGATTGCCAGATTTTTTCTGGAGACGACATCGCTTTCATCCATTTCAGTTATCTTTTGAAAATATTCAGCAGCTGTATCCCCTTCATCTTTAGCCTGATGAATTGAAGCGAGCATTATATAGATTTTAGTACTATCCGGTGTAAGTTCTGCCAGCTTTTGAAACTCTTCTAAGGCTGAGTCATACTCTTGTTTAGCTACGTTTTCTTGTCCGTGATTAAAAAGTCGAGCCCAGGTTGCAATCTTTTTCAATTTAGCGTCGTCAATCTGTTTCTCAAGTTTTTTAACACCTTTAACGTTCGAGTATTTTTCATAAGCTATTGTTGCTCGATCGTAATAATGAAACGATTCGGTATAGTTTGGTACTGCTTCTAACGGATTCTCATCACCGTAGAAAAAGTAAATATCCCCTATCAGTTTAAGCGCCTCAATATACTCTGGCTTATCACTTACCACGTCAAGATATCTCTCAAGAGCCTTATCATACTCACCTATATTCATATATGTATTGCCTGAACGCATATTAATACGGCTATCCCCTGACAGTTTCTGACTTCCTGAGCCATCCTTGGCGATGACCAGCTGCATACTACAAAGCAAGACTAATACAATCCCAAGAAGTTTTTTTTGTCGCATTCTTTCCTCCAACTTAATATAGTAACACTAATCGTGTTTATCTTTTTAAATGAGGTATCAAGTCAAGCACTTTCTCGCTGATATTGATAACTCGAAGCAGGGTCTAAATAAAAGAAAAGCCCTCGTAAAGAGGGTTTACAACGTTGTGTGACAACTATATATGATTCCTTAAACACCTAAAGTAAATGAGTTATTAGAGCTAATCACGTATATTCGAGAGAAGTAAAATTAACTCCTGTAATCTAAAAGGCTTCGCTAAATATCCAACAAAACCTAACTCTCGATAATCCTTCAGCATCGGATTATTCAAATAGCCGGTAGTCAAAATCGCCTTCACATTATTGTCCACAGCACGTAGCTTTTTAAAGGTGTCATACCCGCTGGCTCCACCCTTAAGGGTAAGATCAACTATCACAAACTTATATTTATCGCTACTACTTACCGACTCTCGAAACAGAGCTAACGCCTCTTTTTCATTTGAAGCGTGCTCAACTTCATAACCAAATAAAATCAACATCTTCTCAAAAATCTTTCTTACTTCTGGATCGTCGTCCAACAACAATACTTTTCCGTCACCATTATAGTCTTTTTGCTCGCTACTCTCCTCTACCTCACACCTCGATAAGCTTGAAACTGGTAGGAAGATATTGAACTCCGTGCCCTCTCCTAACTGCGAGCTTACACTTATATGTCCGTTATGATTATTAATTATCTTGCGGCAGGAGGCGAGACCTATCCCATAACCAGTCTCTTTAGTCGTGAAAAATGGTTCAAAAATACGATTTAAATAGTCGGCAGCTATACCGATCCCATTATCCGCAATCCTGATGTTTACGTAGTCACCCGGCGTAATAGGTAGCTGATCATTTTTGGTAACCTTAAAATTGCAACAACTGATAGTAACTGTTCCACCGCTCGGCATTGCCTGAGTAGCGTTAAGCACTAAATTGTTAATCACCTGACTAATCTGCACAGCATCAAACTCCAACGGACTTACATCTTTAGCAAAGTTAAATTCAACGTTAACGTTAGAGCCGTGGCTAACAAATCTCGCTGTCTCTTCAGCTATTTCGAGAATAGAGCCACATTTTTTATTTGGTATCCCCTCTTTGGAGTAGTTCATCAGCTGCAACGATAGATTTTGAGCTTTCTCACAATTCTTTTCGGCAGCCGTAAGTCTTGTTTTAACGTTTTCAGGCTTATCAGATTGCAGCTGTGCCAAGGAGATATTCCCCATAATACTGGTCAAAATATTGTTAAAGTCGTGAGCTATTCCGCCGATAAACTCACGTTGAGACTGTAATTGTTGCACCTTTAGCAGCTGGTCTTCCATCAAATGATAAACAGTCTGGTCGGTGATAATATACATTGCTCCGGTAAGCGTATCATCCTCTTTTATCGGGATGATTTTAAGCGAAACCTGTCGTCTTCTCCTATTGGCGTCAAAGTATAGTAGTTCATTATACTGTTTCGGTTCTATATTCTCCACGAACAGTTTATCAAAGTAGCTTTGGTCGGTTACAATTTCGTTAGTTCTCGGGTTGATAAGGGTCAAAAGATCGCTCAAATACTCACCGATTACCGATACTTCTTGAACCTGAAGTAAATCCTTAGCAGAAGAGTTGAGGTAGAGAAGCATACCACCTTTGTTGACCAAAAGCACGATGTCTTTCAGGTGTTCCAACAGGATCAAGGTAAGACGGGAGTCAAAAACCTTCGCCAAAGGCAAGTCCCCTGTAAGAGCTGTTTTAGCACTTATAGTATCCCCATTTTCAAAGATAGGGCAAGTCTTGCACCATACACTCCCGTTCTTTATTGTCGACTGATTATCCATATTATTCCTGTTTCTTGCAACCTATAGGGCTACCAATGATATTCTTTTTTCACAGACCAATTTTTCACGCTTCAGACAAAAGAGTGACTTTTCATTATTCTCAAGCTTAGAGCAATAGTCGTAAAACGGACAGACCGTTATATCCTCTTCATCTGCAATGGTGTAGGAACCTTGCAAATGAGGCACTCTCGGTTCTCTAATCTCTATATAAACACCCCAGTCTGGACGTGGATCTGCAGCATTCTTCTCCGTATCTGATCTCGATGCCTTTAGCTCTCTAACCGACAGCTGTAGCCCTTTACTATCATCTTTCAACACAATTAAACGACCCCCTGTTAAGCATTAACGATATTTTTCCTCTCTATAGGTAACCATCTCTTTTACTAAGCTGGCTTAAATGTAGTTTAAGCTCTGATTATACGTTATTTCTTTTCTTTCTTGGTTCGAAGATATAGATCTTGCCGTTATAACGGATAATGAGGTAACCATCTTGGGTAATACCTAAAACTTCATATTCACCTTCAATCTCATCCCAAGTGATTAATGGGTATTGAATGGATCCACCGTGGTATGGGTCATCAGCGTGTACTGGTTTGATAGCACCAAAAGCCAAAAGTCCTGCAAACATGATTAAAAGCATTAATTTTTTCATTTCTTCCTCCGAAAGTTCGTTCTACTATATAAGAGAGATTAATTCCGCTTTTATCTACGCAAACCTAATCGCAACCTTTATTGATGCGGGTTTGAGGGCATTTTAGGAACTGGGGTCAATCAACGTAAAAACAACCCTAATCATATATCCTGAAGGGAGTTATAGTTTTTCCTATTTTTTACGATCAGGTGCAACTCAACCGGTTATATCTTAAAATAAAGGCACAAATATTTTATCAGACATCCCCTTATCCATTGAGTATCAATCGTTTAACACCTCGAAATACTATTTTCTGTCAAGCGTATTTTCAGAGCTGCTACCCCCTCTTACATAGTCATACATCGTCCTTATCAGCTTAACTATAAGCTGCAAACTACCTATCAGCCCTATACAATAGATCATTCAAGCCGATGTAACTTTTCATCAATGATAACAGAGCTTACAGCTTCCAATTAATCCCGCCTATCTGTCAATTTTTTCTTGACACGTTATAACAAAAAGAACAGTATGCTCCTGAAAGTATTGTAAATAATTTTGAAGGGGTGACGTTACATTGTCTGAAACAATTTCGCTTGGTAAAAGACGGGTTAAAACCGAGAAAGGCGCCTATCTTGATTATAATAAGATAGCTTTTCGTACCGCTCTATCCATCGTCAGGCATAAAGAGGACGCTGAAGATATAGCTCAAGTCACCACTATGCGGTATATGCTTAATGAAAGCAACATAAACCCTAACGCCGCCAGGTCTTGGATCGCCCAGACCGCTAAGAATGAGTCATATCTCGTGCTCGGTCAAGCAAGCCGTAAAAAAGAGGTACAGGTTGACTCATTTGATGTAGTAGAGCAAAGGATCACAGATTTTCTAATCGATGACGTTAGTAGAGAAATCGAAAAAGAACGCTCCTTGGACCTACTCAACACCATCAGAGCAAAATTTAACTCGCAAGAGAGAGCTCTGCTTGAGAAATATCTCTTTGATGGACAAAAGCTTAGAGAGTATTACCCCACTAAAGGTCTTAAACTAAAGAAAAAAAGCCTCACACAAAAGATGTATAGGCTACGTAAAGCAATTCGAGCTGAATACGCTAAAAGCCAAGGGATAAAAACATCTAAAGATCTTTTAGACTATAGACTAAACGAAAACCTCAACCGATTTATCAAAAAATATCAGGAATGCCTCGAAAAGAGATCCTTCGAGTCTATGTCTCGATATTTCAAAGAGATCGGAATACCGACCGAAGTACCACTCATCAATATAAAGAAAATTATTGATCAGGACGTAGAGCTGATTGGACCAAGGCAGTACAAAATTTACGTCTACTTTATAGATAATCGGAAAGCTATCAGTAATTTCACAGTAACGTTTGAAGTAAATGAATCTGGTAACCTTGTAATCAAGAAAGTACCCAACACAAAACTTATGTCTTCCCGTTATGTGATAGACGAGTCTGATGTTCCACCCGAACTTTTAGACAAAATAGAGGTTTTAGATGAAGAGGGGTTTATTAAGCTTAGCGGTGAGAAATATCTAAAAGAGTTAAAAATGCTGCCGACAAAATCTGTTCAAGCTCGAAAAATAACACCTAAACGATCCATCCGGGTTAACAACTAACTTTTCCCCAACAAAAAAGGGCAGCACCTTATTCAGATACTGCCCCATTAAATATCAACAAGTCATCATTTAAGATTATCCAAAGCTGCGGCAGCCTTGTCGTAATCAGGCTCCTGCCCTATATCCGGCACTAACTCCGTATACACCACTTTTCCTTTAGTATCGATAATAACAACCGCTCTGGCAAATAACCCTTTGAGTGGCGAGTCCATCAACAGAACCCCATATTTCTCACCAAAGTCAGAATCTCTAAAGGCAGAGAGCGGAATTATATCATCGAGCCCCTCCGCTGCACAGTATCTATTAAGTGCAAAAGGGAGATCCTTTGATATTGCTAAAACCAATGTATTCGGCAAACTCTCAGCTTTTTCGTTAAACTTTCGTGCTGCTGCGGCACAGACAGGTGTATCTATACTTGGAAATATATTAAGAACGAGGTTTTTGCCAGCAAAACTATCCAGAGTAACCTCACTCAGATCCGACTTAACTAACTTAAAAGGGTGTGCACTAATTCCAACCTCTGGAAGGTTACCAAACAGTTGCACTCTATTCTCTTTAAATGTTACAGGTGTCATATTACTCTCCTATTTTTTCTAAGAATGTAACACTTTTAATAGCTATAGGCAACTTTCATTTTTTCTTATTCTCTTTAGTCGTTATCCCTTCATACTTTAGAAGCCACCGTTTATTGTCCAAACCTGAAGAAAATCCACCCAATTGACCGCTACTCCCTATAGCACGATGACAAGGTATTACAATCGAAAATGGGTTTTTCCCACACGCATTTCCCACCGCACGAGCACCCTTAGGATTATTAACTCGCTTGGCAAGCTCGCCATAAGAGGCTACTTCACCAAACGGTATCTTAGCCAATTGCTCCCACACACTCTTCTGGAATGAAGTGTACCCTTCAAACGACAAAGGTAACGAGAACACCTTATTCTCCCCGGTAAAATAGGCGTCTAATTGTTCGACAACCTTTTTAATCAATTGATTAGGCTCAACAACCTCTCCTGGTTTGTCGTAAATATTGATCCCGTAGACTAAATCATCGTCAGCCACAATTTGTAGGTAGCCGAGTGGCGACTTATGATAGTAAGAAATTATTTTTGAACTTTGCATCTTCTCCTCCGATCTTAGTCTACTGGATTTCAAGCGACCTAAATGTCAAAATATTTTACTTCGACTCCAACATTTTCAACCTCTAAATCTTCTATTTTTATCCTTAATATTCCCCCTCTAAAACACCCCTAATTTCTAACCCTCTTCTATGGGGTATCTAAGGAGAATAGTCGTAGTTACTCTCTGGAAAGTCAAGCTTTTTGTTGACATTATTTCATTGTTATTTCTCCTTACCATAACTGATTGGTTCAAGTGAGCAATCAGGATGCTCTGAACCCTGAG
>Ga0265293_10000597_pt1 | contig 84995 bp, 52 predicted proteins | sample Munlanlewell138R_FD_192505 | JGI IMG/M metagenome (GOLD analysis project Ga0265293, IMG submission 192505) | Leachate microbial communities from a municipal landfill in Southern Ontario, Canada - Leachate well 138R | ecosystem: Engineered > Solid waste > Landfill > Unclassified | place: Canada... | reverse complement strand
CCTGAACCACTTAACCATGCATTAATCGTTTGTGCATCTAAATTGATGGTATTGTTATCTCCTGAAAAATTTAGTGCTTCGATATTAAATACATTAGCAAAATCAGAATTGTTGATAGCTGTGCTACTATCACTTAGTGTCACCGTATCCGTTCCAGTTCCTCCATCTATATTATTAATATTTGAAAAATCAAGTGTGATATTGTCATCTCCTGAACCTCCAGTTATTTTAGATATTGTTCCTTCTTTTCCTGAATCAATTGTGATATTATTTCCACCATCTTTTAAATCTAGTTCTTCAAATCCTTCAAGATTACTAAAATCTAAATTTCCATCAAAATCTAGGCTCAACTTATCATCATCCCCCTCTAACCCTGTTAAAGTTTTAGAAGCTAACTTGCTCATTTCAGTTTCATTATCCAAAATAACTTCATTTGCACCTGTTGCAAAGTTTATTTCTTTTATAGCATCAGTTCCATCGAGATTACTAAAATCAAGTTGACCAGCATTTGTATAGTTTAGTGTAATATCATCACTTGAATCTGTACTGACTAATTCTGTATCTATAACTGTAGCTAAATCAGACTCTTCAACTGTTGCTGTTATTGCTCCATCTGTATCGCCTGCTATGGTGTTTATATCTTCAGTTGAACTTGTACCTGTAATACTTGGTGTGTAATTTTCATTGAGATTTATATCTGCTGCTGCCAAATCGGCTATTTCGCTAGCTGTACCTGTAATAGTTGTCACACTTGTAGCATTTATAGTTTCTGCTGTTTTACTATCTAAACTTAAAAGATCACTCGCTGTGGCTTCAGTTCCTGTTATAGTTAATGTTAATTTATCATCTGCTGTTGCACTTGCTAATTGATCTTTTAAAACACTTGCCGCTGCTGCTGTTACTGTTGCTGTTACTACTGCACTAGTTTTACCTAAGATATTATTTACATTTATAGCACTTTGTTCATCATTTATAGTTACCTTTTCATTTCCAAGTCCTGTTACTTTTGAACTATTATAAAGAGTATCTAAATCAGTATAATCATCTGCTATATCTGTTACAGAACTTGCATCTATAGCTTCAGATGTTTTAGAAGTCAAAGCCAAAAGGTCATTAACTGAGGTTAAATTTGTATCTGTAAGTTTTAACTCTAGTTTATCTGATGTATCTGTATTTTGTAATGCTGTGTTTAATGCACTTGCTGTATCTTGCGTAACTGTTGCCGTTACTATTCCACCTGTATCATTTGCTATTTCATTTACTTGGGTTGCTGTTGCTACATCACTTACATTTGCTGCATAATTTGCGTGAGTTACAAAGGTAGCTCCTGTATTATTTACAATCTCTAGAATATCATCCGTTGTACCATTTAGTGTTGTAGCATTTGAGATATTTATAGTTCCTGATGTTCCTGCATTGACTGTTTTTACATCACTTGCACTTAATGTTTCGTTTGAGACAACTACATTCCAATCTGTATCCATCCCTGCACTTGTAGCATTTGTTACGAGTGTTTTTATATCTGCTATATCACTGCTTGTAATATCTGTAATACTTGAAGCATTGATATTTACTGATGTTTTACTATCTATTGTGTTCAAATCAATCGCACTTGCACTAGTATCTGTTATCGTAATAGTTAATGCGTGAACCCCTCCTGAACTTGTTATTGTTTTTAAACTTGTTACATCCCCTTCTGCAATTGTTGCAGTTATTGTTCCTGTTGTTTCTAAGTCTATAGCTTTTTGTTGTGCTACTGTTGCATTTCCTGAAGTTACATTTATGATAACATCTGATGCTGTGTCTATTCCACTTGCTTCAACGACTGTTTTTATATCTCCTGCTGTTCCTGTTATGGTATCTACATTTGTATCTGTATCTATTGCTAATGAGGTTTTACCATCAAGTGTTATAAGCTCAGAAGCCACTGCACTTGCATCTGTTACGGTTATAGTTAAAGCATTGTTTGCATTATCATTTGTTAAATTAGCCAAATCACTCATAGCACCATCACTTATAGTAGCTGTAATAATACCTGTTGTTATATCATCCATTGTTGCTAATTCTGTTGCTGTCATTGTGTTTGTAACTTTTGCATTTATATCTGCTGCTGTTACAACGCTTGTAGAGTTTATCACTGTTGTTATATCTGCTTTTGTTCCTGTTATTTCATCTAAGTTTGCTGCTGTTTGTACTTCTACAGAAGTTTTTCCATCAAGTGTTATAAGATCAGATGCTATTGCTGTTGTATCTGTGACTGTTATGGTTAAATTATGCTCTGTTACTCCAGATGCTGTAATAGTCTTCAATGATGCCATATCACCATTACTAATAGTTGCTGTGATTACTCCTGTAGTTTGTGCATCTATAGCAATTTGCTCGGCTACAGTTGCTTGACCATCATTTACATTTACAATTACATCTGAAGCTGTATTAATACCTGCTGCTTCTACTACTGTTTTAATATCTTCAGCAGTTCCTGTAATAGTATCTACATATGTATCAGCATCTATTACCTCTGATGTTTTAGCATCTAAATCTTTTAAATCTGAAGCAACCGCTGCAGTTCCTGTCACTACTAATGTTAATGCATCTGTTGGGGTTGCATAACTAAGATGATTATTAAGATTTGCCGCTGTATCAGGAGTAACTGTAGCTGTTACCACGCCATTTGTATCTTCAAGTACTTTATTGATATCTGTTGCATTTGCTTCACCACTGATACTTACAATATAGTTTGTTGCTGTGGTAAAGTTTGCCCCTGTATTCTCTACAATCTCAAGCATTTGTTCCATAGTTGCAGTTGAGATATTAGTCACTGTTGAGATATCAATAGCATTTGTACTATTATCATTTACAGATTTTATTTGTGTTCCTGTAAGTGTATTATCTGCTAGTTTTAAAGTACCTGCTCCTGTTCCTTGTGCATTTGCAACTTGTCCATCAAATTGAGAATAGCTTAAAGTAAGGGTACTTCCACTTGCTACATCAAAAGTATCGATAAATGTATTTATATTTGCACCGCTTATATCTTTATCTATATCTACATCAAGTTTAACAGTTCCAGTTTCTTTTGTAACACTTATATTACTAAAATCATGACTACTTGCATCAGAAATTATTACTAAACTTCCAGTTCCAACCATTGTAATATTCATAGTTTTCCCAGATAAATCAACTGCATTTAAAGTTAATGTATCTCCATTTGCAATTTCTAAATTTTGGAAATTTAATAAAACAACACTTGACAAATCCAAACTTCCACTTAATTGAAGGGTATTCGTTCCCCCTGCTCCATCGAGTGTATCTATGTTGGTTACATTTGATACAGCAAAGGTATCATCTCCAGCCCCACCGATGATTTTTTCGATACTTTTTAAAGTGTCAGTTGTAGTTCCATCATAAACCGTTGCACTAGTATTTCCACTGTTTACCGTTACTGTTAAACCTGTAGCTACGCCACTATAGCTAGCTTTATCACTAGAAGCTCCACCATCTATAGTGCTACCAAAAACCCCACTTAGGTTTATCGTATCCACATTACTAGAAAGAGTATAGTGTTCAAAACCTGTAAACTCATCCGCACCATCACCGCTACTTGTTCCCTCACCATCAGCTGTGACATTAAGAGTGATACTTCCTGCTGCTCCGCTGTAGCTTAAAGTATCTTCTCCACTTCCACCGATGAAACTATTTGCATAAGAGTTTCCTTCTACTGTATTAGTTCCATTACCCATTTTCAAGTGTTTGATCTGTACGATGGTATCGGTACTTGTTCCATAAGTTGCTATCTCACTTCGTAAGTTTACATCCACATCGACACTATCTGCCAAACCAGAATAATATAGCCAATTTTCATCGGTACTTCCCCCGATGATACTATCACTTCCAGTCCCTGCAAAAATAGTATCAGCTCCCGCTCCACCATTAAGATAGTTATCCCCACTGACTCCTTTGATGATATCCGTTTGATTTCCACCTACAAGTGAGTTGTTCATATTATTGCCCGTAAGGTTATTTGCTTGAGTTAACGAACCAATGATGCCTTCAATATTGGTTAAAGTGTCAGTATAAGCACCCGTTATATTGTGGTTTACATTTGTAGTAGCTCCATTATCAAGAAGTATGACTGTAATTCCTGTAGAACTAGAACTGTAATCTACCACATCAAGGTCAGCACCCCCATCAATAATATCTGTACCTGCACTTGCAATGATTATATCATTGCCATCTTCACCGTAAATACTGTCAACACCACTTCCACCATAAATAGTATCTGCAGCACTTCCAGCATAAATCGTATTTTCTCCGCCCATACCATAAATGACATCATTGCCTGCACCTGTGTTAATGATATTAGTTCCATTGCTTCCCCAAACTGTATCATAACCTCCACCAGTATTGACATTGTGAATATCCACCAGTGTATCGGTCATACCGCTTGTTGCACCCGTCATTGTTGCTGTTGCCGTTCCACTGTTATGTGTTTGAGAACTGTTACTTAAATTGACTCGTACATTAGAGGCATTATGTCTGTCTGTATAATCAACCGTATTATTATTGGCTCCACCATTGATATAATCATTGCCCGTTCCACTGTAAATGGTATCATTTCCTGCATCACCATAGAGTTGATTCTCTCCACCAACCCCATAAATTTGATCAGCTCCTGCTCCACCCATTAAAGTATTCGTAATGCCATCGCTTCCTTTAATATGGTCATTTTGTGCTGTACCTATAATATTTTCGATTCCAAAAAGTGTTTGATTGTAATCAGTAATTGTACCTGCATCGTCGTGTTGAAAAGTTGCATTGTTTTGAGTCAACACATCAACATTAACACCATCAACTGTCGTAATCAAACTAAAATCAAGCCAATCTCCAGCACTTCCATGAGCTTCTCCATGAAGCTCATCATTGCCTAAACTGGCATATATATAATCATCTCCCTCACCTGTTTTAATAATATTTCGTTCACTGTTTCCTCGCATAGTGTCATTATATTGTGTGCCGTCTATATTTTCAATATCTGTTACCGTTCCAGTTTGTTCACTCCCACCATTAAGCCAACTATTGACAAATATATTAGCATTAATAGACTCTGTTGTATCATAACTTAAAGCATCACTCCCAAGATTTACAACTACTCTTTGAGTGCCTCCATCAAATCTTAGAGTGTCATTACCATCTCCACCATCGATATCATCTTTTCCTGTTCCTGCGTAGATGATATCATCATTTGCACCTGCATTGATATCATTATCTCCTGCTTTTGCATAAAGGGTATCATCTCCAGCATCTCCATTGATAACATCATCTCCTGTTCCACCAAAGATTAGGTCATTATCATTTCCACCGCTTAGTTGATTATTTCCCTCAACTCCAAAGATAGTATCTCTACCTTCGCCACCATAAATAATATCATTGCCACCATTTGCCCAAATAGTGTCATTTCCATTTTGTCCTTGAATTTGTTCTGCTAAGTCACTTCCACTAATAACATCTGCACCATTGCCTAGTCTATAGTTTTCAAAATCAGGATTTGAGCTACTGATATCAAAAGCATTATCTGGATTGGATGTAGCATACATATAGTCTGTATATCCTCTACCATCTGTTGTTACATAAAACCAATGTTCACCATCTGAAAGAGTATCAAGTCCACTTACTTCAAGCTTTGTAGTTTGTACGCTTTGGTTTGAAATACTAAGGGCATCAAGTCCTGTAGCTAATGAGTTGTAATCATTTGCATCAATATCATTTAAAATAATAACTGCCCCTTGAATTGAACCATAATTTCCATAGTGATCTATCCAGTCACTTCCACTTCCACCAATTAAAGTATCGCTTCCATAGTTTGAATAGGCTGTATCATTACCTGCACCCATATCATAGATATCATCTCCATTAGCACCTAAAGCTGTATCATTGCCATCAAATAAAATAAAGATATTTTCCCAGTTTCCACCCCATACTGTTTCAGCTCTTGCACTTGTTTCTCTTCCAAGTACATTGTAAACATTATGTATCTCTACAGCTCCATTTGATGTACCTGCACTATTATTTCTTAAATCAACACTACCTCGATAGTTATACTCTAAGCTTAACCAACTATCACTTCCAGCTCCACCATCGATATAGTCACTTCCCCCTGCATCTAAGAAGATAGTATCGTTTCCAGCTCCTGCTAAGATAGAGTTTTGAGAGCTATTTCCCATAAGAGTATCGGCATAGTTACTTCCTTTGATATGTTCTATCCCCATGAGGTAGTCAAAGTCAGCTACCACTTCAGCCCCTGTAGCATCTAGCTTAAATACTTGTGAATAGTCTCCATCATAAGCATTTCTATCAGCATCAAAACTTTGAGTTGATACACTACTAAGATCAACACTTATCCCATACTCATGAACACTTTCCAATGAACTATAATCTACCCAATCTCCCTCTAAATCTTCATATACCATCGATCCACTGTCATTGACCCACTCTCCACCGATGAGTAAGTCCTCACTAAAGCTTCCCATAAGTGTATCGATCCCTTGCCCACCAAGAGCGATATCTCCTCTGTTTGTTCCATCCTTAGTAGTAGCGGTATAAATAGTATCATTTCCAGTTCCACCAAGTAGGGTATTTTCTCCACCGATACCGTGTATCTCATCATGTCCACCTAGTCCACTGATGATGTTATTGTCACTGTTCCCTTTGAGGATATCATTGTAATTTAGTGTTCCTGTGATATTATGAATATTTTTAATATAGTTTTCAACATTGCCATATCCATCGTCATTGACTATTCCATATCGTGTTTCAGTGCCATCAACCACTTGTTGACTTAAATCAACATCTACTCCTGAACCTGCATAATAGAAACTCATAGTATTGTTTCCATGAGTTGCACTTCCTGCATAATACTCTGTATTATCAGCTGTTTCGATTTTAAAATCGCCACCATCATATTTATCTATTCCAGTTCCACCATGAAGGGTATCATTCCCTTGACCACCGATGAGGAAGTTTGCCCCTGCAGTTCCATAGATCACATCGTTACCTTGATTTCCATGAAGGGTATTGTTGCTACTATCTCCTCTTAATACATCGTTTTCATTGGTACCAAAAAGATTTTCAATTTCAACAATATTAGGGGTATATCCACCAAAAGTGATAGAGTTGGCACTCATAGTAGCATCAAGTCCATTTCCGATTTCAGCGAAACTTAGCCAGTCTCCACCACCCTCAATTGCAAAACCACTTCCTTGCGTATTGCCTACTACCGTGTGATCTCCCCCATAAATATCATCATTTCCTAGCGATGCGATGATCCAGTCATCACCTTCTAAAGCTCGAATAACATTTCTACCATCAGTACCTTTTATAATATCATTGTGGTTTGAACCTGTTACATTAGCAATATTATAAATAGTATCTGTATATGTAGTACCAATATCTCCAAATCCATTATCACTAGCAGTATTATTACTAAGGTCTACAGCAACAGCTTTTGTTGCATTCTCATAATTTATAGTATCCGTACCACTAGCACTATAGCCTGTGATGACACCATCAGTAAAAATTGCATTTCCACCATAATAGACATTATTTCCACCATTTGCATAGATCAAGTCATTGCCATCGCCACCATAAATAGTATCTCCATAGCTTGCACTTGAATAGATGGTATCGTTACTACCATACGCTAGGATTGTACTCGCTCCACCATCTGTATTTGTTAAATTTATCTCATCTTTATAGTTTGTAGCGATCAATCTTTCAAAATGGGTTTTTAAAACATCTGTACCATCCATAGTACTAACAACCGTTCCAAAATCGCCGTTTGTATTTTCTTCACTATCTTCTAAAGTATAAGTGATACCAGACTCAGCTGTAGCATAATAAAGCGTATCAACACCATCACCACCATACATAGTATCATCTCCAGTGCCACCGATGTAGGTATTGTTTCCATCTGTACCTGCTAAAGCATCATTAATATCTCTCGCTCTTCCATCAAGAACATCATCTCCAGCTCCACCATCTAGCGTGTCATCTCCTGTACCACCATAAATAGTATCATTGTTTGCTCCACCATAGAGTTTATTATCATCTGCGATACCATAAAGAGTATCATTGCCTTCTCGTCCATCTAAGGTATCATTGCCTTCCCCACCGATGAGAACATTTTCATAAGAGTTCCCATAGATCGTATCATCTGCCCCTGTACCTATCACTTTTTGGATATCTATAAGAGTATCTTCTACAGCACTTCCACCATTTTGGTATCCATTATCCAAAGCTTTACTCAAACCTAAATCCACTACAACACGATTTCCATCACCTGCAATATCTACACTGCTATAATCTACCGTGTTAAATCCATCGCCACCATCAATATAATCACTTCCCTTAGAGACAATAAAACTGTCATCACCTTTATATCCAAACAGTGAGTTAATGACATTAAAATCATCATCTCCTTTTAATGTATCAGCATTTTTAGTCCCTTTGGCATTTTCAATATCATTGAGTGTATCAAAGTTTGCAACAGCTCCAATTTGTTCAGCTTTGTCTTGGCTTAAATCAATATTTACAGCTTTTGAATCATTAATATAACTGTAATCTACCCAATCACTGCCACTGTTTACATGTGCATCAATCCCATCTCTAGCAGCATTATAAGTAACCGTTCCACCATACAGTTCATCACCACCAAGAAGTCCGAAAAGGGTATCATTCCCAGAGCCACCAATTAAGATATTGCCGCTTCCACCAAATCCAAAGATGATATCAGCACCACTGCCACCATCAATAATATTTTTAACACTGCTTCCTATTAAAGTATCTGCTCCATTGCCACCAAGGGCATCTTCTACATTATAAATGGTATTTTTTCCATATCCTATTGAAGTTTGAGCATCCAAAGAGAGTGTACTTTCATTAAGATAATCAATATCTTCAGTTGTACTTAAATTTAAAGTTACAGCAACGCCACTGTTACTAAAATCAATCAAATCTCTTGAAGCAGTATCACTCTCGCTGCCAACAGCACCAATAGTTGTATAACTCTCACCATAAATGATGTTATCTCCAACTCCTCCTCTAAAGGTATCGCTTCCATCTCCACCCACTAAAATATTATTGGCACTGATACCATAAAGAACATCATCCCCATCATATCCATAGAGTGTATTGTTTTGACCACTCCCTTGGATAAAATCATCTTGATTGCTTCCTTTAATATTTTCAATACCTAAAATGGTCATATCACCATAATAGTCATGTACTGTTTGAGAATTTGTATCATTTAAATTCACTTTAATACCACTGTAAGGTGCTACTGAATCAACAGCAATATTAACAACAGTAAAATCAAGTAAATCAATACCTTCATCCCCATCAATATAATCGCCACCTTGTGAAGCATAAATCGTGTCGTTTCCACCTAGAGAATAGATAGTATTATGAACACTGTCTGTATAGATAATATCATTTTGTCCCGTGGCTTTAATATGTTCTATGGATACCAATACATTATTATCGGTATTAATTTGAGCAGATGACATAAGTCCACCACCGTCTAATTCTATTTCGACACCATATCCAGCAATATTATCAAAATATACCCAGTCTCCTCCACCTGCATTTAAATCTGTGTGAGTTCCCCCATCTAAATAGTTACTTCCAAGACCACCTCTTAAAGTGTCATCTCCTGCCCCTGCTATGAGTTTATTTTTCTCATTATTTCCAAAAATAATATCATTAAACCTCGTACCAACAATATTTTGAATTCCATCAAGATATTTAGCATTTCCAAAACCATCTGTGGTAACTCGATAGGTGTTTTCACTGCCTAACGTTTGGTTTTTACCTAAATCAACTTCAATTCCTGCAATTCTTGCATCATCACTAAATTGAACACTGTTTTCATTTGCTCCACCTAAAACCGTATCTACTCCACCTTTGAGTACAAAGTAGTCATTACCAACACCACCTGCTAGATAGTTTGAAGATGAGTTTCCTACTATATAATCATCTCTTTGTGAACCGATAATATTTTCTATACTTATAAGAGTATCACTTCCATAGCTATCATGGATTCGTTGTTCAGTTTCATCACTAATATCCACTTTGATACCATCAAAATGAATATCTGTAAAGCCATTTGTAGGAGTTTCAAAATCAAATACATCAGATACAAAGCCATCCATAGGATCATCTTCAAGGAAATCCCCATCAATTAAAGTACTATAATCAACCGTATCACTTCCTGCTCCACCATGTATATAGTTATCTCCACCACCAGAGGTAATAGTATCATTTCCATCTTCACCATACAAAAAGTTATCGCCACCTAAACCATTAATAATATCATTGCCTAAACCACCATGAATAATATTCGCCTGATTACTTCCTATAATATCATCTGCATGAACAGTACCTATTACATTGTGAATGTTAAAAAGTTGATCACTATTTCCTACACTTTGGGCAAAACCGATACTTTTTCCTGCTTGTAGTGCGTTATTTAATCGAACGGTTACATTTGTATTGATATCTTCATAGCTTACAGTATCATTACCTTGTTCCTCTGTATTTGAACCTCCGTAGATGTAGTTAATATCCCCTTTTCCACCGTGAATAGTATCATCTCCTAGTCCACCATACACAGTATCATTTCCTGTATTGGTATAAATAGTATCTAACCCACCCCCTGCATATATTGTGTCGTTGCCTATACCTGCATAAATCTCATCATTGCTTGTGGTATCATTGGTTTCAGTTCCATCTACTCTATCCCCATAGATAACATTGTTTCCACTTGTTCCTCTAATAGTATCTATTCCTGCACCACCAATTAAAGTATTGTTGCCAGTATCTCCCACTATTGAGTCGTTGTGCGTTGTTCCTATGATATTTTCGATGTTTACTATAGTATGAGTATTTAATCCATCGTTATTTACATCTGCATTGATTGTAACAGTAGATATCTCATCATCTAGTAAAGTAACATAAACTCCTCTGTGATAATCTTCTGTCCAAGTAGAAGTATCAATCAAAGAGTAATCAACCGTATCACTTCCTCTGCCTGTGATATTAGTTCCATCGGTTTCATTTCCACCATCTATCACATCCCCTGCAAAACTTAAAGCGGTTGTTCCACTAAATGTATCATTTCCAGTGTCTCCAAATAACTTATCAGCTTTTATACCACTATAAATTAAGTCATCTCCTGCTCCACCATCAATATAGTTAAAACCATCTACTCCATAAATAGTATCAGCTCCACCCATTCCAAAGATAGTATTGTTATCTGCATTTCCATAAATAGTATCAGCTCCTGCACTTCCTCTTATGTTTTCTATGTCAGCAATTTTGTCTATTATTGTGCCTGATGAACTTGTAACTTGAATACTAGCGTAAGTTCCATCATTTGAAAAACCTAAACTATTCTCATTATTTGTATGTGATACATCCAAATCAAGGACGATTTTAGTCGCTCCATTGGTACTATAATCTATAGTGTCTCCACCACTTCCTTCCGATCCACCATCGATGATATTCGCTTCATCCACTTTAGTATAAAAGTAGTCATCAAATCCACTTCCCACAAGGTTTTGGATATTTGAGAGTGTATCGGTAACTGTTCCACTTGATACTGTTTTTTCCACTTCCCCAGCATTTAAGTTCGCTACTATTCCTGCTGTGAGTGCTGTCATAGTATAAAGTGCGGTGTTGTTTCCTGCAAATCCATTGAGGGCATTGGCATTGGCATTTCCTCTAAAAGTGTCATCTCCACTTGTACCAATAGCTTTATCAATATACCGAATATTATCTGTTTTTTGAACTGCCAATGTGCTATTGTCTCTTATTTGTACTGTACCTGCTGTCTCATCTAAGTCTGCAAATATATTATAAGCATTATCTATCACTTGGTAATCGATAGTATCACTTCCACTTTTTTCTGCTGTTGTACCGTTCCAAGTACCCCCATAGACAGTATTAACTCCACCAAATTTAGCTGTATTGTCAACTCCAGAAGCATTATAATAAGTTTTAAATAGATCATCTCCACTTCCACCAACCATAACATCCGCTCCACTTCCTGCAAAAAGTGTATCGTTATTTGCTCCACCATCAAGGTAGTTAGTTCCAGCAACTCCATAGATGGTATCATTACCACCTAGCCCAAATATAGAGTTATTTGCACTATTTCCCCAAATAATATCACCTTCTAAATCACTTCCTCGAACTTGTTCTATTCCATAAAGTAAATTAAATCCTTGATCTGCACTATATGAATATCCTCTATAGTTATATGTAGGAATATTTGAACTATCAAATAAAGCTTCATCTTGAGCTCTAATTCCATTTTTCCCACCTAAATCAATAGTCATACCTTTAATAGCTAAAGAGTAATCAACCATATCACTAGAACCATCATCAGTAGTTTCATTTCCACCATAGATATAATCTGTCATATTATCAGCGGCTTCAAATACAAAAGTATCATCCCCAGCCTCTCCATAAAGCTTATCAGACCCTGAACCACCTTTTATAATGTCATTTCCCGCTCCACCATAAATAGTGTCATCTCCTAAGCCACCTCTTAAATCATCAGCTCCAGCTGCTCCATAAATTGTGTCATCTCCTGTACCACCATAAATAGTATCAGCTGCTGTTGAAGTAGAATTTCTCTGTTTTGTTCCACCATAAATAATATTATTTCCAGCAATTCCAGAAATAGTATCGCTTCCATCCATTCCAACAAGAATGTTTTTTCCATCATTTCCACTAATTATGTCATTAAGGTTTGTTCCAACGATATTTTCTATATTTGTAATAGTATGGTGATTTGCTGTATTTCCAACTTGAACTTGGACTTCTGTAACGCCTTGCATATTTACAACTATTCGTTCAGCTAAGCCTGTATAATCTACTGTATCAAAGCCTGTTCCACCATCTACAAAATTTGATGCTGCATTTTCAACACTTTGCATGTAAATATAGTCATCTCCGTCTTGTCCATAAATAGTATCAGCACCACTTCCTGAATAAATAGTATCAGCACCTGCTCCTGCAAAAATAGTATTTACACCAGCTCCCCCATATATAGTATCTGCTTGTGCTGTTCCTATTGCGTTGTCAATTCCATAAAAAGTGTCCTCTTTTGTGCCACTAACAAAGTTATTATTTAGTAAATCAACTTTTGCTGTTCCTAATGTTAAATTAATAATAGCTTTATTATTGTAGCTACTATAATCTATAGTATCTTGTGTATTTGTATCTATATGTGAAGCATTATTTATTGTACCATCTGCATTAAAAGTAATACTTCCAGCATAAACCGTATCATCTTTTTCTCCTCGTATCACAAACTTATCAGAACCTGCTCCACCGATGAGTAGATTAGCTTCATTGCTTCCTGTAATAGTATCATTTCCCGCTCCACCAATAACATTTTGAATATTTCTTATAGTATCGTTATATCCACTTCCTACAACATTGGCCGTTTGTTCATCAAGATTTACTATAACTCTTTTTGTATTATCAACAACATACTCATAACTTACATAGTTTCCAACACTTCCATCTCCACCATCAAGAGTGTTGTTTCCACTTCTTCCCATTAAAAAGTCGCTTCCAGCTCCACCTATTAAAGTGTTGTTTACCCCATCTGCACCTTTTAATGTATCATTTCCTGCTGTTCCTGTGATGTTTTCTATATTTTTAAGTTTGTCAAGATTTATACCGCCATTAAAAGTAACATTTGAAAAACCACTTCCATCTACTATGTTTAAATCAACACTGATATTTTGCCCTGCACCTAAAACACTATAATCCATAGTATCACTATCGCTACTATCTTGAGTTCCTGTTACTCCAAAACCATCTATTGTATTTCCACCTATGTAAGCTGTAGTTCCAGCTTTTATAGTATCACTTCCAGCACCTGCATAAATTGTGTTTACTTCAGTATCTCTTAAAGTTACGGTGTCTTTATTGGCACTTCCTATAATATTTTCAATTCCAAATAAACTATCTATTCCTGTTGCTGTACTTGTTGCATATCCAGTTGCTCCTGTAAATACATCTGTAACTACATCTGTTGATACTTTATTTAAGTTTACAGCAACTCCAGCTAGTGCATTTTGAAAACTTACCCAATCTTGTTCAGTCCCAACATCAGTAGCAGTTCCACCATAAATAGTATCGTTTCCACTTCCACTAAAAATAGTATCTGTTCCAGTCCCACCATAGATAATATTATTTCCTGCATTTGCATAAATAGTATCATTATGGGCTCCACCATCTATAAAGTCATCTCCAGTACCACCAGTGATAATATCATCTCCTGCATCTCCATAGAGTGAATTTAATCCAGCAATTCCTTTGATAACATCACTTCCTGCACCACCTTTTAAAATATTGCTGTTTCCATCTCCTGTGATATTATCATTGCCTGCTCCACCGTAGACATTTTGAATATTTTTAATACTATCAACGATTAAGGACCCGCCCGTTCCAATACTTACATCTCTAAAATTTGCACCATCTAAAGTAACAACTATTTTTTGACTTGCATTGGCATTGCTATAGTCCATAGTGTTATTTCCACTGTTTCCATCAAATTCATTCGCAACGGTAAAATTGGTTTTAAAAGAGTCATTCCCCTCTCCACCTTTGATTCTTTGGATATTGATCAGTGTGTCATTATCTCCTGTGAACACTTCTTGAGAAGCTTCAGTTCCTAAATCAACCGTAACTCCATCACTATAATACTCATAACTTACAAGATTGTTTGTCGTACTATTTCCATCGATGGTATTGGTTGTATTTCCTGTTGCCATTTTAAAAATATCACTACCTGTTCCACCTATGGCATTTTGGATACCTACTAATGTATCTTGATCTCCAGAATCTACAATCCCAAGCCCTAATTTAAAATCAACCTCAACATTGGTACTTGTGTAACCATAACTAACTGTATTAATTCCATCTCCACCATCAAGGTAGTCTTTTCCACCTCGACCCATCAACGTATCATCACCCGCTCCACCACTTAAAGTATTTGCTCCACTGTCTCCATAAATAGAATCATTTCCATCAGTTCCTATGATATTTTGGATATTGGTATAACTGTCTGTTGCCGACAAATTTCCATCAATATAAATTTGTCCGTTTGTTGTTAAATCAACTCTTACAAAATCTTGTGTGGCATCATCAACGCTAATGGCGCTATAATCAACCGTATCTCCTTTATCATCAAATCCAAATCCATTAAAATGATTATTTCGACTCAAATGTGATTTGAATGTATCATCATAATTACTACCAATAATATTTTGAATATTAATTAACGTATCAATACCTTGCCCTCCACCTACATTTTGGGCTGATTCATCACCTAAATCAACATTAACTGCAGCAATGGCTTCTGAATAATTAATGGTATTAGTTCCCGTTCCTCCATCAATATAGTCGTTTCCAGCTCCTCCATAAATCATATCGTTGTCAGCACCACCATACAAGGAGTTATTCCCAGAAACAGCTTTTAATAGGTCTGCTCCTGCTCCACCGATTAATATATTGTTATTACTGTCACCAATAATAGTATCGTTTCCGGCTCCACCTGTAACATTTTCTATGTTTTTAATGGTGTCGTTTGAAGCATTTGTTATGCTAACAGTTGCCAAAGTGCTTCCATTGAGTGTTACATTTATATTTTGCGTTGCTGTGAGATTTGAATAATCAACCGTATCACTTCCGCCAATACCGTCAAAACTGTTGCTTTCAGCGGTGTTACTTTTAAAAGTATCATCACCTGTTCCACCAATGGCATTTTGAACGCCATAGAGTGTTGCACGACTTGTTGTACTGATTGTTCCAGTATCATTGAGTCCACTTAAGTTTTGAGACATATCTACAATAACATCTTGAGTCTCATCTTCATAACTGATGGTATTAATTTCGCCACCCGTTAAAGCATTCGCAATAAGGGAGCCATCACCTGCAACACTTACCGTTCCACCGTAAATGGTATTCACACCTCCTTGTGCAAAAAAAGTGTCGTTGCTGTTGCCTCCAATGAGTATATTATCACTGTTATTGCCTTTGAGTGTATCAGCTCCACTGCTTCCAATGACATTTTCAAATCCATGCAGCTCATCAAAATTATTCACATCAACATTTGCCGTACTGGCTTGTAAGTCAACCGTGACATGTTTACCACTTTCAAGATACGCATAACTGACATAATCCCCTAATCCTGCTCCTCCATCAAGGTAGTTTTGACCACCTCCACCGCTGATGGTATCATCGCCTTGTCCCCCTTTTAAACTGTTATTTTGTGCACTTGAACCAATAATAGTATCAGCACCAGCACCTCCTGTGATATTGCTAATACCACTGATAGTATCGGTTCCAAAATTTGTCGCATTTAATTTTTTGGTAACAGTATTTGAAGAGTGCAGATTTACCTCAATGGTTCGTGTGCTGTCATAGGCACTGTAATCAAGCAAATTATCACTGCCAAACCCTTCATACGTATTACTGCCATCATCCCCACTGCTTACACTAAAATCGCCTGCTGTTGTAGAAACGACCCCTGCTTTAAAAACAGTTTGCCCATCGCTGCTTCCAACTAAATAGTCATCGCCACTGCTTCCTATAAGTGTATCATTGGTTCCTTGATGTGCGTGCAGTGTATTATCTAAACTATTTCCTGCAAGGGTATCGCTTTGAATGGTTCCTTTTATATTTTCAATATCTTTTAAATAATCTTGATTGACTCCAATGGTTGCCGTTGAAAAATCATTTACATCCACTGCGGATAAATTAACCACCACTTTGGCATCTCTTAAAGTATAACTTGCCCAGTCTCCACCACTTGCAACACTGTTATGAGTACCCCCATCAAGAACATTACCCGTACTACCAAAACTTACAAGGGTATCATCTCCAGCTCCTCCTTGAAGCGTATTTTTAGAATTATTTCCTGTAAGCGTATCGTTTCCTGTACTCCCTGTAAGATTTTCAATATCATAAATGGTATCTGATTTTTGTAACACATTTGAAGCATTAAATACTTGCAGCGTTTGCCCATTACCAATAGTTCCTACTACTTTATAATTAGCATCATCAATCAACTCATACGATACGGTATCACCATTTACTTCATCCGTTGTGCCACCATAAAAAGTATTATTGCCATCATTGTAAGAAGCTTTAAAGGTATCATCCCCTCCTAAACCTTTAAACGTATCATTGGCACTTCCACTTATGAATTCATCATTAAATTCACTGCCTAAAATCTCTTCAATGTTAACTAAAGTATCAATCCCTCCAAAACCGTTGGTTGCAACTTGCTCAGTGGCTTTTCTCATATCAACAACAATACCACTTCCAGCAAGAGAATAATCAACTACGTCAATATCAGTTCCACTTGTACCCCCATCAAGATAGTTGCTTCCACCTCGACCTACTAAAGTATCAGCTCCAGCTCCACCTAATAAAGTATTACTGGTTGCTGTTCCTTTAATCGTGTCGTTACCAGCTGTTCCTGTGATATTTCTAATATTAATAATCGTATCGGTGGCTTTTAATTCATTGGCTTGATAAATCGCACCGCTGTTATCATTTAAATCAACTCGTACAAAATTTTGTACTGCGTTGCCACTGATATTCATATTGCTGTAATCTAACGTATCGCCATTGCTGTTTTCTCCCCCTCCAACAAACCGATTACTCACAGTAAAGTGTGTTCTAAAGGTATCATCTTGTGATGTTCCAATGATATTTTCCACGTCAATAAGTTGGTGTTGGGTCGTGCCATAAACTGTTTGATATGTGGTTGAATTTCCCATATCAACCTCAACACCACTGCTCGTAACTTCACTGTAGTTAATGGTATCAACTCCTGTACCACCATGAATTAAATCTTGACTTGTTCCTGCGTAAAACATATCATCATCAGCCCCACCATACAGTTCATTCACTCCTGCAATGCCTCTTAACGTATCGTTTCCAGCACCCGCTGTAATGCTGTTATTGTTATTATTACCAATAAGTGTATCTGCATTATTTGAACCAATAATATTTTGAATGTTAATAAGCGTATCAAGTCCATCTTTTGTATCTTGTTGTCCTACAATTCGTAAATCAACTTCAACGCCATTAAGCGCATCACTAAAACTTACTGTATTGCTGGTACCACCTCCACCATCGATGGTATTGTTTCCACTGTTACCTTGAAGCGTATCATTTCCACTGCTTCCAATAAGATTGGTTATATTGTAAAGTTGATTGCCATTATAAGTATCACTTCCATACGTCGTGGTTGCTGTTCCATACCCAGCTCCCCCTCTTAAGTTTGCAATCACATGATCAGCATCAAAAAATGAAACCGTATTAATCCCTGTTCCACCATCAATTAAGTTATCTCCACTTCCTGCTGCAATGGTATCGTTCCCTGTTCCTCCATAAATAGAGTCATTGCCACTTGCTGTATAAATAAAATTATTTCCACCTGTGCTGTTGACAATATTTTTATCATCACTTCCTATTAAAATATCATCAAAACTTGAACCTATAATGTTTTGGAAATTGGTAATAGTGTCATCACCTATGGTATATGTTGTCGCTGTTGCACCTACAGTAACCGTTCTTGAACCCGTTGCATTTTGAGCTTCATACGTTCCATCAATACTTACGGAAACACCATTAACAATAAATTCACTTCCAATATTAGCTTTGACTCCCGTTTGAGCATTTTCAAAGCTAATCGTATTATTACCGCCATTTCCATTGAGAATATTATCGTTTGAATTTCCTTCAATGGTATCATCAAGTGCCGTTCCTGTGATGTTTTGAATATTTTTTAAATAATGATGATTTTCATCCGCCACTCCAATTTTAACCACGCCAAAAGAGTTATCTGTCAATCGAAGATTGATTTTTTCACTAAAATCAGAATAATCGACCAAATTTGTATCACTGCCACCATCGATTTGTGTCCCTTTTCCGTACTCAAGTAATTGGTCAACAGCTGTTCCATCGGGGGCTTTAAAAATAAAAGTGTCATCACCACTGTCACCATAAATACGGTCACCTATCACACTGCCATCCCCTTGCAATGCACCCGTACTCATGTAAAAAGTGTCGTTACCAACCCCACCTTTAACCACACTGCTTATGTCATCTTTTCCTGTAAGAGTATCGTTACCTGCACTCCCTGTGATATTTTTAATTCCATCAATATAATCTGATTTTATTAATGCATTATCACTGCTTTGGTGTACAGTGATACTTCCACTGTTTAAATCTCCTATAATATAATAATCACTTGAAGTAATTCCACCAATTAAAGTTCCATTATGATCATAAGCACTGTAGCTGATTGTTCCACTGTCATTACTGGCAACATTTTTAGTGCCTCCAAAAAAGTAATTTTCCCCACTTGTAGCAGAACTTATAAAAAGGTCATCGCCCCCTTGTCCATAAATGGTATCATTGCCGCTGCCTGCAACAAACACATCCCCAAAACTGCTTCCCCAAATCTCTTCAATATTTTCTAACTTATCTTTTCCACCAAAGCCATTATCAAAAACTTCGTACGTGGCATCTGCGGTGTTGGTTAAATCCACTTTAATACCGCTATTAAGTGTCACACTGCTATAATCCGCCACATCAATAAACGTTTTTGTATCACTTGTAATATTGGTTAAGTTAGGCGTGTGGCTTGTTTCTAAAAAGAGTTTTCCATTGTGATTAACAATACTGCTGTGTGCCAATGTAGGTGTGCTTTGATTAAATGCTGTTTCAAGCGCATTTAAAACCGTTTGTTTTGTATCACCTGCTTGTGCGGTATAAGTAAAGGTAACGCCATTAAGTTCTATAGAGTATGTTGTGCCATTGGCATACGTAATATCAAGTTCAAAACCATTTTGTCCCCCATTTAAAGTATTATTACCCGCTCCTCCAGTTAAGGTATCTGCTCCATATCCACCATTTAAAATATTGCTAAAATTATTGCCTTTAATATTATCATTTCCAGCACCACCTGTAATATTTTGAATATTTTTAATGGTTAATAAATCATCATTATTCGTGGTGTATTGTTGTTCATCGGTATTGCTTAAATCAAGTGTGATATTTTGTGACGTATATGCAAAACTTACAAAGTTGCCATTACTATAAGCACCTCCATCAATATAATCTTTTCCACCATATCCAAGCAGTGTATCATCTCCACCACCACCAATAAGCGTATTCGCCCCACTGTTTCCTCTTAAAGTATCATTTCCATCACCACCAACAAGTCCATTGATGTCTTTAAAGGTGTGGGTTCCAACACCAGTTATAGCTTTTGTGCCATCATTAATATCTAAATCCAAATCAATATTAGTGCCATCGTTGGCCTTAATATAACTGTAATCCACCGTATCAATACTATTGGCATGTCCTGTATAAAAATCATCACCTTTACTGGCATAAAACCAGTCATTACCCTCACCACCTATAAAAGTGTTTCCCTCTGCATCTTTTCCTCTAAAGACATCGGCATTCACACTTCCTATAATCGTATCAATGTTTTCAATTTTATCTTTGCTTCCTTTTCCATCGCTGCTGACTTGATAATCATTTGCCGTTAAATCAACCACAATACCCTCATCAGCAACCGTTAAGTTTTCATAACTTAACACATCTTGTGAAGCAATACTTCCTTTAATAACATCAAAGCCACCACTGCCGATAAAATAATCATCTCCACCGTTACCTTCTAAAACATTGTTATTGGCATCACCTCTTATGGTATCATTGTATTGCGTACCAATAATATTTTCAATGCCTTGCAATTTGTGTGAAGCAACCCCGTCTAATGTACTTGTCACTTCTTCATTGCCATTGAGGGTAATCACCAATCCTTTCGTTGGAGTAACTAAGTCTGTTACCCCACTAAAATCAACCGTATCACTTCCAAGACCTCCAATTAAACTGTCTTGACCATGATCTTTTGAGGTAATGATAAACAAATCATTATCGGATCCACCATCGTGAATATTTGTCCCAACACTGCTGTAAAAAGTGTCAGCACCCAAACCACCTCTAAAAACATATCCCGTAGCAGTACTGTCCCCTGTAAATTTATCATTATGATTTGAACCATGAACTTCATCAATATCAATCAGTTTATCTTTTCCAGCACTGCCACTAGTAGTTACGTGAAAACCATCCACATCACCGCTCATATTGACTTCAATAGAAGTAGCAGAGGGAGCATAATAGGCTATATCAACCCCACTGCCTCCCCCTTTTAAAGTATTATTTCCTCCTGCACCATACAAAGAGTTTCGTCCGCCACTTCCTCCGTCTAAAACATTATCACTGCTGTTTCCATATAATGTATTATCACTGTTATTTCCAATGATTTCTTGAATTTGAGAGACCCAATCCTCTTCATTGTAATTAACTCCACCATTGGTATCAATGCTTGCTTTTGAGATATCAAGATTAACAAATACTCCAACGCCATCACGTTGGGCAAAACTTAACGTATTTTGACCTATCCCTCCAAAAAGGCTATCGTTACCAGCACTACTAAAAATAGTATCGTTGCCACTGTCACCAGTGATGGTATCAACACCACTTCCCCCTGTAATTTGGTCATTGCCTGCTCCACCCAAAAGGGTATTGGTACCAGAAAATCCAAAAATAGTATCATCGCCTGCAGCACCATCTAATACATTATTTCGGCTGTCTCCTGTAATGGTGTCATTATTAGCAGTTCCTACTAAATGCGTTACATTTTGGAACTTCATGGTATGAATAGTCGTATCACCGGCATCATTTTTCAACTCAATGGTCATTTGAGTGTTGCCATTGAGTGTCACATCAATTCCACCCGTGGTGCTGTTATTATCTCCATCAAGAATTTGACTGTAGTTTAAACTGTTTACACCGCTGCTTGTACCATCAAAACTGTCTTCTAAAGCACCCCCTAAGGTATCATTGGAAGAGACAGTAAACGTATCATTGCCGCTGCTTCCAATAACTGTATCACTTCCAACGCCACTGTACACAATATTATTAAAAATTGAAAAATCGGCAACACTGCTGTCTGTGGATTCATTTTCTCTTGAAGTATAGATGATATTTTTACCGCTGTTAGCATAAATAACATCATTGCCCCCACCCAATTCAACAATGAGTTCATCACTGGCATTTCTATCATTTGCCAATCGTACGGTATCGCTGTTTTTAGTGGTGATGATTTTTTCAATATTTTCAAGTCTATCTCGACCCCCATTGGCATTATCAGTAACTTGATAAGCTTGACCCGATAAATCAAAAGGGGTAATAAAATCAATGGTTACTCCATTTGAAGAGCTCACATGAGAGTAATCAGCTACATCAATAAAGCTTTTTGCATCAGCTGTCATATTTGTAGGGTTAAGCGTATGGGTTGTTTCAATAAAGAGCTTAGATCCATTGTTTACAATCGTTGAATCTGCACTTAGCGTACTGTTTTGATTAAAGGCATTTTCAAGTGCTTTTAACAAGGCATCTTTATTGGCAGCACTGGCACTGATGGTTTGACCATTAAGTGTAAAGGAATACGTTGTTCCTGCATTAAATGCTCCTGAAATATCCACTTCAAAACCATCTAATCCCCCATTTAAAACATTATACCCTGAGCCTCCATATAAGGTATCAGCTCCATATCCACCATTAAGTAGGTTATTAAAATTATTCCCTTTAAGTACATCATTACCCGCACCACCAATGACATTTTGAATGTTTTTAATGGTAATCGTTCCTGCATTGGTATCTTGAGCATTGGTATTGCTTAAATCAACATTGACCCCGACTGCTGTAAACGCAAAACTTGTACTGTTAGCACCTTCACCCCCATCCAGATAATCATTGCCTCCATATCCTAATAAAGTATCATTTCCTTTTCCACCAATGAGGGTATTTTGTCCATTGTTACCAATTAAAATATCATTTCCATCGCTTCCAATAAGCCCATTGATATTTGAAAAAGTATGCGTACCATAATCTGCATGAATCAGCTGTGCACCATCATTGATATTCACCACCAAATCAATGGTATTACCTAAGGCATCTTTGGCATAAGTATAATCCACTACATCAATAGAGTTTTCATGTCCAATGAACTCATCATTCCCACGACTGGCAATAAACGTATCATCACCTAATCCACCATTAAGCACATTATCTTCACCATCTTTAGCTCGAATCACATCTTTGTAACTGCTTCCAATTACATTTTGAATGTTGTTCAGTGTTTCTCGAACAATAATGCCATTACTGTTGGTAAACACTTCTTGTAAAGCACTGTTATTTAAATTAAGGGTAATACCTAAGTTTTGTGCCGTTGGTAAAACGCTAATGGCACTATAATCAACTGTATTAACGCCCAAACCACCCTCAAGATAGTTCGTACCTGCATTTCCACCACTTAGGGTATCGTTTTCATTTCCACCAATTAAAGTATTATTTTGAGAATTTCCTCTTAAGGTATTTTCGTGGTCTAAACTTCCTGTAATATTTTCAATATTGATGATGGTATGGGTTTGCGTTTTTGCATCACCTTCAAGTACTTTTGATTCGTTACCCGATTCACCTAAAGTCAATTCAATTTTTGCATTGATTTGTGAAAAATCGATGGTATCACCTGTAATTTCACCATCACTGCCACCGTCCACATAATCACTGCCTCCACTGGCATAAAAATAGTCATCACCACTGTCACCATACAAGTTATCGTTGCCTAATCCCCCTTGTAAGGTATCATTTCCAGAACCACCATGAAATTCAAATTCAACAATTGAAGAAGCATCTGCTTTAATCACATCTTTATAACTTGACCCAATAATTTTTTCAACAGAGCTAAGCTCATCACTGTTTTGTGCCGCACCCGTTCCTCTTAAAATTGTACCGGTTGTATCAATATTTTCAGCAACGATGGCTTTAAGTGATTGGCTGTAATCAATGGTATCTACACCATCACCTCCAATAATACTGTTATTGCCTTCATGTGCAATAAAAAGGTCATTGCCCGTACCTCCATCTAAAGTATTATTAGAATTATTTCCTATAAGAGTATCTTTCCCATTAGTACCAATTAAGTTTTCAATACTAAGAAGCGTATCATCGATACTTAAGCCTTTTGAAGCTGTTCCATTTAATAAATTTGCAACCACTCCTTCATCTGTAGTTGCTTTTGTTAAAACACTGTAATCAGCTGTATCATTTCCACCTAACCCATTGAGTGTATTTACACCGGTTAAACTTGCTCCTAATGTATCATTAAAAACCGTACCAATTAGATTTTCAATATCATTAAGTGTGTCATTTCCTGCATTGATGGTATCTTGTGCTGTATTGTCTTTTCCTAAATATACGGTAACTCCACCTGTTGTAATATCTTCATAACTGGCGGTATCATTTCCTAATCCCCCATCAAGAATATCATCACCCGTTCCACTGTAAACCGTATCAGCACCACTGCCACCATACAAAGAGTTCGTACCGCCAACGGCTTTAAGCACATCATCTCCTGCCATACCGTAAAGGGTGTTATCTTGCGTTGATGAAGCAATAAGGGTATCTCCAAAAGCCAAAATATCGGTTCCTTTAATGGCTTCAATACTTATAAGTGCATCGGTTCCTTGACCAATGGCCCAACCTTCATTTAAGTTCACAACAACAGCATTGCTGGTGTAGCTACTGTAATCCACTAAATCACTTCCAGCACTTCCCCCATCAAAGCTGTTATTGGTATTATCAGCTCCACTAAAAGTATCATTATACGCAGAGCCTATTACATTTTGAATATTTTCAAGTCTATCGGTGGTATTGGTCGTTGTTCCTTCACCCCATGTCTCACCATTGGCTCGAGCAGTATCGCTTAAAAATGCTACTTTTACACCGTTGGTATCCGTCACTTGCGAATAATCCACTGTATTAACGCCACTTCCACCATCAATGCTGTTATTACCTAGACCACTTTTGATTAAATCATTGCCAGCATTTCCATACAAAAAATCATTGCCATTTTTCCCATCAATCGTATCGTTTCCAGCTCCTCCATAAATTTTATTCGCATCACCATTTCCTAACAGTGTATCTCTAAAATCACTTCCAATGATATTTTCAATACTTATAAGCGTATCATTGCCTGAACCAGTGGCACTTTGTGCTACCAAATCAACTTCAACACCCGCACCTGCATTTGAAACTGCTAAATTGGAGTATGAAACCGTATCACTTCCACTGCCCCCATCAACCGTATCATCTCCTAAACCTGGGGCGATAGTATCATCCCCCTCATTTCCATACAATGTATCTTCACCACTTTGTGCAAAAATAGTATCTTGAGTCACACCACCAATAACCGTCGTGTCAATATCACCTGTTCGAATAATGTTGTCATTAAGATTCGTTGCAAGCACAAAACCATCTTTGAAATCATCCACTTGCGAATATCGGTAACTCAAAGGGGCATCTGGGTCAACTTCTTTAATATTCATTCCATAAGTTTTATCAAAGGTAATGCTTGTCAACTCAGGTTGTTCTGCATCCGCTTTTAAATGGTCTGGTACATTGTCAATACTCCATTCTGATTGGGCCTCTACTTTCATACTGAAATTATAGGCTTGTCCCAAATTCGTATTGTACTTAATGGCAAAATTAATCTCCCCATTGTTAGGATTGACCGTAAATCCTTGCGTGATGTCATCGGCTTGGCTTAATGTCCAAACGCCTCCACCACTTGAAGTTCCTCCAACAATTGAAGCAATACCGGGAATACCACTGATTTGTATGGTAGTAATTCCAAAACCAGCTGGTTGGGAAGGAGAGAGTTTGATTAATCTTGATGTAAAATCATCTCCAAAAAAAGTTTCATTGTCGGCTTTTATGACGGATTGATGAGCTAATGCACTGTTGACTGTACTAAAATCAATATCTTCTGCGTTGGTCTGTTTTTGCAGCTCACTTAACGCTGGATTATTGGGATAATCATTAGCATAAAGAGTTCCTCCACCTCCTATAACATGAAGTGTTCTTGCCAGTCCATCACCAATAAACTCATCAACAGCTTTAATATGTTCTACATTAATATCAAACGTAAGTGTTGGTAAAACCCCTTCAACCTTTGCATCATCCCCTGGTGTTACAATGGGAGATGAACTTTCATCCGATGTAAATTGGTTTTCAACCACTTCAGGTATCTCAACAGGAGGCTGTGAAAAATCAAATGAAGATTCCATTTCACTTTTATTTTGTTCTTGTTCAATTTGTTCTTGTTGTACAATCATTTGAGAGACTTTTTCCATCGTCTCTTCAATATCTTCAACAATTTTCTTGACTTTATCTTCTCGCTGAATATCGGCTTCTACAGGAAGTGAATTTAAGGGCAAGTCATTCACTTCTTCAACTTGAGAAAGTACTTGTCCTAAAGAGAACTTTTGTCCACCTACTCCACTAAAGCCCGGAGGGTTGTCGCTGTATCCCATAAGTGCCATAGAGACGAAAGTAAAAAGCCCACCATTTGGTAGAGTAACAACAATATCTCCACCCACTAATCGATATTCCAAACTTTCTATATTAATGCCATCCAATTGGTATTCAATCTCATCACCTGGGCGGACATACACAGCAACATTCTGTCCTTTTTGAGGAGCTTTCTTAACAAGAACTTTCTTATTTTGATAGGATAAGATATCTTTCGTTTTCATTAATACTTCAGTTGTTTGTGATTGTTGAATCTCTTTTGGCATATCGTTACCTTTTGTGGTATTTTATGCTTATATGGTACCATAATTTTTAGCAAAAACTGATTAAAAAGATACAATTCCTATTTAGTGACTTATTTTAATGTGGGATGTTGTTTTGAAGAGGTAACTTCAATAAGATTGCATACTTCAATCTTAGAGTCGTTAGGAATACATAACATATTAATTGCAATAAAGTTTCCAATCAAATTGTTATTATTATTAAAATAGTTATTGTGATTAAACAAAGGAGGAAGATGCCAAAAAAGTTTGTAATTAAGTTCCCATAAATATTCAATAAGAAATTGAGATTTTTCAACTCTGTCATTTTCTACATAAATAATTGGATTGGTCTTTGAAATAATATTTCTGGCTCCTTTAAGAACTTCAAGTTCCATACCTTCTACATCAATTTTTAATAATTTTAATCTATTGAGATTTAAAAAAGAATCTAAAGAAATCAAGGGAATTTTAGCTCCCAAACTCTTATGATTTAAAGTAACTCCTCCAAAATTATTTTTTGTCGAATAATCAACTTCAGGTATAAAAATCTCTCCTGCTTGTTCACCCAATGCGTATTCGTAAGCATAGGCATTAGTAATTGAATTAAGTGCCAAATTAGCGCATAATGTTTGAAAGATTATTCGTTGAGGCTCAAAGGCATATATCTTGCCAGAGGCTCCAATAAGTTGAGACAAAGCAACTGTATGCACACCGATATTTGCACCAACTTCAACTACGATATCCCCTTTTTTGCATATTTGTGAAAAAAGTTCAACTTCACCATTACAATATTCGCCATACCATTGTATGGATTTGCCAATATAAATATCATTGGTATTATACAAACAATACCCATACCTAAATTTTTTAAGTTGATTAAACCCATTTCCCTCAAGTAAAGGAGTATTCATCGCCGTTTACTTTTTAATTTGCCGCTGTAAAAAAGTATTGGCAAATACATAGCCATTTTCTTTAGATTTTAGCATCCAAAAGAGTCCTTTTTCTTTATCTTGTTCTACCCCATATCCTTCATGATAAAACAGTCCAACATAGTATTGTGCTTTTCCATAATCACTGGCTGCTGCTTCAAAATACCAAAAAAACGCTTCTTCGTAACTTTGTGTTACTAACTCTCCTGTTCTATAAAAATCTCCCAACTGCGTTTGAGCAAATTTGTTGCCTGCATTGGCAGACTCTTCAAGCCAATACAAGGTTTTATCATAATCCTTGCTTGTACCTTCCCCACTATAAAACATCAATGCCACATTAAATTGTGCTACATCATTATTGGCTTGTGCGGCTTTTTCATACCAAAAAAAAGCTTTTTCTAAATCTTTTGCCGTTCCCATGCCAAAATAGTATAATCGCGCTAAATTATTTTGTGCTGGTACAAAATTTTGATTGGCAGCTTTTTCATACAGTTCAAATGCTTTTTTTAATAACGCTTCATTAATTTCGAACTTCTCATACATCATGGCTAAATTGTATTGAGCAATAGCATAGTTCAAATTAGCGGCTTCTTCATACAGCTTCATTGCTTCTTTTTTATTTTGTTTTAACCCCAAACCATGTTCATAGAAATATGCCAAATTATTCAATGCTTTAGGGTCTTTTTCTTTGACAGCTTTTTCAAGCCAATAAGCACTTTGATAAATGTTTTTTTCAATGCCTAACCCATGTTGATACATCAAAGAAAGATTATATTGAGCATGAGCATTATCTTGTGAAGCCAACTCTTTAAAAATTTCGTAAGCTTCTTTATACTGTCTATTTTGATAATACTCAACAGCTTTATCAAATTCATTTGAGAAAAGAGAAGAAAACATGATTAAAAATATTAAAATAACTCTATAACTCTTCATAATATATCGTCTCCTCTGTGCTGCTTATATCTGTTTTAATCACACCTTTCTCAAACTCTGTTTTTATAACACAACCCGATAAATCTTTCATGGGTATTATTGATTTTTTGACCACAATTTCTTGCATATTCTTGGCAAAAGAATCATACGGCTTTGCTCTTTTGGTATATCTCTTCCCCTCTTGAATTATCTCATTTTGATCCCCTAAAAAGAAATTCAGCTTTTCCCAAAAGTGTTGATGTTCTATTTCAAATACATTGTGGTCAAGTATTTTATTGATACCTAAATTGGCTCTGATTTTAAGTGTAGCAAAAGTTCCGCACTCATTTTCTTCAACATTCAAAACAAAATCTTTATGTTGTAATGTATGAAATAACATACCAATTTGTGTCACTTCCAATCGATCACGATACGAATCAATCACATACTTATCTTCTCCCTCAAGCAAAAAAACCCATTTCCCTGCTTGTAAAATTTCATCTTTGGTCAAAGCATCAAAGTAATTTTTAGTCTGAAACTCTTTCGTAGAGCAGCCACTTAATATCATTAAAAGAAAACTTACACCCAAATATATTAAGAGTTTTTTCATTCTATTCCTTCATTAATAATTACTGATTGCATCTAAACCAATGGCTGTACAAATTTCAATATCTTTTTCATCTTTAATACTGTCTCCTATGATAATTATATCATTGGATTGACCAAAATTCACAATAGTTCTTAAAAAATGCTTTTTATCTCGGTCTTTTGAAATGGCATTTGTATACTCTTTATTGATTCGTAAATAGTCCAAATGAAACTCTTCGAGTTGATCTACCGTAAAATCATTTGAACTAAATCGTTTTAAAATTATTTTTGAACCAAATCGATGTATTTCATCAATAAAGGTTTTAAAAACTTCAATATTGGTTGAAGCATTATATGAAGTCATACTAAAAACCAAATATTTTGATATATTTTTGTTGTATAAGAATAATGAATGTAACCAATTAATAAATTCTGAATCTTCTAAAGAAGCCATGGATAAATTAATGGCAATATTATAATCAATTTCATTGTTTTTAATATATTTAATCACTTCTTCAATAATGATTTTATCAAATTGGACGGCTAAATTAATTTTCTCTGCAACCGATACAAAAACACCAATAGAAAATTTTTCTTTGTTTTTGTCATATAAAATAGGAATGGCTTCTTGCATAAGAAGTCGGTTGCTTTCATCTGTTGTTCGTGTTTCTAATCCAAAAGTAACTTCAAAAAAACTATTCTCAATAATCTCTCGTACATTTTGTTCTAAAAATTGGAATTTATCCAACACTTCAGATGGACTTACTATATAGTAGGTCTCATCTTTTGTTTTTGCAATAGTATAAGCATCACTTGAAGCATGCAATATTGAATCTATGGTTCCATATTTATCGAAAGGAACAAAGCTAAAATAAGTTAATATCCCTTTAACTTCATAACGAGCTTGCAACTCTTTGAGTTCTTCATTTAAACTTTGTGCAAACTCTAAAACTTTATTTTCTTCTTCATTTTTTAAAATCATCGCAAATTCAGAACCAAAGAAACGATACAACGTCGCTTCTTGAAGATTAACTTCATAAAATTTATTTTGAACCACATGAGTAAACTCTTCAATTAAGTGATTGGCCAAAGCGGAACCATACTCTTTGGTAAAATTACCTAACGCTTCTAATTTAATGGAACCAATAAAACCATCCGACCCTACAATGAACATATTTTTTAAATCCAGTTCAAATACTTTTTGATTAGGTAGTCCTGTCAAATCATCTGTAAATACTTTTCGCTCTAATATTCCTTTATTAATATTAAGCTCATTCACTACCCCAATGTATTTTCTTAAAATTTTATTGAGTAAACGAAAAGCTTCGTCAATATCGGGATTGTGTCCAGTTTTTTCATCCAGTTTATGCATTAAATTATTTTCTAAAGCATCTTTCATAAAAGCTTTAAAGGCTAACATTGGCTCTAATAGCATCTTTTTAATAAAAAATAAATAGATTAATAAGGCAAAAATAATCCCTATAATACCGATGTACAAAGTATTCCAAAGATACGCTTGTTTCAATTTATTGATTTCTTGATATAATTTTTGCTCATCAATAATATACTCAAAATTTGCCAAAGGTTGATCTAAAACATACAACATACGGCTATTTACAGTTTTTTCATACTCTGCCGTAGAAGAAAGAACTTCTTTCTTTAAAACATAATAAAAAGATAAAGAAGATAAGGTATTAATCACTCTTTGATTTTTATGTAAAAGAAATCTAAAATTTATAGGTTCTTCGATATTAACCGTAATCGTATTAAAAAATCGATACATATTATTGGACTGTAAAATAACGTATCCATTTTTTACATCTGTCGTTACTTCACTGATTTCCCAATCTGTATTTTGAGATTGTGTTGAATTTTTAATCAAATTTTCTTTTGAAAATATTAAGTTTTTGTATTGTATTTTGATTGATTCAAGAGAGATGGTATTCAAAGCAACTTGGAGAATATTGTAAATTGTTTCATTATTACTTTTTAAGATTTTTTCCTGTAAATCGCTGACAACAAACTCTATTTGCTTATTGATGTCGCTAAAAAATTTCTCGTTAAGCTCTTTTTTTTCATTGTAATATTTATACGCAAAAAAAGCAGACAAAAACCCAAGAAAAAGCAAACAAAAAAATAAAAATTTTTTATGAAAGGTTAAATTAAAATTCATGCTTCATCTTCTAAATGAGTATTGACAACTGTCATGTCTTGACTGTTTTTTTTATTGTATTTGTGATACAACGCTTGTTTAATATAAATCGGTTCCACTCTTGGTCTATTTTTTTGTATTCTTTTGGGCAATTGTCGAATAAAATCATTGGCTTTATCATAAGAATCAAAGATTCCGTACATCACTTTATAAAAGGATTTATCGGCTCCAAAGGTAAAAGAAAATGCATTTTCTTGAATTTGATTTTTGTGAATAAATATCTCACTTGATTCCTCATTAAAAAATGTTGCGATGTTAAGTGTATATTTTGAATCCGGTGCTTTTAAGAATTTTTCTTTAAAAGAATGAAGACTCTCTGGCTCTTCGTTTTTTATTACCTCATTAAGTTTAATTTCATCTTCTAAACTATCTTGTATAGGCGTTATATCTTCAAACTCAATTTCTTGAGGAACATCTTCTTCACTTTTTGGTTTTGCTTTTGGTTCAGTATTAGCTGTATTCTCTTTTTGTTTTGTTATAGCATTTCTTAATTCAATTTTAATATCTTCGTTGATGGTTTCATACTCGACTTTATTGGTATGAAAAGAAGGGGTTCCTAATTTTAAATATTGGTATTTGTCATACAATGCTTGTTTATCTTGAATAAATTCAATCACCGGAAAATACTTATCTTTTGTTTCTTGTGATAATCTTGACAATGCTTTATTGGCCTCATCATACGTTTCAAAAATACCATAAACAACTTTAACCCACTCAGCATTTGTACCGTATCTAAAAATAAGTGCTTGTTCTGATATTTCTTCTTTATTGACCAATAAAATTGCATCGTCCAATTGTGAGAAAGTCACTAGATTTATCGTATAATTATCGGGTTTAGAAGCCATAAACTCTTGTTTGAACAATTCATTGCTTACATAAGGTTTTGGAGGTTTAGGCGCTAAAGTAATGGTTTTGGTCTCTACGAGTTCTTTGGGTCGTAATTCATCAAAACCATCAATAAAGTTTTTATACATATCTTTAATGGTTTTAATCGAAACCACTTTATACTCTTTATTTTCTATCTTTCCAATTTCTTCTAATACTTTATTGGCATTTTCTTGTGTTTCATAAATCCCATACGCCATTACATTTTTTAATTTGTAATCATTTAACACATCTATCATAAAAGCTTGTTTGGATAACGTATGCTTTTTTATAAAGCCAAAGGTATCATAAATGGTATCGAACTCACCGATATAAAGCGTAAAATAGTCGTCATTTGCATCTAAGAATTTATCTTTAAAAATTAAAATATCTTCAATCGTATCGACCACTTTTGTAGGCGTTATTTGTGTTTTTTCATCTTCTTTTGTTTGTTCAAAAATAGAAGCAAATGCCATTAAATCAATATCTTCTTTGGTCTTTACACTGTTTTTATTATATTTGCTTTTTGTAAAATCGATAAAATTATCTTTTGTAGGGTCTAATTCAAAATGAGAAACCAATTGCCCTGTTTCAAATTGTAATTTAAAATAATCATTTAGCCGATTTTGATAAAATTCAATCAACGAAACTTGCGCCGTATTAAGTTGTCGTTGAGCCGTCAACAACGTTTGTAAATCCTGTTCACCATTTTTAAATGCTTCCCAATAAGACTCAACGGTAACTTGTGAAGATTCAACTTCTTGACGTGTGCTTTGTATTGAACTGTCAAGGGCATTAAGAGATTGATGTAAATTAGAAATAATCCATTTAATTTTTCTTCTTTCTTCTTCAATTTTGTATTTCGTTTCTCGAATAGTACTGTAAATAGAAAGAATTTTATTGGAATCTTTATCTGCATTGTATAAATTATATTTAACCGTTACATATGCTTCATTCATATTTTGTCGATAAAACTCTTCAGGATCAATATCTTTGTCATACGTTCTTGTATGTGTGATTTCCAAATCAACTTTAGGATGAAACGCCGATTGAGCCCCTTTGAGTTTATATTGTTCCGACTCAACGGTAATTAAATAACTGACAATATTCAGATTTTGTTTGTTGGCAATTTCAAGAAGTTCTTCTACGGGCAATATTTGCATATTAAATTCATATTCATATGGCAAGGTATATTTAAAGTTTTCTCCAACAATATATTCATAATATTTTAAAGCTTCCACAAACTTTGAATTGGTTTTGGATAATTTTGATTCGGCATTAGAAACACTGGCTTTAATGGAACTAATATCTCCAATTGATGCTGCCCCTAAATCATATTTAATCGTTACAATTTCTAAAATCTTTTGTAACATTTCCATATTGATTCGAGTAGCATACAACGATTGATAAGAAAATACTACACCAAAATAAGCTTTAATAGCATTTTGTATCTCTTGTGAAATGGCCAATTCATATCGGTTTTTTGCCACTTCCAAACTTTTTTCTAATCCTTTGATTTTATTGTGAGTTGCACCACCTGCATATAAATTTTGTTTGAACTGTAATTTAACACTTTCATCATGATATCGATTCATTCCACTGTCAATTCCATCATCACTGGGCGTTTTTTCAGTTGTCCCATATTTATATTCAACATCCAAAGTTGGCTTATATCCCGAATAGGCTTCATCTAAATTTAACTTTGCTTGTCGAACTTTTTCTCGTGCAATTTTGACATTATAATTATTGGAAACCGTCTCTAAAATTACATCCACTAAAGAAACTTTCACATAATTATTAATCTCTTCATTATTGTTAGCTCCCAATATCTGCTTATTTTTTGTTTGTATTTTAGGTGTTATTGTTCCTGTTAATCCTGTTTCTTCACCATAAACTTGGTTTATACCTTGAGTTTCAATCGTATGGTTTTTCGGATTTTTGGGAGCAACTAAATCAACCTTAGGTTCTTCTTCTTTCAAAACAGTTTTTTCTATATTATCATTGGCATTTGTAACACTACACATCAATAAAAAAGCAATCAATGAAGTTTTTATAACAAAAGGGGTCATCATTATTTTTTTTCAATCCTAATTATTAAAAATCCAAATTCATTTTCATTGGCAATATTGGTACTGTTTGGTTTAAGCAAATCTACTTGTACTTCTTTGATTTCATATCCCAATTGCCGAATTAAATTTCGGGCATTAATCGTTCGTGCCAAGGATATTTGTTTCATTACCGTAGCACTGATTTGATTGGTTGGGTCAACCGCACTGATTTTAACAACATGTTTGGAATATTTTTGTTTAACTTGAGCAATGAACTCTTTTATTTGTATAATGGTTGGATTATCAAGCTTGATGTCATTTCCTCCAAAATTTAAAATCAGATATTCATCTGTTGCAACGGTTGCTTGTTTTGTCTTTTCATCTTCATAAATTCGGCTTAAATCTTTACCGGCACTTTCTATGTCTCCCACTTCATCTTTTATTTCAGGTTCTTCTATTAACGGTTTAGTTTGCATCATTTGTTCAGTTTTTTTGGTTTGCTCAAGAATAATCTTTTTAGGATCTTCGCTTAAAATAATTTGGTCAGTTGCTATGGTTCCCGTATAAGATACTTTGAATTTGAATTGCGCATAATATCCAATATTAACAATAGTAATCAGTAAAAACAGTAATAAAACTAAAATAACTGAAGAGAAAATATCCACAAAAGGTGGCCAAGGGTTAAACTCTTCATTGCATCGTTTTGCCATAAACTTACTTTCTCACATTATTTTCTAACTGCTGTAATCGTATATCAAAGCTATTAATGAATTTTTCCATATTTTCTTGATTTTGTTTTTGAATCTCAACCAGTTGTTTCATCGTCTTATTTTGACTTGTTGCAATATTCGCCAAACTTTGAAGCGACTCATCTAAAGTATTTGAATTAGAAAATTGATTGATATTTAACTCTTTAATCGAATTAACAATACTCTCTAAAAGTGCAATTTCATTGCCCGTTGATTTGTTATTTGCTTCAAAATTCTCTGATAACATTTTATATACAACTTCATTACCCTCTGCACTTTTGCGTAACTCTTCTTTTAAATCTCCCATAGCATCTGCAAATACATTAAGAAATTTTCCTGTCGTCATCATATCACCAGAGACAACTTGAGTTTGTCCAGATAGACCTACACTTTTAGGAGAGGATCCCATTGTTTGGTGAAATTGTTCAATAACTTCTGAAGATTGAGTATCAATGATTTTACCTTTCATCCAATCTTCAATATCTTCAATAAAAGCTTCTTGATTACGACTTAAAATATAGGTTTTTATACTTAAAATAATGGCCGTTGCTACTCCAAACAGTGATGAACCAAAACCAATTGCCATACCACTTAATGGTCCAGAGAACCCAGCTATTACTTCTGCTAGATTGATATCTCCGCTTAAAGATAAAATAATTGCACCCATTTCATCAATTGATTTGAGTAATCCCGTAAATGTTCCAAAAAGTCCAATCATCAATGCCGTTGCTGTAAAGAAATTAATATACACTTTTTGATTGGCAAATTTCTCTTCAAGCCAAGAAGTCACATCTTTAGCTTCATTTTGGGTAAAATAGAGTGTCCCACTTTTTGCTCGTTTATAAAACATATGAGCAATACTCGCCGGCATAATTCTGTCAATGCCTTTAAGATAATAAATAAGTTGATCCCCTTTTTTATAGGCTAAAATCCCAAATGTTCCAGCAAGCATAGTTAATCGAAAAGCCGAATGGTAAACAATAACCATACCAATAGCAAGTACTGTCAAAACAGCGATATTAAAGGTTAATGTCGCCATAAAAAAGCTAATAAACATTTTAAAGTTGGCAAATACCAAAAAAAAGATAAAAAGCCAAAAAACAAAGTATATTTTTAATATTTTTAATCTTCTCATTTGCTACCTTAAAACAAAAACAAAATAATAGATATCACTAAGCCTAATGCCACAGTTGTAACCGTATTTGTCATATTATCGGCAATGTTAACAAATCCACCACTGACTTCAGTACTTTCTCCTACAATAATTAGTCCAACATCCGCCCCGTTAATATCTGTAATTTTCTTTACGATTTTAAAATATCCTTGATCAATTGTATATTTATCTTTTAAAAGTTGCATATACAGTTTTTCATCCATGGTTGGCATACTTGCTGCAAATTTTGTATCATATCGAACATTTTCAAGTGTATATTCTTGATTGACTTCTTTATATTTACCTGTTTTAGCTTCTAAAGAGATAAATGGCAACATTTTTTTATCAAGTAAAAATACATACTCACTGCCTTGTTTAACAAAATCACTTCGCAAAGAGTGTATGGATTCTTTAACCTCTAAAACCCCATAAACACTTCCATCTCTTTCCAGTGGCAATAAATACACAACAAATACGCCTTCATTTAAGACTTCAATTCCAAATAACTGCTGTTTTGAACTAATGACTGTATTAACAGCATTTCGAAAAACTCTATCTTTATTGGTGACATTGATAATATCAATACTTAAATCCATAAAACCACTTTTAACAAACTCTTCATTTAAAAAATCTTTTACCGCTGTCATTGCAATGTTGTTATTGTTTTCAATAGCGTTTAATAACGCGCCATTTTGACGAATGGCTACCAAAATTTTTTCAAATTCGGTTTTCTTATTTTCAATTTTAACATTTAAAATTTGTTCATAACTTTTTGACATACTTTGGTAAACTTCTTTAGAAACTCTGTCCGTCATTGTTGTAATAATGTACATACAAATAAAAATACCACTAATAGATACAACACTTAATGTGGTAAACCAAAGACCCTTGTTTTTTTTAAGTTGTGCCAGTAATTCTTGTAGTCTTTTAATAAAAGTAAACATTGAAACTCACCCTTGAGATGTTGAAGTAGATAAAAAAGACATTTTATAGTAACAAAGCATAACTATAACTTAAATTATTACTTTTTTCTAAGTAAAATTTAATTATAATCATTATTAATTTATATTTTATGAGGTTAAATTTGAATGATATAAAAACCCCTCTTCTTTGTGCTTTTAAATATATGTTAGACTTCTATTATGGCGAAGTCAATATCGATACTATTTTAAATTTAGATGCTGTTAAAGATGGGGAATTTAACAAAGCCTCTATTTTTATCGTTTGCGATCAAATTGGTCTTATTGCTCTTGAAAAAGAGATGAGTGCTCAAAATATTCCCAATCATTTTTTGCCCTGTATTATTTTTGATGAAAGTGATACTCCTTTAATTTATCAAAAAAATATAGCCAACAAAAAAATTGAACTGTTCAATGCCAAAGAAGAAAAAAGATTTGAAATTGAATTTAATGAATTAAATCATTATAAAAAAGCGCTTTTAATTTTCAGAGAAGAGAACAAAAAAAAACTACTTGATAAAGTTTCCAATAATAATTGGTTTTGGGAACCCGTTAAATCATTTTGGAAATCATACATAGAAGTAGGTATTTTAACTTTTTTTATTAATTTATTTGCCCTATTTACTCCTTTGTTTATCATGACTGTTTATGACAGAGTTGTACCTAATGAAGCGTATGAAACACTTTTTGTTTTAAGTTTTGGCTTGATTATTGTATTGATTTTTGAATTGGTTTTTAAAAGTGTACGAAATCATATCATTGATAAAACAGGAAAAAAACTCTCTTTGTATTTAGAAGAGGATTTAATGAAACGTGTTTTAACATTGCAATCACAATACGACACTATGATGACAGGTGCAAAAGCCAATTTATTCCGAGAATTAGCAACCGTACGTGATTTTTTTGCAACAAAATCAATCGTTCAAATTATCGATTTTCCTTTTTTTATTTTTGCTCTTATTGCCATTTATTTTATTTCTCCCGCTGTTGCATTGGTTCCTTTTTTAATTGCAGTTGTGGTTGTTTTAATTAATTTATCCCTTCAAATTCCTATTGCTAATTTAAGTAAAAAACACTTAGAAAATATTCAATCCAAGCAAAACTATTTGGTTGAATCCATTCAAGGAAGTGATACCGTTAAGCTTTCTAATGCTATATCCTCTAAACTTTTCAATTGGCGTACTATCATCGCTCATGCAGAAAATATTCAACTTAAAATACAACGAGTAAATGCTTTTGCACTTAATACATCACAATCCCTAATCCAATTAACCACTATTTTAGTTGTAGTAGTAGGAGTATTCCAAATTTCTGATAAAGAGCTAAGTGTGGGGGGATTAATTGCTGTTACCATTTTGGCAAGTCGTTCAATGGTACCCGTTATAAGCCTTTCTACTATGGTCATTAAATTTAAAGAGATAAAAGATTCTCTTTATAATTTAAGAGATTTTTGGGATTTACCTTTAGAAAATGAAAAAAATATTGAAATAGGGTTAGGAAAACTTAAGGGAGATATCGAATTTAAGCAGGTTACTTATTATTTTAAAAATGCCAAATACCCTTCTGTTAATGCTATTAACTTTAGTATAAAAAACGGAGAAAAAATAGGAATTATTGGACAAACTGGAGCGGGAAAATCTACCCTTTTAAAACTTCTCACGGGTCTTTTACATCCCACTAAGGGAAGTATTTTTATTGACAACCATGATATTTCAACCATTCATCCCGTAGAAATACGTCAAAACATTGGTGTAATGACACAAGACCCCTTTTTATTTAATGGTACGTTAAAAGAAAATATTGAACTCTCACGACCTATTAGTAAAGAAAAAATGATGGAAACCATCACATTAACAGGGTTAGAAGAGCTGGTTAAAAGAAGCGGTCAAGGCGATGGTATCCCAGTAGGAGAGAGAGGCTGTAATTTAAGCACCGGACAAAAACATTTGGTCGCACTTGCACGTGCAATTGTCAATGACCCCTCTATTTTAATTTTAGATGAACCAACGACTGGCTTAGATGTTGGATTAGAGAAAAAACTGATGGAAAACTTAAAGCATATTATCCAAAACAAAACACTTATTTTAATCACACATCGTTTTGCAGCGTTAGAACTGGTTGATAGAATTTTAGTCTTAAGCAACGGAAAAATCGTTGCAGATGGTCCTAGAGACGCTGTATTAAATGCATTAAAAAATCCCAAAGGATAATAATGAAAATACATTATCAAGACGAAGAGTGGAACTACAAACTGGTTATTTATCCTATGATTGCTTTTGTTGTTATTTTTTTTATTTGGGCAACTTTTACTTCAATAGATGAAGTGGTTAAAGGAGAAGGGAAAGTTGTTCCTTCGGGTCAAACTAAAGTTTTACAACATTTTGAAGGAGGAATTATTTCTGAGATTTTTGTCAGAGAAGGTGACAGTGTAAAAAAAGGAGACATCTTATATCGCATAAAAAATGAATATTTTATGGCAGATATCAAATCTCAAAAAGTTGAAATTATGGCACTTAAAGCAAAAGCAATGAGACTTGAAGCCCTAATAGAAAACAAAAACTTGATTTATCCTGAAGAGTTTTCACATGAAATTATTGATATTCTTCACAATGAAATGCAAATCTTTGAAGAGGAAAATGCCAATAAATTCAGAGTTTTAGGAATTGCACAAGACCAATTGGAACAAAAAAAGTTAAAGCTTGATGAACTGACTACCAAAGCAGAGAATTTAGAAATTGAACTGCAACTTGCCAATGAAAATATGGAAATTCAAGATGCTTTACTGAAAAAAAATGTTATTTCCCGTAAAAATTATTTGGTTGAGTTATCCAAAAAGCTTAAACTTGTAACAGAAATACAAGAAATAAGAAGTAATATCCCTATTGTAAAAAATGAAATTGAAGAAGCCTCTAAAAAAGTTAAGAATGTAAATTCAGAGATAATGTCAAAAAATCTTAAACAACTCTCTGAAGTTAAATTAAATCTCAAACAAATTGAAGAAAAATATAAAGCCAGTCAAGACAGGGAACAACGTAAATTTATTATCAGCCCTGTAAATGGAGTAGTCAATAAACTCTATTTTAACACCATTGATGGAATTATTAAACCCGGTGATACCATTGCTGAAATTACTCCAATTGAAGATAAACTTATTATTGAAGCCAAAATAAAAACCTCTGACAGAGCACAAATTTGGAGTGGACAAAAAGTCTCTATTGAAATTACAGCCTACGATTTTTCTAAGTATGGCTTACTTGAAGGAGAAATTATCTCCATCTCTCCGGACAGTTCAGAAGATAAATTAGGAAATTTACACTACATTATACGAGTTAAAGCAGATGAATTGGGCTTTGATGAAAACACTCCCATTTTGCCAGGAATGGTTGCTAATATTAATATATTAACAGGCAAAAAAAGTATTTTGCGTTATTTAATTAAACCATTAAAAGATATTGCAAAAAACTCTCTGACAGAAAATTAATAAAGTTGTGATAAAATAAGAAAAAATATTATTAAGAAAGAGTCCTTATGACATACATTGAATTGTTAAAACGCATTGATACCCTTGCCCCTTTACCAAAAACATTAATGGATATTGAAGAGTTTAAAAAAACCAATAATTTTGAAAGTACAGATTTAGCAAAAATCATAGAACAAGACCCAATCATGGTTTCTACTATTTTGAAAACAGCCAACTCAGCTATGTTTGGATTTGCCAGTAAAGTAGATACTCTTAGTCGTGCTATCTCTTTAATGGGAGTTAATTTTGCCGTTTCCATTGCGTTAGGAAGTGGCATTAAACAAGCATTAAACAGTGATTTAAATGCTTATGGGGTCAACAGTGACACCTTTTTAAGAATTGCCAATATGCAATCTAATTTTATTAGTTTATGGATTGGGAAAGTCAATATAGATTTAAAAAATGATTTAATTCTTCCTTCATTCTTACAAGAAAGTGGTAAATTTTTAATAAACAGTGCCTTGGCAGATGAAGGTAAGGTTAATGAATTTATGCAACAAGTTGTTTCAAATCCTGAAAAAATAAATTCAATTGAAAAATCGTTTGTGGGTATGAGTACTGCTGAAGTTACTTCAGCTATTTTCAAACATTGGAACTTGACTCACACTATTATTAATTCGATTAAATTCAGTGATGACCCCATTAAAGCACTGCTTCAAGTTAAACAACATGCCCAAATTCTTAATATCAGTAAACTGGTATGTAATATTATTAATCCTTTGAGTGAAAATAGCATTACTTTAGGTAAACAAAAAGCCATCGAATTTGGATTTGATATCAAACCCTTTGAAATAGCTGTAGAAAAAATGCAAGAAAGATTACTGGATGAAAACTAATACTTTAATGTGATATTTCTGCTAAACTGATAAAAAATTCTTTTTTCATTGTATCTTAACTAAAAAAAGTTTGCCCATTTTCATTTATCAATCTATCAATTACACAATCTTCTACTAGATTGGTTATTTTTTTTGGAAAAAGCCTCATTGTAGAAAATGTGAAAGTTGAGTTATGCCTAATCTATGATAAAATTATCACTTCTACTTAATCTAAAAAATAAGGTCAAAGTTATGCATGTTGAAACTATATTTGTTCAAATAGCCAGTTACAGAGATCCCGATTGTAAGAATACAATTCGAGATTTATTTAAAAAAGCAAAATATCCTCAAAATATTTTTATTGGTTTAAATTGGCAATACAGTCATGAAGATGACTTTGAACCTTTTTACAGTGAAGATAAATATACTCATCAAATTCGAATAGTCAAACATAATTGTACCCAATCAAAAGGTGTATATTGGGCAAGATCGAAAACGCAACTTTTATATAAAAATGAAACATATACTTTACAAATTGATGCCCACATGAGATTTATTGAATATTGGGATGAAGAACTCATCAAAATGTACAAAAAACTGACTCAAAATGGCATTGAAAAACCTGTCATTTCACATTATCCTCCAAATTTTACATTGGATGGGAAATATAATACAAGACAAGGGAAAATGACTTCTTATATAAGAGAAGATGGTATTGTTTATTTTAAACTCTCTGGATATTCAATTGAACAATATGATGATATGCCCTTGCCATCTGCTTCAGTTGCAGGTAGTTTTATTTTTGCAAATGGTTCAATGATTAAAGAAATTCCTTATGACCCACCCAAAGAATTTGAAGTTTTACAGCTTGTATCAAAAGGGGATTCCAATGCAAAAATTGCCAATGAACTTGATATTGCTGAAGTTACGGTAAAAAAACATATTGGGTCAATGTTTGAGAAATTAGATGTCAAAGACAGACTCTCACTGGCATTGATTTTAAAATAATTTTTCTAAAAGTTTTGGCATAAAAAAAGGGGAAGATGAAATTTATCTTTCCCCTTTTTAATTTCAAAAGAAAGGGTGATCAAGTCGGACATTTATCGTTTAATTACGAAATCAAAGATTTCTATTAAACAAGATAAATCTCGTTTTTGTACTATGCACTCTCTTTGAGAATCACTATAAGAGTGAAGCAGTTCACTCTTAAATGCAAAAAGCCCTAGCAAAGCTAGAGCTTTTTGAAGGAACGGACATTTGTGGTTCACTGAGTGAACATCACAAATCTCGTTAATCACTATAAGAGTGAAGCAGTTCACTCTTACTTAACGTGATTAACCATTTCTCTTTTTAATAATCTCTTCAGAAACATTTCTTGGAACTTCTGAATAGTTATCAAAAATCATTGAGTATGTAGCTCGTCCTTGAGACATAGATCTCAAATCTGTAGAGTAACCAAACATTTCTGATAATGGAATCATTGCAGTAACTAATTTAATCCCTGCTCTGTCGTCCATAGAAACAACTTGTCCTCTTCTTTTATTACAATCCCCAATAACATCTCCCATATATTCTTCAGGAGTTTCAATTTCAACTTTCATAATTGGTTCTAGAATAACTGCACCAGCAGCTGCACTTCGACACGCTTGTTTGAATCCCATAGAAGCAGCTAATTTAAACGCCATTTCAGATGAGTCAACGTCGTGGTAAGAACCATCGTAAAGTGTTACTTCGATGTTTACCATAGGGTAACCAGCTAAAATACCACCTTGCATTGCTTCAGAACACCCTTTGTCAACTGCAGGAATATACTCTTTTGGTACAACCCCACCTTTAATTTCGTTGTTGAATTTATAGTTTTCTTCGCTTCCAACCAATGGATTGATTTTTAAGAATACGTGACCGTATTGACCTTTACCACCCGATTGTTTTGCATATTTGTACTCTTGGTTTACCGCGTTTCTAATTGTTTCTCGGTAAGCAACTTGAGGAGCACCCACTTCTGCTTCAACTTTAAATTCTCTTTTCATTCGGTCAACTAGAATTTCTAAGTGTAACTCACCCATTCCTGAAATAATCGTTTGTCCTGATTCTTCATCTGTATTGACTCTAAATGATGGATCTTCTTCAGCAAGTTTTCCTAAAGCAATACCCATTTTTTCTTGGTCAGCTTTTGTTTTTGGCTCAACCGCAACAGAGATAACTGGCTCTGGAAATTCCATTCTTTCTAAAATTACAGGATCTTTTTCGCTAGCTAAGGTATCTCCCGTAATGGTATATTTTAAACCAACAACTGCACCAATTTCACCCGCGTAAAGCTCTTTAATCTCTTCTCGGTTGTTTGCATGCATTTTAAGTAATCTTCCGATTCTCTCTTTTTTCATTTTTGTTGAGTTTAATACATATGTTCCAGATTCTAAAATACCTCGATACACTCTTGTAAATGTTAATTGTCCTACAAATGGGTCAGTCATAATTTTAAATGCCAACGCTGCAACTTCACCGTTATCACTTGAAGGAACAATAACCGCATCACCGTCTTGAGTTTCTCCTCGGATATCAGCCACTTCTGTAGGTGCTGGTAAATACATTGCAACCGCATCAAGTAAGGTTTGAACCCCTTTATTTTTAAATGAAGTTCCACAAACCATTGGAGTAATCGCCATGGCTAAACAACCTGCTTTTAAACCTGCAATAATTTCGTCTTCAGTTAATTCTTCACCTTCAAGGTATTTTTCCATTAACTCTTCAATCGCTTCAGCCGCAGCTTCAACCATTTTTTCTCTGTATTCAGTCGCTTTATCCATTAAATCAGCTGGAATTTCTTCTACATGATAGTTAGAACCCATTGCTGCATCTTCGTCCCAAACCATAGCTTTCATTTGAACTAAATCGATAACACCTTTAAAGTTCTCTTCTGCACCAATTGGAATTTGAATAGGAACTGGATTGGCTTTTAATCTTTCAGCAACTTGTTTTTCAACATTATAAAAGTTTGCTCCTGTTCTGTCCATTTTATTAACATAAATAATTCTTGGAACGCCATACTTGTTTGCTTGTCTCCAAACTGTTTCTGATTGTGGTTGAACCCCACCAACTGAACAGAAAACCGCAACAGCACCATCTAAAACCCTCATAGAACGCTCAACTTCAATTGTAAAGTCAACGTGTCCTGGAGTGTCAATGATATTGACTTGCAGTTGTTCTTTTGTTTTTGGATGTGTCCATTGACACGTTGTAGCAGCAGAAGTAATCGTAATCCCTCTTTCTTGCTCTTGTTCCATCCAGTCCATAGTTGCAGCACCATCATGTACCTCACCAATTTTGTGAGAAACACCTGTATAGAATAAAATTCTTTCAGTTGTTGTTGTTTTACCTGCATCAATGTGCGCTGCAATCCCGATATTTCTAACTCTGTTAAGAGGTATTTTTCTAGCCATTGTAAGTTCCTACCATCTATAGTGAGCAAATGCTTTATTTGCTTCAGCCATTCTATGCATGTCTTCTTTTTTCTTGAAAGATGACCCTCTTTCGTTTGCTGCTTCAAACAACTCGTTCGCTAGTCTTTCAACCATTGTTCGCTCATTTCTTTTTCTTGCAGCATCGATTAACCATCTGAGTGCTAAAGTTTGTCTTCTTACTGCTCTAACTTCAACAGGAACTTGATATGTAGCTCCCCCAACTCTTCTTGAACGTACTTCTAAAAGTGGTTTAACATTTTCAATTGCTTTTTCAAATAAATCAATCCCTTTGTCTTCACCTCTTGCGTCTAAGTTAGCAATTGCACCGTACATGATTTTTTCAGCAGTTGATTTTTTACCGTCTAACATAATTGCGTTTACAAATTTTGTGATCACTTTACTGTTGTAGATAGGATCAGCCATTATTTCTCTAACTGGAGCTTTTCTTCTTCTCATTGTATTATCCTTCTACTTATTTTTTTGCGGCTTTTGGTCGTTTAGTACCGTATTTAGATCTTGCAACCGTTCTGTTTGCAACACCAGCAGTATCTAATGCACCTCTTACGATGTGGTATTTAACCCCAGGTAAATCCTTAACTCTTCCACCTCTTACAAGTACAATTGAGTGCTCTTGTAAATTGTGACCCTCTCCACCGATGTATGAAATAACTTCAAAACCAGTTGTTAATCTAACTTTTGCAACTTTTCTTAAAGCCGAGTTAGGTTTTTTAGGAGTTGTTGTATATACTCTTGTACATACACCTCTTCTTTGTGGACACTCTTTAAGTGCGGGTGATTTAGATTTTTTAATCACCTTTTTTCTTTCTTTTCTAATCAATTGATTAATAGTAGGCATTTTTTCCCTTTTGTGAAAATTAAAGAGAGATATAAATACGATTGTTATGTGTTAGTATTTAGATTCTCTATAGTCATTTGGTTTGAGCAATTCAAGCAATGCTCATGCTTCTCGCAAACTTTGACATATGTAAAAACATAATCAAAACGATACTACCATTCTAGAGAAACGTGGAAGTTTTCTAAAAAAGTTCAGGATTATACTGAAGAGGAGCTTAATTAACCCTTAGATATTGTTTGGTACCATGAACTGTAACTGATAGAAACTACTATGAAAATATCCTATAAAAAAGAATTAAATTCTTGTTACTGAAATTTAAAATAATTTAACTAAAAAATTTTAATTTAACACTTTCTAAAATATAAAACTTCATGAATAAAGATTATTACTCATTTCTATAGAACTTCTAAAGAATCTATATATTCTCATCTGTTATTTTAGTGTCATTTTATTACTTTTTCTTATACTATTTATAAATATACAAAAGCAATATTTAAGTTAAGCTCTCATAGAATGCGTTAAAATAATTACATTAATGATTATTTTATACTTATTTAAAGGTGACTTTATGCTTAAAAATTTTACTACTAAAACAAAATTATTCTTTTTTCCTATTTTGTTTATTATCATAATTTGTATCTCTGCTTATGTCTATATACATTACAGCAATATAGTAGAGGGACGTAACGATATTGCTGTTAAAACTGAACAGTTTATTCAACAAGTATTAAAAGGTAGAATTTCAGTTTATCAATTTTTGCAAAACCCAACGCAAGAAAAAATGAAACCAGTTCTTGATGATTTTCAACAATTAACTCAAAACGTATCTTTATTAAAAGAAAAAATGTTATTAAAATCGAATCAAATATTGTGTGAAGAAATTGTTGAGTTATCTGGTCAATATGTTACGTTTTTTAACACATTTGCAGAAAAAAGAATAAATGATTTAAATAATGGGATAAAAGATGAATCCATTGAAATTAAATCCATTATTTCAAAAATGGTTTTAATAGGTAAAGATTTAGAAAATAAATTACATGAAATCAATAAAAGTGCAACTAACTTGAAACATGAATCAACCTTACTCTTAAATGAAATACTACTCGCCGTTATTTTTATTGCCATAATTGCTTTTATTATAATTTCAATGATAATTGCCAATATAATTATAAAATCACTTAATAATTTTAAAGATGGCTTTATCTCATTTTTTGATTATTTGAACAAAAAAAGTGAAAACATCAAACTTCTTAATGATAAAGGCAAAGATGAATTCTCTTTAATGTCAAAAGTTTTAAATGAAAACATAAAAAATACTCAAAAAGCAATAGAAGAAGATGCCCTTTTAATTGATGATGTAAAAAGAATAGTACAAGAAGTAAAATGTGGTATTTTATATAAAAAAATTGAACATAATACAAACAACAAAAATTTACAAGAATTAAAAATAATTTTTAATCAAATGTTGGAAACTATGGCTGAAAATATTTGTGGAGACATTAATAAAATTCAAAATGCACTCGATATTTTTTCAAAACTTGATTTTAGACATCGCGTTCCAAATCCTACAGGGAAAACATCACAAGGGCTTAATCAATTAGCAAATATTATCAATGAAATGCTTATTGAAAATAAAAAAAATGGATTAACATTACAATACAGTGCCAATGAATTATTAAGCAATGTTGAAACACTTAGCAGTGCATCAAATCAAGCTGCTGCCAGTTTAGAAGAAACTGCTGCTGCATTAGAGGAGATTACCAGTAATATTTCCAGTAATACACAAAATGTCATTAAAATGTCTGGATTTGCCAATCAATTGCAATTATCCGCTAATGATGGTGAAAAACTTGCAAACCAAACAACCCTATCAATGGATGAAATCAATGCACAAGTCGAAGCAATAAATGAAGCAATTACAGTTATTGACCAAATTGCATTTCAAACCAATATTTTAAGTTTAAATGCAGCTGTTGAAGCAGCAACTGCAGGAGAATCAGGAAAAGGATTTGCCGTTGTAGCACAAGAAGTACGGAATTTGGCTTCAAGAAGTGCAGAAGCTGCAAAAGAAATCAAAACCTTAGTTGAGAATGCCACAGCAAAAGCCAATCATGGAAAAGAAATTGCTGATAAAATGATTCATGGTTACCATGGATTAAATGGAAATATAATAAAAACTCTTGAATTAATAAAAGACGTAGAAAATGCGAGTAAAGAGCAATATGCAGGTATTGAACAAATCAATAATGCCGTTTCTGAATTAGACCAACAAACTCAGCTCAATGCCAATGTAGCAGCTAAAACCAGAGAAATTGCCATAAGTACTCAAAAAATAGCTCAATTAGTTGTTGATAATGCCAATGAAAAAGAATTTTTAGGAAAAGATGAAATACAAACTCTTTCTCAAAATATAATGATTTAAGGTTTCTTTTTTATCACAAAGAAATCCCTCTAAAATCTTAGTTATATCAAGGTAGGAATAAAATCCCTGGTGTTCTAACTACCTTTTGTGAATTGAGTATATAAAAAGTTCTACTCTTAGAAAATCAAATATACAAATGTCCTTATCCCTCTTATTCCAACATCTGAAAAGCCGAACGTTTATTTTTCTTTTCGGAAAAGAGTTGCAACTGTTTGAACATAAAAATATGCTGGGAGCATTTTTTTATGTGAGTTTTGCGACTCAGATGCCGGAACGAAGTGACTAAATTCTGGTACAGACAAAAGAAAAATAATAAGTGAGGGAACCCCAAGGGCTTTGAAGCTTTGTTGGTGGCTTTTTGTTACTTTTTACCATTAAAAAGTAAAAGGCGGAAACCCTTGTGGTTTTCAAGAAATATATTATATTAATATTCCTCAACATTTAAGCCCCTTTCCTATAAAATATCAGCCATGAACACCCTCTTACTAATTTTATGCACCATCAATATCCTAACGTTCATACTCTTTGGAGTCGATAAACAATTAGCCCTAAAAAACAAACGACGTATTCGAGAAAACACTCTTCATACTTTTTCTTTCTTGGGCGGTTTTGTAGGGGCTTTTTTGGCGATATTTATTTTTAGACATAAAATCAAAAAGTTATCCTTTATACTCGTACAAATGGGGATTTTTATTGTATGGAGTGCCTCTTTTCTTTTTTTCTTCTTTAAACAATAAACGTCATTTTATTAAAAGTATTGATTCATTCTTTTTATCAATTGAGATATTGTCTATAAAATGACCATTTAAAACTTCTTTACCCTTTTTATTCTGATAGACTGAATTAAAGGAATGCTCATGCACATCATCGAACTGACTCGCAGTGAATTCTTAGAATCGGCTCAAAGTATTGAAGATTATAAAAGTTTAATGTTTAGTAAACACTGTTTGGATTGGTGGGATGCGTATTTTAGTTGGACTAAATTTCCGCCGTTATGTTTAATTAGTAATGAGGAGGAACACCTATGTTACTTATTTTACTCCATTTCTAAAGACAACGAGTATTTAACCATTCACAACTTATTGACCCCAAAAGCCAACCGCTTCCATGGATATGCCAAAACAATATTAAACTATTTATTTCAAAAAGTTTCAAACCAAAAGATTCAACGTCTTAAAATGTATTGCGTCTCATCTTCTCTCTCTTTTTACACGAAATTGGGCTTTGAATATTGGGGTGTTAATGACTTAGGACAATACTATTGCGATTATAAAATGCCCCAATACAGTACAGATGAAATTCCCTTAATTGTAAAAAATTTTTCTCTTAATGAAATAAAAGATGTCACCCTTTTAGAAATTTATGAAAAACTTAAAAACAACGGCACCAATTTGGAAGAGAAAAAATTGGCTATCTTTGAAGCATGTATTGAGGTCCTGCAAGAAAAGTACCATTTTGAAGCCTTGTGTCAAAAAGTTGAAGCCATTAACAAACAACTATAAAATCTCTTGAACACGTCCTACTTCGCCACTTTGTAATCGCACTTTAATCCCATGCGGATGAGTAGGAGAATTGGTTAAAATATCTTTGACAATACCTTGAGTGAGTTTGCCACTTCGTTGGTCAGCTTTAAGCACAATATTGACTTTCAAGCCTTGTTTAATACAAAAGCGTTTTTTAGGATCCATTTTGTCTTCTTTTATTCAATTTTAGAGAAACTATTCTCTTTAAGTTCATACATATTATGTACCAAACTTTCAATAAAACTGTGGTGGTGAGAGACTATGACCATCGATTTATTGATGCTTTTTAATAAGCTCATAATTCTTTCTTGACTTTGCGTATCCAAAGCATTCGTTGGTTCATCAAGCAGTAAAATTTTTGGCTCCAAAATCAACAATCCTGCGAGTGCTACAATTTTTTGTTCACCACCACTGAGTTCAAAGACTGTTCTTTGTTTTAAGTGTATTATACCCAACTCTTCTAAAAGGATGTCGGCTTTTTTTATCGCTTCATTTTGAGTAACTCCATTGGCACGTAAAGAAAAAATAACATCTTCAATAACCGTAGGACATAAAAAATGGTTACTCACATCTTGAGGCAAATAGCCAATATCGTTTCGATAGGTATTAAACGCTTTTAGATTTTCCATCTTATGATGAAAAATCTCGACATAACCCGAACTGGGTTTAATCAATCCTGCCATAATTTTCAACAGTGTGCTTTTCCCGCAACCATTGGCACCTAAAATAGCAATTTTTTCCTCATGTCCCACATTTAAACACACATTGGCAAAAAGAGCTTTATGTTCATTGGTATAACTTATGTTACGTAAATTTAAAGAACAACTCATACGACCATCCATACTTTTACAATAATCATAAGAAATACCGTCCCACATATTAAAATATCTTCCCATGATACCGTATTGGACGTTAAAAGAGGGATTTTGCCATTGAAACCTCGACTTTTCATCGTACAGTGTAACTCTTGGGATTTTTTAAGTGCTTTAATCAACATCATGGCAAACACATTTCCAAAAGTTTGATAGGTAAATAACGAAGTTTTTGCCTGAAAACTTCTGGCTTTTAATGTGGTTTTCATTTGCAAAACTTCTGCACGTAAAAATTGAATCATGGTCAGTGTAAAATAAAATACTGTGATAAAAATAGGTGAAATCTTTAAGGCATCCAAACCTCGAATAATATCATACCCTTTTGAGTTAAAAAAAAGTGTTATCGTAAAAAGTAAAATCATATTCGTTCGAATCAATAACTCTATTGCCATGGTTTGATTTTGAAATGCCACAAATAAGACTAAAAACAGAATAAAAAAATTTAACAACAATACTTTTGGGATGATTTTATGGCACTCTTTTTTATGTAACCACAGCACAACAAGAAGAGGCAAACTGTAAAAATACTCCAATGAACTAAATGCCACAAAAAAAGAGTAGCTTAAAGTAACCAAAAGCTTTAAAGCATCATTTTGCATTTTTTTTCACACGCTTTAGAAGATAAAAAAACAGAGCAATCAACAGTAAAGATAATCCCATGTTAAGGTATTGGTTGTGTTTCTCTTTTTTCAACACCTCAGTTAAATCCTCTTGAGGCAGTAAATCAAGAACAATATCTTTGCTTACGAGATGTCCGCTTGATGCATCTACAGTAATATTTAAAGAGGCATACGATGAAATAAATTGATATTTTCCTTCCTCATTAAGGTGGGCATTGACAAGGGTATCGTTGCCATGTTTAATCATCAGTTTACACCCTTTGCACGCATCACCTGAAGCAAAATAGGAGTAAATCTCTACGTTATTATCTTCATGTGTTATAAATAAATTGACTTTATGTGCCAATAGGCTTGTAGAAAAAAGTAAAAGGAAAATGAGTCGCTTATTCATGTGCTTTCTTTAATATTTGTGGATAGGTTTTTTGAATAAAAAGCAATAAAAACATACCCACAAACCCTTCAATGAGCATTGTTACTACATTTATTGCCATAATACTCAGTGCCGCATACTCGTACTCCTCTTTTGAGAAATACAAAATCAATGTTAAAAAAAGTGTGGCAAAAAATGTGCCCAAAAATCCTACTAAAAAAAACTGAAGTTTTTGATTGAGCCGTTGAAAAATATCTGTATGATAGATATGATAAACCAAAAATGCTGGTGTCGCCATAATAAATAAATTGACACCAATAGAGGCAATTCCTCCGTAACCCAACAACAACGCTTGTAATAGCAAAGCAATAAAAATACTCACAAAACTGTAAAGCCCCAATAAAATCCCAATCACGCCTAAAAGAATCAAATGTATTTGAGTGACGCCAAAAGGGATATGAATAAAGGATGCGATAAAAAACATGGCACTGCAAACAGCAGCTAACGTAATCATACTGTTGTCCAGTTCTTTAAGTGCTTTATAAAACGCAAACGCACTCACTGCCGAAACAGCAAGTGTTGCTTCTAAAGAAAGTACACCATCGGCTATGTGCATTTAGTGTGCTTTCACCCAAATCAATGCACCATTTTCAATAGGATACATTTTGCCATCACTGTGTTTGAGTTCACCCTCTTCAATGAGTGCTGCAAATCCCCACCAACCTTTATGATTCATCGTAAAACTAAACTCACCATTGGCGTTGGTTTTCACCACTTGTGTAATATGCGCTTCACTGGCTGCTTTAAGTCCAAACTCATTGTACAACTCTACTTCTACTTCCACATTACTTGCAGGTTTCCCATTGTGCAAAACGACTCCTTGAAAGCTGTTTCCCGCATACAAAGCAAACGGCTTAATCGTAGGAATGATTTCATATTTTAATCCCAATGGCTCATCCCATCCATCTTCTAAACCAAATGCTGCAACAATCAATTTGGGTACATGCACAATAAACTTCTCTTCTGCTGGTTCAAAATAGGCTTGAGGTTGTACAAAAAATTGATTTAGTCCAGGTTTTTTTAACACATATTGACTTTTCCATGCCTTATGGTCAAACTTTTTACTTTGTTCTAAAGGCAACTCTTGTTTCGTTGAATTTAAATAGAGTTTCGGTTTCTCCATCGTCATACCACTTTGTTCAAAAGGGTGAATAAATGAAATATCAAAAAGCAATTTAGCCTTATTTTGATCTTCAACCACATCTTGATTTGACATAAAAGTCAAAAAATGAGCATTAGCATAAAGGCATACTGCCAATAATAGAATGATTTTTTTCATTGAATTTCCTTATTAATTAATTCGGCTATTGTATTCTTAAAGGTTTTAGAGTAAAATAAATTTTAATATTTCTTATATATTTTTGGAACCTAAAATGAATCAATGTTCATCCTGTCATTCAAAGCATCTTTATACCTTAAGCAATGGATACAAAAAATGTCGCCATTGCAAAAAAAAGTTCTCCGTTAAAAAATGGCAAACACATGTAAAAATACGAGATGCTTTTTGCCAAAATAAAACCGTCCAACAATGCCATGAAGAGCTTCATTTACATTATGTCACCGTACAAAGAAAATACGTCCAATTTCGCCAATTTATTGTACATTATTTGGATGAACAGTACAAACAAAAAAAAGAGTATAGCCATGAATACGATGAATATATCTATTTAAAAAATCAAAATATCTATGAGGCTCATAATTTTTTGACCTTTTTTTACGACTGTAAAGTTTACAATTTGATGCTGCCCTCTTTATATAAATTTAAACCTTTTCACGAATCCGATAAAGAGTTAAGTAAATTCCTGTTTTTAAATAAAATTGCAAAGTTGCAAAGTAAAACATCAAAAATCAATGATTTTTGGAACTTTTTAGAAACCTATTTGAGGAAATATAAAGGCGTTAAAAGCGAGAATTTTATCTACTATTTAAAAGAAGCTGAGTTTAAATTTAATTATACGCAAGAAGAACAACGTGAGATTTTAAAAAATATATCTTAAGAGAGTAAGAGACTCTTGTAGCAGTGGGGAAGTCTCTAAAAATCTTAGCCTCTTACCAACTGCACAAACTTAAAAACTTACTCTTTAGGCATGACCTTGACATCCACGATTTGGATCTCTTCCATATTCCATACATTGCCTTTAACATACGGTTCATTGCTTAACCATGCTTCAAACTCTTCTTCTGTATCAAAATTGGTAATAACAGTAGAACCCACCATTTTTTCCTCTTCAATCATCGCACACGCAGTGATAATCTTTCCACTTTTCATTAAACTTTGTGTTGCTTTGACGTGTGCAGGTCTTGCTTCCATTCGACGCTCTAAAGCATCTTCATAATCGTATGCTATAACTAAGTATTGCACGGTTTCTCCTTTGTTTTTGGGTTAAATGGCATTAATTGCAAATAAAAATGTTATGGGATAAATCAAAACATTCATGTATCGATACAAAAATCCCATTTTCATATTTACAGGCATAATATCTTCCATTTTTTCTCCCTTACTTAACTTTTGCATCATGGTAATTTTAAAGGCAACATCCACAAATTTGATAATCATCATAGCGTACATTAACCATGAATCAATATTGAGATAAATGGTTAAAAAAACCACATAAAAAAAAGTGGGATTGAGCATAAAAAAAGTAAAAAGAGATTTTTGATACACTAAGAAATTATTATAAATAACTCCATATAAACTGTCAGATTTTTGCCAATTGGCTTCAAATAGTTCCAGTGCTACAAAAAGAAAAAATAAAAATATGAGGTTATCCATGAGTTTACCTTAACAATGAAGCCAAAGCTTCATTGTCAGTTTTATTTTGTTGTAAAGTTGACTTTTTTGTCTTTGTATAAACCAGTACCTACGGGAATTGTTCGTCCAATAACAACGTTCTCTTTTAAATCTTCAAGCATATCCAGTTTCGCACTAATTGCTGCTTCGGTTAATACTTTTGTTGTCTCTTGGAATGAGGCAGCTGAAATAATTGAATCTGATGTTACAGCAGCTCGTGTAATACCTAATAATAAAGGTTCACCAATTGCAGGTTCTCCTCCCAGTTTTACAATTCTTTCATTCTCAAGCTTAAATCGTTTTTTAGAGACCATATCTCCCACGATAAACTTTGTATCTCCTCCATCTAAAATAGAGACTTGTCGTAACATTTGAGATAAAATAACCTCAATATGTTTATCGGCAATATTTACCCCTTGTGATCGATACACTTGTTGTACTTCAGAAACAATAAAGAAGTGTAACGCTTTTTCACCTAATATTCTTAAAATATCATGTGACGCCACTTGACCATCTGTTAAGGCTTCTCCTGCGTGTACAAACTCTCCGTCATGAACTAAAATTTGTTTTGATTTTTCAACCAAATACTCAACTCGTCCACCAATCTCATCTGTAACGATAATTCGTTGTTTGTTTCTTAATGGTTTACCAAAAGACACCACCCCATCAAATGAAGCTAACACCGCAATATTTTTAGGTCGTCTGGCTTCAAACAATTCAGATACTCTTGGAAGACCCCCAGTAATATCTTTTGATTTTTGTGTTGCTTTTGGTGTTTTACCTATAATATCAGCTACTTCAACTTTTTGTCCGTCACTGACGTTTAACGCTGTTTTTGGCTCTAATGTGTATCTTAATACATTTGAACTGTTTGTAGCAATTAAAATGGCTGGTTTATATCCACTTGGGATATACTCATTAACAACCAGTTTAGAGGTTCCTGTTAATTCATCGTACTGTTCAGAAGCCGTTACACCAGGGATAATATCTTCAAATGAGACAGTACCTGCTTGTTCTGCAATGGTTGGGTTCGCATACGGATCCCACTCTGCAATAACCACTTGTTCTTGTGTTTGAGGCAATGAAATTACCGTATCTTTTTGAACTTCACAATTGTCATCAAGTTCTAAAACTGAGCCTCGTGCCACATAGTGTCGTAACGCTTCTCGGTCATCATTATCAACAATAACGGCAAAGAATCCTTTTTCATCAACTTTTTGACCCGCTTTAATGTCGTGTCGTCGTTCAATGTAATCCCCAGTCAATTTATAGTATTTAACAATTCCTTTGGCCCCTGAAACAATTTTAGAGGTAATTGGCGCACCATCTTCCACTTTTAACTCTGCAGCAAATGGGATTCGATTTGGTACATTCCATCCATCTTTAATCATTTCAACAACAGATTCATTGGCATCAACGATATCTCCTGTTGCATAAGGTAAATAGAGTTTTCCATCAATTTTACCTGATACACCAGCCAGTTCATTGGCTTTAGCCACGTCATTTTTTCGTAAATAGTATTTTTTCGTTTGTTCATCATTAGAAATCGTTAAAATGGTCTCTTCATGAATCGTTTCAACGGTTACTTTTCCTTTAAACGGTGCATTGATTTTTGGTTCAACCAATAAAATCCCTGCATTTCTTCGATTAGAAACAATTTTTGTCCCTGTTTTTGTTGTATAGGTTTTGATATTGTAATATCGAATAAACCCTTCTTTATCAACACGTAATTGTCGCTCAGTTTGAGTTGCACTTGCCGTTCCCCCAACGTGGAAGGTTCTTAGTGTCAACTGCGTACCTGGTTCCCCAATTGATTGTGCTGCAATAACCCCAACGGCTTCACCTGGATTGGCTTTTCGTTGTTCACCCAAGTTAAGACCATAACATTTTGAACATAAACCATGCTCGACTTTACACGTTAATGGCGTTCGAATAACCACTGATTTTACTTCTGCTTCTTTAACCACTTTTGCATTTTCTTCTGTGATTAATGTTCCTTCTGGAAATAAAATCTCATTCGAAATAGGATCAATAATATCTTCAGCAATAACTCGACCCGTGATTCTCTCTTCTAAAGACTCAATTAACTCATTACCGCTTGAAATATCCGTAATCTCAATACCTTCATGTGTTCCACAATCTTCAATGGTAATTCTCACATTTTGAGAAACGTCAATTAACTTTCTGGTTAAGTAACCCGCATTGGCTGTTTTTAACGCCGTATCCGCTAAACCTTTTCTCGCCCCGTGCGTAGAAATAAAGTACTCAAGTACGTTTAGACCCTCTTTAAAGTTAGAGATAATTGGCGTTTCAATAATCGAACCATCTGGTTTTGCCATAAGTCCTCTCATCCCTGAAAGCTGTCTGATCTGAGCAGCAGACCCTCTTGCTCCTGAGTCTGCCATCATATAAATAGAGTTAAACCCATCTTTATCTGATTCAACCAAAGACATCATCTCTGTTCCAAGAGTATTATTAACTTCTGTCCAAATATCAATAATTTTATTGTATCGCTCTTGCTCGGTTAATAACCCTTGACCAAACTGTTTTTGAACTTCAATCACTTCTTTTTTTGATTTAGCGATATGCTCTGGCTTTGTTGAAGGCACTTTAATATCATCAATGGATACAGAAATCCCAGCATTGGTTGCATACTTAAATCCAAGGTTTTTTAAATCGTCCAAAAATCGTGGTGTTACTTTATATCCACCGTGTTTATAAATATAATCAACTAAAACACCAATGTCTTTTTTCTTTAAAATTTTATTCCATAATTCAACGGGTACAAAATCAGGCAATATTTGATGAATAATCAATCTTCCCACGGTTGTATGAATAATTCTGTCTTCTAATTTGGTTCGAATTTTTGCATGTAAATCCACTTTTTTAGAGTCAAGTGCAATAAGGGCTTCATTAACATCCGTAAAGAGTTTATGTTCCCCAATGACACCATCTTTTGCTAATGATAGGTAATAAATCCCTAAAATCATATCTTGTGATGGTACTGCAATCGCTCGTCCTGAAGCAGGTAATAAGATGTTCATTGAAGACATCATTAAAATTTTTGCTTCTGCAATGGCTTCTTGGCTTAATGGCACGTGTACTGCCATTTGATCCCCATCGAAGTCCGCATTAAATGCAGAACATACTAATGGGTGTAATTGAATGGCTTTACCGTCAATTAAAACAGGGTGAAATGCTTGAATTGAAAGTTTGTGAAGCGTTGGCGCTCTGTTTAATAAAACAGGGTATTCGTCAACGATTTCACTTAAACATTCCCAAACTTCATTGGTTTCTGTTTCAATTAATCTCTTAGCCGATTTTAAAGTAGTCGCATACCCTTTTTCTTCTAATTTTGCCATCAAATGTGGTTTAAATAACTCTAAAGCCATTTTTTTAGGAATACCACATTGATCCATATTTAAAGAAGGTCCTACAACAATAACCGATCGTCCTGAGAAGTCAACCCTTTTCCCCAGTAAGTTTTGTCTGAATCGTCCTTGTTTTCCTTTGATAATCTCAGACAATGATTTTAAAGGTCGCTTATTTGCCCCTTTAACTGCATTGGCTGTTTTACCGTTATCAAATAAAGCATCTACGGCTTCTTGAAGCATTCTTTTTTCATTTCGAATAATGATTTCAGGTGCATCAAGTTCTGTTAATCGTTTTAGTCGATTATTTCTGTTAATAACTCTTCTGTAAAGGTCGTTTACGTCTGAAACTGCGAACTTCCCACCATCAAGTGCAACCAAGGGTCTTAAGTCGGGTGGAAGAACGGGAAGTTGTGTTAACATCATCCATTCTGGTCTGTTTCCTGAGTTAATAAAGTTTTCAACAATTTTTAATCGCTTAATGATTGTTTTTCTTTTTGCCTCAGATTTTGTACTGTGCATCTCTTCTTTTAAAAGTGTCAATAATTCAAATAAATCAATATTTTCTAATAATTCACGAACAACTTCTCCTCCCATTCGTGCCACAAATCCACTGTGTTCAAAATGTTCAGAAATGGTTCGGTATTGCTCCTCATTTAAAATATCATATTTTAAAACAGGTTTTGTTTTTTCATTATCATAAAAGGCATCTGCTGGTTCACTTACAATGTATGCTTCATAATATAATACTCTTTCTAAGTCTTTTAATTTAACCCCTAAAAGTGTACCAATTCGTGAAGGAAGTGAGCTAACCATCCAAATATGTGCAACAGGTGCAACTAAATCAATATGCCCCATTCTGTGTCGTCGAACTTTACTTGAAGTAACTTCAACTCCACATTTTTCACACACAACACCTTTGTATCGCATTTTTTTGTATTTACCACAAAGACACTCATAATCTTTAACGGGTCCAAAAATTTTGGCACAAAAAAGACCATCTCTTTCTGGTTTTAAAGTTCGATAGTTAATGGTTTCAGGTTTTTTAACTTCACCATTTGACCATGAAAGGATTTTTTCAGGACTGGCTAATCGTAATTGAAAAGCAGAAAAATCTTGTGGTCTTTCTAACTCTTTAATTTCGATTGCTTGTAGAATTTTATTACTGCTCATTATCTTCTTCCACCTCGTCAAAAATTTCAACATCTAATCCAAGAGCTTTTAACTCTTTGGTTAATACAAAGAATGTTTCAGGAACACCTGATCTTGGAACATTTTCACCATTTGCAATTGCTCTATACGCTCGTGTTCGTCCCTCAACGTCATCCGATTTGGTTGTTAACATCTCTTTAAGCACATTGGTTGCTCCATATGCTTCTAAAGCCCAAACTTCCATTTCTCCAAATCGTTGACCTCCAAATAACGCTTTCCCACCAACTGGTTGTTGCGTTACTAAAGAGTAAGGACCAGTACTTCTTGCGTGAACTTTTTCATCCACTAGGTGGTGAAGTTTTAACATATACATATAACCAACATTGACACGTTCTTTCATCTTCTCACCGGTTTTTCCATCATAAAGAACGCATTTGCCATCGGTATCAATTTTAGCTAACTCAAAAAGTTGTTCAAACTCATAAACTTCTACTCCATCAAAAACAGAAGTAGCAAATCGAACACCAGAAGACCAATCTCTTCCATATTCAATTAAGTCTTCATCACTTAAGTTTTCCATGAATTTTTTACCGTTCATAAGCTTTGCCATATCTGCAATAGTCGTCATCTTTTCTCGTAATTGAGCCACAAATTCACTCTGTTTTGCTTCAAATAGCTCTTGAATTTGATCACCCAATCGTTTGCCCACTAAACCTAAGTGAACTTCCATAATTTGCCCAATGTTCATACGACTTGGAACCCCTAGTGGGTTAAGAATAACGTCAACGGTTGAACCATCTTCTAAGTAAGGCATATCCACTTGAGGAACAATATTAGAAACAATACCTTTGTTTCCATGTCGTCCTGCCATTTTATCCCCAACTTTAATTTTTCGTTTGGTTGCAATATAGACTTTAACTTGCTTGATTACACCACTTGGCAAAATATCATCATGCTCTAATACTTGAAGTTTCTCTTCATGTTCTGTTCGTAGTGCTGATTTTTCTTTGATAAAGTACTCTTTGATTTCGTTGTATTTATTTTCAACATTTCCACCAAAAGAGGCCACTACTTTTTTAAGAGCAAATCGATTTACTCCTGAAATAACATCAACAGGAATCGTTCCTCCTTTTTTGTAATCAACGCCATCAATCTCAATATCTTTTTCTAAAACAGCTTTGCTTAAAAGACCATTGATTTTTAAAATCTCTTCACGGTCTAGCATTAAAAGTTTGTCGTGGTGTTTAATATCCAATTCACTCTTTTCAGACTCAACAGCCAATTTAGCTCGTTCATCTTTTTCATATCCCTTTTTAGTGAATACTTTAACATCAACAACCGTTCCTTCCATAGAAGTTGGGCAGTAAAGTGACTTGTTTATAACATGACCCGCTTTTTCACCAAAAATTGCTCTTAACAGTCTCTCTTCTGGAGTAGGTTTGATTTCACCTTTTGGAGTAACTTTTCCGACTAAAATCATACCGGGCTTAACAAATGTTCCAACTTTTACGATCCCTGAAGCATCTAAATGAGAAATTGATTCCTCTTTAACCCCTGGTAAATCTCGAGTAATCTCTTCATTTCCATGTTTAAGTTCTCTTGCTTCTAACTCTTTTTCATAAATATGAACCGAAGTAAACGCATCGTCTTTAATCAATCGTTGAGATAATACAATCGCATCCTCGTAGTTGTACCCATTCCAAGGCATAAACGCAACCATAGCATTAACACCAACGGCTAATTCCCCTTTATCCATCGATGGACCATCGGCAATCACTTGTCCTTTTTCAACCACATCCCCTTCTTTTACGGCAATTCTTTGTCCAAAAGAGGTATTGTTATTGGTTCGTACATTTTTATTGACATAATAGTGATCAATAAATGCCCCATTTTCATCTTCACCACGAATGTAAATATTTTTGGCATCTGCTTTTTCAACCACACCGCTTCGATCAGCTTTAATGGCTTCCCAAGCATCTCGAGCTACTATTTTTTCCAATCCCGTTCCAACAATTGGCGCACTTGGTCGCAATAACGGCACGGCTTGTCGCATCATGTTTGATCCCATTAACGCACGGTTTGCATCATCGTGTTCTAAGAATGGAATTAAAGAAGCTGCAACCCCCATAACCATCTGAGAAGAGATATCAATTAAATCAACTTTTGCTCTTTCAACCAATAAAATCTCACCGTCTTGTCGAGCTTCAATTAACGCCTCTACAATTTTTCCATTGGCATCAACTTTTGTTGAACCAGGAGCTATAACCAAGCCTTCTTCAAGTGTTGCTGTCATATAAACGATCTCATCGGTTACAACACCATCAACCACTTTTTTATAAGGAGCTTCGATAAATCCTAAATCATTGACTTTAGAAAAAGTTGATAAGGTATTAATCAAACCAATATTTTGCCCCTCTGGCGTTTCAACAGGACAGATTCTTCCGTAGTGTGTTGGGTGAACGTCTCGCACTTCAAATCCAGCTCGCTCTTTTACAAGTCCACCCTCTCCAAGTGCAGAAAGTCTTCGTTTATGCGTTACTTCTGATAACGGATTGGTTTGGTCCATAAATTGAGATAATTGACCTGATGTAAAAAATTCCGTAATAGTTGATGTAATCATTTTAGAGTTGACTAAATCGTGTGGCATTAAATCTTCTAAAGTACCACTTAACGTTGTCATTTTATCTCTGATGGCTTTTTGCATTTTAATGAGCCCTGAGTGTAACTCATTGGCTAATAACTCACCAATTGCTCTGATTCTTCTGTTTCCTAAGTGATCTCGATCATCGATATGTCCGTGACCTGATTTAACTTTTACAAGATATTGAACCGTTTTAATAACGTCTTCATATGTTAATGTTGTAACATATTCAGGAACATTTACGTCTAACTTGTGGTTCATTTTCATTCTTCCCACTTTGGTTAAATCGTATCTTTCTGGATCAAAGAACAGTTTTTTTACAAAATCTTTTGCCGCTTCTTTAGTAACAGGTTCACCTGGTCTCATAACTTTATAAATTCGAATGGCTGATAAATCATTTTCATCATCAATTTGTTCTGTTTGTTTTAAAAGTTTTAAGCTTTCAGCATCGGCTTTAAATGCGTTGATAATAGAATCATCCACACCCGTTGCTAAGTCATTGGCAATATCAAATGATTCAAAACCTAAATCAAGTAATTTTTTCAATTTTAATTCATCAAGATGAGTTAACGCATCAAATAATACTTCTCCTGATTCAGGATCAAAAATAGCATTGGCAGTATATCTGTCCATTAACAATTCAATGGGATACTCAACTAATTTTAAACCACCTTCGGCTAAAGCATTGGCTTTTCGAGTAGTGAGTCTTTTTCCTGCTGCTAATACTAAGTTACCTTTATCATCTTTTAAATCAAATTCAATTCTTCCTGTAAAATCATCAGGGTTAAATTTCATTAAAAATTTGTTGTTTTTAATTTTGATATTTAAAATTGGGTAAAACAACTTGATAATATCTTCTTTAGAGTAACCTAATGCTCTAAATAGAATCGTTACAGGTACTTTTCTTCTTTTGTTGATTCTTACATATAAGACATCTTTTGCATCGTATTCAAAGTATAACCATGAACCACGATCGGGGATAATTTGTCCTGTATAAATCAGTTTATTGTGTGAAGTTGCTGATTCTTCTTCTTTAAAAATAACACCAGGTGATCGGTGTAATTGGTTAACAACGACTCTTTCAACTCCATTGACAATAAAAGAAGTTCGGTCTGTCATTAATGGAATTTCTCGAATGAATAAAGATTGTTCTTTCATATCTTTAACACCGATTTTTTCACCGGTTTTTTCATCAAGTTCCCATAATGTCAATCTTACATTAATTTTTAAAGGAATAGAATAGGTTAGACCTCTCACCATAGACTCTCGAACATCATATTTAGGCTTACCGACTTCTGTACCTAAATACTCAAGAGTAATTCTGTTTTGTGCATCATGAATTGGAAACACAGATTTGAAAACTTTTTCAATACCAGAAGTTGTTCTGTCATCTTTTCCTATCATTAAAAAATTGTCGTAACTGTTTTGTTGTAGCTGTAGTAAATTTGGAATTTCTATCTTTTGTGGATTTTTAGCAAAATCAACTCTGAGTCTATTTCCAGATTTTAAAGAATTTAGCATTGTTAACCTCATATAAATTAATTAAGATTACTTTTTATTTAAAAGCGCAAAAAGCACCTTTAAAGGATAGGGTTAGAATTTTGCAGTAAATTCTCACCTTAACCTTTAAAGATGCTAACGAAAAATGCGAAGCCATAGGGGCTTCGCTATTTATAAGAAATTAATTATTTAATTTCTACTTTTGCTCCAGCAGCTTCTAATGCAGCTTTTGCAGCTTCTGCATCTTCTTTAGAAATACCTTCTTTAATTGTTGAAGGAGTCTCTTCTGCAGCAGTTTTTGCTTCTTTTAATCCAAGACCAGTTAATGCTCTAATTTCTTTAATAACATTAATTTTTTTGTCTCCTGAATCGATGATAACAACATCAAATTCAGTTTTTTCTTCAGCCGCTTCAACCGCAGCAACAGCTCCACCAGCAACCGCAACAGGTTGTGCAGATACACCAAATTTTTCTTCAAATTCTTTTACTAACTCTGATAATTCTAATACAGATAATCCAGAGATAAATTCTAATACGTCTTCTTTAGAAATTGCCATTTTCTTTCCTTATAATTTTTGTTTTTAATTTATACAGCAATTATGCTGCTTCTTCTTTTTTTCTTCTAAGAGCATCAAGCCCAATAGTAAAGTTTCGAACAGGTCCCATCCATACAGAAGCAAGCATACCAAGAAGCTCTTCTTTAGACGGTAATTTAGCAAATGCGTTAACCGTATCAACGTTTGCAATTTTACCTTCAATAATACCTGATTTAATTGCAAATTTTTCTTTGTTATCTGAAGCAAATTTATCCGCTACTTTACACGCAGAGATTTGATCTTCTGACCATAAGAAAATGTTTGTACCAGCCAATTCAACGTCACCCAGTTCAGCGTTTCTTGCAGCAACTGTTACTAATGTATTTTTTGCTACTTGAACTTTTGTTCCATTTGCACGTGCGTCTTTTCTTAATACTTCTAACTCTTTATGAGTTAATCCTTTATAATCACAAACTACAATAGCTTGAGAGACTTTAAATTCAGCAGTTAAAAAATCAACGATTTCTGTTTTTTGTTGTTTAGTCATTTTAGTTTCCTCCTTCCAAAACATCCAACTTCGGCGGGTCTTACTAGAAACGAAGGAAGTTTCTAACCAGCTGTCTTCAGTTTTAAATCAGTGTTTTGAATAACACTCAAAGATGAAGACAATGTCTTAATCTTTGAATGTTATTAAATAAGGGAGAACCCTTATTTAATTAGTTTTTCATATCCATTAATTCCATAACATCAATGTTCACTGAAGGAGACATTGTTAAAGAAATGGCAGCATTTTTAATGTATCGACCTTTTGCAGTTGATGGTTTTGCTTTATTAATAGCAGCAACAAATGCTTTTAAGTTTTCTAAAATTGCTTCGCTTGAAAAAGATACTTTTCCAATTCCTGCTTGCATATTTCCTTTTTTATCAACTCTATATGTTACTTTTCCACCTTTAGCATCTTCAACTGCTTTTGCTACATCCATTGTAACTGTTCCCGTTTTAGGGTTAGGCATTAAACCTTTTGGCCCAAGGATTCGTCCTACTTTACCAACAATTCCCATACAATCAGGTGTTGCAATTAACACGTCAAAATTGATGTTTCCTGCTTGGATTTGTTCTGCTAAATCATCATTACCAACAACATCCGCACCGGCTGCTTTTGCTTCGTCTAGTTTTACACCTTTAGCAAATACTGCAACTCGTACTGTTTTACCTGTACCGTTTGGAAGAACAACTGCTCCTCTGATCATTTGGTCAGCATGTCTTGGATCAACATTTAAATTTAATGCAATTTCAACACTTTCGTCAAATTTTGCTGAATTTAATTCTTTAACTTTATCACACGCTTCAGCAGCTGAATAATTTTTTGCTGCATCCACTTTTTCTAATAGTGCTTTATATCTTTTTGAAACTTTTGCCATTTTTCTCTCCGCAATTTATTTTTTTTGCTACCGCCTATTGAAAGCCTGGTGGTGAGGCTATAACATTATGCTTCTACGTCAATACCAATTGAACGAGCAGAACCTTCAACAATTTTTGCTGCTTTTTCTTTATCGTCTGTATTTAAGTCAGCGATTTTCATATTAACAATTTCCATAACTTGGTCTTTTGTTAATTTTCCTACTTTATTTTTTGCAGGATTATCACTTCCTTTTTTAACGCCAGAGATTTTTTTAATTAAATCTGTCATTGGAGGTTGTTTTAATACAAAAGTAAAGCTTTTGTCTTGATAGATTGTGATTTCAACTGGGATTTTAAATCCAGCTTTGTCTTTTGTTCTTTCATTAAATGCTTTACAGAATTCCATAATATTAACACCTCTTTGTCCTAAAGCAGGACCTACAGGTGGTGATGGATTTGCTGCACCAGCAGGGATTTGCAATTTTAACTTACCAGTTACTTTTTTAGCCATCTTCTTTCCTTTTTAAATTTTATTGTTGTTAATGATTTAGACATTAGGCAAAAAAACTCTATGGAAGCGAAGTTTCTTTGCCTAATGTCTATGATAATCAGTTTATACGACTCGTTCTACTTGAGTGTATGAAATTTCAACAGGCGTATTTCGACCAAAAATTGAAACATTTAATTTTAATAATCCCGAAGACATTTCAAAATCTTCAACGATTCCATTAAAGTTTGCAAATGGTCCCTCTTTGATTCGTACCATTTCACCTTCGTCAAATGAAACTTTAGGTTTAGCAGCAGCTCTGTTTTGAACCTTATCTAAAATCGCATCAATATCTTTTTTAGATAAAGGAGTTGGTTTTTTTGATTCACCGATAAATCGTCCTACTTTAGGCATGGATTGAATTCTATGCCAAAGTGCTGTATCTAAATCAATTTTTGCAAAAGCATAAGCAGGATAAAGAGGTTTTTCAACGATATTCTTTTTCCCTTTTTTTATCTCAATTAAATCTTCAGTTGGAACTAAAACTTCAGCGATTCTGTCATTTTTCATTTCATCCGCTAATTTCTCAAGCGCTCGTTTTACTGTTAATTCGCTTCCTGAGTGAGTTTGAATTGCATACCATTGATGTGCCATAAAATTTCCTTAGTTCATTATAGAAGATAGACTTACTGACATAATCGCATCAATAAGCGCTAAAAACAAAGTGATCACTGTTACCACAATAAATACCGAAATATATGCACTTCTAACTTGTTCTTTAATTGGAAAAATTACTTTCAACAACTCTTCTTTACAAGTTTTATAATATGATTTAAATTTATTCACAATTAACTCCAAGTTATTTAGCTTTATTAAATTCTTTTTAATAAGATTTGAAAAAAACCCTATTAAAAAGAATAAGTGGCAGGCCAGGAGGGACTCGAACCCACAACCATCGGATTTGGAATCCGGCGCTCTACCATTGGAGCTACTGACCTATTTGTAGTTTGGGTTGGCAAATTACTTTGCCAACCCAACAAACTTAAAACTTACGATTTAAGTTTAACTTCCTTATGAAGTGTGTGTTTTCTTAATTTTGGAGAGTACTTTGTCACCTCAAATTTCTCTGTGTGAGTCTTTGGGTTTTTATAAGTGGTGTAGTTAATATCACCACTTTCTTGACATTTCAATCCAATTTTTATTCGTATACCGTTACCCATCAACTATCCTTATTCGATAATTTCTGCAACAACTCCAGCACCAACAGTTCTACCACCTTCTCTAATAGCAAACTTTGTACCTTTTTCAAGTGCAATAGGAGCTACCAGTTCAACAGTCATTTCAACGTTGTCACCAGGCATAACCATTTCTGTACCTTCTGGAAGTGTAACAGAACCAGTTACGTCAGTTGTTCTTACATAAAATTGTGGTCTATATCCTGAGAAGAATGGAGTATGTCTTCCACCCTCTTCTTTAGAAAGGATATAGGTTTCACATCTGAATTTAGTATGTGGAGTAATTGTTTTAGGTTTACATAAAACTTGTCCTCTTTCTACTTCTTCTTTCTTAATACCTCTTAATAAAACACCGCAGTTATCCCCAGCTTGACCTTGATCCATCTCTTTTCGGAACATTTCAACACCAGTTACAGTAGTAGTTTGAGTATCTCTAACACCTACGATTTCAATTGTTTCACCAACTTTAATTGTACCTTTTTCAATTCTTCCAGTAACAACTGTTCCTCGTCCTGGAATAGAGAAAACGTCTTCTACAGGCATTAAGAATGCTTGATCAACATCTCTTTCTGGAGTTGGAATGTAAGAATCTACTGCATCCATTAATGCAATAATTTTTTCTCCCCATGGTCCAACAGTTCCAGCTTTTGCTTCTTCTAATGCTTGGAAAGCAGAACCAGCAATAATTGGAGTATCGTCACCTGGGAAATCGTATGTAGATAATAACTCTCTGATTTCCATTTCAACAAGTTCTAACATCTCTTCTCTGTCTTCTTCATCAAGTTGATCTTCTTTGTTCATAAATACAACGATGTAAGGTACTCCAACTTGTTTAGACAATAAGATGTGCTCTCTTGTTTGAGCCATAGGACCATCTGTTGCAGCAATAACTAAGATTGCTCCATCCATTTGAGCAGCACCAGTAATCATGTTTTTAACATAATCCGCGTGTCCTGGACAATCTACGTGAGCGTAGTGTCTTGTTGCAGTTTCATACTCAATGTGAGAAGTTGCGATTGTAATCCCTCTTTCTCTCTCTTCTGGAGCGTTGTCGATTTGATCGTAATCTTTCATCTCTCCACCAAACTTAGTTGTTAAAACTGCAGAAATTGCTGCTGTTAAAGTAGTTTTACCGTGGTCAACGTGACCAATAGTACCGATGTTAACGTGTGGCTTGTTTCTTGAAAATTTTTCTTTTGCCATAGAATTCCCCTTCTAAAATTTTTGGTTATGCCCTCTGAGTAGATAAGCCTTAGGCTAATCTATTCAGAGGGGATTTTACTATAAATTAATATACACTGCTTCTGGAGCCTATGATAAGACTTGAACTTACGACCTCTTCCTTACCAAGGAAGTGCTCTACCCCTGAGCTACACAGGCATATAATGCTTAGAACAATGATAAAAATACTGAAAGAGACATTTGTAGAAAATGGAGTTATAAAATTTTGCGTTATAACTCAGCTCCCAGTATCAATAAAAATTTAATGGAGCGGGAGACGAGACTCGAACTCGCGACAATCTGCTTGGAAGGCAGAAGCTCTAGCCAACTGAGCTACTCCCGCAACATTATACATGGTGGTGAGAGAAGGATTTGAACCTTCGAAGCCTAAGGCGGCGGATTTACAGTCCGCAGGATTTGACCACTCTCCAACCTCACCGTTGAAAATTATTGTTCTGGTCAAGCGCTGATCTTTAAAAGATTACGCACGACAAATAAAATGGAGCTGGTGAAGGGATTTGAACCCCCGACCTGCTGATTACAAATCAGCTGCTCTAGCCAACTGAGCTACACCAGCGTCCTGTTTCCAAATGGTGGCGCGAGACAGAATCGAACTGTCGACACAAGGATTTTCAGTCCTTTGCTCTACCGACTGAGCTACCGAGCCATCAATTTTGGAGTGAAATTATATTACCTTGTTGATTAATTCTAGCTTAAAGAACGTACCAGCTTTTTAAATTCCTCTCCACGCTGTTTATACGAGGTAAATTGGTCTAACGATGCGGCTGCGGGTGAAAGGATTGCAACACTTTTTTCATCGTGAATTTGGTCCATTAAAGTAACAGCCTTAGAAAGAAAATCACATCGTGTCACTTTGATATTATATCTCTTTGAAAGTTCCAAAATGGTTTCGCAATTTTTTCCTATTGCAAACAGATGAATATCTAACGTGTTAAAAAATTCAAATAAAGGAGTTAAATTGGCACCTTTATCGTCACCACCAATCAACAAATATATTTTTTTGTTTTCATAACTTTTTAGTGCGGCTAATGTCGCATCTAAATTGGTTGCCTTAGAGTCATCAACCCAGACTCTTTTTTTATTGTCGTAAAACTCTTCAACTTTGTGGGCATCGATTTTAAATTGATTCATTTTGTCATAATCTGTTTCATCAAACAGTATTTTGTCAACTGCCATGGCTAAAAGTGCATCCATTAAAAAAGGCTCTTTAAAGATTAATTTATTTCTGTCCATTTCAAAATAAGTCAATAAATCTTCACTGTTTTCATACGTTATTTTAAAAGCGGAGGTGGGATAATCTTTATACTTAGAAGGAATAATTGCCACTTCTCCTTCTTGCATATTATCCATTGCTTTGAGTTTCGCATTTTCATACTCTTCAAATGAACCATGCCAAGAGATGTGGTCATCACTGATGGGCAAAAGAATATACAAATTGGGTTTGGCTGTTTGCGTATAATGCAGTGTAAAAGAGGAAGTTTCCAATATCCAAATCTTTGCATTTTTATCCAATGCAGTAACAGGAACACCAATATTTCCTCCATAAACACTGCCACGACTTGCTAAAAGATGTTGAATCATTTGTGTTGTTGTTGTTTTTCCATTGGTACCACTAATCCAAATACTGTAAGGCATACTTGGTGCAACCAAATCATAATCGCTTTGAATATTGTTAGCGTCTTGGACCATACGATTATAAGGAGGAATGCCCGGACTGACAATGGTAATATCATGGCTGTTTGTATCATACGTATTAAAATCATTTTCATCGTACAATACCACATCGGCATAATGTTCTTTTATGGCTAAAGCCGTCACTCCCTTACCTAATACCCGAATCATATTTCTCCTATTTATCTTATTTTTAAACTCAACAGTGCAATTAAATTTGCCATAAAGGAAATAATCCAAAAACGAACAATTATTTTATTCTCTTTCCACCCTTTTTGCTCAAAATGATGATGAATAGGAGCCATGAGAAAAACTCTTTTTTGGCGTAATTTATAAGATCCCACTTGCAAAATCACAGAAACCGTTTCTAAGACAAAAATAAATCCTATAATCATAAGCAACACTTCACTTTTACACACAATTGCCATATATCCCATAAATCCACCAATAGCCAAAGAGCCACTGTCCCCCATAAAAACCTCTGCAGGATGACAGTTATGCCATAAAAAAGCAATCAATGAACCGCCAAAAGCAGCTCCCATAATCGCCAGTTCTCCTGAGAGTTTAATATTGGGAAGCAACAAATAGTTTGAAATAATGGCATGTCCTGTAATGTACACAATACTTGAAAGAGTAAAAAAAGCCAAAATGGATGGCACTGTTGCTAATCCATCTAACCCATCGGTAATATTGACTGCATTGGAAGCTGCCACCATAACCACAATCCAAAAAATGATTGCCATTAAGCCCATATCCGCGATAGGATATTTGTAAAAAGGAATATGCAATGTCGTATCGTGTTGATACCAAAAAATAATTAATGCAGCCATTAAAGCCACACCAAACTGCAATATCAGTTTCATTCGTGCGCTTAAGCCTGCACTGTTTTTACTGTTTAAAATTTTTGAGATATCATCTTTAACACCAATAAGACAAAACCCTGCAATAATCAAAAGTCCTGTTGCCACATAGAAATTGTTTAATTTTGCCGTTAGCACCGTTGCTACAAGCGTTGAAAACACAAAAACAATACCTCCCATGGTTGGCGTTCCCGCTTTTTGCTTATGGGCATGAGGAGCCAATTCATAAATGGGTTGGGAAGCATTTTTGGATTTCGCCCATTTAATAAATCGGGGCATTAAATACAAAGTCAGAAAAAAAGCAACAAAAAAAGCAATACCTGCTCGAATTGAGATGTATTGAAAGATATTAATATCGAGGTGTCTATAAAACCAATAAAACAAAGTTGAACCTACCTTTTGTTATAATGTGGGATTATATACTATTAAAGTTTTTAAAAGGTTTAAATATGACAAAAAAAACAATTTTGGTTATTACTGATGGCATAGGCTTTAATCAAAATACAAAACATAACGCATTTGCTAATGCCAACAAACCAACGTACGACTATTTATTTAAAAATACTCCTTACAGTTTAATTAAAACCTATGGGGAAAGTGTTGGACTTCCTGAGGGACAAATGGGAAACAGCGAAGTAGGACATATGACCATTGGTGCAGGAAGAATCCTCTATCAAGATTTGGTTAAAATTAATTTGGCCATTAAAAATGATACCTTAAAAGAGAATACTGTATTGCAATCCATCTTAACTAATTCGGCGGATATTCATCTTATTGGATTATTAAGTGATGGGGGTGTACATTCTCACATTGACCATATAATTGCATTGGCAAAAATCGCAAAAAACCAGCACAAAACTGTCTATATCCATGTGATTACAGATGGTCGAGATGTTGCACCAAATTGTGCTTTAAATTACATCAAACAACTTTTATCTATTTGCGATGAAAATATAAAGATTGCTACCATTGCAGGACGATATTATGCTATGGATCGAGATAATCGATGGGACAGAGTAGAAAAAGCGTATAATGCTATTGGCTTTGCACAACCTACAACTTCAAAAGATATTATCAACTATGTTGAAGAGTCATACCAAAATAATATTTTGGATGAGTTTATCCTTCCTACTGCTTTTGAAGGGTACCAAGGATTAAATGAAAAAGATGGCATTATTTTTTGTAACTTTAGAAGTGACAGAATGAGAGAAATCTCTTCAATATTTGTGACAAAAGAGTTTCAGGAATTTAAAATAAAAGATATTCATCTTAATGTTGCTACAATGACAGAGTATAATAAATCACTTCCTTTGCCCGTTTTGTTTCCAAAAGAAACACCTAAAAATACACTGGCTGAAATTATTTCCAAGGCTGGATTGTCACAGTTACATACCGCAGAAACAGAAAAATATGCCCACGTGACTTTTTTCTTTAATGGAGGAAAAGAAGAACCTGTTTTAAATGAGACTCGAATCTTAATTCCCTCGCCAAATGTGCCTACATACGATATGCAACCTCAAATGAGTGCACCCGAAGTGGGAGATGTGGTCTTAAATGCCATGGATGAAAAGTACGATTTTATTGTTGTTAATTTCGCCAATGGAGATATGGTTGGACACACTGGAAACTATGAAGCCAGTATTAAAGCGGTTGAAGAAGTTGATAAACAATTAGGACGTATAATCGAAAAATCAAAAACATTAGAGTATAATGTTTTAGTAACAAGTGATCATGGAAACTGTGAAATGATGAAAGATGATAATGAAAAGACATTAACAAATCACACCGTGGGTGATGTATTTTGTTTTGTTATTGCCAATGGTGTTCATCGTGTTAAAACGGGAAGCTTAAATAATATCGCTGCAACTGTTTTAAAACTAATGAATTTAGAGATTCCTCAAGAGATGGATGAAGCGTTAATTTAAGGAAAGATATGGAAGCATCAAAAATTAAATCGGATTTAAGAGATATAAGTTTACTTATAGCAGAAGACGGGGAAGATATTATTAATATCATGGATCGAACGTTTAAAATGTTAGTAAAGGATATTCATTTGGCACAAGATGGTGCAATTGCTTATTCTTTGTTTACCCAAAATACCCCTGATGTTATTATCACAGATTTAAGAATGCCCAATTTAGATGGCAAAGCATTCATTAAAAAAGTGAGACAAACCAATACAACCGTTCCAATTATTGTCATTAGTGCCTATAAAGATGATTTAAATGAAGAAGAGTTAAAAATGGTATCGGCTGTTTTAGAAAAACCAATTAATTTTATTAAATTGGTACAACTGCTTGATGAGTGCATTCAAGGATTGAATAAGTAACACATGTCAAAACTTATTGTTCACACGCTTCATATTCAAGACAATGAAGCTTCATTAGTCAATATAAGTTTTAGCGTAACACAATCAACGGCACTCATTGGACAAAGTGGAAGTGGAAAATCTCTGACTCTTAAATCTTTATTGGGCATGTTGCCCAGTAATTTAATTTTAGATTTTAACGTAGAGTGTGATTTTGAATTAAATCCTAAAAATGTCGCTTTTGTTCCTCAAAATCCATTTACTTCATTGAGTTCAATGACCAAAATAAAAAATCAGTTTTTTTGTACCCATGAACGAAAAATTGAGTTATTGCAACTCGTTGGACTTGAATCTTGGGTACTTGAACGTTTTCCTGGTCAATTAAGTGGAGGACAACTTCAAAGAGTCATTATTGCCATTGCATTGACTCATCAACCTAAACTGTTACTTTTAGATGAACCCACCACCGCACTGGACAAAAAAAGCAAAACAAAAATACTTGAGTTAATCAATACCATTCAAACAAAATTGAATCTTTTAATTTTGTTTGTAACACATGATATTAATTCAATTATTGGTGTTTGTGAAAATATTATTATTATCAAAAATGGGTTAATTGTTGAACAGGGTTTAACGCAAGATATTTTAAATCATCCACAAAAGAGTTACACTCAACGTCTAATTCAATCCGGATTTGAAAACAGAGATTTTAGGAAATAACGATGAAATATATTTTAGGTTTTTTTGCTCTTTTGGGAGCAAGTATTTTAGTGTGGTTAATGTTTTTATACTCACAAATTCGATTTGATATCGATACAATTGTTGATTACAAACCCAATTTAACCACACAGTTTTATGATAAAAATGGGGATCTTATTTCCAATATTTTCCAAAAAGAGCATCGTATTTATACCACTTATGACGACATTCCTCCTCAATTGATTGAAGCCTTAGTTGCCATCGAAGACACTCAATTTTTTGAACACAATGGCATTAATACCGATGCTATTATGCGAGCCATTATTAAAGATATAAAAGCAAGAAAACTCGTAGAAGGTGCCAGTACACTAACTCAACAATTGGTTAAAAATCTTGTTTTAACTCGAGAAAAAAAGATAACTCGTAAAATTAAAGAAATTCTTTTATCGTTGCGATTGGAAACCATTTTAACCAAAGAAGAGATTTTGGAACGTTATTTAAATCAAGTCTATTTTGGGCACGGTTATTATGGTATTCGAACGGCTTCATTGGGGTATTTTAAAAAAGAGTTATCGCAACTGACGTTAAAAGAGATCTCAATGCTAGTAGGACTTCCTCGAGCCCCCAGTTTTTACTCTCCAACAAAAAATCTTAAATTTTCACTTGCCCGTGCCAATCAAGTTATTACACGATTGTATACCTTGGGCTGGATTAATGAAAAAGAACATAAAGATGCCATCAATGAAACGCCCGTTGTATACAATGAAACCTTGACATTAAATAAAGCTCCTTATGTGATTGATTATGCGTTAAATCAACTGCAAAACGATATTCCTGATATTCGTTATGGTGGCTACAAAATTGACTTAACCATTGATTTAAAAGCACAAGAAATAGCGCGTGAATCTTTATTATATGGGTATGAAAAAATTAAAAAACGAGATGAATATTTTATGGAAAAAGAAGGCGATGACTCGCTGAGCAAAACATTAAATGGTGCTTTAATTACCCTAGAAAACAGCACAGGAAAAATTCTAAGTTTAGTGGGTGGCGTTAATTACAGTGATTCAAATTTTAACCGTGCTATTCAATCTCAACGGCAACCAGGAAGTGCGATAAAACCCTTTTTATATCAAGTTGCCCTAAATCTTGGCTATTCTCCTGCAAGTAATTTAATTGACATTTCAAGAACCTACAGTTATACCCAAGGAGATGAAGAGAAAAAATGGCAACCCAAAAACTATGAAGAAAATTACAAAGGACTTATTACCTTACGAGAAGCGTTATTGCATTCAAGAAATTTAGCCACAATTAATTTGGTCAATGATATTGGCATTGATGTTGTCTATAAAGGTCTTCAAGAGTTTGGGATTCAAAATATGCCCATGGATTTATCCATCACATTGGGAAGTTTTTCGATTTCTCCTTTTGAAATGAGTCAAGCGTTTACCATATTTTCAAATAATGGAATTCAAGTGAAACCGTATATTATTAATGCCATTACCAATTCAAAAAATCAAACCATACAGTTTCAAAGTGAAGAAAAATACATACAATCACCGCAGCAAGCTTTTCTTATTACTTCCATTTTACACGATACTGTCAAACGTGGAACAGGAAAACTGGCACAAGTTAAAGGCTTAGAAATCGCTGGAAAAACAGGAACAACCAATCAAAATGTGGATGCGTGGTTTTGTGGATACACTCCTACCATGCAAACCGTTATTTGGTACGGAAATGACGATAATACCCCAATGCGAAAGAGTGAGACAGGAGGAAGAAGTGCAGGTGCTGTATTTGCACATTTTTACAGAAATTACTTACAAATTCATCCTGAAATTCAAAGAACATTTGAAATTCCACAAGGGGTGAATAAAGCTATGATTAATGGCAAAGAAGAGTATTTTACGGATACCTCAAAACTTCCAAAAACAAAAATGATGAAAGAAAACCAACAAGGAATTGAGTTTTAAAGAATCATTCAATTTCTTATTTCTCTGGATTTTTTCGCAATAAAAAAGCCCACTCCTATTTGGAGTGGGCTTTTTTTATTCGCTGTATTCTTAGCAAGAATATGTTGATTTAAATTCAAATGCAGTAGGACGAGCTTCGTCTGGCCAAACTTGCGTTTCAAATTTATAGTGTTGATACGTATCAATCATATCTTGTGTAAATACTGGTTTTAAAAACTCATTATCTCGAATCAATGCTTCTAAAGAACCTCTTAATGTATGAGGCATTTGAGGAATTTTTCTCTCTCTGATTTCATCTAAAGGCATCTCAAATAAATCTTCATCCATTGGACCAATTGGTTCAATTTTATTAGCAATTCCATCTAAACCTGCACATAACATAGCAGCAAATGCTAAATAAGGGCATGAAGTTGAATCTGGGAATCTCATCTCAATTCGTGTTGCTTTTTCACCTGCTCCATAAGGAACTCGACAAGAAGCTGATCGGTTTTGAGAAGAATACGTTAAAATTGAAGGTGCTTCAAATCCTGGAATTAATCTTTTGTATGAGTTAGTTGATGGGTTTGTAAACGCAGCCACTGCACGTGCATGTTTAAAAATACCACCCACATAATGTCTCGCCATATCAGAAAGGTTTCCATACTCACCTTGTTTATAGAATAAGTTTTTACCATCTTTCCAAATTGATTGGTGAACATGCATACCGTTCCCGTTATCACCATAAAGTGGTTTTGGCATAAATGTTGCTGTTTTACCATTTAAATGGGCAACCATTTTAATTACGTATTTTAATTTTTGTACGTTATCAGCTGCTTCAATTAAATCACCAAACACAATACCGATTTCGTGTTGTGCTTGAGCAACTTCATGGTGTCCTAAAACAACCGTTAAACCAACTTGCTCTAATACTTGCATCATTTCTGCTCTTAAATCAACCCCACTGTCAATTGGAGCAACAGGGAAGTATCCCCCTTTAGTTCTTGGTCTGTGACCGATGTTTCCACCTTCGATTTCTCTGTCGTCTGCCCAACAACCCTCTTCTGAATCTACTCTGTAGTAAGACTCATTGATGTTATCAACAATTTTTACATCATCAAATACGAAAAATTCATTTTCTGGACCAAAATACGCAACATCCCCTACCCCTGATTCACTTAAATGAACCAATGCTTTTTTAGCAATTGAACGTGGACATTTTTCATACATTTGTCCCTTATAAATGTCATAAACATCACAAATTACAATAATTGTTGAATCAGCTGTAAAAGGGTCTAAAAATGCGGTATCAACATCTGGTTTTAAGATCATATCTGATTTATTAATTGGTTGCCAAGCATCTACTGATGAACCATCAAAAGGCATACCATTATCTAACAGTTCTGCATTAACTGCACTTAACATATATGTAACATGGTGCCAAGTACCTTTTAAATCTGTAAATCTGAAATCCACAAATTTAACTTCATTCTCTTTACAATATTTGAAAAATTCTTCAGTATTGCTAACAAATTTACCCATTATTATTTCTCCTAAAAGTTATTTAGACCATTATATCTAAATGAAAATTAAACTTTACAAATATATTGTATAAAAATTATACAATACAACAAAATCCTCTTGATAATTTTTTAAAAAAATCGTTTAAAAAATAACCAATTCTCGTTGTCGATTTTTAAACGTTATGCACTTATCATACCCGATACTCTTAGCAAACGCTGTGGCTTGTTCATACCCAAATCCGACTTGCTCAACACTGTGTGCGTCGCACCCAAAAGTAATAGGAATATCTTCTTCATAACACATTTCTAAAAGCATTTTAGAAGGGTAGAGTTCATTGATGGGTTTTCTCAATCCTGCGGGATTAATTTCAACCACCATATTGGCTTTTTTTATTGCTTTTATGGCATTTTTGGCAATAAGTTTAATCTCTTTTTTGGGCATAAATTTAAAAATCTTAATCAAATCCAAATGCCCTACAATATCAAATAAATTCGATTGTGCCATGGCTTCAATACAATCAAAATAGTCTTGCCAGATTTTATCAATATCACTGTTTTCATACGTACCTATAAACTCGGGATTATCAAACCCCCAACCATCCAAAAAGTGTACTGAACCAATCAAATAATCAACATTGGCATTTAGAATTTTCTCTTCCATTTTGATGTGTTGCATAAAGTCAACTTCATAGCCCAATAAAATCTCGATGTCGTTTTCAAACTCTTTTTGTAACTTTTTAACTTCATTTTCATACGATGGAATTTTCTTCATAGGTAAACGATAGTGTTGATCAAAATTCATGGGAGCATGTTCACTAAAGCCATAAACATCAATACCTAATTCAATGGCTTTTAGCACATACTCTCGCATTGTTCCTGTGGCATGATTGCAAAAATGAGTATGATTATGTAAGTCTATTCGCATTAATTTAAAATTCCTGCCCCAGAAATTTTGGTGCTTCTGTCTTGTGCATATATTCGTTCATTGTTGATAATATCATATTTCCAAATAGGTGCACTTTGTTTAAAATCTTCTACAAATTCATCAATCAATTCCAAAGCAACTCGTCTTTTAGGACTGCAAACAGCTGCAATATAGGAACTCGTATGATTTAAAACATCTCCACGAGAATGTGCCATTAACACAATGGCATTATTATCATTGGCTTTTTTTTGCCAAGAAGCAAACCATGCTTTTAAAATAGGTTCGTAAATATCAAAAGATAATCCCTCTATGCCATCTTCATCTCGCACAACGCCGACAAACGTAATGATGGCTCCAAAATTTGAATCTTTATATTCACGATACCACTCATTGGTGATTTGCTCAACGGGCAAACTGCCATCGAACAATTGTAATTTTTCACTTTTCATTGTTAATTTTTCACTTCTTTTTCATCCACCACAAACCGGAGGAAGTAAAGAGACTTTATCTCCATCTTTTAGCACAGTATCTTTGGAAGCCACCAAAACATCATTCACAGCAACGGCACAACTTTCTAACCAAACACTTAACTCTTCATCTTGTTTTAATGCCCTACTTAACTCATTTAAATTGTTAATGTCTAATCGTAAAGCTTCTTTTTTAATTGGTCCTAAAAACTCGATATTTACCATATATTAACCCCTTATTTACCTAAAGTTATGTATTATACCAAAAAAAAATTTGTTTAGGATTACAAATGATATTTGGTAAAATCGATTTTATTAATTTACTTCCCTTTCATATTTATATCAAAAAAAACATCTCATCTGATCAAATGAAAGCGATTATTCAATACAAAAAATCCTATCCCTCTTATATTAATCAAAAGTTTAGAAAAAGAGAGATTGATGCCGCATTTATCTCTTCCATTACTTCAAGAAATCAAAAAAAACTAACGCTTGGAATTATTGCAAAAAAAGAAGTTTTATCGGTGTTGCTTATTCCTGGAGTCACTGAAGATGATTATCAAAGCGAAACCTCAAATGCCTTGGCAAAAGTGCTTGACTTAGAAGGAAAAGTTCTCATAGGCGATAAGGCGCTTAAATTTTATCATGAACATCCCGATAAACCTTTTATTGATTTAGCAAAAAAATGGCAAGACAAATACCATTTGCCTTTTGTTTTTGCAGTGTTGTGTTTTAATAAGCACGAAAGTCTGCTTAAACGTTTGGTTAAAAACTTCAATAAAAGAACCATAAAAATTCCTCAATACATTTTAAAGCAGTATGCCAAACGTTCAGGTATCTCAACACAAAATATACTGGAGTATCTCACACATATTGATTATGACATAGGTCGTAAAGAAAAAAAAGCATTGAAACTGTTTTTAAAACTCACCAAAGAAAAAGGCATCCAATGACCATCGTTGACTCAATCATTTTAGGAATCATTGAAGGGGTTACTGAATTTTTGCCCATTTCTTCAACAGGTCATTTAATTGTTGCCAGTGAATTTTTAAATTTGGAACAAACTGCTGTTAATAAAGCGTATGAAGTCATTATTCAATTTGCAGCTATTTTAGCGGTTATTTTAAATTATCCCGATAAATTTACGTTTAAACACATTGAACTGTGGAAAAAAATCACCTTGGCATTTATCCCTATTGGTGCAGTAGGCTTCTTATTTGCCTCTCATATTAAATCACTGTTTAGTATTTCTGTCGTAGCGGTGATGTTTATTTTTGGTGGAATCATTTTTTTACTGGTCGAAAAATATTATCGACCCAAAGACCATTTTATTAATGATGTTGAAAAAGTTTCATACAAACAAGCATTATATATTGGATTGGCACAAATTGCAGCACTTATTCCGGGTACCAGTCGAGCAGGCGCTTCTATTATTGGTGCTATGCTAGTGGGATTAACACGCAAAGCCAGTGCAGAATTCTCCTTTTTATTGGCATTTCCTGTGATGTGTGCTACAACAGGATATGATTTACTCAAACACTATAACGATTTTACCACATCAAATTTTATTGTTTTAGTCGTCGGTTTTATCGTATCATTTATCGTAGCATTTTTAACCATCAAACTTTTTTTAAAATTTTTAGAAAACTTTACTTTTGTGGCTTTTGGAATTTACCGAATTATATTTGGGCTGGCGTTATTATTTTTTTTCATTTAAAATAATATCCACAATCACTTCAATGGAGTCACTCATAATTGATTCTGCTAACCCTTTACTCATTTGAGCTAAATCCTTTTTTAAGCAATCAAAGAAAAAATCTTGAGTGAGTTCACTCTCTGTTTTAACAAAAGCCAAGCCTTTATTAACCAAAAACTCTGCGTTGTAATATTGATGATTTTGCGCAGCATAAGGATAAGGAATAAAAAGCGTTGGTAAAGCATTGGCACTTAATTCCCATAAAGTTGATGCGCCAGAGCGACTTACTGCAAAATCTGCTTTGGCCATTTTTTGTTCAATGTTATTACAAAAGTCAAAAACATCGGCTTGAATATTCATAGTTTGATATTTTTGACTGACTCGTGCAAAATCCTCTTTGCCCGTTTGATGAATAATTGAAATACCCATTGACGTTAATTGAGATGCCACTTTCAAAGCAAAGTTATTAATCGATTTTGCTCCTTGTGAACCTCCCAAAAAAATAATGGTTTTCACATTTTTTCGAATACGTGCTTCATCAAAAAATTTGGCATCAACAGGATAATCTCGTACTCTGGAATTGATATCATACGATGAAAAAACTTCCGTTGCAAAATATGAAGTCAACGCATTGAGTTTTCCCATACGTGAATTTTGTTCATGAATATAAAGTTTACATCCTGAAGTCATAATCGCTCCAAACGTAGCAGGAGCAGCAGAGTAACCTCCCACTGAAATCACTTTGGTAACTTTGAGTTTATCAAAAATCTCATTGCAATATAAAGCGAGTTTAACTATTTGAAACAAAGCCTTGATTTTACCCCAAAAATTTTTATTAACCACCCCTTTTGAATCCAAAAAAAGGGCTTTTTGCAGTTTTCGTTCTTGTTCAAACCACTGTTTATCTTGCCCATTTTTTGAACCAATATAAATGGCTTTGTAGCCTCGTTTATAAAACTCATTCATAAAAACTTGAGCCACTTTTAAATGGCCTCCTGTTCCACCGCCAGTTATCACAATTTTATCCAAAATATCCCCTCTATTTTAAATCAACGGTTCGACTGATTGACAAGACCAAACCAATAGCAATAGAAACACTTAACAAAGCACTTCCTCCATAACTTAAAAAAGGCACAGCAATTCCTTTAATAGGAATCATTCCTGAAATTCCATACGCATTGATTAAAAAAGCAAAAATAATCATCAAAGCAATGCCCAATGTAAACAGATGAAAAATCTGATTATTGGAACGTCTGCTGATTTTTAAAATCCTAAAAATGATGGCTATAATTAACAATACAATACACGTAAATCCAACAAATCCCGCCTCTTCAGCAATTCCTGCTAACACAAAATCAGTATGCACTTCAGATAAAAATCCTAGCTTTATGGTTCCTTCCCCTAATCCAGTACCACTAAAACCCCCATTGTAAATGGCATTTAAAGAGTGGGAGACTTGATACGGTTCTGGAAACTCTTTTATACGTAACTCATTGGCAATGCCTTGAGGCAAAAAGGATAAAATCGTATCTTGAACCATACTCCACCAACTTTGGATTCGAAGTATTCTGTGTGGAGCTACCACAATTAATCCAATAATTCCTACAATAGCTGCCACACCCAAAGAAAAAAAGAACTTCATACTTCGATTGGCAAACATCAACATAATAAATAAAATAATACCCATTAAAACCACTTGCCCCAAATCTTTTTGCATAAAAGCCACAATAAAGACAATAACAAGAAATGTCCCAAAATAAGGCAAGACCAAAAGCATTTCATCTTTCCATTTCATTTTGGTGGGTTTGTCATATACCCGTCTGCTAAAACTCCATGCCAAAAAATAGACAAACCCTATTTTAAAAAATTCAACCGGAGAAAGAGAAAATAAAGGCAATCGAATCCATCGGTTTGCTCCCCCTGATTCTGTGACCAGTGAACTGGGCAAAAAAGGCATAATAAGCATAATAATAAAAAAAAGAATAAAAAAGCTCATACCAATATATTTTAACGTTTTAAAGGGGTTTAACAAAGAAAGTGTCCACATAATAAGAATAGAAAAAACTCCAACCAAAAACTGTCGTATAAAAAAATGAAAGGTATTGTACTCATAATAAATAACTGTGTATGTCGATAATGAGTATGAAAATAACATACTAATAATAATTAAAACAGATACAAAAATAAATAAATAGTAATCGGGTTGATTCAATCCATCTGCTTTAGGTTTAATACTTTTTTGGGTAAAATTCATTTGCTCATTATATTACATTATGGATAAATATGTCTTCAAAAATTACACCTAATCAAGAAAATATTGACAAAACCAAACGAATTTTTTTCTTGTTTTGCTTTTTATTATTGCTCTTAGTTCTTCTTATCTTTTCTGTTTATAATTCTGCGACTAAAAAAAGACGATTGCCCTCCTTAGAAACAACAAAAAAAGAGTTGGCTGTTCGTGGTGATATTATCAGTAACGACAATTTTAAAATTTCATCTTCCAAAAAAGTGTATAAAGCCATCATAGATACTCGATTTTTAGATTTAAATAAGAAAGATCTTTTTATTCAACTTTTTAGTATTTACAGTGATATTCCCGCTAAAAAAATTGAAAAAAAGATTGATGAATCTTTAAAAGAAGGTATGGGCAGCTTGGTTTTATCTTATAATATTGATTCAAAAACCGCCAAAAATCTTAAAGAACTTAACTACAAACTCAGAAAATTGGATGTTTTTAAAGCCATTACAATTAATGGCAATAAAATCTTAACGGCATTAGATATTGTTGTCAGTGGTGAAAAACGTATTTATTCATATGACAATTCACTCTCTCCTGCCATTGGATACATTTCAAAATATGAATCAGAAAATGAAAAAACTCGAGTCAATGGAATTAAAGGATTAGAAAAGAGTTATAACGACGCGTTAAATAGTTTTAATGACGGTATTTTAAAAGGAGAAAGAGATGTCTTGTCGTATATTTCATTCAATAAAAATTCAATCATTAAAAACAAAAATGACGGATTGTCTGTTGTTCTTAACATCCCTTTAAAACTTCAAAAAAACATAGAAATGCAACTTGATTTTTATAAAGAAAAATTTGGTGCCGATGAAATTATTGTTTCAATCATGAACAGCACCAACGGCAAGATTCTTACCTTGGCAACCTCTAATCGTTTTAATCCAGAAAAAATACGACAAGAAGATATCCCCTATTTAAATGTCAATGCCGTTGAATATCTGTTTGAACCCGGTTCTGTCATCAAGCCCATTGCCATATCACTCGTGTTAGATAAAAATCGCGTTAAACCCAATGAACTTTTTTTTGCTTACAATAAAGGCAATATCAATGCCAAAGGAGAATACCCTAAAGGCAATTACAAGTTGGGCAGATATACCATCAAAGATGATCACCGATTTACCAAAAATTATCTTACTTTAGACGATATTGTAACGTTTTCCAGTAATATAGGAACCCTTCAACTAGCACAACGCTTATCGGGAAGAGAGTTCAGTGATGGTTTTAAAGCATTTGGTTTTACCCAAAAAACTGGCATTGACTTATCTCCTGAAGCATACGGTTATATTCCCGAAGTGTATAAATTGAGTGCAGGTGAAAATAAAAACGAAGACAATGTTTTTAAGGCAACCGTTTCCTATGGACAAGGTATGACATCAACCTTTATGCAAGTTTTAAAAGCTTATTCAGTTTTTAATAATGAGGGTTACATTACCACGCCTAAAATTGTCTCTCACCTTCAACGCAATGATAACTCCATTGTACCCCTCAAACAAGAAGAAAACCAACGTGTTATATCAAAACAAAGTGCTTCAAAAATTAAAAATCTTTTAATTAAAACAGTAGAAGATGGCACAGGTGAAGGTGCTAAAATTGAGGGGCTGGAAATTGGAGGCAAAACAGGAACAGCACAAGTGGCTAAAAGTGGTAAATATCAAAAAGAGTATATCAGCTCTTTTTTTGGTTTTGCCAACGATAAAACCCACAAATACACCATTGGTGTTACGGTTATTAATCCTACGTCTACAGGGAAAAATTGGTACTATTTATATGCTTCACAATCCGCTGTTCCAGTATTTAATGAAGTGGTAAAAAATCTGGTCAAACTTAACTACCTAACACCACAAAAGTAAGCTTTTTCTCTAACATAATCTTCAATTGTTACAGTGTATAATACGCCAAATTTACAAAAAGGATTTCAATGTTTGGATTTGGAAAAGATCTCAAAGAGTATAACTTAAGTGCAGAAGAATTAAAACAATTTCAATATGCAAAAATAACAACTGAAAATGGAACAATCTGGATAAAACTTTTTCCAGAATCAACACCACAAGCTGTTTCAAACTTTGCGACACTGGCAAACGATGGATTTTATAATGGATTGAAGTTTCATCGAGTAATCCCTGGATTTATGGCACAAGGGGGTTGCCCCAATGGAAGTGGTACAGGTGGTCCTGGATGGGCAATTAAATGTGAAACCAATGCCGATAAACAAATTCACAAAAGAGGAAGTCTCTCAATGGCACATGCGGGAAGAAATACAGGTGGAAGCCAATTCTTTATCTGCTTTGTTCCTTGCCCTCATTTAGATGGAGGACACACAGTATTTGGTGAAATAGAAGAAAATGATAAAGAGAGTTTCTTAGCCTTAGATGCCGTACATCAAAACGATAAAATTGTTTCAATAGAAATTTTAGAAAAGAAATAGGTGAAAAGTAAGAAGTAAGAACACAGAGCTCAGAGTTCAGAGTTCAGATATATAAAGAGAAAATCGAAAAAAAAGTCGAAAAA
>Ga0265293_10000596_pt1 | contig 85019 bp, 80 predicted proteins | sample Munlanlewell138R_FD_192505 | JGI IMG/M metagenome (GOLD analysis project Ga0265293, IMG submission 192505) | Leachate microbial communities from a municipal landfill in Southern Ontario, Canada - Leachate well 138R | ecosystem: Engineered > Solid waste > Landfill > Unclassified | place: Canada... | reverse complement strand
GACCCCTCCGGCCGCTACACGCGCTGGTTGGCCGGCGACGCACCGGAAACCCCCGACGCAGTCCGCCAGCGCTACCTCAACCGGTGGTCGGAGTCACGCCGGGTGTCGCGGGGCCGCCGCGCCGCTGGCGAGGCCGAGGAGGACTGAGCACGCAGCGGTGTCCCCAGACCCCGCACCGTCGCAGCGGACGCAACTTCACTACAATTGCTGTGGTGAAGTTTATTTCCCCGCTGTGAAGGAGATCCGTGGCTTCGTCGTCACCATCGGCCCTGCTGTCGATCGCCGACATCGCGCGGCTCTACGGGCTCGCCCAGACAACCGTGCGCACCTACAACGGCCAAGCCGCGCAACGTCGCCGGGCTGGAACCTCACGTCGCCACGACTTCCCGGCTCCGACCTCGCGCATCGGTAACAGCCCCCTGTTCGACGCCGAGCAGGTACAGGTCTGGTTCGACCATCGCCCCGGCCGCGGTGTCGGAGGGGGGCGACCGCCCAAGGTGCGTGACACCATCAGCGGCTCCGACACCCCTCCCGAGGAGGCCGCCTCATGCGATCCAGAGCCGCCACGCGCACCTGCGCAGGCATCGCGATGACCGCGCTCGTGGCGTCGTCCGCGTGCACCGCGCCCCCGGACGACGACCCTTTCCCCTGGGCACCACCGCCTGAGCTGACAGTTCCGCAATCCACCGCGGCAGCACCTGCAGGACTGCCCGAGGTCAGCGAAATCCCGCGAACGGCCGTTCCTCCTCTGCCGCAGGTCGAGCTGGACCGCAGCTTCGCCGCCTTCTCCGCCGCACAGCCGGGGACCGTCGCCGTCTCGGTGGCTGGGGCCGCTGCGGTGCAGTCCTTCGGAGACGAGCCCGAAGTGGTGGCCTGGTCCACCATCAAGGCCGCGCTGTCCATCGCCGCGATGCGTGCGGACCCCGCAGCTGCCCGCCCCCTGATGGTGCCGGCGATCACCGTCTCGGACAACGACGCCGGCGCCCGGCTCTGGGCACTGCTCGGCCCACCTGCCCGCGCATCGGCGGCGGTGCAGGATGTGCTCGCAGAAGGTCGCGCTCCGGCATCGGTGCCGACCACGGCCATCCGCCCGCCCTACAGCCCGTTCGGACAGACCCGCTGGCCCGGGACGCACGCTGCGACGTTTGCGGCCCGGCTGCCGTGCATCCGCGACGCCGAACCAGTGCTCGAACAGATGCGCCGGCTCGCCCCAGAGCAGTCCTGGGGGCTGGCGCGAGATCAGGAGGTGGCGGCCAAAGGCGGATGGGGGCCTGAACCCAACGGCGACTATCTGGTGCGCCAGATCGCGGTGCTGCCCGTCCAGAACGGCTACGTCGGGGTGTCACTGGTCGCCGCCGCGGAGGACAAAAAGCTGTCGACAGGCATCGCGATGGTCGACCGGCTGGCCGACTGGGTCCGCCAGCACAGGGCAGCTCTGACCGCAGAACCACTGCGCAGCTGCACATGATCTGCGCCCTCGCGCCAGGCGCTGAGAACGCCTCCAAGGGGACCGTCGGCGAGGCGCTTTGTCAGCCCACCGCGCGACCGGGGCGCCGGCACACGCACACGACTCGGGCAGCAGCGCGGTGGAGCTTGACGATTCGCTATCGCGCGATGGCGCTTAGCGTTTCGTTTCCCTCCATCACCTAGCTACGCCGCCGGCCCCTGCACGTCACGCGACGTCTCCTGGCTGTATCCGAGAGCGGCGAGCACTGCGACGCAGGTGCCCGCGGTCGCCAGTGCCAGCCAGTCGACGACTTCACCGCGGGCGTCGGCGACAAACGCGTAGGTGGTTTTGAAGCCTTGGACGACTGCGACGTCCGAAGCCCCACCGCCCTTCACCGTCAGCTCGGGCTGCAGCCGGAAATGCCGCACCGGCGATCCGATCGGACTGAGGCGCGGTCGGTGGTGGGCGACTTCGACGGCAGTGCCGAAAGTTGTCTTGTGGACCATGTTTTGATCGGTTCTCCTTGCCGGGTGCTTGGACGCAGCGGTGGTGGTGTTGTTGTGCGGACTTCGTACTGCTCGAGCGGGTTGAACTAGTCGGTGCTCTGGCACGGCACCGCCGGTCGCGGCCTCGTGCCCGCCGGGGGCGGATAGCGCGTTGCTCCATCAATCATGCCGCTGTGCCCCGACGCCTCACAGCTGATCGCGCCGTGCCGTCGAGACACGCGCGACGTGGCCCCTGGGAGCCGCTGCTGACGTCGCCGCAACATCGGATCGCGTTTGCCGGCACTCGCAGACCTTCCTGCAGCCCGCTTGTTGCGTGCGGGATGTGCGGTCGCCAACGAGCCGGAGGCAGCTGGCGCAGTGATACGTGACCTGCACCATCCCAGCAACCATTTGATACGTCCGCTGCCCCGCTGCGGGCCAGCCAAAACAGCCGTTTCTGGACGGTCGCTGTCATTTCTCGCGAACTCGCAGACACGCCGGCCGGACCGTGTAGCGGTGCTAAATCCCAGTTGAGAGGCATCTCGGAAAGAAGAGGCCGCTCCGGCGCGGTCAGATACACCGGCGTTTACGATCATGGATGGAGAATATACCCACCGTGCACTGTTGTGAATAGCAAACGATCAGGCAGACGCTGAGACACACGCCCAGAAGGAAGAATGTCACGTCCCCCGGCGGGGTGTAGTAACGTCAGCACACGATCGGGGCCTTAGCAGAAACGGACATAAATTTGCCCGCTAGCCAAAGAATTAGCGCAGACGACAAAGACCGTCCCGAACTGGCGGTTAAGTTGGAGAAGCTGTTCGAAACCATGCGCCGTCCCGGCGATCCACCCTTGTCGAACGCGGCCGCCGCCGAGGCGATCACACAAAAGACCGGGGTGTCGATAAGCGCGGCCTACCTGTGGCAGCTGCGCGCTGGGATCAAAAACAATCCCACCGTCACGCACCTGCGGGCTATCGCGGAGTTCTTCGGGGTTGCCCCGTCGTACCTGATCGACCCGGGCGTCGACCCCGATATCGACTCCCAACTTGATCTCCTGCAGGCACTGCGCGACTCACGTGTGCGCGACATGGCCATGCGGGCATCCGGGCTGACACCGGATGCTCTCAACTCGATCACAGCAATGATCAATCACGCGCGGGAGCTCGAGAAGCTCCCGCCCGTGACCCCGGCACCACCGGAAGAGCCACTAGATGATCGCTAACAATGAGCTGCTCGAGCTCGTCCGCGCACTGCCCATCCCTGTGCCCTGGGATCGCGCGAAGTTCATCGACGACCTCGCCAAACTTCGGGGCCGGCCGATCCACCTGGTGGCCGCCGACACCGCGTCACTGTCGGACAGCCCCTGCGGGTTGTGGCTCAAGCGGGAGCATGACGATGTGATCCTGCACGAGGCGGGAACCTCCGAATATCACATCGATCAGATCGTGTGCCACGAAATCGGCCACATGGTCCTCGGGCACGACACCAGCGACCGCCGTACAGCCGCGGAGACTGCGCACTACGTCGACATCTGCCAGACAATCATGCCCGGTATCGACCCGGCTGCGGTGCGCGCTGTCCTCGGCCGCGCCAACTACATCAGCGACCAGGAGCGAGACGCCGAGATGTTCGCGTCGTTGCTGATGATCGCCGCGGCCGACGCAGAGTCGCGCGCATCGATGATGCGCAGCGTGTTCTTCCACCGACTATGACCGCGACCGTGCCGGCAGCGGTGGCCTGGCCTCTCATCGCGTTCATGGTCACAGTCGTGTGTATCCGCTACGCCTGGTTCAACGGCTCCGCGTTCGACACATACCTCAACAACACTTTGGCGTTCATGCTGTTGGCGCAGCTTCTACGCGAGCATGAGGTGGAACAGATCCTGGAACGCGGCGGGTTGATCGACGTAACGACCGCGCAGCAGCTGTCTTTCGTTGCAATGGTTTTCGCTGCGACCGAGTTCATCGGCTTCACCCTTCTCTGGTCGAACCAGTCACCGCCGAAGACACGCCGCCAGCACCGGCGTTACCGGCTTGCAGCGGGAGTGCTGTCTGCGGCGTACCTCGTCGCGGCTACACGTGCCCGCCTCGCGGGCGAAACGCTGGAGGTCTCCGGCGGCTGGGACGGCGTGATCGCATGGGCGTTCTACCTCGCGATGTTGTTCGTGTTGTCCGCACAGCTGCTGTGGATGTGCGTGGCCGAACTCAGGCGGGGGGCCGCTCGCCGCGAACGCCTCGTCGCGATGTGCGGTCTGACTCTCGGAATCATGATCGGATCCACAACGTTTCAGGCAATGCTGTTAGCGGTCACCGACCAGCTCGGGTGGACCAGCACGATTGGCTATCGGCACTGGTTCCACGGATACAGCTTCTTCTACGAGGCAGTCGGAACCTCGGTGATGGCGGCAGTACCGTGCGTGATGGCCCTTCGCGCCTACTGCGGGCAGGACTCCACGAGCAGGAACTGGCGCAAGCTGCAGCAACTGCGCATGAGCACCAGAGCCGCTATCCCGGAGAGTGCCTTCGACATCCACCACGACAGCCCGAACCGCCGCAAGACCCCGCTGCAGCTGCATCAGACCACTGTCGAGATTCGCGATGCCATCCTGCAGCTGCGCCCCTACTTCCGCGACATCCCCAAGTCCGACATCGACCGCTACATCAAGGCCAACGCCGTGCCTCCGCGACATCGCGACGCCGCGGTACGTGCCCTCCACCTCAGCCACGCAGCTGGGGTGAAGATCGCGGGCGGCACCCCCGACCCGATCGACGTCGCCGACATCGTCAAGTCCAGATCAACAACCCTCGCCGAGGAAACGGCCGAACTTGTCAGGTTGGCCAGATGGTGGCCGGCGGCAAGCGAGGCTGCTGAAACACTGACCGACACCGCGAAAGCGAGTTCCACACAATGACTTCGACCCGCACGGCCCACATACCGCACCCGCCGATGCGGATCCCGGTCCTCGGCGACATCCTGACAATCGATTTCGCCAAGCCGACCCAGGGGCTCACCGCTCAAATGCGCAAGCTCGGCGGCGGAATCATGGAGCAGCGCGTCTTCGACGTGCCAGTCATCGTTCTTGCCGACCCCGCCTTGATCGACGAGGTCAACGATGAGTCCACCTGGGAAAAGCACTTGGGCCACTCGATCCGCAAGCTGCGGCCAGTCGCCGGGGACGGGCTGTTCACCGCCTATAATCACGAGCCGAACTGGCGCAAGGCACACAACATTCTGCGGCCCGCCTTCACGAAGTCGGCCATGCTGACTTACCACGACACCATGGCCGCGACAGTGCGCGAACTTCTCGAGGCCTGGACCGCACGGCCTGCTTGGATCGACATCCCAGCCGAAGCCAACCGACTCACCATCGAAATCATCGCCCGCGCCGGCTTCGGCTACTCGTTCAGCAGGCTCGACGGCCTCGGCGACAACCCGTTCATTTCAGCAGTTCTACGCGAACTCAACTACGCCAATCGACGTTCCGACGCGGTGCCGATGTACGAGAAACTGTTCGGACAGCGCCTCCGCCGCCAGCACTACGCAGACAAAGCCTTCATCCGCGGACAGGTCGCCGACATCATCGAGGCCCGCCGGCTCAACGCGGCTGGGCCGGCGGGCAGCGACATTCTCGACACCATGCTGCATAGCGCTGACCCGGACACCGGCGAGAAGCTCGATGACAACAACATGGTCAACCAGCTCCTCACCCTGCTGGTCGCCGGCAGTGAAACCACCGCCAACACAATCGCTTTCGCCCTGCACTACCTGGCTACCAACCCGGAGATCGCCAAGCGTGCCCGCGCCGAAATCGACGAGCGGTGGCCTGACCGCACCTGCCCCGACATCGGCTTCGACGACGTCGCCAAGCTGCGCTACCTACGCCGCGTCATCGACGAGACCCTGCGGCTGTGGCCGGTGGCGCCGGGCTACTTCCGCCAGGCCAAAGCCGACACCACGATCGGCAACGGTGCGTACACATTCGAGGCCGGAGACTGGGTGTTCGTCCTGCTGGTCGCCGCTCACCGCGACCCGTCCTGGGGTCCCGACGCCGCAGAGTTCAACCCCGACCGGTTTCTGTCCGAGAATCTGCGCAAGCTGGGTCCTCGCACCTACAAGCCTTTTGGCACCGGCGCCCGAGCCTGCATCGGGCGGCAGTTCGCCCTGCACGAGAGCGTGCTGACCTTGGCAATGCTGCTGCACCAGTTCGACATCGAGGCTGACCCGGACTACCGCTTGAGCGTCAGCGAGACATTGACGCTCAAGCCAGAAGGCCTGCGCCTGCGCTTTCACCCCCGCTGAGCACGCCGACAGCGCACGGGTCAGCACCAGCGAACCGTGTGACCCCAGCCCTCATTGCAGATCGTCCGCGCCCTCGCCCGGGTCGCAGTCGAAGTCCCAGTTGGTGTCGGAATCGACATGTCCGCTGGTGTACCCCTCACGGATCTGGCGAACGACCTCTTCCAGATACAGCGATGCGTCGCGTGCCGGGACGTTGATTCCAGCTTGGCCATTTGGTGCTCCTCATCGGGGATGTGGGGTTAGGCCGGAAGGCAGCCGCGGTGGGCGGACATCAACATGCCGGCGGGCTCGGTACGGAACCACACGCCGCCATTGCGCACAGTGATGTTCGGGGAGCACCGCTTTTCCGAGGCCGCGCACACGTATCCGCGCGCATAGTCGTCTCCGGAGAATTCAGCGACAACCTCGACGGTGGCCATCAGCTCACCTGCCGCACAGGGATCTCGGTGGAATCAGCGGTGGCGCGGTCGATGCCGTTGGCGCCGGCGATCTGGTCGATGACGTCTTCGACATCCATGCCCCGTGCGCCGGGCGCGGCTTCGCCGGCGGCGATGAGGTGCTCGACCAGCCGCGCAGGTGAGAAGCTGCCGCCCTTGTAGTGGTACCGAACCATGATCGCTCCTGAGTCTGTTGCCGAAGGGGCTGCGCGCGATCCTCACAGGCGCCGCAGGACTCCGGCGGCTGCGGCGCGGGGGCGGCGCCGCAGGTTCACGCCGCGGGCAGGATCCCGGCGGTGCGCGGGGGCAGGGTGGGCGTCGGGAGGCGGGCCAGCAGCTTTGTGCGGACCGCGGTCTTGCTCAGCGGGAGTCCGGGCACACCGAGCCAGGTGGCGCCCAACGCCGCGGCGAAGGTCGCGTCGGCGCGGTCCTCGACGTTGGAACCGCGGGCCGCCTCGGGCCAGGCGATCGCGTAGGCAGCGACAACCTCGCTCTTGCCGGCGTTGCCTCGCCCGGTGGCGAATTGCTTGAGCTGACTGGTGGTGATCTCCATGACGGGCACCCCGCTGGCGCAGAGTCCTTCGATCACCGCCCACCACAGAAATCCGCGACGGGCCAGGGAGCTGTCTTTGTCGCGCACGGAAAACTTCAATCCCTCGACCACGGCGAGGGCCGGATCGGCGGCGACGACCTGCGTGACGATCCCGTCGACGAGTGCGCGGTGCCGCGCCGCGTGGGCGCTGATCGAGTCACTGGCGGGTGCGGGCGAGCGATGCACCGCGGTGCTGAGGGCGCCCGTCTCCAGGGCGAACGCTGCGACCCCGGTGCCGGTCAGCGAGAGGTCCAGTCCGATCACATTCCGACCGGCGGTTCCGGCGTCCAGCACTAGATGCGGGGTCATGCGGCCACCCTGGCACCGGCAACCGACCGCGGCGGCCCGGGGCGCGGAGGCACACCGCGCTGGCGGGACGTGACAGGCCGCCGTTTCCGCTCAAGACCGCACCGTGGAGCTGACAGTGGCGTCAGCTCCGGCCGCCGCCGCCGATTTTCCGTTTCTGGTCGCCGGTCGCGCGGTTTTGGGACAGGACTCCCCGCGGATTACCGCAGAAATCCAACGGGACCTGCGGTTATTGCCACAGATCCCGTTCCCATCACCGCTGAGCTGCCGGTATGCGTAGCTGTCGTCGGAAGGGGGGGTGCCTCTGAGCGAGAATGTTCTCTATAACAGAGACGTAGCAGGTAGATATAGGTATATAAACAGACTAACTAACTAGCTTTACGTATAGGTACCTTTTTCAGGGGTCCGTCAGAGGCACCCCCCCTTCCGACGACCGCTGCGCGAAACGCCAGCTCACCGTGAACACTGAGCGAAAACGTGACCATAACCGCAGGTCCCGTTGGTTTCGTGAGGTAATCCGCTGGGAGGTCTGTCCCATGTCGGCAGTGGCCGGAAAATCCGAGGTCACGAAACGGTAACGGCCCGAACGGATGTGCGAAACCCCGGCGGTTTACAGGTCTTCTCTAAAACAGGTACGGCGAGGCGACCCAGCAGCGCCGAGCGAAGGGGCGCCCGCAGCCCCCGGCAGCGGTGGGATCGGGCATTGATGCCGTGCAACAAAAGCATGCATATCTGTGGAGCACCTCTGTGCATAACTCCGACCCAGATTGAAGGCCTCATCCCTCCGCGTGCCGTCCGATGCCAGGCCTCGGTGTCGGCATCCGCCGCTACCGTCCTGTCCATGGCTCACCTCGTTGCCCCCGCAGTAGTGCCTCCGCCGGCTCCTGCGATCGCCCCGGTCGGACCCACCGCCGCAGCAGTGGCTCCTGCGGTCGCCCCGACCGCCCCGCCCGCAGCGGTGGTTCCCCCAGCCGCCGCTCCCCCGGCCGCCGCAGTGGCTCCTGCGATCGTCTCGGTCGCCGCACCTCCCGCCGCTGTGGTTCCCGCGATCGTCTCGGTCGCCGCAGCTACGGCACCGTCCCTGGCGGCGGCACCGCCCATCGGCACAGTGGCCTTGGCCCCTTCACAGCGCGTGGCCGCCGCGGAGGGTGCCCACCTGGAGCGGCCGCCGTACGAGCCACCCACCGCCTCGATCCCCGACGCCCCGGAAGTCCCGGGCAAGTGGCTGCCGCAGTACAGCCGCGACCGGAAAAGCTATGTCGTGCCCGGTCTCGACGGGATCCGCGAGACCGAGACCCTGGCCCGCGCCACCACCCATGCAAAGACTCTCGACGACACCTCGGCGCTGACCGACTGGCGGCTGCGTGCGACCGTGCTGGGGCTGGCCCGCAACCCCGAACTCCTCGACGGCCTGAACCTCGGCGGCGCCGACCACCTCTCCGAGCTGAGTTTCGGCGACAAGCTGGCACTCACCGGGGTGGCCAACCGCGCGGCTCGCCGGGCCGGCGCCGATGACGGCAGCGACTTCGGCACCAAGCTGCACGGCTACCTGCAGGCGGTGCTCGAAGGCGTCCTGACCCTCGAGCAGGTCCCCGAAGTACTGCAGCCGTACCTGCTGGTCCTCTTCGAGGCGATGCGCCGGCACGGGCTGAGTTTCGTCGCGACGATGACTGAGCGCACAGTGTTCATTCCCGCCACGGGCATGGTCGGCACCTTCGACTTCCTGGCGATCACCGCTGATGGAACCCTGGTGGTCGGCGACCTGAAAACGGCTAGTTCGATTGATTACGGCTGGCTGTCGATCGGTGTGCAACTCGCGCAGTACGCCTCAGCAGTGATGATGCTGTCCTGGGACGGTTCCCACTGGGAGGCCATGCCGCAGGTGTCGCAGGTTGTGGCGAAGGTGGTGTCGGTTCCCAAGGATGCACCGGTTCCTACCTGCCGCATCTACACCGTGGATCTGCGATTGGGCATGGAAATGGTTGACGAGGCCAACCGGGTGCGGGCCATCCATGAGGCAGCGCGGCGAGCGGCGAGCAACCCGGAACTGCGCCGCCCCGACGACGAGCTGATCGCCTGGGCCGACGGCGACCCGGTTCTACTGACCCACACGCCACCGCCGGTCGCAGTGGCCTGATAAGCCCCGTCAGCGGTGCGCGCTCCCCGCGGTCGCGAACGCCCACCCCGGGTACGGTTCGCCGACCCTGTCAGCCCGCGACCGGAGGTCCAGTACCTGTGCACGCCACCGCCTGCCCCACCAAGCCCGCACCTGCTTCTCAGACGTCGGGTGCGCTATCTGTGGTGGCCCCGGACCCCTCCACCGCTTCCTACGCCCGCCTGGTGTGGTTGTGGCACCGCCACACCGTCGGGCACCTCAGCGACGATCAGCGCGACGAGCTCGACGCGGCTTCCGACGTAGTCCGTGCGCTGCGCAAAGACTCGTGGGTCCAGCGTTTCCTGGAGTGCGCCGCGCGCGACGCCGCCGGGAGTTCCCTGGGCGGTGGCCGCCGCTCGGAGTGGCTCAGCCGACAGCGGCGGGCAGCGGTGGCCGGCTCATTGCCAGCAGGCCGCGCCGAGCTGTTGCACCGGCTTCGCGGGTTCACCTGGACCCCTGGCGATGACCGCTGGATCTCCACGTTCAGACGGGTGCGCGAGTACGCCGACCAAAGCGGGCGCATCCCGGCACGCGGCGACGACGAGGTCCTGGCGGGGTGGCTCGCGGCGCAGCGTTTTGCGCTGCGCTCCGGCCGACTGAGCATCTACCGGGCCGGGGCACTCGAATCGCTGCCTGGGTGGGCTGAGTCGTTGTCGGGGCAACGGTTGCGTTCAACCTGGGACCAGGACCTGGCTGCGCTGCGGGCATTCGTCGACGACCGCGGTCGCTACCCGCACAGCGATACTCCCGATCGCGGGGAGGCAGCGTTGGCGAGCTGGGTCTACTCGCAGCGGGAGCTGTACCGCCGTGGCGACATGAGCGGTGACCGCGTCCAGACCCTGGCCCAGATCCCCGGCTGGCGGTGGGCGGCCCGAGAAGCCGACTTCGACGCTCGCGCCAATGAGCTGGACCGGGAGCTGGCCGGCGGACCGATCACGCGGGACCACCGGCTCTACAGCTGGGTGGTCTCCCAGCGGCGACGTCACCGTGATGGGCGGCTTTCAGCGGAGCAGGCCGACACCCTGCGCGCACTGAACCTGCTCGAAGACTGCCTCGCGGGCGCTCGCTGAGCCGCGGGCGTCGGACGACACGACACGTTGCCCGTTTCTTTGCCGGTGCATCACCGACGGTATGTAACACTGCATCCTGCAGGACGTGACATACCGTGGAAGGCGGCCGGACCGATGTGCGTTTCCCTCAGTGAGTTCAACGGCTCGGCGCGGCGGTGTCGGCGCTGCCAAGTCACGGACCATCAGCGCGCGGCGGCCTCGGCTCGGCGGCAAGAGAATCGGGTGACGGTGCGCACCGTGAGCGCCAACGTGCGCGAGCAACTAGGGCCGGCCAGTGCTTCGGCGGTGGCCTCGCTGGCTCCCTCGATGTTGAGCAACCTGATGGTCAGCCTGGAATCGGTCTCCCCAGGTATCTCCGGCGAGCTGCTGCGGTCCCCCTCGGGTGCGCTGCGGCGGGTGCCTGGGATGCACAACGACGTGTTCAGTGAAGTGCGCGAGAACTCCAATCCGGCTTCGGCCCGGATCAACCAGGGCAAGTTCGATCCGCGGGCGGTGACCAAGGTGCAGCTGGCCTCAGCTCTTTGTGAACGCGACCTGGTCGCCGACGGAGCGATCGTCGACCCGCTGGAAGCCGCCAACGAGCTCGATCGCATCGAGACCCGCATCGACGCGATCGCCTCCGGAGCCATCATCGCCCCCGCTCCGGGCACGACGTTCGACCAGTTGCCGGAGCCGGTGCAGAAGTTCTATCGCCGTCACACCCTCGATGAGGTGGGTGGGCTGACGGCGGTGGCTCAGCGTATGAGCGACAAGCTGTTCGAGGACGTGACCGAGCAGGCGCAGGTGGCAGCGACGCCTCGGGCGCCGTCACCTCTGGTGGCGGGTCTGGCCACCGCCGACCACCGTCCGCCCACCGTCTCCGATCTGCTCAAGAGCGCCCCCGCGGCGGGAGTCGATACCGCCGCGGGTGTGGAGATCGCCGAGGGCGTCAAGCTGGTTACCGGTACGAATGGCGGCGCCAGTGTTCTGGTCGACGGGCTGCGACTGCCGGTCGACGGCGACAGCCGCCTCGACGAACTGATCGCGCGGATCCCCGCGGTGGACTTCGACCAGTTCACCCACGTCCCGTCCGGCGGCAACTCGTCAGGGCTCAACACCGTGGTGCAGTCGGTGATGGTCGGCAAGAGCCCGCGGGCTCAGTCGCTGCGGCTGGCGGCGCGACGGCGCATCATCGAGCGCACCTTCTACGGAGACACCCCGATCGGCTACACGGCCGGAGCCGACGGACGCCTTGAGCTATTGGCCGGCAAGGCCCGTGCACACACCGCCGGCAAGATCGCGTCCCGGCCGCACAGTTCGCGCCACCGCGCCGACGCAGAAGCGCAGACCGCGCGCATCGAGGGCTTCGACCTGTCGCGGCACCTGCGCTATGCCCGTGCAGCCCGCCAGGAGTTCGTCGCCAAAGGCATCCCCGCCGATCTGCTGGTCACCCGCGCGGACGAAGCACCGCTCAAGCGGTACGCCGGCCCGGTCCCGACGCCGGATCGAGATGCCGCCGCCCGGGTTGGATTCCGGGTTCGCCACCGCTCCAACACGTTGGACGCCGATTACCCCGGTGCGCGGGAGGCGCTGAAAGTCGACTGGGACAGCACAGAAGCGGTTTCTCCGATGCCGCCGGGCAAGGCGCTGTGCCCTGAGCACTCTGAGGTGCGCACCGCCGGTGTCGCATTGGTGACCGCAGCCAATCAGGTTGCGCGCCACGGCCGCAACCCCGAGCTCGCCGGCGCAGGCCCGCTGCTCGCCGAGGCCAAGCTGGCATCGGCGTTCCAGGTCTACAAGGTGGCTCGCGGCCGCGACCACACGCCGCGGGTGTTGACTGCGACCCACCCAGTTCCGCCGTCCTACCGCGGACGCGAAACCGACTTCGTCCGCGATGTGTTCCCCGCCGGCGGGGCGTTCACCACCTCCGGCTACACCCTGGCCCGCAGCGACGGTGCCTCCCGCGGTGGCACTGGCCGGGTCCGGGTGCGTTACTTCACCGGTGACGGCATGCCGATCACCGGCGGGCACGTCATCGACGCGGGCACCACCTTCCGGGTGATGTCCTCGGAGGTGGCCGCTGACGGCACGGTGGAAGTCCGGGCGGTCGCCGATCAGGTAGCGGCTCGCGCCGCCGCCTCCGCTCAGCGGTGACCTCGGCGTGTCGAGTCGGAACACGACGCACACACCGCCGGCGCCGTTAACGTCGATCCCACGCGCACTGCTTCCCCCACCGGCGATGCGTCACCACCACAGGACCAGGAGTACAGCGCGATGATTGGATCATCAGCAACGACGCTGGGGCAGACGCCGTATCGCTGCGCAGTCCCCGACGGCTTTTTCGACGAAGTCGCCGAGGCGCTGGAGTCCGATACGGCCGAGGACATCGCCGATGCCGTTCTCGCCGTGTGCACCCAGCGCGGGATCCTGCACCCCGAGCTGGAGGAGATCCCCGACGACGAGCTGCGCGCCGAAGAGATTCGCGACGTGTTCTCCCTGCTGGGGTCGGTGACCGACGCGGTATCCGACGGGACCATCGTCCCGCGGCGGTTGCGCGTGGACGACGAACTCGACTCCTCGATGGCTCAGGCATGGCAGGCCTTCACCGACGAGGCCGCCGATCCCGAAGCCGAGGCCGCTACCGCCGCAATGCTCAAAGACGGCAAACCAGCGGGCAACCTCAGTTGAGTTCGCAGGTAAGTGTTTCAGCGCACGCCGTGGGTGTGCTCACCGATGCGCTCGCGCATTACCCCATCGGGTCCGGCTACTCCCAGAGCAGCGTCGCCATCGACGAAGCGCGGGACATGGCCGAGCTGTGTGTGAAAGAACTTGCGGAAGCCGGCATCAAGCTCACCAGGTGAGCGACGGCGCCCACCGGCGCCGTCGGGACGGGAGCAACTGTGAACGTCAGAACCATTCGCCCCGGAAACGAATACCGCGCCACCATCGAGACATTGAGTCTGCGGTTCCTGGCTGACCCCGCCAAGCGCATGGTCTGGGTCTACGCCCAGCAGCGCCTGATCGGCGGGTTCGACGTCGACCGTTTCGGAGGAAAGCTGGATCCCGACGGGATCCGCCGCTTCACCTCCGCGGGGTCAGCCAGCGCAGTCACGCCACGTGTGTGATCCCGAAACCTTTCAGGATGTTGGCAGCTGCGCCCAAGACGTCCTCACTGGAGAGCTGCAGGAACTGCTCGTCGGTCAGCGACGCCAGTGACGCTCCGTCGGCCATCAGCCGCCGCGAGGACAACCCCTGAGCCTGCTCGAAGACGTTGCGCGCGAACCGGCCGTTGCCCGCGACGTCGAGAACCCGCTCGCCGCGCTGGTCGGTATCCCACATCACTTCGATTATCTGCTTGAACTTCGACTCCACCGCGGGATCGACGGTGCGGCCCTCCTTGCGGGCCATGCCGGTCAGGATGCGCCACATCTCGTCGGCGCTGTAGGTGGAGAACGACAGCGAGTAAGCGAACCGCGACTTGAGGCCGGGGTTCTCGCCCAGGAACCGTTCGATCGGCGCCTCGTACCCCGCGATGATCACGATGATGTCGTCGCGGTGGTTGTCCATGTACTCCAGCAGCGTGGTCAGCGCTTCGGACCCGAACGGGTCGGCCTGCCCGCCGCGGTCCTGCACCAGCTCGTAGGCCTCGTCGATGAAGATGACACCGCCGCGGGCCTCGGCGAGCTTGGCCAGCGTCTTCTCCGCTGACTTACCCTCCACCGCGCCGATGAGCGCTGCGCGGTTGGCCGAAACCAGTGTGTGACTGCGGATCACGCCGAGCCCGTAGTACAGGCGAACGATCAGGTTGGCGATGGTGGTCTTTCCGGTTCCGGGTGGCCCCTTGAAGATCAGGTGCCGCGTCTTTGGCCTGACGTCCATGCCGCGGCGTCGCTGCTCGTTCTCGAACATGATCTCCGAACTGAGCGTGCGCATCTGCTCTTTGATGCCGTCCATGCCGTCCATCGCCTCCAGCTCGGCCAGAGCTCCCTTGAGGACCTCGCTGCGCTCGGCCTGCGAGGACTGGCGCTGGAAGTCGGCGATGTCCGGCTCAGAGTCGGGATCCCAGAAGCTTGTTCGCGCGGCGATCACGTCAGGCGCCGAGATACGCATGCGCACGTTCTTGTTCCGGATCGCGTCGGCGAGTTCGGGCAGGGTGGCGAACTGCATGCCGCCAGCCAGTGCCTTCTGCGCGGCCTCTTCGTCGCCGGAGGTGCGGTGTGACAGCCCCAATTGCAGTGACGCCCAGGCCGAGACCGCCGAGAAGTTGGCCGCGATGGCGTAGCGCAGCTTGGTCTGGCCGGCGTCGTGGGAGCCGAGGTGGGCCAGTGCTGCCCCGCCAAGTGCGTTGCCGAGCGCGGCAATCGCCTGATCGGTGTCGTCGGTGCTCGCTGAGGACGTCAGCACCGCTGTCGACGCAATCAGGTCCTCCCAGCGAGCTGTCCGGTAGTACAGCAAGCACTCCGCGGTGGCGATCTCTTTTGCGGTCATCGTCTCGTGTTCGCTGCGAGACACTCGCTCCCGGGCCGCGGCGTCGAGTTCGGCGCGAGCCTCGTCGTAGCGGCCGGCCTCCACCAGCGCGGTGGCGTACGCGGCGCGGACCTGGCCCCGGGTGACCAGCGGGAGGTGCACCGGAACCAGCGGCAGTGTCCAGGTGGTGGTGAACCAGTCTTCGACCTTGCTCGAATCGATTGCAGACACCATCTCGTCGAAGGTGTCCAGCGAGTTGCGGATGGCGGCGATGTCGGCAAGGTCGGTCTGGCCGCCCTTGCGGCTCACGTGCGAGAAAGCCAGCGCCCGATGCAGGTCGCAGTGGTCGGGCCATTCCTCGCACGCGTACTCGAGGTCACGCTCGGCAACCACGTAGTTGCGGTGCACGAGAGCGTTGATGGCGCTGTCGAGGTACTGCCTGGCCTGTGGGTCGATCACGGGTCGGTCCTTTCCCGGCGGGGTTTAACGGAGGAGTGGCGTCGCTGGCCGCCATCGTGGCGATGCCGGCGCTGAGCCCGGGTGCGGGGCGCGGTGCCCAGCCGCGGGCGCGGCTATTGGACCGATACCGGACGCGGCAGCTGCACCGCGGGGACATCGGCGAAAACACCGCTGTGGTGGGTGAAGGCAAGCACTGCCCACACCACCAGAGCCCCGAGGGTGTAGCGGCGAAGCCGCCGCGGCGTGATCAGCGTCCAGAGAAGTCTCATCCGCTATGCCCCCGGGTCCACCGGGTATCCGGTGATGGTGATCGACGAAACCGCGGTGTGCTCATCGATTTTGGAAGGATCGTCAGCGTCGCCCGCTCCGGCGATGCCGCCCCCCTTGAGTCCGCCTCCCCCCAGCGGCGGTCGGGTGCTGCCGGTGACGGTCATCGACATCTCCTGGGTGATTACCGAGGGGAACTGCTTGGTCACCCCGGTGCGGGTGGGGGTGATCTCCTGCGGGTACACGGCACCTCCCATGCGCCAGGTGACCCCGGTGACCAGCCGGTGACGCGCCCACTCGTCACGGCCGTCGGGTGCGACGTAGTTGAATCCCGGCACGATGGTGATGGAGGTGATCACCATCGGCTTGTCGAAGGTGATGTTCAAGACGTTGAGGTCCAAGCCGTTGACGCGCTTGCACAGCCAGGCCCGCGTCTTCTCCGATGAGAACGGAGCAACCGGGTCGGAGTCGTTACCGCAACTGGCCGAGACCGTCGACGGGATCAGCGGGCCGTCGGTTCGGGCGGGCTCCGGGTTGTCGACTTGAGCCGGCGGCAGCACGGTGGTGCCAAGGGGCTCCGGCGGTTTGCCCCGCCCCCCGCTCAGTGAGACCACGGCAAGAACCACAACGGTGACGATCACGGCTGCGCCGACCGCGATCAGCCGGATCTTCTTGTGCTTGTCGGCCAGCGTGCGGTCGAGCCACGCGCGGAGCCGCTGCATCGGTGACGGTTCCGCTTCGGGCTCAGGCTCAGCGAGGTCCATGGGCGGATCGGTGGCGATGCGCGATGGAGCTGGTCCGTCGAAGTCTTCGGCGGTCGGCTCATCTTCGTCGCTGTCCAGGTCTGGGAGTGCGACGATCTCTGGTGCGTCACCCCACCGTGAACCGACCGCAGCGTATGCGTCGGTGGGTGAGTGCGGCGCGAACTGCGAGGCCGGCGCCAGATCTTCGTCTTCGTCCGGGTCTTCGTCCGGGTTTTCGTCCAGCTCTTCGTCTTCGTCCGGGTTTTCGTCCAGCTCTTCGTCAAACTCTTCGACCTCGTCGCCGAAGTCCCGCGCTTCACGTAGATCCGCGGCGTCCTCAACCGGTGGGGCGCCACCTTCGGCCTCAAATGCCGCCGCTGCGACGGTCGCCCCCCCATCCGGTGGCTCGACCGGCGCGACCGCGGCGGGGTGTTCCCACTCGTGGACTGTCTCCGCTTCGCCGGCCGGTGCGTCGCTATCGGGCGCCGACTCCTGGCTCGCCAGCGGCGGCGTGCTCGCCCAGGATGCCGGATCCTCGTCCACGCCCTGATGAATCGAGAACCGGGCATCCGCACGCAGCGAGAGATGCTGCGCAGGCTCATGGTCCTCGAAGGCGGGTGTGGGCGGCCCCTGGTCGGTGAATTCGCCGGCATGCCCTGCCGGTGGTTCCAGACGGGGCGCTTTCTCGTCCGCGATCTGCTGAATCACGGCGCCCGCCACGGCTAGCGGCGCTGCGCTGCGTTCGGCAGCCGAGGTCTCGGCGTGTGGGTCGATCCCGTTTCCCAGGGCCTCGACGACGCGGCGCGCTTCATCGCGGGGGCGGACCTCGGCGCTCAAGAGAGCCGTGACGATGCTCATGGTGGCGTGAATTTCCTCTCCGCCCGCTCCGCGTCTCGCAGCGCTGAGTTCGGCCGGGCGCGTCTACGGTACGGGCGCTGCCGTGCCTCAGAAGGGTCCCGGCGCGGATCGTCCAGACGGACAGGAGACCGACATGTCGAACCTGCGCAAGCTGACAAACCTGTCGCAGTGGAAGCCGCGAGCACGTGAGCGTGCGCTGCTGTTTGCGATGATCAGCGGCCCGCTCTCGCTGCTGCTCGTGCTGGCGGTGGTGGTCCTGACGTCATCGGTGCTCTCGCGGCTGCCCAAGCCCGTGGACACCTACGCGGCGATCACCGATGTGACGCGGGTACAGAACTTCGCCCGCAACTCGATGCTGCTGTGGCTGGGTGGGTCGACGTCGTCGGAGAAGCCGCTACTGACCCGGTCTTCGGCAGCCCAGGCGATCTCGCTCTCCGAGGTTCCCTTCGAGGTCCGATCCATCGACCCGTCAGACATCGTCCGCTGGCAGGGTGCCGACGCAGTGCAATGGCAGGTCACTTTCGCGGTGACGTTCGTGGCCCCGGGATCATCGGCGGCGCAGATCAACCGCTTCTCGGCCCTGGTGCTCGACCGTGACGGCGACTACCAGCTGGTCGCGTGGCCGTCGATCGTCAACATCGACACCACTCCGTTCAAGGTGGCGAGCAAGTACACCGTCCCGGTAGATGTGCGCGGATCGCTGGGCCAGTCGTTGAACCGGTTCGTCACCGCGTACTTGACGTCGACCGGTGGTGCGACGTCGCTGGGTCAGTACGTCTCGGCGAAGTTCCGGGGGTCGGCGATCGCCGACAGCCCGTACTCGACTGCCACCATTCAGGAGATCAAGGCATCCTCGGACACCCCCAATGTCACTGACTCCGCGCCGGGGACCGAACTCAAAGTTCTCGTGCGGGTCAAAGCTGATGCGTCGATCAAGACTTGGTCTGTCATGGATCTTGCGCTGCGGGTGTCGTTGGGGGCCAACAATGTGTGGCTCGTCGACGGCATTGACGCGCCGATCGGTTGGGGTGCGATCTCGGGGACGTGACAGCACATTTTCAACCGCTTACCAAAACTTCGATACAGTTGTTGTAGCTAAGTTTCTGCGAAAGGAGGTGATCCGGATGAACGACCTGCGAGTGTTCCTGCGCGACTTGACCCAGCAGACCTGGGTCAACTTCGAGCCGGGCCAATGGATTGACCAGTTTGAAGGACGCATCAGCGCCGCGATGACCGCACATGCGGCGACCTTCGGCGGCACTTTTGCGTTCACCGGTACCGCGGAGTCGGGCCGGGTCACCGTCTACTCCAAGGCCCGCGATGTCCTCATCGACTTCGACTGGCACACCATGACTCTTGAGGAGGCGATGGGCAGCGAGGCCGCAGAACACCTGTAGCCCCACCCACAGCACAGCCCGGTCCATGGCGGACCGGGCTGTGCTTCGCTTCTGGGACGCGGCGGGCTCGCCAGCCGCGCTCAGCCGACCACCGGTGCGTGATCGTAGGAGGGCTGCGCGAGCTCAGCTTCCGCGGCGTCGTCGTCATCGTCGTCGATGAACGGCCCCACATCGCGCAGGGCAGAGATGCGCTGCACGATCGGGTCGGTGATGACCTCGGCGATCTGCGAGATGCGCTGTTGGGCCGCTTTGATCCGACCGAATTCTGAGGCGTCGATCACGGTGGTGAAGGCCTCGAGGTTCTCTCGAATCACCTTGTGCATGTGGGGTCCAGTGGTGGCGGCCATCAGGTCGAGTCCACGGACGCCGGCATGGTTGGAAGCGAACTGCCCCGGCGGCCCGGGGCGGGCTTTGCGCGACGGGCTCCCGGTCTTGAGGTCAACCGCGCGCATCATGCCGTGGGACACCTCGAAGTCGTGCATCGGGTGGTGCGCCCCGCCGAACTGCGCCCGCATTGGCGCCGGGTCAGTGTTGCGGAACGCCACCGTCACGGTGTCATGCGGTTGAACCGGCATCGGCATGTCCGCGGCGTTGAAGCCGTGGCTCGGAGACTTGGTCGTGTCGATGGCGACCCGCCCCCAGACAGCCGAATCGTGGGTCAGACGCACCCAGCCGGCAGTCGGCACGTCGACGATGCGCAGGAATGTCGAACGGTCCGAGAGCACCCACAAGGCGTTGGGCACATCGAGGTTGCACCAGACCTGGGAGCCGGGTCCGATCAACCCGAACTCATAGAGGTCGACGATCTGTGTCACCACGGCCGGCCCAGCGGAGCTTGGGGTGCCGGGTCGGATGAAGGCGTGCACTGTGACGCCGGTGGACTCTGCGGTCATGGCGTGCACCGTAGCGGCGTCCGTGGCGTTTCACGGCCCACGCCGCGCTTCGACACCCGCGTGTATCGCAGTGTGTATCGACATCCGTATCGGCGTCTGTAGCCCCGCCCGTATCGCGGCCTGTAGCGGACGTTGTAGCGGCGGCTGTAGCGGCGGCTGTAGCGGCGGCTGTAGCGCGGCGGCCAACAGCGGCACCCCACGCGCATGCGCACCTAGAAGGCCTATTTCGTCCACACGCACCATCCCGCGCCAACCGTGTCGCGGTCGTCGCCGCGGATTGCGCCGTACGAGCCTGTGCCTCAGACCACGAGAAACCGAACAGGGACCGGCAAGGCCCGGTGCGAAAGGATTCACATGCTCCCCGCGATCGAACAGACCGTCACAATCCTGGCGGACCTCACCGACCCGACGCCCGACGGCATCCTCAGCAGCGTGGTCAACTACGCGCTGACCGCGCTGATGGTCGTCGTCGCGCTGTGCGGCGGATGGTTCGCGTTCAAGGCGTGGGCCGATGCCGACGGCAAGGGCAACGCGATGAAGGACATGCGCTCGATCGTGTACTCGATCATCGTCGTCGAGGCGATCCTGGGCGGCGTCATCATCCTGGCCAACTACGGCACCAGCATCATCCCCGGGTTCGCCGGCTGATGAGCCCGACGTTGAACGCGGCTGAGGGCATCCGCGCACGAACCGCTGTGGATCAAGGACGTGACACCGTCCGCGGATCAGGCAACGGGTCGCCGCTCGTCGCCGCGGGGAGTTTGCCGGCGCGGACGCGGAGGGGCCACTGATGCGATCCTTCCGCGTGTTCAACGACGTCACCGGAGTGCGCATCATCTGGAAGTTCGGCGGCGTCCGCCTGGGCGGTATCGCTCAGGTCGCGATGCTGCTGACGATGGCGGTGAGCACCGCGCTGATCCTCATCGCGGGGATCCTCCCCGCCGCGGTGACCTTCGTCGTCGGCTTCCTCACGATCAGCCTCTACGCCATCACGCTCTCCCGCATCGACGAGTCCGGCAAGCTCGGCGACCTCACCGCGCTGCATCTGCTCAGCCGCGGGCTGCGACACCGACGCAGCGCCAACTTCGACCTGCCCGGCATCTGATCCGGGCACCGAAAGGACACCTTGTCTCATGGGCACCCACGTCCCGCCGCTGAGCAATCGACGCGACAACCTGATCTTCTCCGAGGACGGCAGCGTCTGGTGCAACTACCTGCTGACCGGAATCAATGTCAACGGCTACCGGCCTGAGACCGCCTCGGCGTCCCAGGACTCCCACGAGCTGCTCCTCAACGCGCTTTCGGAGATACCGACCGACGACATCATGTTGACCGGGCTGCGGGTGCGCATCGATCCACTGACCACCTGCCGCCGGATCACCGGCGGCATCCCCGACTGGGACCCGGCGCGGTACCGCTACCTCGACGGCCTGATCAATGAGTTCTACCAGCGCATGCGCAGCGGCGAGTACGTGCAGTTCGACCGCGTCTACTGGCTGTCGATCAGTCAGCCGTCGCGCAGACGAATTTCCGAGCGGCTGGTCTCCACGGTGGTCGACACCGACCCGCACGAGGGACTCGACTGGGCCGACCTCGGAGAGTTCGAGAAGCGCTGCTTCGCGGCGATCCCCGCGGAGTTCCGGCCGGTGCGCACCGTGCCGCACCTTGTCGACTGGTGCTTCGAACGGTCGACCACGCGCGGCTTGGCCGTGCCGCAGCTTCCGGCCCCCGACCGGGCGCCGTCCAAGCCGAGCGAGGAGTCCTACCCCGAGGTGATGTTCGACGAAACCGCCGAAGCCACGGCGCTGTACTCGACGTTCCTGCGGGATCTCGACGCCGGCCGCGACTACGCCCGCAAGTTGCCCAAGGCCGATCGCAAGCGCTCACTGTTCAACCGGTTCCGTACGTTGACCGCGGGCAAGGTGATGTCGATTTCGCATCCAGGCAAGCGCACCGCCGAGATGCCGGACGGGCCAGTCTCCTACCAGTCGATGATGGCTATCGCCCGCTACCCGGCTCGCTACACCGACAGGGTCTCGAGCTTCACCTACCTCGTCGACCAGGCCATCGGCGCGGACGCGGACTTCACCTTGCGCCTGCGGTTTTCGCAAGGGCTCGTCGACGTCCGATCGGTATCGGACACCGAAAAGGACCTCGTCTCCGAGGGAGCGGCGAATGCCGCCGACGAGTTCGAAGCCTTCGACTACGACTCTCGACGGGCAGAGCTGCGGCGCTTCCACGACGCGGTCCGCTCCGAATCCGGGCCTCGTGGCATGCAGGTCACTGCGATCTTCGCGTTCGGCTCCAACGACCTCGATCACCTCAACGGTCGGGTCTCGGCGCTGATGCAGCGGTTCCTCACCAATGGGTTCACTCCCCTGGTCCCCGTCGGCGGACAGCGCGAACTGTGGACGATGATGATGCCCGGGTCACGGCGCACCCGGCTGGGCGATGATCTGCTGCAGACCACGACCGCGCGGTGGTTCTCCGGGGCGATGCCGATCCGGCGCAGCTACGCCGGCGACGACGTCGGTGTACCGATCGCGATCAACAAAGAAAACGCCAACGGCCAGATCATCCTGTTCGACGTTCTCAACGCCACCGACCGCGGCAACGCGTCCATCGGCATCACCGGCGCCCAGGGCGGCGGCAAGTCGAACCTGATGAAGCTGCTGCTGTTGTTCGTCACGGCGCTCAACCGGTACGCCACCGTGGTGGATCATTCCAAGCACGGCGAGCACGCGGTGTTCGCCCGTCAGATCGCGCGCACCCAGGTCGTCAACGTCGCCTCCGGGCAGTGGTCGATGGACTTCCTCAAATGCTTGCCGTCCCCGGAGGCCGAAACGGTGATGATGGCGCACTACCTTCCACTGTTCGAGATCGAGACCAAGTCCGCCGAAGCCGCGTACCTGGCCAAGATCCTGCGTCCGCAGTTCCGGGAGCACCGGGGCATCACCAGCACACGCCGGCTGATGGACTGGCTCAAGACCCAGGGCGACCCGGAAGCAAAACTGCTGCTGCTCAACTTCGAGCACTGGGCGGCGCTGCCGTACACGCGCACCTTCATCGATCCGCCCATTCGCAGCTATAACGACCCCGGCCTGCCGCCGTTCGATGACATCGCCGACCTGGCGCAGCGGATGGAGTCGGGACTTGTCCCGCACTGCACCGTGTTCCGCACCCACGAGCTGCCGGTGTACCGCGGCTCGAATCCGGCCAGCGCCTCGGACCTCAACAAGTGGGCCGCCGCGGCGTACGGATCGATCGCGAGGATGACGGCGCACCGCTTCGGCATGATTCGCGGCACGTGTGTGTTCTTCGGCGATGAGATCAGCTTCCTCAAAGGCAACGAGGACGTCGTGGAGCTGCTGATCCGGTCGCCGGACCGCACCGGGCGGAAAGACGGCAACTTCATCGTCGCGGCCAGCCAGCACGCAGAGGACTTCGACCACAACTACGCGATGATCGAGAAGAAAGCGGCGCTGCGGCAGCGTGTGGCAGCCAACGCACGCGCAGCGCTCGAGCACATGGACATGCCGGTGCTGGACTCCCTGGTGGACATGATGGTCACTCAGACGTCGCCGCCTGACCCCGACAACAACAACTTGCCGCGGGCCGGCCGCTACGGCGAGGGCTGGTGGAATGACGGCAACAACAACATCGTGCGGGTGCAGTACCTGCCGATCTTGTCGACGGCGCTGGCCCGTTTCGCTGACACGACCAGTTCGAAGATGATCCGCGAGTCCGATCTAGTGGCGGACACCGGGGGCGCGGAGCAGGCGGGTCGCCACGCTGCTGCCGATGCACAGGGAGCCCACTAGAGATGGCCTCCTTCCTGGATCTGTTCTCCGCCACCGACTCTGACGGGGCCAGCGCCGCCAAATACAAGCTCCACTACCTGGGCAACCACTTCGTCAACCAGGACTCGTGGGTGTTCGGCATGGCCGTGCAGCTGATCTTCACCGCGTTCAAGATGATGGCGGTTCCTGCCAACGCGCTGCTGGGGCTGGTGCTGTCGTCGGGGTCGTGGCTCGATCCACTCGCCGAGGGCTACCAGCAGCTGCTGGAGCCGTTGTTCCGGATCTTCCCGCCGTGGCTTATCGCTTGCCTCGGCTTGGGCATCGTGGCTGTCTCGATGTTGATGTCGCGTCCGTCATCCACCGCGTCGGGGCTGCTCAACAGCGACACCCTCAACCGGGTCGGGACAGCACTGGCCATGGTGATCGCGGTAATGGTGTTGACCTACAACCCTTTCGCGCTGGTGTCCAAAGTCCTCGAGCTCGCCAACGGGTTCTCGGTCGGCCTGGCCGCTGCGGTCACCGGCAGCGCCCACAACACCACCACCAGCGCGGGACAAGCTCTTGTCGACGCCTCCATCCGAACCCCGGCCATCGCGCTGAACTACGGCCGCGAGTTCACCGCCGACTGCAAATCTCAATGGTCGCAAGCGATGCTGTCCGGTCAGTCACTCTCGGAGAACTCCGGCTGCTTCGTCGAGGGGCAGAACCTGGCCGGGCCGGACACCGTGGGCACAGCGCTATTCATGCTGCTGCTCCCCGCACTGCCCATGCTGGCGTTCTCGATCATCGCCGCGTGGAAGTACGTACTGCACCTGTCGATGGCTGTGATCTGCACGCTGGCCACCGGGTGGGTTGCGGCGATCAACGTGCATCGCCGGCGCGGCTTCGATCGGCTCTCGCAGTCGATCGCGCTGGCCGGGGCACACCTGCTGATGGCTGTCGTCGTCTCAATGGTGTCGGTGGCGCTGCCCGCGCTGTGTGCTGGCCTGGCCACCGAGCTGCTGGGGTTGGTCAGTGACGCGCAGGCGCAGGCGTTCGCACTCATGCTGGCGCTCGGCATCGGCTTCGCGGTCTCGACATGGGTGCTGTTCCGGGTCACCGGCAACACCAGCGCACTGGTGCGCGTGCTGCACGCCGACGCCAACTCCACCATGGAAAAGGTTCTCGGGGTCACCCCGAAACCCGTCAAGCTCGGCGATCTCGGGGTGGCGAAGTTCAACCCATTCACGGCCCCCGCCCCGACCCCGGATGCTCCGCCGGCCCGCAACAAGCCTTCACCGCTGGCCGACGATCCTGTCGCCACCACCCGTTCGGCGACAGCGATCGCCGAAGCAGCGGACCGACCGAAGGGAACTGAGATCGTGAACAACCAGATCACTGCGTCTGACGCCGCCGCGGTAACGCAGCTGACGGCAGCCGCGGTGACGGTCGCAGAGGCCTCCGGCAACACTGCGACTGCCCAGCTGGTCGTCGCGCAGCCTGCGGAGGCCGAATCTGCTCCGGCTCACCGCTCCTGGCAGCTGGAACTCGACGGCTCATCTGCGGTGCCCGGCCGCGATGTCTTCGGGTACTTCGCGATCGATACCGCGGCCCGGCCCAACACCGTGGCCGGCGAAGCGGTCGACACCCACGCGCCGGTGTCCGCCACCCCGGCAGGGCCGCCGGCCTCCGGTCCGGACCCGACTTCGGCTGCACCGGCGGATGTATCACCGCTGGCGCAGCCTGATCGCTCCGTGCTGCGGACCCATGACGATGCTGCGGCTCCCCCGGTGCCGGGCAACGTCTACGCGGACCCGGCATTGGACTCCGCGGCCCGTGCCGTCGGTGCGACGTTCACGGCGTCGGTCCGTGGGCCGGTCGGACGCAGGCTGCTGCCGTGGATGCGGGGGTTCACCGGCGAGCACCCACCGAACGAACCGGTGCCGTTCGCCGTCCCGGAGGTGGCGCAGGGGCGGCCCCTGACCTTGGCGACCGCGACGGTGAACACCGCACCTGCACCGGGAGCGTCGGCGCCCGACGCGGGGGCAGGCAGCGTCGCCGTCAACGACCAGCAGCGCTGGAACAGACTGTCCCAGCGGCTGAGGCAGATTGGCGGGACGCGGCCTGTCACGTCCCCTGAACCGGCAATGGAACAGCCGGCCTCCGGGATCGGTCCCGGGACGAACACCCACCCGGGTTCATTCTGCGCACCGCTGCCTGATTTCCTGGCCGGCGAAGCTCTGGAAGCAGAGATGGATGAGATCAGCACCGCCATGGCCGCAGCGGGTCGCCCCGTTCGTGTGGCGCTATCACCCGAAGACCGCAGGGTCGGGGTGCGGCTGTCCAGCGACCCCGACGAGCGCGTAGTGACGTTGGCGAACACCGGCTTCGGTGACCCGGCGTGACACAACCGCGCCGGGGTCGTCCCCGTGGCGGCATCCGCTGCCACCATGTCCACCACCACCACCACCGTGTGCCTACCTTTCGAGGAGATTTTCGATGACTACTCCCTCCGGCGAGGAGATGCGACGGATGCGCGAGAAGTACCGCAACGCTCCCGCTGAATTCGTTGACCGCCCGCCCATGCAGACGACGCCGATCGTCGACGTTCCCAACCACCCGCCGGTCGCCGACCCGACCGCAAGTCGTGCTGTCGCCGCGGCGCAGTGGCGTCCGGGGGCTCACCGCGGGGGCATCGTTGCCGACACCGCCGCACCGCTCCCGCCGGGAGAGACCACCCGCAGTACCCGCATCGGTGTCCGCACCGAGGGACCGCAGCGTGGATGGCGCGCCAAAGCCAACCGGATGCTGGGTCTGCGTCTGGCCAAGAGCCGCGACGAAATCGAGTACGACCGCCGGGTGGCGCAGATCCAGCGCACGCTGCGAGTCCCCAAGCGCATCGCGGTGCTCTCCGGCAAGGGTGCCGCCGGCAAGACCTCAGTGTCGTTGAACCTCGGCGCGACCATCGCCTCGCAGCAGCGCGGAATGAAGGTGGTGGCACTGTCGATTGACCCGCTGGGCAACATCAGCGACCGGGTACGCCCGGTGAACAGCCAGGCTGCTTCGTCGGTGATGTCGCTGGCCGCCGATGAGAACCTCAACCGTGCCTCCGACGTGAGCAGCTACCTGCAGACCGACAAGTCCGGTCTGCGTGTGCTGGGTGCCAGCACGGCTGACGGAGCCCCGTTCCTGACTCCGACCGCGCTCGAGCGGGCGCTCAACGTGCTCTCCGACGTCTACGACTTGAGCATCATCGACTTCGGCCTCAATATCGACTCGCCCGTCTACCACACAGGGCTGTCACAGTCCGATCAGCTGGTGCTGGCCGCGGCGACAAGCGCCGACTCGATCGATGAATTGCACACACTCATCGACACACTCAAGCGATTCGGCGGCAAGTACGTCGACTTGCTCCATGGGGCGGTCGTGGTCTTCTGTCAGACGCGGCCGGGCAAGGGACACATCGACGTCGACGCCGAACGCACCCGCATCGTCAACTCCTACGGGACTCCGGTTGTGACGATCCCGTGGGATGAGCACATCAGCGAGGGCGGACCGATGAGCCTGGAACTGCTCGACGAGGACACTCGTCTGCCCTATGTCTGGCTCGCCGCGGAGGTGATGAGCAGACTCCCCATCGACTGATCGACACGGCTCTGACCCGACAGGTAGCGAACCACTGAGAAAGGACCCCAACCATGACCGACATCCACCCCGGAATCGACCAGGACGAAGCCGACGCGCAGCGTCTCGCCGAGGGACTGCGCCATCTTCGTGAGCTGCGCAGCTTCCACGATCGGGCCACCGCGGACCTCGAAGCGGGACGCGAGGCCGGCCGCCAGCGCGTGGCCGCGCTGCAGGCCGAGGTCGACGACGAGAACTCGAAGCTCGCGGACATCGCCAATGAGGCGGCGCTGGAATTCAACAACGCCGCTGCTGGGCTGGTGGAGACCGGCTTCGCGAGCCCGAAGGTGCTGACCGCCAAGGGCTTGGGCACTCTGCGCGTCAAGAAGTAGACCGCTCAGTCCAGGACGTGACACCGCCCCCGGAACCGCTACTGGTTCCGGGGGCGGTGCCCTCCGCGCAACCGCGCCACGGACCGAGTCTGCCGAACGCAGCGGGGATTGTGCGGGCATGGCATACACCTACAAGCTATTCGTGGACGCGGACGAGAAGTTCAGCGGAACGTTCCCCGATGCGGCCCGGCTGGCCTACGACGCCGTGTTCCGGGCCACCACCTTCGGGCAACACGAGGCCACCGCGGGAGAACTCGCCGACGACATCGACCGGGGATTCACTTCGATCGACCTGCGGGCCGCCGCCCCGGCGATCACGGTGCAGGTGGTGCAGTCATGAGCGATTTCGACTCCGCGTTGGCCCGCCACGACGCGGTGGGTTCGTCCAAAGCGCTTGACGCCGATCTGATGGCGGCGTTCTGTCGCGATGTCCTGCAGCAGGTGGTGGGCGCGGCCTCCCCGAAGCTGGTCTGGGAAGGCGCCCGCAAGAAGGGTCTGACCACCCGCGAGCTCGCCGAGTTGGCCATCCGCGACGTGCTCGCAGTCAGCGACCTGCAGTGGCTATAGCGACGCCGCCGTCACCAGCCGAGGACGACACCATGTGCGACGACGACGATTTCAATCTCCAGACCGAGAGACCGTGCGACAAGTGCGGCGATGAATGCCTGACGTTGTCGTCGCGGCAGTGGTGCGACGGCTGCGAGGAAGAGGCCGACTTCGCGTAGACGGAGAGGAAGGCGCCTCGCAATTGAGGCGGTCGATCGGCGTAGTCGGCGTGTCGCGAAAGCCCAATTCGTTAACGGCTTTCCGGGCCCGAAGCTGATGTCCAGACAGTGATTGGAGCCATCCACCATGCCCCAGGCCACCGCACCCCGCAGTGCCGCCGCGCTCCCGCACGACCCGGTACACAGCCCTTCGCACTACACCAGCCACCCCAGCGGGATCGAGTGCCTGGAGATAACCCGCCAGCTGAGCTTCGGCGTTGGGAACACCGTGAAGTACGTGTGGGGCCGCGGGGATAAGGGCAAACCCGCGCAGGATCTCGACAAGTCGATGTTCTTTCTTCTCGACGCCCGGAAGAACGTGCCGCAGTCGCTGCTCGTCCCCGCGCATGCGCAGGCGCTGTTGCGCCGGGCCGCCGCGGCCGACCCCGATCCTCTGGCAGCAGCGTTCTACCGCGCCGTCGCCGACATGCGTTGGGACGCCGTCGAGGACGGGGTTCGTCAGCTCCGCGAGGCACTTCCGTCCGGCACCGAATAGCGCTCGTCCGCAGTGCGCTATTCTCTAAATTAGAGACCCAATGAAACAGGAGCCCGACGTGGAACTGACGGTGAAGGTGTACCTCAACGAAGGCGCCAATCCCTTCTCCCCCTATGACCCCGCCAAGGCCCGCCTGCACGAGGCCGCCACCTTCGACACCACCGCGGAGCCCAGCGGGGACGGCGTGAAAGCAGTCCTGTCCGCCGTGTTCGAGCAGCTGAACATCGACTATCCGACCGAAGTGTGGGCGCAACGGTACCGGGCAGACCGGCACCGCAGCCTGTCGGTCGGCGACGTCGTCACGGTCGGCGAAACCGCCTGGGCGATCGCCCCTATCGGCTGGGATCGAATCAGCACCGCGGATCTTTCAGCCGGGATCACAAACGCTGCTGCCTGAGCGAGAACGGATCCCACGTGGCCAACGCAGAATCGCACCGCCGCGTCGTCATCGACATCGAGACGACTGGCCTCACACCCGAGACCGATCTGATCCTCGAGGTCGGCGCCGTCATCGTGGACGCGCAGCTGCGCAGGGTCGCGCACCGGTCCGTTCTCGTCACCACCGACGAAACGATCGCGTGGGCCACTGGTGTTTCCGCCCGGCACTGCCACGGGCAGCCAGTCGGCGCAGCGGAGCAGATGCACCTCCACAACGGCCTCATCGCACACCTACTGCGGCCTGTCGAGTTCATGGCCGGCCCAGTCGGTCGCGTGGATCCGCACCGGCGCATCGCAACGAGTTACGCCAACGCATCTCAGTGGATGTGCGAATTCCTCGACGAACACGGCGTCACCGCGCCGGTTCCGCTGACCGGCAGCTCCGTGCGGTCGCTGGACGGTCCGTTTCTGGAAGCGCACATGCCGCAGCTGTTCTCGCGCTTCACCCACCGCACCATCGACGCCTCCGCGCTGACCGAGCTGGCGCACTTTATCGACCCGGCCGGACTGGACGCAGTGATGGCCGCGATCCCCACCTCCGGACACCGGAGCATCGGGGACTGTCTGCGCTCCCTGGCGATCATCCGCCGCTTCGCGCTGCACTACGGGATCGGCAACCTGACCGTCGACCAAGACAGGTGAGAACCCATGTCACAGGCCCCGGGCACACCAGCCATCAGCGCCAACCCCCGGCGTGATCACCGCATCCTCGCCCGCGACGACACATCTTTGGCGGTGTCGCAATGAACCGGACCCGGGGCCACCAACACGGCGGTCTTTCTGCACGGGCTGTGCCTGAACCGCACCGGCTGGAACAACCAGATCGACCACGTCTTACGCCGCTGCGGCGAGACCACACAGGCCCTCAGCTACGACCACCGCAGCCACGGCGATTCAGCGGCTGCCCCCGTATCGACCTACCGCATCGATCAACTTGCTGACGACCTCGACCACGTCCTCACTGCGCTTCGGGTCACCGGCCCGGTCACCCTCATCGGGCACTCGCTGGGAGCCATGGTCGCGCTGACCTACGTGGCCCGCCCCGAACGCACGCCCTCCGTCGCGGTTCAGGGTCTGGTCCTGTGCGCCACCGCTGCTGGCCGCCTCCCCGAACACGGCCTGGGCCGGCTGTTGGTCACGCCGGCCCTGCGCGGCCTGGTCGAAGTCGTCGACCGTGTTCCTACTTCGGCCGCCGCTGTGTTGGCCACCCCGCTGCGTATCGCCCTGGACCGCATGCGGGCTCGCGGCGGGATCCAACGCCAGACGCTGACCGCAGTGACCGCCAGCGCGCTGGCCACCACCCCGCTGCGCACCGCTGTGGGATTCCTGCCCAGCCTGCGCGACTACGACCAGCACCACAGCCTCGGTGACATCACCGCGCACACAACCATTCTCAGCGGCGGTCTGGATGCGCTGACACCTCGGGCTCACGCCGAGGCGATGGCCCGCGCCATTCCCGGGGCATCCCATGTGCACATCCCCAGCGCCGGACACATGCTCCCGCAGCAGGAACCACGCGTGGTGGGAGAGGCCATCGCCGCGGCGATCGAAGCAGCGACCGCGAAGCGCGTGGCCCCGGTGCCGGTTGCCTCGTAGTCGGTTCTGCGTGCATGTGCCCCCTCCCGCAATGACACCCCTGTCATGTATTCTCTATTTTAGAGAATCTATCGAAGGAGTCGCATGAGCCGCTACGCCTGGGAACGCGGAACGATCACCCTGCCGACCGGCGAGCCTGCGAAGCTGCGCGCGGCTCTGCGGCGCGATGCCGCCGCGCACATCGCAACTCTGGCAGCCGAGGTCGCTCGGGCGTGGAGCCACCTGCGCACCATGTCCCCGGCGCAGCGGCGCAAGGCCGCGCTCACGGGCAATAACCATGTGCTCAGCGAGCTGAGCGAAGAGGCGAATTCCCTGCTGCAGCAATACGAGTACCGCAAGGGGGCATCGCATGTCCGCTGGCGCAATCCGTCACAGAAGGCAATCCGCGAGGCCGTGATCACCCGCCACAGGGACCACGCCGGCAAAACCCACACCGTCTACCGCTGCGGGCACGAAGCCACCATCACCCTGGCCGGCAACACCGTCACCTGGGATGTGCCCGAGAACAACCACGCACCTGAACGCGCACACGAACATCCGCTGGCAGGCTCCCTGTTCGGATTCCTGGCGACCGTGCGCTGGACCTCCCGCAGCGGCGGTGCCATCACCGGAAACGACGAGTACAACCGCGACACCGACAGCGCCGGTGGTGGCGGCAACTATGTCGTGAGGGCCTTCGGCACCGACACTGCGCTGCGTCGCATGCACCAGCTCGGCGGCTGGTAGGGGTGCGCAGCGCGGCGGTCAACGTTCAGGTTCGCGGCGACGAAGACCCTGCGAGCAGCGCCTCGAGTTCACGCGCCGGGACAAAGACACGGCGACCGACCGCGACCGGGGTCAACCGCCCGTCCCGAAGCATGGCGCGCACACGTGCCTTGCTGCACTGCAACAACGCTGCGGCCTCATCCATGGTCTGCAACGTCACCGCAGGCGCCTCGGCGGCCGCCTCCGGGTCGACGGGCGGTGTCGGGAGCGCGCGAAGGTGTCGCTTCACGACGGGGGCAGGCTGTGCTGGAGCTGGCGTGTCTTCGGTGGCGCGGGCAGCCGCCGGCGGCTGCGACACAGGCGGTTTGGGAGCCCGCGCATGGGTGGCGAAGCCCTTCGCCTCACCTGGAGGATCCGTCGGTGCGCCGAACCTGCCGATCAGGCGGTGGATGCTCGAGGCCGGGATGAGCCGCCGCGATCCGATCGTGAAACTGGGCACCTCACCGCTTCGCATCAGCCTGTAGAGCGTCGACCGCGACACATCCAGCCACTCGGCGGCCTCGCCGACGGTGACCGCATCGGGTTCTTCGACGACCGCTGAGAGCTGCGCAAGCAGTGTTGCGGCCAACGCTTCCAGGGTCGTCTCGATCTCCGCTCGCGCCATGTCCACCATCGTCGGCATCAGCTGCCGAAAACGCCACCCGCACTGTGTGACACTCCGAAACAGCGACTTGCGCCGCAACCGGAGCCGGTCGCGACAGGGTGCGGCCCAACAAAATTGGCGCCTCGGCGAGAATCTGCACAATCGGGACCGCGGATCAGCTCGCCTCACTGGAGGCCATGATGCGGTCGACCTCGCTGGGGGCGATCCGGCGAGCAGCGCCCAGTTTCACGCTGCGGATGTCGCCGGAGCGAATGAGTGCGTAGACGTGCGCCTCGGAGATGGCCAGCCGATCGGCGACTTCTGCAACGCGGAGCAGCCTGCGTGCCCGCGGCGTGGGCGCAGCAGGGCCCGTCGACACCGCACGCAGCAGTGTGACCACCGCTTGCACCAGCTCCTCACTGTTGCCGCTGACCTCGCTCATGCCCTCCATCGTCTGCGCTGAACCGCACCAGGTCCAGCCCGGGTGCACGACACGCCAAAAGTGGTCGATGCCGATTCGCAGCGACGGCATCGAAACACGCACCGCGAGCTGCAAGGAAGCGCCAAACGTGGAGGACGTGACAACTGCCGCTAGGTTTGGACGCTCTCGCGCTTCTCGAGCACCTGCGCATACGAGGCCATGCCCTGCGCCATCGCGTCGTCCTGACTGTGTGCGTAGACCCGCTGCGTGAACGAGGCGTCGGTGTGGCCGAGTACCGCAGCGATCACCGCGATCGGCACCCCGTTCAGGTGCATCAGTGTCGCGGCGGTGTGCCGGGCATCGTGGAGCCGAACGTGGGGAACTCCCGCCTCTTTGAGGGTGTCTTTCCACAGGTAGCTCAGCGTCGTCGGGTAGTAGGCCCTGCCCAGCTCGTCGCAGACCACCCAACCCTCACCCTCCCACCGGTTGCCGACCAGCTGCTGTTCACCAGCAGAGCGCTTGCGGGCCCGTTTGAGCACCGGCAGCAGCGTCGCGGGGATCGGCAACTTGCGCCGCCCAGCGTCGGTCTTGGTCTCAGTGACCACCGCGCCGGCCTCGCTGTGCACCCGCTGCCGAGCCACGGTCATCGTCGCGGCGTCCAGATCGATGTCCGACCATTTCAGCCCGGCCAGCTCGCCGCGGCGCAAACCGGTCTGCACGGCCAGGTGCAACAGGTGCTCCAGCCGGTGCTCGGTGGACTCCAGATAGTCGAACAGCTGCTGGCACTGGGCGACGGTCATCGTGGTGGTGTCGCGCTCCCCCAGAGCCGGGGGCTTCACCAGAGCCGCGGTGTTGCGCAGGACCGTGCCGTCCTCGACCAGCCTGGCGTACACAGCACGCAACCGCGACAGCATGTGGCGTACCGAGGTTGGGCCCCACGGGCCGCAGGTGTCGCTCACCACGGTGGGCATCTTCGACGGCTTGCGCCAGTCACCGGAGGGCACCGCTTTGACGGCGATCTCGGCGGCCAGCTTCTCGATCTCCTCCCGGCGCAGATCCTGTACCGGACGGTCACCGAGCCGTGCAATCGCGGGCCGCAGGACCGCCGCGTAGGCGGTGATCGTGTTGGGCCGAGCCGGCAGCGTGTCGAGATATGCGTCGGCGGCCTGGCGCAAGGTGACACCTACGGGTGTCACCTGCACCCCGCGGGATCGGTCTCCGCGGGCCTCGGCGTAGGCGTCGGTGGCGTCCTTCAGTTTCTTGAACCGGCGCCGCAGCTGCTGGCGTTTCCCGTCAGCCTTACCGGTCTCGATGCGGACCTCGTAGCGCGTTTCGCCGCTGGGGAGCGTCACGACTCTGACGTAGTCAGGGATACGGGCCATGACACGGGACTTTAGACCGATTGAGACCGCTGAGTGTCACCTGGTGTCAACTCGATCCCGAATCGGTCCCGCCCCGAGAACCAGAAAACCCCTTCCGATGCTGGTCGGAAGGGGTTTTCATCTGTCGGGCTGACAGGATTTGAACCTGCGACCACTTGACCCCCAGTCAAGTGCGCTACCAAGCTGCGCCACAGCCCGTGTGCCGAAGTGAACTCCGGCAGCGAGACGAAAGCCTACCGCAGAGGCCTCTGCCGCCCCAATCCGGTCCGGCGGCGTGCCGCCTATCGAACGGTCTTGCCCACCACCTGCTCGGCCGGCTGCGCCAACTCCTCGGCCTCCACCGGCGCTTCGACTTCCAGCTCGGCCTCGAGTTCGGCGTCCAGCTCGGCGGTCTCGAGCTCCTCGGGCACGAACTGCGGGGCCCGCGACGCCCGCCAGGCGTAGACCAGCAGACCGACCCAGGCCACCAGGATCGTCACGTAGACGGCCACCGACCACGCGCCGGTGATGTCGAAGTACTTCAGCAGCTTCTGGCTGTTGGTCAACACGATGACGCCACCGACGGCGGTGCCCAGCAGCGCCGGGCTCACCTTGGTCACCAGCCACGCCGCCAGCGGTGCGGCGATGACGCCGCCGATCGCCAGGCCCGCCACGATCGGCAGGTTGTTGAGGAACTCCTCGCGCAGGCCGATCACGAAGCCCAGCGACGCCGACACCGCGACCAGGAACTCCGAGGCGCTCACCGACCCGATCACGGTCCGCGGGGCGGTCTTGCCCTGCGACAGCAGCGTGCTCGTGGTCACCGGCCCCCAGCCGCCACCGCCGGAGGCGTCGATGAAGCCACCGAACAGGCCCAGCGGGGCCAGGAACTTCGTCTTGTGCGGGGTGTGGGTGGTACGCAGGCCGGGCGGGCGGCCCAGCGAGAACCGCACCAGCACGTAGGCGCCGATGCACACCAGGATCCCGGCCATCAGCGGCGCCGCGTCCTCGGTCGACAGCGACGCCAGCACCGTCGCCCCGAGGAAGGCGCCGAGGGCACCGGGCACACCGAGCTTGGCGACGATCGACCAGTCGATGTTCTTGAATCGCCAGTGCGACAGGCCCGAGGCGAACGTCGTGCCGACCTCGGCCAGATGCACCGCGGCGCTGGCCTGCGCGGCGCCCACTCCGCTCAGGACCAGCAGCGTGGAGGCCGTGACACCGAAGGCCATGCCCAGTGCGCCGTCGACGAGCTGCGCGCCGAGGCCGACGAGGGCAAAAAGTATGAGCGAACGCATGGGGTCCGGCTACTTTCACATGAACGGGTCACCGCAGAATGACCACAGGGACGAAGGGCTGCGCGTCGTTAACGCGGACAACACCATTCGTCGAAGGCCATCAGGCGACGCGACGGCCAGAAGGGCTCCAGGGCGGAGACGTCGGACGGCGACGGTGCGTGAAGCAACCGAACAGCCATCGGAGTTCCTTCCTCAGTAAACCGAAACCTGCAGGACACCCTACAGGGTCACCAGCCGGTACAGCCCGATGAGTCCCACCACGACGATCACGGCGCGCAGGGCGGTCGGCGACAACCGTCGGCCGTAGTGCCCGCCGAGGTAGCCGCCCACCAACGAACCGACTGCGATCAACCCCGCCGCGGCCCAGCTGATCCGGTCGAACGCGACCACCGTGTAGGCCACCGCGGCAACGATGTTGACCAGCAGCGACAGCAGGTTTTTGGCGGCGTTCATGCGCTGGATGTCCTCGGGCAGCAGCGCCCCCATCACCGCGATCAACAGGATGCCTTGGGCCGCGGTGAAGTAGCCGCCGTACACGCCGACGGCGAAGGTCCCGGCGACCAGCGCGGCCATCCGCCCCGCGGAGATGACGTCGATGTCGCGCCCGGCGGCCTCCGCCCGGGCCCGGGCCCACGCCTGGATCCGCGGTCCGATGACCACCAGCACCAGCGCGAACACCAGCAGGATCGGGACCACCGTGGCGAACACCGTCTCGGGCAGGTGCAGCAGCAGGAACGCCCCGATGCCCGCCCCGATCAGCGACGCCGGCACCTGCCAGCGCAGCCAGCGCTTCTGCCCGGCCAGTTCGCGCCGATACGCCCAGGTCCCCGACACCCCGCCGGCCACCAGGCCGACGGCATTGGACATCGTCGCGGTCACCGGTGGAAAGCCGAGCGTCACCAACGTCGGGAAGGTGATCAGCGTGCCGGATCCCACCAGCGCATTGATCGCACCGGCACCGACTCCGGCCAGGGCAATCAGGATCATGTGGGTCACCGACACCGGGCAGACCCTACCCGGCACGGGTTTGGCGTGATCTCCCATGCTGACCGTGGGAAATCACGCCGAAATCACCTACTTGCGGCCGCGCTTCTCCCGCACCCGCACGTTGATCCGGATCGGGCTGCCCTCGAAGCCGAACGTCTCGCGCAGGCGGCGTTCCAGGAACCGGCGATAGCCCGCCTCCAGGAACCCGGTGGTGAACAACACGAAGGTCGGCGGCCGCGCGGTGGCCTGGGTGGCGAACAGGATGCGGGGCTGTTTGCCGCCGCGCACCGGCGGCGGGTTGGCCGCGACGATCTCCTTGAAGAACGTGTTGAGCCGACCGGTCGACACCCGGGTGTCCCAGGACTCCAGCGACGTCTCCAGCGCCGGCACCAGCTTCTGCACCGCCCGGCCGGTCATCGCGGAGATGTTGACCCGCGGCGCCCACTGCAGCTGGGCCAGTTCGCGGTCGATCTCCTTGTCCAACAGGTAACGCCGGTCCTCGTCGACCAGGTCCCACTTGTTGAACGCCAACACCAGGGCCCGGCCGGCCTCGATCACCATCGACAGCACCCGCTGGTCCTGCTCGCTGATCGGCACCGACGCGTCGATCAGGACGATCACCACCTCGGCGGCGTCGATGGCACCGTGCGTGCGCACCGAGGCGTAGAACTCGTGACCGCTGGCCTGCCCGACCTTGCGGCGCAATCCGGCGGTGTCCACGAACCGCCATGTCTTGCCGCCCAATTCGATCAACGAGTCGACGGGGTCGACGGTGGTCCCGGCGACGTCGTGCACCACCGAGCGCTGCCCCCCGGCCAGCCGGTTCAGCAGCGAACTCTTGCCGACGTTGGGCTTGCCCACCAACGCCACCCGCCGCGGTCCGCCGGTCTTGGGGCCGACCTCCGAGACCGCGGGCAGCTTCTCGACGACGGCGTCGAGCAGATCGGCGACCCCGCGGCCGTGCATGGCGCTGATCGGGTGCGGCTCCCCCAACCCCAGCGACCACAGCGCCGCGGCCTCGGGTTCCTGCTTCTCGCCGTCCACCTTGTTGGCGGCCAGGAACACCGGCTTGCCGGAGCGGCGCAGGTTGCGCGCGGCGGCCTCGTCGCCGGAAGTCGCGCCGACGACGGCGTCGACCACCAGGATGATCGCGTCGGCGGTCTGCATCGCCACCGTCGCCTGCTCGGCGACCAGTTGCTGCAAACCCTTCGCGTCGGGTTCCCAACCGCCGGTGTCCTGCACGACGATCCGGCGCCCGGCCCACAGCGCGTCGTAGGACACCCGGTCGCGGGTCACGCCGGGCAGATCCTGCACGACGGCTTCGCGGCGCCCCAGGATCCGGTTCACCAGGGTGGACTTGCCCACGTTCGGCCGGCCCACCACCGCGATCACCGGCGGCGGCGCGGTGAACTCCTCGAGCTCCTCGGCGTACTCGGAACCGTCGATCTCCCAGTCGCTTTCGTCAGACCAGGTACCGTCCTCGGAGGTCATCGCACCGCCTCACTGCATCGCTCGGCCAGCCCACGCAGATGGGCGATCACTTCGGCCTGGGTCATCTCGCCGGTGTCGACCACCACGGCATCCTCGGCGGCACGCAGGGGTGAGGTCGCGCGGGTGGAGTCCAGATCGTCGCGCCGGCGCACATCGGCCAGCACCCCCTCGTAGTCGTCGCCGAGCCCGCCGGCGACGTTCTGGTCATTGCGGCGCCGGGCCCGGATCTCCGCCGAGGCCGTCAGGAAGATCTTCAGATCGGCGTCGGGCAGCACCACGGTGCCGATGTCACGGCCCTCGACCACGACACCACCGGGACGATGCGCCAGCGCGCGTTGCATCGCGACCAGGCGCTCGCGCACCACGGGGACCGCCGAGACCGCCGAGACCGCACCGGTGACGGCGTCGCCGCGGATCTCGGCCGAGACGTCTTCCCCGGCCAGATAGGCGCGAGAGTCGCCGGGATCGTCCCCGACGGTGATCGGGGTGTCGACGGCGGCGACGGCCGCCGGATCGGCCGGGTCGGCGCCGGCCCGCAGGACCGCCAGGGTCACCAGGCGATACATCGCCCCGGTGTCCAGGTAGCGCGCGCCCAGCTCGGCGGCCAAACCCCTTGAGACGGTGGATTTTCCAGTTCCGGCCGGCCCGTCGATGGCGACGACCACGCCGCGGGATGCGCTCACAGACCCACCGCCTTGTACAGTTCGCTGATCTCCTTGCGGTTCAACGCGCGAATGCTGCCGGGCCGCTGCTCCCCCAGCGACACCGCGCCGATGTCGGTGCGCACCAACGCTTCCACCGGGTAGCCGACGGCGGCCATCAGGCGCCGGACGATGTGCTTGCGCCCTTCGTGCAGCGTGACGCTGACCATGGACCGGCCCGGGATGGTGTCGACCATCGCGAAGTGGTCCACTTGGACCGGGCCGTCGTCGAGTTCGACCCCGGCGCGCAGCTTCTTGCCCAGCCCCTTGGGGACCTGCCCGGTGACCGTCGCCAGATACGTCTTGGGCACCTCGAAGGACGGGTGCATCAACCGATGCGCCAAGTCCCCGTCGTTGGTGAGCAGGATCAGCCCCTCGGTCTCGGCGTCCAGGCGCCCGACGTGGAAGAGCTTCTTGTTACCGCGGACTCGGTGCTCGATCAGATCGCCGATGCAGGGCCGGCCCCGGTCGTCGGACATCGTCGAGTGCATGCCGACGGGCTTGTTCAGCGCCAGATACACCAGATCGTCGTCGACCAGCACGCGCGCACCGTCCACGCGGATCACCGAGTTGTCGGGGTCCACCCGGGTGCCCAACTCGGTGACGATGCGGCCGTCAACCTCGACGCGGCCGTCGCGGATCATCCGCTCGGCCACCCGTCGGGATGCAATTCCGGCCTGCGACAACACTTTCTGCAGTCGCACGCCCTCGGTGGAGTCTTGCGACATCTCAGTCCTCATCCATGTCGAGCGCGGGTGGTTCTTCCGTCGCCCCACCGGCGTTGAGCTTCATGAACCGCGGTTCGCTGTCCAAGGTTTCCGAAAGGTCGTCGATCACGTCGACGTCGGGCAGCAGCGGCGCGATGTCGGGCAGGTCGGCCAGCGAGGTCAAACCCAGCCGCTCCAGGAACAGTTCGGTGGTCGCGAAGCTGGCCGCGCCGCTGTCGGGATCCGCGCCGGCCTCGGTGATCAACCCGCGGGCCAGCAGGGTGCGCATCACCGCGTCGACGTTGACGCCGCGCACGGCGCTGACCCGCGCGCGGGTCACGGGCTGCCGGTAGGCGACCACGGCGAGGGTCTCGAGGGCCGCGCGGGTGAGCTTGGTCCGTGACCCGTCGAGCAGCAGGCGTTCGACGTAGGGCGCGAAGCGCGCGCGGGTGTACATCCGCCAGCCGCCGCCGGCCTCACGCAGGTCGATGCCGCTGTCCCGGTCGGTGAACCCCTGGGCCAGCTGCGGCAGCAGGGTCTCGATCCGCTCGACGGATTGTCCGGTCGCGGAGCCGAGCGCCTCGGCGCTGATCGGGGTGTCGACCACCAGCAGCAGCGCCTCGAGCACCCGCGTCAGTTCGTCGTCGTCCAGGTCGGGGGCAGACGCCTCTGGTTCCAGGGCATCCGGTTCAGTCATTCTTGATCTTCCACCAGCTCATCGCGCATTTGTTGGTCCGTGAGACGGTCTCCGGTCCACGCAACCTGGAGCACACCAAGGGGTTCTAACTGCTCGAATGCTACCGCCCGGGATCGGTACAGCTCGAGCAGCGCCAGGAAGCGTCCGACGATCTCGATCGGGATCTCGCAGTCGGCGACCAGCTCGGTGAACGACGCCCACTGCCCGGCTCCGCGCTCCTCGAGCATCCGCAGCAGATGCTGGGCCTGCTCGGGCACCGACACCTTCGGGTGGTGCAGATGGTCGGTGCCGACGGTGGGGACCGGCCGCGGGGTCAGCGCACTGGCGGCGATCTCGGCGAACGTCCGGGCGTCGACCCCGATCATCACCTCGGGCAGCAGCTCGGCGAACTGATCCTCGAGCGCCACCGCCCGCGGGTAGCTGCGCAGGGCCGCGGCCTCGAGCTCGGCGAACATCAGCGCGACGTGCTTGAACGCGCGATATTGCAGCAGCCGGGCGAACAGCAGGTCGCGGACCTCGAGCAGCGCCAGGTCGTCCTCGTCGTCGACCTGACCGGCGGGCAACAGCCGGGCGGCCTTCAGGTCCAGCAAGGTCGCGGCCACCACCAGGAACGTCGTGGTCTCCTCGAGTCCCAGCTGGGAGCCGATCTCCTTGGTGTAGGCGATGAACTCGTCGGTGACCTGGTGCAACGCCACCTCGGTGACGTCGAGCCGGTGCGCGAAGATCAGCTGCAGCAGCAGGTCGAACGGGCCCTCGAAATTGTCCAGTCGGACCTGAAATCCGGTCGCGGGCTGCTCGGCCTGGTCGGCTCCGTCGGATGTCTGGGTGGTCGTCACGTGCCGAACCGGTGGATGACCTCGGCGGCCAACGCTCGGTACGCTTCGGCGCCGGAGGACTTCGGCGCCCAGGTGGTGATCGGTTCGCCGGCCACGCTGGTTTCCGGGAACCGGACGGTCCGGGTGATCACGGTGTCGAACACCAGGTCCCCGAAGCGTTCCACGACGCGCGCCATCACCTCGCGGGCGTTGACGGTGCGGCTGTCATACCGGGTGATCAGGATGCCGCTGATCGACAGGCGCGGGTTGAGCCGGTCGCGGACCTTGTCCACGGTGTCGGTCAGCAGCGCCAACCCGCGCAGCGAGAAGTATTCGCACTCGGTGGGGATGATCACGCCGTCGGCGCAGGCCAGCCCGTTCACGGTCAGCAAGCCCAGCGACGGCTGGCAGTCGACCAGCACGTAGTCGTAGCGGTCCAGCACCGGGTGCAGGGCACGGGCCAGGGACTGTTCCCGGCCGACCTCGTTGACCAGCTGAATTTCCGCCGCCGACAGGTCGATGTTGCTGGGCACCAGGTCCATGCCGCTGACCCGGGTCTTGATCAGCACGTCTTCGATCGACACCCGGGGCTCGATGAGCAGGTTGTGCACCGTGTTCTCGAGCTCGTAGTGCGGCACACCCAACCCGGCGGACAGCGCGCCCTGCGGGTCGAGGTCGACCAGCAGCACGCGGCGGCCGCACTCGGCGAGCGCGGCGCCCAGGTTGATGGTGGAGGTGGTCTTGCCGACGCCGCCCTTCTGGTTGCACATTGCGATGACCTTGGCCGGGCCGTGTGAGGTCACCGGCTGCGGCGTCGGGATCGCTCGCGGGGGTCGGCCCGTGAGACCGAGTTCGCCGGCGCGGTCTGCGTCGTCGGTCACGCGTCCTCACCCCGGTCGATCGGTCGTGTGGCGGACATTGCAGGGAAGTCTAACGTGCAGATCGGCCTGCGAAGGGAGACCCGCGGGCAACGCGTCGGCGAGGTCGCGTCCCGGTGCCTGCCTCAGGCGCTGGCGGGCACCGCCAGGTACTCGGCATCCGGCACGTCGCGCGGGTCTTCGGCGGGGGCTGCGACGGCGTCGAGAAACGGTGCGAAGGGCGGAATTTCGTCGGCCGAGCACTCGATGCTGATCACCGACGGCCCGGGGGTCGCCAACGCCTCGGCCAGGGCCGCGGTCAGCGCGGCCAGGTCGGTGACGTCGGTCGACCACAACTCGGGGAACATCACGGACAGTCCGGCACCCAGGTGACTGGGGCGGAACCTGTTGTAGCTGTAGCGATCCCCGTAGTAGAGCCGCTCGCGGGTGGCCGACATCGCATGCGCGTTGTTGTTGAACAACACGAACGTCACCGGCAGTTGATGCTCGATCGCGGTGTGCAACTCCATGCCGTGCATGTAGAACGAGCCGTCGCCGGCGATGACGACGGTGCGTTGCCGACGTCCGATCGCCACGCCGATCCCGGCGCCGAAGCTGTACCCCATCCCGCCCATGCCCACCGCCACCAAGAACCGGCCGCCGCGCCGGGCGGGCAGGTAGTGCAACGCCGCGGCGCCGGTGTTGCCGGCGTCCACCACGACGTTGACATCGGCGGGTAGGGCCGCGTCCAGCGCTTTCATCGCCGGCCGGTAGCGCACCCCGGCGGCCTCGACCCGCGGCGTCGCCAACTCGGTGGGCGGTACCGGTTCCGGCGTCCGCAGGCCGAGGGGGCGGCCGCGTCCGGTCAGCTTGCGGCTCAGTTCGGCCAACGACCTCTGCAGATCGTCGGTGTGCACGTGGGTGCACGGCAGATAGGGCGGGGCCGACCCGATCGAGTAGGTCCGTGTGCCGCGCAGCGCGGTGTCCAGACCGGCGCGCGCGGTCAACGGCAGCCGGGTGCCCACCAGCAGGCACACCGCACTGTCCTGCACCGCGTCGACGGTCGCCGGGTGCCCCATCGCCCCGGTGATACCGAGGGCACCCGTGACGTCCTTGGCGCCGGGCACGCAGGCCAGACGCGCACCCAGCAGCGCGCACAGCTTCTCCAGTTCGGCCCGGGCGCCGTCGCGCGCGACCTGCTCCCCGGCGATGATGGTCACCGTCCCGCGGGCGGCGCGCAGCGCCCGCGTCAACGGGTGCGGATCCCCGATCTGACGACGACGGGCGCAGGTGTGCACGCGGTCGCGGGGCGGACGACAAAGATCGAGTTCGGCTTGCTGAATATCCTTGGGCAGCAACAGTACTGCCGGTCCCCCGGGGCAGGCGGCGATGATCGCCCGCGGCAGCGCTGACCGGATGTCGTCGGCGGTGGTGACGCGTTCACAGAACACCGACACCGCCCCGAACAACGCTTCGGCGTTCAACGATCCGTTGCATCCGCTGGTGTCCCCGGCCGCCCCGAGCCCGTCGAGCGTGCTGGGCGGCTGTCCGATCAACGCGAGCACCGGTGTTCGGCTGCTCAGCGATTCCCCCAGCCCCGGAATGACGTTGAGCGCCGCGCCACCGGAGGCCGCCAGCACCACGCCCAGTCCGGCGCCGCCGCGGCAGTAGCCGTCGGCCATTGCCGCAGCGGCGAATTCGTGTTTGGCCAGGACCGCGGTGATGTCGCGATTGAAATGCGCGGCGTCGAACAGGTCCTCGATGTTCTCGCCGTCCACGCCGAACACATGGGTGACGCCACCTGCCGCCAGGTGAGCCAGGATGTGGTCGGCGACGCGGACAATTGCTGGCATCATCGACTGCCCCCTCACAGAGGGCCCAGCACCGCACCCCAGCGACCCCCCAGCCGCTCGGCCCCCCTTGCCTGCCAAACACTACAACCGCGACGGGGCGAACGTCGGCGTATTTGCGGCCCGCTCTCGCAGTGCTTGCACATTCAACGATGACGGGCGCCGTGGTCGGCCGCATCGAGGACTCTACCTGCGCGTTTTACACCTCCGAGCGTCCGCGACGGCCGCAGATTGGGTGACCCGCCGCGTACGGGCTCGACCCGCTGCGTCCCCGGCGGCAAATCCCGTGCGACCACTTGATTCTGCGCCCGCGTCAACGACGGCGGTGCCGACAACGCTACCGGCTTCCGCAGTGCCGCCCTCCCCGGCCGCATTTCTCGACGTTGCTGCGACGTCGACCCCCTTCCCCGCGGCACCGGCGGCCGATATCGTCGTGCGCGATGAGATGGCAACGCCAACTGCCCTTCCTGCGGTGGTCGTTCTGGCGCCTGGCGATGGGCGTGCGCAACATCCCGAAGACGGGTCAGGTCGGCGACGGCCGCGAGGCCGCCGCCGCCGACTACGTCGTGGCCAACGCGCGGCGCAACGACCCCGAGCACGTGCTGGCCACCATCGACGACTTCGCCTACACCAAGGCGTATCTGATCAACATCGGCGAGGAGAAGGGCGCGCTGCTCGACGCCGCGGTGCGCCGGGCCGACCCCACCCTGGCGCTGGAGTTGGGCACCTACTGCGGATACGGCGCGCTGCGAATCGCCTGCGCCGCACCGCGAGCGCGGGTGTACTCGGTCGAACTGTCGGCCGACAACGCCGCCCAGGCCCGGCGGATCTGGGAGCACGCCGGCGTCGCCGACCGGGTCACCTGCGTGGTCGGCACCATCGGCGACGGCGGCGCCACTCTCGACGCGCTGGACGCCGCACCGGGATTCGGGCCCGGTGCGCTCGATCTGCTCTTCATCGACCACGACAAGAACGCCTACCTGCCGGACCTGCAGAGCGTCCTCGAGCGCGGCTGGCTGCATCCCGGCTCGATCGTCGTGGCCGACAACGTGAAGATTCCCGGCGCCCCGGCCTATCGCGCCCACATGCGCGAGCAACAGGGTCGGCGGTGGCGCACGGTGGAGCATTCGACGCACGCCGAGTACCAGAACGTGCTGCGGGACCTGGTGCTGGAGTCCGAGTTCCTCGGCTGAGGACTGCTACTGCGCGCGCGGATGCGCGCCGGCCCACACCTCGCGCAACGCGTGGACGGTGACCATGGTGTAGATCTGCGTCGTGGTGACCGAGGCGTGGCCCAGCAGTTCCTGCACGACGCGCACGTCGGCGCCGCCGTCGAGCAGGTGGGTGGCGAACGAGTGCCGCAGCGTGTGCGGGGACACCGCGCTGGTGATGCCGGCCCGCTCCGCGCTGTCCTGCAACACCTGCCAGGCGCTCTGCCGGGACAGCCGACCGCCGCGCGCGTTCAGGAAGATCCCCGGGGTGCCGCGACCGCGGCGGGCCAGGTCCGGACGCCCGCGCACCAGGTAGGCGTCCAGCGCGGCGACGGCCGGGCGGCCCACCGGCACCAGGCGCTGCTTGCCGCCCTTGCCGCGCAGCAGCACCGCACGCGCCTGGGTGTCCACATCGTCGAGATCCAGGCCCACCGCCTCGGAGATCCGGGCGCCCGTCGAGTAGAGCAGTTCCAGCAGGGCCCGGTTGCGCAGCGTCAGCGGTCCGTCGGACTCACTGTCCCCGCCGGCGCCCTCGAGCAGGGCCAGCACCTCGTCGAGGGTCAACGCCTTGGGTAGCCGCCGGGCCGGGGTCGGGGGTTTGACGGCCCGCGCGACATCCACGTCGGTGACGCCCTCCGCGGTGGCGAATCGGTGCAGTCCCCGCACGGCGATCAACGCCCGTGTGGCCGATACCGCCGACAGCGCCGGCACCCCGTTGTCGGGATCGCCGCGGCGCAGGGCGACCAGGAAATCGCTGACGTCGGTCTCGGTGACCGCGGCCAGGTCCGCGATGCCGCGGGACACCAGATGCTGGTGATAGCGCCGCAGGTCGCGGCGGTAGGAACTCAGGGTGTTCGCCGCCACGCCGCGCTCGATGGTCAGGTGGTCCAGGTACCCCTGCAGTTGACCGTCGAGCGCGGATTGGAAGGTCGTCACCGAACCGGCCCCTATCGCTCTCGCGCCGCGAAGCGCCACGGCCGGTCGGGCCAGTCCACCGTGACCGCCCGGGTCTCGGCGTGGCCGTTGCGTACCGCGTGGGCGGCCAGCATCCCCGCTACCGCAGAGGAATTGACGATCTCGCCGGAGAACACCCGGGCCACGGCATCGGCCAGCGGGACGCGGGCCACCGTCATGTCGGCCTCCTCGTGGGCGGCCTGGGGCCGGTCCACCTCCGACAGGCCGGTCGCGAGGTAGATGCGCACGGCCTCGTCGGTGAAGCCCGGTGTGGGGGCGACGTCGACGAGCACCGCCCAGTCCCGCGCCGCCAGGCCGGCCTCCTCGACGAGTTCGCGCGCGGCGGTCAGGTGCGGCGCCTCGCCGTGTTCGTCGAGCAGTCCGGCGGGCAGTTCCCACAGCCGGCGGCCCAGCGCGTGCCGGTATTGGTAGACCAGTACGACGTTGTCCCGGTCGTCGAGTGCGACGACGGCGACCGCGCCGTAGTGCTCGATGACGTCCCGGCGGGCCACCGCGCCGCCGGGCATCGACACCTCGTCGGCGCGCACGGCGAAGATCTTTCCAGTGAACCGGGTTTCGCTGGAGACGGTGTCGAACTCGTGCTCACCCACGGGATGCGGGCTCTTGGATCAACGGGTCCGCATCCTCGTGCTCGGCTCCGTTGGATCGATGCTCCGGCAGTTCCACCGGAAGCCGCTCGGCGGCCTTGTAATCCATTGCCGCGCCGATGAACGCCGCGAACAAGGGGTGCGGGCGCGTGGGCCGGCTCTTCAGTTCGGGGTGGGCCTGCGTGCCCACCAGGAAGGGGTGGATGTCGCGGGGGTATTCGACGAACTCCACCAGCTTGCCGTCCGGCGAGGTGCCGGAGAACTGCAGGCCGCTCTCGGCGATCTTGTCGCGGTAGGCGTTGTTCACCTCGTAGCGATGCCGGTGCCGTTCGGAGACATCCACGGTTCCGTAGGCCTCGGCGACGATCGAATCCTCTTGCAGCACCGCGGGGTAGGCGCCCAGCCGCATGGTCCCGCCCAGGTCGGCCTCACCGGCGACGATCTCCTCCTGGCCGGCCATGGTCGCGATGACGGGATCCGGCGTGTCGGGCTCGAACTCCGCCGAACTCGCCTCGGCCAGGCCCACCGAGCGGGCGGCCTCGATGACGATGCACTGCAGGCCCAGGCACAGGCCGAACAGCGGGATGCCGCGGTGACGCGCGTATCGGATCGCGCCGATCTTGCCCTCGATGCCGCGGATCCCGAAGCCACCCGGGATCAGCACCCCGTCGACGTCGCCCAGGGCCGCCGCGGCGCCCGCGTCGGTCTCGCAGTCGTCGGAGGCCACCCAAACCATCTCCACCCGGGTCCGGTGTTTGAAGCCACCGGCGCGTAGCGCCTCGGCCACCGACAGGTAGGCATCCGACAGGTCGATGTACTTGCCCACCAACGCAATCCGGACCGTCTCGTGGGGTTCGTGGACGCGCTCGAGCAGGTCGTTCCACTGCGTCCACTCCACGTCGCGGAACGGCAGGTTCAGCCGGCGCACCACGTAGGCGTCGAGTTCCTCGCGGTGCAGCACCTTGGGGATGTCGTAGATCGACGGGGCGTCCGGGGTGGAGATCACGCCGTCGATGTCGACGTCGCACATCAGGGCGATCTTGTTCTTCAGCCCTTCCGGGACATCGCGGTCGCAGCGCAGGATCAACGCGTCCGGCGAGATACCGATGCTGCGCAGCGCCGCCACCGAGTGCTGGGTCGGCTTGGTCTTGAGCTCACCGGACGGCTTGAGGAACGGCACCAGCGAGACGTGCAGGAAGAAGCAGTTGTCCCGACCCACCTCGTGGCGGACCTGACGGGCGGCCTCGAGGAACGGCAGCGATTCGATATCGCCCACCGTGCCGCCGATTTCGGTGATCACCACGTCGGGGCGGTTGCCGTCCTCGTCCGGGTCGGCCATCTCCAGGACGCGGTTCTTGATCTCGTCGGTGATGTGCGGGATCACCTGCACGGTGTCGCCGAGGTATTCGCCGCGACGCTCCTTGGCGATCACCGTCGAATACACCTGACCGGTGGTGACATTGGCCGAGCCCGAGAGGTTGCGATCGAGGAACCGCTCGTAGTGCCCCACGTCGAGGTCGGTTTCGGCGCCGTCCTCGGTCACGAACACCTCACCGTGCTGGAACGGGTTCATGGTGCCGGGATCGACGTTGAGATACGGGTCGAGCTTCTGCATCGTGACCTGCAGTCCCCGCGCGGTGAGCAGCTGACCCAGGCTGCTGGCGGTCAACCCCTTACCTAGCGAGGACGCGACACCACCGGTGACGAACAGGTGCTTTGTCGTGGTGTGTGGATGCCTGCGTAGCGATGGCAAGTGCAACCTCCGTGGTGATGGAGCAGGGCGAGCTGGGCCTGCTGACCCACGGAAGTCCACCTTAACACCGACCCGCGGAAGTCGTTGCTGACGCGCCGGTTGGGCCTGTTGCGCTACTGGGTGACGGTCAGCGCGGTGGCGCCCTGGCCGACGCCGTACTGGCCCGGCTTGGCGCCGTTGATCAGGTCCTGCAGCCCCAGCACGGCCGTGATGCGGCCGGATTCGGCATCGATGTTGTCGACCGAGCTGACCGCGGCGGTCAGACCGCTGTCGGAGCGCAGCACCGCCACCGCCCCGGTGCCGGTCGCCGAACCGTGCCGACCGGCCAGCACCGTGCCCGACCCGTGCGGGGCCAACGCCGCGGCGAACCGGGCGACGGTGGCGCCCTGGTTGCCGGCGTCGTCGCCGAGCGGTCCGCCGGTGACGATGACCGCGGTGTCGGCCGCGCCGACGTTGTCCCCGGAGTAGGCCAGGAACCCGGTGTCGCGCAGCGCGGCCAGCACCGTCTGGCGCTGCAGATCGTCGACCCGCGGCGCCTTGGGGTCGCGGTCGATCAGCATCGTGATGCCCAACAGATCGCCGGCCTGGGAGCCCTGATCGACCAGCGTCGTGCTCAACTGCGTGCCGGCGGGCAGGATCGACGAGTTGACGACGGTCTTGAGCTTCTCGGCCGAGTGAGCGTCGACGAATTCCTGGGTGAGTTCGATGCCGCCGGTGACCGTGCCGCCGGCCTGCTCGATGACCCGGTTGAGCGCGTCGAGGTCGTGCTCGTTGGCGTCGGGGGTGCGGAACACCACCACCGACTTGTTCGCCAGGGCGTCGCGGACAATCCGGGGCGCCACCTGGGTGTCGAAGTCGTTCGCGGCGCCCAGGCGTCCGTTCAGCGCGTTCTTGTCATCGGTCAGCGCGTTGATCTGGCCCTGCAGATCGCGCTTCTCCTCGCGCAATCCCGACAGCAACGTGTCGGAGAGCAGACCCGAGCCCAACACCACCCCGACCGCCAGCGCCAGGAACACCGCCGCCAGCGAAATGGCGTGTGAGCGAAGGGATATCACGCTAGGTCACCCAGCCCTGCACCCACAGCGTGAACTGGTTCCAGTATTGCGTGACCCACTCCAGCACTACAGTGTCGGTGCGGGACACCCACAGCGCCACGATGACCGCGATCAGCATGGCCAGCACCAGCAGCGCCACCGAACCGCCGGAGATCCGGCTGCGGTACAGCGTGGCCACCGCCTTGGCGTCCACCAGCTTCTGCCCCACCTTGAGCCGGGTCAGGAAGGTCGACGGGTTGCTCTGCTGCCGGGTGCGGTCGAAGAACTCCTCGATGCTGGCGGTGTGGCCCGCGGTGACGATCAGCGCGGCGCCGTGGTGGTCGGCCAGCAGCAGGGCCAGGTCGGCGGCCGAACCGGCCGCCGGGAACGTCATCGCGCCCACGCCGAGATCCTGGATGCGCTCGAGCCCGGGCGCGTGGCCGTCGGCGTCGGCCGGCAGCACCACCTGCGCACCGCTCTTGAGCACCTCGGCGCTCATCTGCTCGGGGTCGCCGACGATCAACTGGGGCCGGTAGCCGGCCTTGCGCAGCAGATCGGCGCCGCTGCCCACCCCGATCAGGACGGGCTGATACTCCTTGATGAACGGCTTGAGGCCCTTGAGGTCGTCGGCGGCGTTGGGCTCCTCGGCCACCACGACCACGTGCCGCCGGCGCAGGTCCACGTCGATGTCGGGGATGCCGATGCCGTCGATCAGCAGCGGGCTCTCGCTGCGGATGAACTCGATGGTGTTGCCGGCGAACGCTTCCAGATGGCTGACCAACCCGCTCTTGGCCTCGTGCATCTTGTCGACGATCTCTTCGTCGGTGCGTTCGACGCCCAGGATCAGGCGGCGGTCCCCGGAGTACACCCCGCCGTTGTGCAGGCGGATCCGGGCGCCGTCCTTGACCTTCTTGAAGACCTCGGGGCCGGTCTCGTCGATGAGCGCGATGCCGTTGGTCACCAGGACTTCGGGCCCGAGGTTGGGATAGCGGCCCGAGATCGACGGCGAGGCATTGACCACCCCGGCGATGTTCGCCTCGATCAGGGCGTCGGCGGTGACCCGGTCCAGGTCCAGCACGTCGAGCACCACGATGTCGCCGGGCTCCACCCGGCGCAGCAGACGGTCGATGTCGCGGTCCACCCGCGCCGTGCCCACCACACCGGGTCGAGAACTGCTGTTACGAGAGAGAAGCGCTGCCATCCTCATGGCAGCCGATTCTGTCGGTCAATGGCGGCTGAGCCGGGGAGGCGCGCCGTAACTTCCGCCTCAGAAGTCACATTGCGTCACATCTGCAACAGAATCGAGAGCTTGGGCTGCTATGCCGGGCTCACCCGGGCACCCGGTCCTGCTGGGCGGCCTCGAGCAGCTCACGCGCGTGGGCGCGACCGGTGTCGGACTCCCCCAGCCCGGCTAGCATCCGCGCCAGTTCGGCCACCCTCTCGTCGTCGTCGAGGCGCCGGACCCGACTGGAGCCGTCCCGCGCGAGCGCATCGACCACCAGGTGGGTGTCGGCGTAGGCCGCGACCTGCGGCAGGTGCGTGACGACGATGACCTGATGCGTGCGGGCCAGCCGCGCCAGTCGCCGACCGATCTGCACCGCCGCCCGGCCGCCGACCCCGGCGTCGACCTCGTCGAACACCATCGTGGTGCCCTCGGCCGAGGCGGACAGCACCACCTCCAGGGCCAGCATGACCCGGGAGAGTTCGCCGCCGGAGGCGCTCTTGGTCAGCGGCAGCACGGTGCTGCCGCGGTGCGCGGTGAAGCCGAACTCGACGGCGTCCACCCCGGCCGAGCCGGCGTGCACGGTCTGACCGGAGGCCAGCGTCAGCGGCGCCGAATCGTCGGCCCCGGCGGGCATCGGCACCACGTCGATGGTGAACTCCGCCTGCGCCATCGCCAGCCCGGCCAGTTCGGCGGTGACGGCCTTGGCCAGTCGCTTGGCGGCCTTGGTCCGGGTGCGGGTCAGTGCGGTGGCGACGTCGGCCAGACGGGCGGCCCGCTCGTCGACCCGCTGTTGCAGCCCGGCCAGGGCCTCCTCGGAGACATCGAGTTGCGACAGGCGCTCCCGCGCCTGGTCGGCCCACGCCAGCACCCCGTCGATGTCGGGGGCGTACTTGCGGGTCAACGTCCGCAACTCGGCCTGTCGCGCCAGCTTGGTCTCCAGGGTGCTGGCATCCGAGGGCAGCTCGCCCAGATACCCGCCCACCTCGCGGGCCACATCCTCGACCACGGTCAACGCGTCGGTGAGCTGACGGCCCAGCCCCTGCAGCGTCGCGTCGTCGGTGGCTTCCAGCGCGGCCTTGGCCTGCGCGACGAGTTGGGCCGCCGAGGCGGCGATCTCCGCGCCGTCGGCGTCGTCGCCACCGGCCAGCGACATCCGCGCGGTGGTCGCCGATTCGCGCAGCGCGTCGAGTTCGGAGAGCCGCTTGATCTCGGCGACCAGTGCCTCGTCCTCGCCCGGGGTCGGGTCGACGCCGTCGATCTCTTCCAGGGCGAAGAGCAACCGGTCGGATTCCTGGGCCAGTTCGCGGGCGCTGTTGGTCCGCTCGGCCAGATCGCGGCGGGCCTGCAACCACTCCTCGCGCAGCCCCCGGTAGCGCCGCAGCGCGTCGGCCACCTCGGCGAAGCGGTCCAGTGCGGCGCGCTGCTCCTCGGAGCGCATCAGCCGCAGCTGATCGTTCTGCCCGTGCAGGGTGAGCAACTGGGTGGTGAACGTGCTCAGCGATTTCGCCGGCACGCTGCGCCCGCCGAGATAGGCCCGCGACGGCCCGTCGCGGCTGACCGAGCGCAGCGCGATCACGCTGCCGTCCTCGTCGCGCTCGGCTCCCGAGGCATCGAGGATCTCGTCGATCTGGCCGCCCAGCCCGTCGCCGACGTCGGTGGTGCTGAAGCGACCCTCCACCACCGCGCGGGTGGCCCCGGAACGCACCCGGTTGGCGTCCGCGCGCGCCCCGCCGAGCAGGTGCAGCCCGGTCACCACCATGGTCTTGCCGGTGCCGGTCTCACCGGTCAGCACCGTGAGGCCGCGATCGAACTCCGCGTCGGCGGCCTTGATGGCGCCCAGCGATTCGATTCGGATTTCGGAGAGCACGGGCTACTTCCCCCGCCAGCCGGTGACCGGCAGCCGGAACTTGCGGACCAGGCGGTCGGTGAACGGCGCGCTGTCCAGGCGAATCCACTTGACCGGCTTGGCCGATCGGGTCACCTCCAGGCGGCTGCCGGCGGGCAGCGGCATCTCCCGGCGCCCGTCACAGAACACCAGCGCGTCATGCCCGTCGGGCTCGAGTTCCACCGCGATCTTGGCCGCGGGACTGGTCACCATCGGGCGGGCGAACAGGGCATGGGCGTTGTTGGGCACCACCAGGATTGCCTCCAGGTCGGGCCACAGCACGGGACCGCCGGCGGAGAATGCGTAGGCCGTCGACCCGGTCGGCGTCGAGACCAGCACGCCGTCGCAGCCGAACGCCGACACCGGGCGCCCGTCGACCTCGACCACGACGCCGAGCACCCCGAGGCGCGGACGTTTCTCCAGGCTGGCCTCGTTCAATGCCCAGCCGCGGTTGATGACCTCACCGCCGACGGTGACGACGATGTCCAGCGTCATCCGCGTCTCCACGCGGTAGACGCGGTTGATCACGTGGTCGAGCACCGCGTCGATGGCGTCGGCCTCCGCCTCGGCCAGGAACCCGATCCTTCCGAGGTTGACGCCCAGCACCGGGATGTCGGCGTTGCGCGCCAATTCGGCTGCCCGCAAGAATGTTCCGTCACCGCCGAGGACCATCACCAGCTCGCAGCCCTTGGCGGCGTTCTCGTCGGCGTCGACGACGTCGATCTCCACACCCCGGGCGCGCATGTCCTCCGGCGCTAACCGCAACGTGCCTCGATCGACAGCCTCGGCGGAGAGCACGCGGAGCGCAATTCCGCTGTCGCCCAGCATCTTCTCCACATGGCGGGCCACCTCGGTGGCACTCTCGCGGCCGGTGTGGACGACCAGCAGGACGGTTCGTTCAGAGGTCATTGCGGCCCTTCATCGACCGACCGCGCGATGGCGGCTTCCAATTGCTCATCGTGCACGGCGCGGTCGGGGTCGGACCGCAACCACAGGAAGTACTCCACATTGCCCGACGGGCCGGGCAGCGGGCTGGCCACCGCGGCCATGGTGTACCAGTTCAGTTCGGCGGCCCGGCGCGCCACCGAGAGCACGGCGCTGGCGCGCAGGGCGGGGTCCTGCACCACCCCGCCGGCACCCACCTGCCCCTTGCCGACCTCGAACTGTGGCTTCACCATGGGAACGATATCGGCGTCTTCCGACGCGCACGCGGCGAGTGCGGGCAACACGGTGCCCAGCGAGATGAAGGACAGGTCCGCGACGACGAGATCCACCTTGCCGCCGATCATCTCCGGTGTCAGTTCCCGCACGTTGGTGCGTTCGATGACGACGACGCGCTCATCGGAGCGCAACGACCAGGCCAGCTGGCCGTAGCCGACGTCGACGGCCACCACTTCGCGGGCGCCACGGTCCAACAGCACCTCGGTGAAGCCGCCGGTGGAGGCGCCGGCGTCCAGGCAGCGTCGGCCCGCGACGTCGATCCCGAACGCGTCGAGGGCACCGATGAGTTTGTGCGCGCCGCGGGACACCCAGGTCCGCTCCCCCGCGTCGGCGACCTTGAGGGTGGTGTCGGCCGTGACGGCGGTGGCCGGCTTGGACGCGGGCATCCCGTCGATGCTGACCCGCCCGGCGCCGATCAGTTCGGCGGCCTGTTGACGGGACCGCGCCAGTCCCCGCCGGACCAGCTCGGCGTCCACTCGCATACGCCGCGCCACGCTGCGCTCAGCCCTTCTCCACGGATTCCAGCGCCCGGACCAGCACGTCGTGGGCCTCCTCGAGGCGACGCGCGATCTCGTCGATGTCCACCTCGGCACCGTGGCCGGTGGTCTCGTCACCGAGGTCGGCGGGCGGCAGGGCGGCGAGCAACTCGTCGATCTGCGCGCGGATCTCGTTCGGGTCGGTAGCCATTTCGGCCCCTACGCTAGTCGATGGCCTCATCCAACAGCGCCCAGCGCCGCAGGGCGACCGCCGCGGTGTCGTCGCCCGCGGCGACGCGGACCCCGTCGATCCCGGCGTCCCAGATCGCTCGCGCGGTGGCGCGCACGACGCCCAGCCCGTCGGCGCTGTCGTCGTGGCCGGCCGCGTGGACCGTCGCGACACCGTCGGCGTGGGTGACCCGCCAGGCCGGCTGGGCACTCATCGACAGCCGCTCGGCCTGGCCGTGCAGGCCCGCCAGGGTCTCGGCGATGAAGCTCGGCCGCTCGGCGGCGATCGCGTGGACCGCCTCGCGTGCGGTGCTCACCCCGGTGAGCACCATCAGGCTGGGCAGCCCGGCCGCGTTGGCGCCGGCGATGTCGGTGTCCAGGCGATCGCCGACCACCAGCGGGGTCCGGAACTGCCCGCGGGACAACGCATCTGCCATCAACGTCGGGGCCGGCTTGCCCGCCACCTGCGGGACGGCGTCGGTGGCGGTGCGCAGGGCCGCCACCATCGATCCGTTGCCCGGCAGCAGGCCGCGCTCGGAGGGCAGGGTCTTGTCGACGTTGGCCGCGACCCACAGCGCCCCCGCCCGGATGGCCAGCGCGGCCTCGGCCAGCACGGCCCAGCCGGTGTCCACCGAGTGCCCCTGCACGACGGCCACGGGGTCCTCGGCGAAGTTGCGCACCGGGACCAGGCCCACCGCGCTGATCTCGTCGGCCAGCGCCTCGGTGCCGACGACGAGCACATTCGCCCCGACGGGTAGTTGTTGGGCCAGCAGGCCAGCGGCGCTCTGCGCACTGGTCACCACGTCGTCGGCGGCGGCGGCGAAGCCGAGTTCCCGCAGGTGCGCGGCGACCTCGTCGGCGCTGCGCGAGGCGTTGTTCGTGACGTAGAGCTGCCGCGCGGTGGCCGCGGCCAGCGCTTCCAGCGAGTCCTCGGTGGGGGCGTGACCGCGGAACACGGTGCCGTCGAGGTCGAGCAGCAGGCAGTCGTGGGTTTGGGCGAGCGTGGTCACGTCAGGCGAGCTCGCTGACCCGCTCTTCGGCGTCGGTGACGCCGTCGACGTCCGCGCGCCCGGAGTGCAGGAACCACTGCAGCGCTTCGTCCTTGCGGTCCAGGGCCAGCAGTGCCTCGGCGTAGGCGTAGAACAGCCGCGCGGCGGTCTGGCCGGTGCGCGACGGGTCGGGCGCCGGTGAGGCCAGCACCGCCAGCGCCTGCTCGAGCTGGCCGAGGTCGGCGCGGGCACCGGCGGCCACGATGCGCAGTTCGTCGGCGTCGTCGCCCTCCAGGGCGGCCGCCTCCGCGCTGCGCGCAAGTTCGATGGCCCGTTCCGGACGCCCCACGCCGCGTTCACAATCCGCGATCAGGGGCAGCAGGGCCGACTTGCTACCCATCCGGCGGGCCGCACGCAGTTCGGCCAGGGCCTGGGCCCAGTCACCGCAGCGGTAGGCGGCGATACCGACGGCCTCGCGGATGGCCGCGATGCGGCCCGAGCGGGTCCGGGCGGCCTGGGCGTGCGCCAGTGCGGCCTCAGGGTCCTCGTCGATGAGTTCGCCGGCGGCCACCAGGTGGCGGGCGATCGTGTCGGCCGTGGTGCGATCCAACGTGGTCAGTTCGCGCCGGACATCCGGCGCCAGCTGCTTGGCGTCGATCTCCGGCGGGATCATCGGGCCGCGGTTGCGGTCTCCCTCGCCGCCTGCGCTGCGCGGTCCGGCCCCGCCGGCCTGCGGCTGTGCCCGACGGGCGCGATTGGGACCCGAGCGGGCCGGCGCCTGACCCCGCTGACCACCACGTTGATCGCGGCCACGTTGATCGCGGTGCGGACCGCCGCCGCGTGCTGGGCGCTGTTCGCCGCCCTGCCTGTTGTCGACCACTGGGAACCTTTCGCTACGAGATATTCACTCAGGATACGGCCCGAGTACGCCCGGCAACGATTCGCCGGGAATCGCGAAGGGAAAGACGGACAATTGTTCGCCAGATAAACCATTCCGAGCGTGAAATGAAGAATGCAATTGCCGTATAAATAGAAACGCCCCCCACGGTTGGTGGGGGGTGTTTCTATGTGTGTGTTCGGCGGTGTCCTACTTTTCCACCCGTGTTGGGTAGTATCATCGGCGCTGGCAGGCTTAGCTTCCGGGTTCGGGATGGGTCCGGGCGTTTCCCTGTCGCTATTTCCGCCGTAACTCTATTTTCTTATATCGGTGCCGGCCCGAGGTGTTGGGGGTCGCCCCGGTGGGGGGCGGGGTCCCGTGGTTCCCCGGGGGCACCATGGTTCACCAAGAAAGGTGTTTTTGGTGGTGGGATGCAATGTTTGTTGCATTCGTGGGTTGTGGTTGCGAGACGCGTGGTGTTTACCGAACAGTTTTTGTTCCCACCACGAGGGGTGGGGTTGTTGGTAAGTTTTCGGCCGGTTAGTGCCAGTTCCCTGCACACATTGCTGTGCTTCTAGGTCTGGTCTATCAATCCCGTGGTCTGCGGGGGGCCTTATCCCTCCTAGAGGGTGAGAAACCTGGTCTTGGAAGGGGTTTCCCGCTTAGATGCTTTCAGCGGTTATCCTGTCCGAACGTGGCTATCCAGCCGTGCCCCTGGTGGGACAACTGGTGCACCAGAGGTTCGTCCGTCCCGGTCCTCTCGTACTAGGGACAGATTTCCTCAAGTTTCTGACGCGCGCGGCGGATAGAGACCGAACTGTCTCACGACGTTCTAAACCCAGCTCGCGTGCCGCTTTAATGGGCGAACAGCCCAACCCTTGGGACCTGCTCCAGCCCCAGGATGCGACGAGCCGACATCGAGGTGCCAAACCATCCCGTCGATATGGACTCTTGGGGAAGATCAGCCTGTTATCCCCGGGGTACCTTTTATCCGTTGAGCGACACCCCTTCCACTCGGGGGTGCCGGATCACTAGTCCCGACTTTCGTCCCTGCTTGACATGTACGTCTCACAGTCAAGCTCCCTTGTGCACTTGCACTCAACACCTGATTGCCATCCAGGTTGAGGGAACCTTTGGGCGCCTCCGTTACATTTTAGGAGGCAACCGCCCCAGTTAAACTACCCACCAGGCACTGTCCCTGAACCGGATATACGGTTCGAGGTTAGAGGTCCAATACGACCAGAGTGGTATTTCAACAACGACTCCACAATAACTGGCGTTACTGCTTCACAGTCTCCCACCTATCCTACACAAACCGAATCGAACATCAATACCAAGCTATAGTGAAGGTCCCGGGGTCTTTTCGTCCTGCCGCGCGTAACGAGCATCTTTACTCGTAGTGCAATTTCGCCGAGTCTATGGTTGAGACAGTTGAGAAGTCGTTACGCCATTCGTGCAGGTCGGAACTTACCCGACAAGGAATTTCGCTACCTTAGGATGGTTATAGTTACCACCGCCGTTTACTGGGGCTTAAATTCTCCGCTTCACCCCCGAAGGGGTTAACAGGTCCTCTTAACCTTCCAGCACCGGGCAGGCGTCAGTCCGTATACATCGTCTTGCGACTTCGCACGGACCTGTGTTTTTAGTAAACAGTCGCTTCTCACTGGTTTGTGCCACCCACTCACGCTCACCACCGCGAAGATGGATCACGCCATGTGGGTCCCCCTTCTCCCGAAGTTACGGGGGTATTTTGCCGAGTTCCTTAACCATAGTTCACTCGTACGCCTTAGTATTCTCTACCTGACCACCTGTGTTGGTTTGGGGTACGGGCCGTGTACGGACTCGCTAGAGGCTTTTCTCGACAGCATAGGATCACCGAATTCGCCTCAATCGGCTATGCATCACCTCTCAGACATATGAGTGACGGATTTGCCTATCACTCGTCCTACAGGCTTGCCCCAGTATTACCACTGACTGGTACGGCTACCTTCCTGCGTCACCCCATCGCTTGACTACTACCACCGAAGGTCCCGCGCAGCCGGCAACAGTCCTTTCCCGAAGGATCAGATCTGCCACCTTTTGGGCGGTTAGTACCGGTGATTCATCAGGGACGCTCATACACGGGTACGGGAATATCAACCCGTTGTCCATCGACTACGCCTGTCGGCCTCGCCTTAGGTCCCGACTCACCCTGGGCGGACTGGCCTGGCCCAGGAACCCTTGGTCTTTCGGCGGGCAAGGTTCTCACTTGCCTTATCGCTACTCATGCCTGCATTCTCACTCCCACACCCTCCACAACACGGTCACCCGGCTGCTTCACTGGATGCAGGACGCTCCCCTACCCATCGAACAAGTTCGATGCCGCGGCTTCGGCGGTGTGCTTGAGCCCCGCTACATTATCGGCGCACAATCACTTGACCAGTGAGCTATTACGCACTCTTTCAAGGGTGGCTGCTTCTAAGCCAACCTCCTGGTTGTCTTCGCGACTGCACATCCTTTTCCACTTAGCACACGCTTAGGGGCCTTAGCCGGCGATCTGGGCTGTTTCCCTCTCGACGCACGGAGCTTATCCCCCGCCGTCTCACTGCCACACTTCAACTTGTCGGCATTCGGAGTTTGGCTGACGTCAGTAACCTAGTAGGGCCCATCGGCCATCCAGTAGCTCTACCTCCAACAAGAAACATGTAACGCTGCACCTAAATGCATTTCGGGGAGAACCAGCTATCACGGAGTTTGATTGGCCTTTCACCCCTACCCACAACTCATCCCCTCAGTCTTCAACCTAAGTGGGTTCGGGCCTCCACAACATCTTACTGCTGCTTCACCCTGGCCATGGGTAGATCACTCCGCTTCGGGTCCAGAACACGCCACTACACCCCTTTTCGGGGATACGCCCTATTCAGACTCGCTTTCGCTACGGCTACCCCACCCGGGTTAACCTCGCGACATGTCCCTGACTCGCAGGCTCATTCTTCAAAAGGCACGCCATCACCCCACCACAAGTGGAGGGCTCTGACGGATTGTAAGCGCACGGTTTCAGGTACTATTTCACTCCCCTCCCGGGGTACTTTTCACCATTCCCTCACGGTACTAATCCGCTATCGGTCACTGAGAAGTATTCAGGCTTACCGGGTGGTCCCGGCAGATTCACAGCAGATTCCACGGGCCCGCTGCTACTCGGGGAACATTCCACGACAGAGTGCATGTTTTCGCCTACAGGACTCTCACCCTCTACGGCAGGCCATCCCAGACCACTTCGACTAACACACACTTTTCTGACTGTCGCCCAGGCCGGCGGACCTGAGAAGAAACGCCCCACAACACCGCACACACAACCCCCGCCGGGTATCACATGCACACGGTTTAGCCTCCTCCGCTTTCGCTCGCCACTACTCACGGAATCACAATTGTTTTCTCTTCCTACGGGTACTGAGATGTTTCACTTCCCCGCGTTCCCCCCCGCCACCTATGAATTCAGTGACGGGTGACACGACATCACTCGTGCCGGGTTTCCCCATTCGGACATCCTCGGATCCACGCTCGGTTGACAGCTCCCCGAGGCTTATCGCAGCCTCCTACGTCCTTCATCGGCTCCCAGTGCCAAGGCATCCACCATGCGCCCTTAAACACTTACAAACACAAAAACCAAAAGAAAAATCAGAAATTACACCACAACAAACCACACACCCAACCCCCACCCCAAAGAGTGAGAACCGTTGTGCGGCCTGATGCTCGCAACCACTATCCACAAATCAAACACCACACCCCACCACCAAGATGGAGCGACAACACGCCTCCCACCCCACACAGGGGCCAGAGAAAAACGGGCCTGTTGCCTCAGGACCCAACAGTGTGTCTGGCAGCATCACGAACAACAACCCGAGGATTGTTTCCCGGTCCATGACTGCATTGTTTGTTGTTGCACCAGACCCCCACCCACTACAGGCAAGAGGCCATCCAACGAATCGCTCAGGTCACCGAACCCCCACACGATGTGGGCGGGCCCGAGTCTCGTGGTGCTCCTTAGAAAGGAGGTGATCCAGCCGCACCTTCCGGTACGGCTACCTTGTTACGACTTCGTCCCAATCGCCGATCCCACCTTCGACAGCTCCCTCCCTTACGGGTTAGGCCACTGGCTTCGGGTGTTACCGACTTTCATGACGTGACGGGCGGTGTGTACAAGGCCCGGGAACGTATTCACCGCAGCGTTGCTGATCTGCGATTACTAGCGACTCCGACTTCACGGGGTCGAGTTGCAGACCCCGATCCGAACTGAGACCGGCTTTGAAAGGATTCGCTCCACCTCACGGCATCGCAGCCTTTTGTACCGGCCATTGTAGCATGTGTGAAGCCCTGGACATAAGGGGCATGATGACTTGACGTCATCCCCACCTTCCTCCGAGTTGACCCCGGCAGTCTCTCACGAGTCCCCACCATTACGTGCTGGCAACATGAGACAAGGGTTGCGCTCGTTGCGGGACTTAACCCAACATCTCACGACACGAGCTGACGACAGCCATGCACCACCTGCACACAGGCCACAAGGGAACCGACATCTCTGCCGGCGTCCTGTGCATGTCAAACCCAGGTAAGGTTCTTCGCGTTGCATCGAATTAATCCACATGCTCCGCCGCTTGTGCGGGCCCCCGTCAATTCCTTTGAGTTTTAGCCTTGCGGCCGTACTCCCCAGGCGGGGTACTTAATGCGTTAGCTACGGCACGGATCCCAAGGAAGGAAACCCACACCTAGTACCCACCGTTTACGGCGTGGACTACCAGGGTATCTAATCCTGTTCGCTCCCCACGCTTTCGCTCCTCAGCGTCAGTTACTGCCCAGAGACCCGCCTTCGCCACCGGTGTTCCTCCTGATATCTGCGCATTCCACCGCTACACCAGGAATTCCAGTCTCCCCTGCAGTACTCTAGTCTGCCCGTATCGCCCGCACGCCCACAATTGAGTTGTGAGTTTTCACGGACAACGCGACAAACCACCTACGAGCTCTTTACGCCCAGTAATTCCGGACAACGCTCGCACCCTACGTATTACCGCGGCTGCTGGCACGTAGTTGGCCGGTGCTTCTTCTGCATCTACCGTCACTTGCGCTTCGTCGTGACTGAAAGAGGTTTACAACCCGAAGGCCGTCATCCCCCACGCGGCGTCGCTGCATCAGGCTTGCGCCCATTGTGCAATATTCCCCACTGCTGCCTCCCGTAGGAGTCTGGGCCGTATCTCAGTCCCAGTGTGGCCGGTCACCCTCTCAGGCCGGCTACCCGTCGTCGCCTTGGTAGGCCGTTACCCCACCAACAAGCTGATAGGCCGCGGGCCCATCCCACACCGCAAAAGCTTTCCACCACAACCCATGAAGGCCATGATCATATTCGGTATTAGACCCAGTTTCCCAGGCTTATCCCAAAGTGCAGGGCAGATCACCCACGTGTTACTCACCCGTTCGCCACTCGAGTACCCCGAAGGGCCTTTCCGTTCGACTTGCATGTGTTAAGCACGCCGCCAGCGTTCGTCCTGAGCCAGGATCAAACTCTCCAAACAAAAACCCCCAGACCAAACTGGGCAGAATTCAATCAGAAAAATCCGATCACAAACAAAAGACACCAAAAACTGGCATCCAAAAAAACCACGCCCTAAACGGGAAAAAGAACGCGGCAAAAAAACAACAAACAAAAACCACCAAACACACTATTGAGTTCTCAAACAACAGACCTGATTGTGACTACCCCTCAGGCCGCGCAAAAAACCCGCGGCCAAAAGGCCGCGACTTCAAGTGCGGACTAGTGGGAACACCCTGTTATCCAAGGTTATTCCCGGGGAAGCCGTCGCGCTCTCCGGCGGGGCCGTGTCGCGGCGACGAGAGATAAGTTACGTGCTTGCAAACTCGGAGTCAAATCGGCTGGTAGAAGGCGGTTTTCGGACCTTCAAGATCAACTCCCGACCTTCCGCACGCCGGCCACGTTCCGCTTGCCGCGGCGCAGCACCAGCCACCGACCGAACAGAAAGTCCGAGGATTGCGGCGCCCAGTCGTCGGTGCCGACCCGAATGTTGTTCACCGACACCCCACCCTCGGCGATCGTGCGCCGGGCCGCGCCCTTGCTCGTGGACAGTCCGGTGGCCACCAAAAGGTCGGCTATCCCATCCGGACCGTCGGGTGTGAGCTCGGCCACCGACGCCTCGGTGAGCGCCGCGGCCAACGTCGGCTCGTCGAGTTCGGTCAGCTCTCCCCTGCCGAACAGCGCCTGGCTGGCCAGTTCCACCGAGGCGGTCGCCGCCTCCCCGTGCACCAGCGTCGTCAACTCCTGGGCCAGCCGGCGTTGGGCGGCGCGTTCGTGCGGACGCTCGGCCGTGGCCTGCTCGAGGTCGGCGATCTCCTCGGCGGACAAGAAGGTGAACCAACGCAAATAGGGCAACACGTCGGCGTCGGCGGTGTTGACGAAGTACTGGTACCAGGCATACGGGCTGGTCATCTCGGGGTCCAACCACAGGTTGCCGCCCCCGGTGGACTTGCCGAACTTCTTGCCCTCGGAGTCGGTGACCAGCGGCGTCGTCAACGCGTGCACCGTCGCACCGAGCTTCTGGCGGACCAACCGGACCCCGGCGATGATGTTGCCCCACTGATCGGACCCGCCGAGCTGAAGTCCACAGTCGTAGCGTCGGTGCAGTTCCACGTAGTCGTTGGCCTGCAGCAGCATGTAGCTGAATTCCGTGTACGAGATCCCGTCCCCGTCGAGCCGGCGTCGCACCGTGTCGCGGTCCAACATGACGTTGACCGAGAAGTGCTTGCCGAGGTCACGCAGGAATTCGATGGCCGACAACTCGGCGGTCCACGCCAGGTTGTTCTCGACGATGGCGCCGGTGGGTGAATCGTCGAACTCCACGAATCGCTCGAGTTGACCACGGATGCGGCCGGCCCAGTCGGCGACGGTGTCGGCGTCGTTGAGGGTGCGCTCGCCGGCGTCGCGCGGGTCACCGATCATGCCGGTGGCGCCGCCGGCCAGCACGATGGGCCGGTGTCCGCCCTGTTGGAAGCGCCGCAACGTCAACAACGGCACCAGGTGTCCGGCGTGCAGGCTGGGCCCGGTGGGATCGAAGCCCGAATAGACCGTGACCGGGCCGTTCGCCAACTGTTGGGCAAGAGCATCACGGTCGGTCGACTGCGCGATCAATCCGCGCCAGTCCAACTCATCGAGTATCGAAGCCATGGGTCGATCTTCCCGCACGGCCCGCGGCGTCAGTCGCTGAGGCCGGTCGCCGGGGCCCGCGGGCTGCGTCGATACGCCGAAACCTCCGGGTGATCGGCCAGCCAGAACCGCCACGGCCGGTCCGCGGCCTTGCTGACGCCGACCCGCGGACCGCTGACCGAGTCCCCAGGGTCCCCCAGTTCCAGCCGGACCGGGCTGGCCGCGTCGAACACGTCGACCCCGTTGTCGGACATCGCGATTCCCAGCGCCGAGCACAGATTCCCCGGGCCGCGGCCCAGCGCCCGGTCGGCGACGTCCCCACGCCGGCGCCGCGCCGCGGCGATCCCGTCGGTGATCACCCCGGCCCGCAGCAGGACCGCGGCGGCGGTGTCGTCGGGACCGCACACGACGTTCGCGCACACGTGAATGCCGTGGCTGCGATAGGTGTAGAGCCGACCCGCCGGCCCGAACATCACGTCGTTGCGGGCGTTGGGTCCGCGAAAAGAATGCGCGGCCGGATCCGGCCACGGCCCGTCGGGAACGCCGCCGTAGGCCTCGACCTCGACGATCACTGCGGCCGCGTCCCGGGTGAAAACAGTGGCGCCGAGCAATCGGCGGGCGGCGGCCTGCGGATCAGTGATCAGGTCCTCGACACTCACGGTTGCGATTGTGCTGCACCGAGGACGCCGCCAACTAGCCGGACCCCGCCAGCCTCGCGTGCTCGTCGTCGTCCTCGACCTGCCGGGCCTCGTCGGCGAGCAGCACCGGGATGCCCTCGTCGATGCGGTAGGCGCGCCGCAGTCGCGGGTTGTAGAGCACGTCGTCGGTGTGTACCAACGGGCCGCGATCGACTGGACACACCAGGATCTGCAGCAGCTTCTCGTCGAGCGCCGCCAAGAGTTATCGACCCGGCATCTCGAAGACGGGATTGCCGTTGTTGCCGCCGGTGCGGTCCATCGGGTTGGGGTTGTTCCAGTTGTCGTTGGGCATGATGCCGACCTGGATGGGCGACTGACCCCGGCCACCGGAGGCATGGCTCAGCGCCTTGCGCTGGTTGGCCAGCGCCCCGTTGAGCGCCTCCACCAGCGGAGCCTGGTTGGGGCCGCGGTCCATGGCGGCCTTGATCGCGGCGAGGTCGGCCGGTTTCGGGTTGTACCCCTTGGCCCGCAGTTCCAGTGACGCGCGCAGCAGGTTGGCGACGAGGCCGGCGCCGGAGCCGGTGCTGTACTGCTGGGCCAGTTCGTCGAGGACGTCGGCGTTGGCGGTGCCCGCCCCCGCGCCCAGGGAACCGAGCGCCAATCCCACGCTGGTCACCCCGATGACCGCGGCGCGACGCCAGCGAGATGTCTTCTGTCCAGTCATGCGATTCCTCCGAAAGAATGTCATCGGGAGCCTAACAGCGCTGTCGTCGCCGAGCATGTTCTCGTTACTGCCCACCGGCGAACTGCGCGCGCACGGCCGGGGTCAGCCGCTTGTACTGCCCGCTGGCCGCATCCAGGCACCAGGTCTGCCGGCCGGCCTTCGGGATCCCGGCCGCGCGCAGGTCGTTGACGACCGGGCGGTAGGTCGCCGACAGCGGAAGCTCGGGGACGACGTGCACGATGTCGGGTGGCAGGCCCACCGGCAGCTCCGCCAACGCGTCGGTGAGGTCGGCCGCGGTCACCGCCGCGCCCGCCCGCAGCGTCAGCGCCGTGATCGCCACGTCGTGGTCGCCGACCGGCACGCGATAGGTGACGGCCAGGTCGACCGCGCCGATCAGGCTCACCGCGTCGGTGATCGGCTCACCGAACACCACCCCGCGCGCGGTGTGCATGGCCGTGCTGCGGGTCCCGACCAGCCAGAAATCGCCGTCGGCGTCGCGCCGGAACAACGATTCGGTGGACACCCAGGTGTCGGCCGGGGCGAACACGCCCCGCTTGACCGAGGCCGACGGGTCGACCGGGCCGCGCGGCCGGGCCAGCAGGACGCCGACCTCGTCGGTGCCGGCGACCTGGACGAAGCCCCGCTCGTCCTCGAGGATCAGGTCCTCCTCGGCGCTGTAGGCGCCCAGTTCGATCTGGCCGCCGCCCGGCAGCGGCCGGCCCTTGCTGCCGACCTTGGCCCCGGACACGTTGGCCAGCACCGCCTGCCCGTCGGTGGTGGCGTAGAACTCCACGACGTTGGCCGGCGCGAACGCCTCGGTGACGCGCTGCCACAGCCCGGTCGGCATACCGGAGCCGATGAAGACCCGGACCGGATGGTTGCCGTGCAGGGCGAAGCCCGGATCGTCGATGACGTCGGCCAGCATCGCCCAGGTGTAGGACACCACCGTGACGCCGTATTGCCGCACCTCCTGGACGAAGGTGTCGGGCCGCAACCCGCGCGACAGGGCGATGCGGGCGCCGCCGACCACCGCGCCGCCGAGCGCGACCAGCAGGCCGGACTGGTGGTGCAGCGGGGTCAGGCAGTACACCGTGTCGTTGCGGCCGATCGACGCAGTCGAGGCGGTACCGAAGGCCGACAACGCCCAGCGGAAGTTGGTGATCTCCTTGGCGACCAGTTCGCCGGCCACCGTGCTGAACGCGACGAACGCGCGGTCACGCGCATAGCCGGGGTTGGGGCGGTACCAGCCGGGCAGCTCGACCACCTCGGGATCGATCTGCTCCATGTCGACGACGTCGGTCCCGTCGGGCAGCTGCAGGCGGCGCGAGTCGCCGCCGCCGAGCACCAGCACCTGCAACCCGAGCTGACCGGCCGCCTCCAGGTTGGTTGGGTCGGTGAGGATTTCGGAGACACCGCCGAGGCGAGCGGCCTCGGCCAGGTCGCCGTCGGGCGGCATCAGCACCGCGACGGCCCCGAGCCGGGACAGCGCCGCGATGGCGACCAGCGCGCTCGGCCTGGTCTCCATCAACACGCCGACGTGATCGCCCTGCCGGATGCCGACGTCGATCAGGCCGCGCACCACGTTGTTGATGCGCCGGTCGACGGCCTCGTAGGTGTGCACCCGGCCGTCGAACAACAGGAACTCACCGTCGGGCGCGCCGCGGGCCTGCTCGGAGATAATGCGGCCCAACGAGATCCGGGTGTGGTCATTGATCTGGCCGAGCCGGGCCAACCGTGGCAGCGTGCGCGCGGTTTCCACGGCCAGGGTGCGGATCGATTTTCCGGCCGCCCCCACGGCATCGGCGGCCCCGCGCGCCAACGTCAACGCCACCTCGGAGGCACCGCCCACGCCGTGCACCACCCGCGAGGCCAGCGGCACGCCGCTCTCGCCTTCCTCCTCGGGCTGGTCGTTCATCGGTTCGACGGTCGACGGCATCGGGCTCTGCCCGGACAGCCACAGCACCCAGTCGGCTACCGTGGGCCAGGTGATCTCCGAGGCCTTCGACCCCACCACCAGGCCGAAGTGCCCGGTGCGGATCATCGTCTCGTAGACGTCGGCGTGGGGCGCGGCCTTGCGGATGCCCCGCACCGAGGCCGGCTGGCCGATGTCGTCGACCTCGCCGACGAAAGCCAGTACGGGACAAGTGATGTCGGTGAGGGTGACCAGCTGACCGTTGATCGCGAAACCGCCGGTCATCATGCGGTTGTGCGCGATGAACTGCTTGAGCAGCTCCGAGATCGCCGGCCCGGACCAGGCGATCCAGCCCTCGGAGTCCAGGAACCGGCGCTGCTGCTCACGCGGCAGCAGCGCCTGGCGGTCATGCAGTTGGCGCAGGAAATCCAGGCGGGCCTTGGCCGTCTTGAGCGGATCCATCATCTGGAAACCGGTGCGCGCCATCCAGCCCTGGATGTCGAGGCGGTTGAACACGTGGTCGGCCATGAAGTCCGCGGCCACCGCGCCCAGGTTCGGCGGGATCCCCATCGGCAGCGCCGCCAACGTGTCCACCGGAGAGCCGAACGCGATGATGCTCGCGACGTCCTTGGACCGGCGGTAGGCCACCGTCTGATAGCAGAACATCCCGCCCTGCGAGTAGCCGGCGACGTGGACGTCGCGGCCGGTCACCTTCTTCACGGTGTCGATGGCGTCGTTGAGACCCACCAGGTGGTCGGCCAGGGTGCGGCGCATGCCGCCTTCGACCTTGTCGGGTTCGCCGAAGTCGATGACCCACGGATCCAGCCCGGCGCTGTGCAGGATCCCGACGGCGCCGTCCTCGCGGGTGACGTCCCACATGTCGGCCGACATCATCATCGGGTGCACCATCAGCACCGGTTCGCCGGCCGGCGCCTTGCCGGGACGGCTGTCCGGCGGGAAGTACCGACGCAGCTTGTACATCGGCACACTCTCGACGATCTGGTACGGCGAGGGCACGGTGCCGGTTTCGAGACCGCCGAGGCGCAGCACCTCCAGCCCGTTCTGCGCCGTGGCCAGCAGCCGCTCCACCGGCCTGGCCACCGCCCTTAGCCTTCGATCCACCCGCAGCTCCCCTGCCAAAAGTGCCGACGTGCCCCGACAGCCTGCACATTCTGGCACAGCCGCGGATCGCAGCGGTCAGGCTTGCACCGCGCGGCGGCGATCAGACCCTGGCGGCGACCAACCGGAACGCCTCGGACTCCCGCCCGAACACCATCCGTCCCTCGCGCCACAACGCCATGCCGACCTGCGCGACCGGGGTCGCATCCCCGTCCGGGCCGGGCTGCAGGCGCCGCAGCGAGCCCGACAGCGGCTTGCCGACCTCGATCGCGGGATCGGGCAGGCCCAGCACGGCCGCGGGGTTGGTCGAGATCATGTCGACGGCGGCCGACAGGCTCAGCGAGGTGTCGCGCACCAGCGCGTACGGGGCGGCCTGTAGCGCCGAGGGCAGATAGTCCGAGCACAGCACGTCGCACAGGCCGGCCTCGGCAGCCTCGGCCGCCAACACGTTGCCCTCCGAGGTGGACCGTCCCCGCACCGCGTTCGGTGCGCCCAGCACCACGTGCATCCCCAGGCTGTGCGCGTGCCGGGCCGCGGCCATCGTCAGCGGGAACTCCGCGACCCGGGCCCCGAAGTCGAACGCCTCCTGCACGTGCTCGGGGGTCCGGTCGTCGTGGCTGGCCAGCACCACGTTGTGCGCCAACGCCAGCTTCGCGACCTCGGCGCGGCGGTCGGCGACCGCGGCCAACCGGGCGGCGTCGACGTTGAAGACCTCGTCGACCTCGGCCTCGCTCACCCCCCAGTCCTGGGCGTAGAAGGCGCGGGTCTGCTCGGGCGAGCCGAACCGGCTGCGCTCCGCGGAGGTTTCGATCATCGAGATCAGCGCGACGCGCGAGGTGGCCGCCAGCACCGCGGCCAGGGTGTCGACGCTGCGTTCGTCGGTCAGTTCGACCCGGGCGTGGATCCGCCAGTCGCAACCGAGTTCGGGGCCCAGGCGTTCGATGCTCGCAGCCAGCGCCGGCGCATCGGCGATGTCGATGCCCTTGCGGGGCGAGTGCTCGCACCGCGCGGCGATGCACACGGTGCCGATGCCCGCCGCGGCGCATTCGGCGTCGAGCACCGGCAGCACCGTCTCGTTGTCGAGCAGCACTGTGGCCCTCGGCGCCCGGCGCTGCACCAGGTTGTCCAGGTGCAGGTCGACGGCTGCCGGCAGCAGCACTGCCCGGGCCGGCGCCGAGTTCGCGGCGATGTCCAGCACCCGGCCACCCTCCCCGAGGGTGACCGTCGCATCCGGGATCACCGGCCGGCCGCCGCCGGGCACCACGGTCAATCCCTCGAGCACTGTCAGAGCCATGTGATGCGTTCCTCCTGTAGTTGGCCCACCGCGGATGCGATCGGGCGTAGTGCACTTTCGACGCCGGCGGCGACGATCACCGCGGCTCCGCGCGCGGCGGACTCCGTCAGCCAATTGGCCAGTGCGGCAACCGGTGCCGATTGTTCGGGATCGTCGAGCACGACGATGTCCCGCTCGGCGAGCAGCGCCGCGGCCAGTGCGGCGGTGCGCCGCTGGGGTGCGCGCAGGCGCCCGACCGGGAGCGCGGCGAGCGGTTCGGCGCCCAGCCGCCGCAGCGCGCGCTGCGCCGCCGGCGCGTCCGTGTGGGCGAGGCGAGCCACCGCCTGCGCGACGGGCAGGGTGGGCGCGGCGACCAGTTCCCCGTCGAAGCAGGCCAGGTGGTGGGCCCGCAGCCAGGCCACCGAGCGCGGGTCCGCGTCGGCCAGGCTGACCTCGACGACGTCCGGGGGCGCCACCGTGACGTCGCCGCCGCACAGTCGGTAACCACCGGTCAGGCAGCGCACCAGGCTGGTCTTGCCGGATCCGGGCGTCCCCAGCACCAAGGTCACCTCCCCCGCCGGTGCTACGAGGTCCACCGACTCCAGCGGCCCACGCGCCTCGTCGAAGCGCTTGGTGAGCGCCGCCGCGGTCAGCACGTCAACCTCGACGAGACCAGCAGGCGGGTGTACGGGTGCTGCGGATCATGCAGGATCTGTTCTGTCACACCGTGTTCGACGATGCGTCCGTGGTGCAGGACGACGGTGCGCGAGGCGAGGATGCGCACCGCGGCCAGATCGTGGGAGACGACGACGGTCGCCGACCCGAGCGTGGCCGCCACCTGTTGCACAGCGTCGAGCAGACCCGCCTGGATGGACGGGTCCAGGCCGGTGGTGGGTTCGTCCAGCAGCAGCACCGGGGGCGGATCGACGAGCGCGCGGGCCAGCTGGACGCGCTGCTGCATGCCGCCGGAGAACGTCATCAGCGGATCGCCGTGGCGTTCGCGGCGCAGACCGAGTTCGACGAGCATGGCCGCGGAGGTGGATTGCAGCTGCTCGAAGTTGCGGGTGCCGGCCGCCAGCAGTCGTTGCGCCACATTGGATTCGGCGGCCAGCCGCGGGTACAGGCCGGCCGCCAGCGCGTTCTGGTGCACCATCACCACCGACGATGCGTGCATCGGCGCGCGGCCACACCACACGGTGCCCTCGTCCGGACTCAGATCCAGGTGCAGGCTGCGCAGCAGCGTGGTCTTGCCGGATCCCGACTCGCCGACGATGCCCAGCACCTCGTTGGGCCCGACGTCGAACGAAACATCGTGCAGGGCAACGACCGAACCGCAGGAGGGGCAGCGATTGGTGCCCGGCTCCTCGCCGGTGAGTTCGAAGCACCGCGCACACTTGGGCCCGAAGCGGTGCGAGATTCCGCGTACCGACAACACCGGCTCCGGTGGCCCCAGTCGGGTCTCGGGTGCCGCGATGGTCGCCTCCGATGTCATCGTGTTTCCTCCTCTGCCCGCAGCCGACAGGCGTCCGCGTCGGTGCAGATCCAGTCGGCCCCGGAGTCCTGCGAAACGCGGTACGACGTCGTGCTGCCGCACCGCGCACACGGGCCCCCGCAGTGTTCGGGTTGCAGCGGCCGATCGTCGAAGGCCAGTGGCGCCACCGTGGTGTGGGGCGGCAGGGCGGTCAGGCGGGCGCGGCGACCCGCGCCCAGCAGGATCGGATACGGGCGCCGGTCCAATCGCAGCACGTCGTAGCGCGGGATGGGGCTCGGGCTCATCAGATGCTTGTCCGCGACCAGGACTGGATGGTCGGCGCCGGTGCGCGGGCCGCCGAGGCGCGTCTGCGCGTCGTAGAGGTCCAGCCACGCCGGGGTGTAGTCGCCGCCGGCGTGCCGCTGCAGCGCGGCGGCCTCCTCGGGGACCACGCGGTGCAGCGGATCCGGGTGGGGCACCTGCAGCACCAGCAGCTGATCGGCGCGCAACTCCACCTCCGGAATGCGGTGCCGGCTCTGGACGATGGTGGCCTCGGCGGTGACGGTGGTGGCCTCGCACCGGGCCGACCTGCTGATCAGATCGCGCATCCCGGCCGCGTTGACCGACATGTCGTCACCCTGGTCGATGACCTTCACGACGTCGTCGGGGCCCACCACCGACAGCGTGACCTGCAGTCCGCCACTGCCCCACCCCCGGGCAACGGGCATCTCCCGGGACGCGAACGGCACCTGCCAGCCCGGGATGGCCAGGGCCTTGAGGACGGCGCGACGAACGTTGCGCTTGGTGTCCTCGTCGAGGTACGCGTAGGACTCGGCGGTGCTGTGCGTCGCCGCGAGTTCGGCGACCGTGGTGGTCATGAGGTGCCTCCCGACACGGCGGACAGATAGGCGGCGAAGCTCGCGTAGTGCGGCAGCCGCAGGTGTTCGACGAAGCCGTTGGTGGCCGCGCCGTCGCTGGCGGCGATGACGGTCTGCTCGTCGAGGAGCAGGGGTTGCTGCAGTTCCCCGTCGGCCTTCATCGCGGCGTCGATGAGCGCCAACGCCAGGGCGCGGCGTTCGACGGTGCCCAGCGTCGCGCCCCAGCCGGTCGCCAGCCCCGGGGCGCCGGCCACGTCGGCGTCGAGGACCACCTCGACCTGTGTGACCGGCACTTCGGCGATCACGCAGGGGATCCCGCTGCGCGGGTGGGCAACTCGCACCGCGACGACCTCGACGGTGAGCTCCATCATGATCGCCTCCTGGCGGCGGCCCAGGATCAGGGCGGACAGCGCCACCAGCGCGCCGGTCTCACCGCGCGCCAGCACCGACATCCGGCTGGCCCGCGACAGCGGCGGGGTCAGCACCGAGGTCGCCGGGTCGGCGCCGGCCCCGTCCTCGGGTTCGGGCGCCAGGCGGATGCCGCCGAGCAACTCCCGGACCCGCGACGTGGTGGCCCGGGTCGGCAGCGGCGGCGTTTCGACAGCGGCCTCGGGGGCGACCGCGGGCCGCGGCGAGGCGGGCGCGTCGTCCCAACTCAGCTGCCGGGACCGCAGGTCTCGGGCCGCGCCGAGCCACTGCCCGCCGGGGATGCGCGGATACGCCGAGGACAGCCGCCGTTCGATGGCGACGTCGCGCGGGCGCACCGGCTCGGGGGTCACATGCGGCTGGGTCGCCGCCCACACCCGCAGCATGGCCACCGCCGCGGCGGTGTCACCGTGGGCCTGGTGCAGCGCGCGGCGCGCCGCCGCGCGGTCCCACAGTCCGGCCTCGGCGCACAGTTGCTCCTCGAGCACGCTGGTGTCGATCTGCTCGCCGGCGACGGTCTGGTTCACCAACGCGCGCGCGGCGTCGAGAGCCGCGTTCTCCTGCATGCTCGCGTACATCAGGCCGCCTCCCGCCGCACCGTCACGCTGCGCGGCAGGCCGTACAGCCGATCACCGGTGACGACGAACACATCGACGCCGCAGGGGGTTTCGGCGTTGGCCGTCGCAAAGGCGTGCAACGCCAGTTCGTCCAGCGGCACCCGCACCGTCGCCGTGCCGTCCACGCCGGGGCCGCTGATGGACGCGCTGCTCGACGGTCCGGCGCTCGCGACGACCACGGTGGCCCCGCGTTCCGGATTCGTGCGATCGCCGCGGGGGGCGCGGCTGATCGCATCGGCGGCCGGCCCGTGGGCCAGCACCCAGTCGGCGGTCTCGATCTCGCCGAGTTCGGCGCCGGTCTCGGCGGCCAGCGCGGTGGCCAGGCGTTGCGCGGCCGGGCCGCCGGCCACCCCGAGGACCAGTCCGCGGTCCAACAGGGCCAGCAGCACCCCGGCGGCCGCGTCGAGTTCGGCGGACTCGCACCGCCGCGGGGCGGCGGGCAGTTGCTGCGGCTGCCCGGGCGCGCACAACGCGCGCATGCAGGACAGGAAGCCGTTGCGGCCGTCGTGCACCCGATCCCAGCTCATGCTTCGGCCAGCCTGGTCGCGGCCACCCGCCGGGCGCGCTCGCGGGTCGCGCTCTGCACCCGCTGCGCGGTCCGGCGGCACAGTTGCTCTACGCGCGCGGCGTGCGGGCCGTCGAGTTGGGCGGCGGCGTCGCAGATCGCCGCGGCCACCGCACTCACCGGGTCATAGCCGCTGCGGTAACCGTCGCCGCGCACCCCGGCCAGCTCCACGGTGCATCGGCTCAGCCCGACATGGCCGAGAACCACGGTGCTGGAGTCGGTTCCGGGGATCGGCAGCCGGATGGGCGCGCTGACGGATTCGGGCCCGGCAATGACCTCGACGCCGGGCACCTCGGCCAGGATGTCGTTGGCCAGGGCCTCCAGGTCCGCGGCCTCGGCGGCGGCCAACGCCTCGAAGCGGTGCTCGGGGCTCATCGCAGATCCACCGTGAACTGCACGCGGTCACCCGGGAAGCGGTGCTCCACCGCGGCGACGGGATCGCCGTGCTGATCGACGTTGACGCCGCGCATGCCGAAGATCGCGTCGCCCACCCGGATCCGCAGGTGTTCGGCGTCGGCGGGCTCGGCCAGCGCCGCGACGAAGGTCCGGTGGCCGCGCTGCATCGTCACGCCGTGCGCCTCGAGCAGGAAATCGAACAGCGACGTCTGCCCCTGCCACCGCTCGATCAACCCGGGGAAGCGCCGGACGCCGATCCGGGTCTCGGACAGCGACCAGGGCTGGTCGTCGACCAGGCGGACGGTTCGACACACCAGAACCGCGTCGGCGGTGCGCAGTTCGGCCCGCAGATCGGGATCGTCACTGACGGTGCGGGACAGTTCGCGGATGTTCACGCGGTGTCCGCGTTCGCGCATGTTGCGGGTGAAGCTGGCGTGCTTGCCCGCCGACACGTCGTAGCGCAGCCGCGGGGTGGCCACGAACGAGCCCTTGCCGTGCAGCGTGTCGATGATGCCGCGACGGTTCAGTTCGTCGAGCGCCCGGCGCACCGTCAGCCGGTTCACGTCGAACTCGGCGGACAGTTCGGCCTCGCTGGGCAACCGGTCGCCGGGCTGGGCGTGTTCGGCCAGCCGGGCCTCGAGCAGGTCGCTGAGCTGCCGGTAGATGGGCCGGTCGCCGAATCTGTTGAGCACCGCGACAGCGTTGGTCATGGGTAGTCCTCCTGGCCCAGCACCCGGCGCCGGATCGCCGCCGAGAGTCGTTCGAACGCAACAACAACGAGAAGAATCGAGAGAATGATCGTGAAGGCCTCGTCGTAGCGCAGCAGCGTCATGGACGTGGCCAGCTCGATCCCGATGCCGCCGGCGCCCACCAGGCCCAGCACCACCGAGGAACGCACCGAGGATTCCAGCGCGAACATCGACGTCGTCACGAACGACGGCAGGCAGGCCGGGAGCACCCCGCCGGCGAGCACCCCGACGCGCGACGCCCCCAACGCGCGCAGCCCCTCGAGTCGTCCGGGTTCCAGATCCTCGATGCTCTCGGCGAAGAACCGTCCGCAGAAACCCATGACGTCGACGGTGATGGCCAGCACGCCGGCCTCGGGACCGAGGCCCACCGCGACCACGAAGATCAGTCCCCAGACCAGGTCGGGAATGCTGCGGCACACGGTGATGACCCCGCGCGCGGCGCCGTAGAGCGTCCAGTGCGGGGAGATGTTGCGGGCCGCCAGCGCGGCCAGCGGAAGGCTCAGCAGGACACCGAGAATGGTGCCCAGCAACGCCATCTCGATGGTCACCAGCAGGGCTTTGAGAATGGGTCCCAGCCGACTCGCGTCGGGCGGGATCGCGTCGGAGAAGAACTCCCCCAGCCGCAGGGTGCCGATCGCCAGCGACCCGGGGTCCACCTTGGCGCCCTGGGTCCAGCCGTGGATCAGCAGGCAACCGGCGACCAGGACGATCACCAGGCTGAACAGGCTGGGACGGCGCAGCCGGGCCGGGCCGGCCGCCTCGGGCCGCGTCAGCGTCGGACTCACGAGGCGCTCGCGGCGTAGACCGCGTTCAGCTGCGCCGGATCGCAGGACCCGCTGGGCTGATCGAGTTCGATTGCTCCGCCGCGTAATCCGACGATGCGGTCGGAGTACCGCAGCGCCAGGTCGACGTGATGCATCGCCATGATGACCGTGACGCCGCTGTCGGCGGCGATGGACCGCAGCAGGTCCATCGCCGAGATCGCCGACGCCGGATCCAGGCTGGCGACCGGCTCGTCGGCCAGGATCAGCCGGGGCCGTTGCATGAGCATCCGGGCGATCGCGACCCGCTGCTGCTGACCACCGCTGAGGGACTCCACCCGGCGGTCGGCGAGGTCGGCGAGGCCCACTCGCTCGAGCGCCTGCAGTGCCTCGTCGCGCACCTCCTGGACCGCCAACAGCGGCCAGGCGCAGCGCAATCCGCGTCGCCCCATGGCGCCGTGCACGACGTTGTCGAACGCGGACAACCGACCCACCAGATGGAACCGCTGGAACACGAAGCCCACATCGCGGCGCACCGCGCGCAGGGTGCGCCGGGAGGCCGCCGTCACGTCGACGTCACCGAGGCGGATGGTGCCGGCCGACGGTTCGACCAGGCGCACCAGGCAGCGCAGCAGGGTCGACTTGCCCGCCCCGTTGGTGCCCACCAGGGCCACGCTCTCGCCCTGGCGCACCGTCAGATCCACCCCGGACAGCGTCGGCGCGGCGTTGCGTCGGTATCCGACGCGCAGCCCGGACACGGTGACCGCGGCCGGTCCGCGGCGCTGCTCAGCGGATACCCCGACTGCCGCCTCGATGACCGAACCCATCTCAGCTGCCGATGAATTCGGAGAAGTCGTTCACGCCGACGGCCTGATACATCGACCGCACCACGTCGTAGTCGCCGTCGGTGACGGTCACCAGGGTGGCGTTGTCGTACTTCGCGTTGTCCTTGCCCTCGAGCATCGCGGGCAGCAGCGTGTCGAAGTGGTCGACGAAGGTGGTCCGGATGGTCTCCACGGTCGCCTCGTCGAGATCCTCGCGGGCCATCAGCAGATCGGGCGGCAGGACTGGCCCCTCGGCCAGCATCCGGAACTGCGCCGGATCGTCCTCGGTAGCCATGAACTCCTCGTAGTCGTGACAGCCGATGCCGACCGAGGCCACATCACCGCGCTTGAGCGCCTGATGGACCGTGTCGCCCACGGTGAGCACCTCCATGTCGGCGACCGGGTCCAGTCCGGCGTCGACGAGGATCTGCGAGGGCCCGAGATGTCCACTGGTGGAACCGACGTCGGACATCGCGATCTTGGTGCCGCGCAGTGCGTCGAGGTCGGCCGGCCCGTCGCCGGTGGTGTAGATGCAGGAGCGGTAGCCGTCGCGTTCGATCGCGACGATGGGCTCGGCGCCGGTGCGCTCGTGCAGCACCACGTACTCGGCCGGGCCGGTGAAGACCACGTCCACCCGGTCGGCCTGCAGCGCCGCGGCGGCGGCCGTGCGGTCGTTGACCGCGAAGAAGTCGACGTCCAGACCGGACTGCTGCTCGAATTCGTCCTTGAAGGCCCCGAACTCGCGTTGCAGTTCCTCGAGACCCTGCAGGTCGGTGACCGCCAGCCGCAGCGTCGGGGACTGGGCCTGTTCCTCGCTGGGCGCGCCGCTGCAGGCCGCGACGGCGGCCGTCACGGTCAGCATTCCCACCGCGCCTACGATCGTGCCGCGTACAGACATCATGTTCTCTTCCGTTCGTTCGCCGATGGTCGCTGCAACTGCCGTATAGATGTCTAGATGTGCAACCGGAACTGCGGGTTAACGGCTGCTGACGGCTGAAAATCGGCTCGATGGCCAGCGCGGTCGACGCCGGGATGCCCCCGGCCGATAGGGTCGGCGGCAATGGCACACCTACTCGGCGCGGAGGGACTGCACCTGCAGTACCCCACCAAGGTCGTCTTCGATTCGGTGTCCCTCGGTGTCGACGACGGCGATCGGATCGGCATCGTCGGACGCAACGGCGACGGCAAGTCCAGCCTGCTCGGCATGCTGACCGGCGCGGTGCGGCCCGACGCGGGTCGCGTCACCCGGCGCAGCGGGCTGCGGGTGGGTGCGCTGGCCCAGGCCGACCTCCTGGACGATGACCACACCGTCGGGCACATCCTGGTCGGCGATCAGGCCGAGCACGAGTGGGCCGGCGATCCGCGGATCCGTGACGTGGTGGGCGGGCTGGTCGCCGACATCGAGTGGAACGCCCGGGCGGGCACGCTCTCCGGTGGTCAACGTCGCCGAGTTCAGTTGGCCGCGTTGCTGATCGGCGAGTGGGACGTCATCGCGCTCGACGAGCCCACCAACCACCTCGACGTCGAGGGCATCACCTGGCTGGCGGAGCACTTCAAGGGACGCTGGGCACGTAACACCGGCGGCCTGCTGGTGGTGACCCACGACCGGTGGTTCCTCGACGAGGTGGCCACCGCCACCTGGGAGGTCCACGACGGCATCGTCGAACCGTTCGACGGCGGGTACGCGGCCTACGTCCTGCAGCGGGTGGAACGCGACCGCGTCGCCGCGGCGGCCGAGGCCAAGCGGCAGAACCTGATGCGCAAGGAACTGGCGTGGCTGCGGCGCGGGGCCCCCGCGCGGACCTCGAAGCCGAAGTTCCGCATCGACGCGGCCAACGCGTTGATCGCCGATGTGCCGCCGATCCGCAACACCGTGGAATTGGCAAAGCTGGCCACCGCCCGGCTGGGCAAGGACGTCGTCGACCTGCTGGACGTCTCGGTCTCCTTCGACGGGCGCACGGTGCTGCGCGACATCGAATGGCGCATCGGGCCCGGTGAGCGCACCGGCATCCTCGGCGCCAACGGCGCGGGCAAATCCACGCTGCTGGGTCTGATCGCCGGCACCGTCACCCCGGACTCGGGACGGGTCAAACGCGGCAAGACCGTCCAGTTGGGCGTGCTCGACCAGCAGTCCGGAATCCTGGCCGAGGTGGAGGGCGACCTGGTCCGCGAGGTCATCGGCCGGCTGAAGGCCGGTTATGTGGTCGACGGCCGCGAGCTGACGCCCGCGCAGCTGTTGGAGCGGCTCGGCTTTGCCCGCGAACAACTTTCGAATCGGGTATCGGATCTGTCCGGCGGTCAGCGGCGCCGGCTGCAGTTGATGTTGACGCTGTTGGCCGAGCCGAACGTGCTGATCCTCGACGAGCCCACCAACGACGTCGACACCGACATGCTCACCGCCACCGAGGATCTGCTGGATTCCTGGCCGGGCACGCTGATCGTGGTCTCCCACGACCGCTACCTGCTCGAGCGGGTCACCGATCAGCAGTACGCAATCCTCGACGGCCGGCTGCGGCACCTGCCCGGCGGTGTCGAGGAGTACCTGCGGCTGGCGGCCGAGCCCCGCGACGCCCCCGCCGCGCGGACGGCTCCGGAACCCGTTGCCGACGAGGCGCTTTCCGGGGCCGAGCTGCGCGCCGTGGAGAAGGAGATCGCCTCGATCGACCGGTCGCTGGCCAAGCTGTCGGACCGGATCGCCGCCAAACACCAGGAACTGGCCGACCATGATCAGTCCGATCACGTCGGCCTGGCGGCACTCACCGAGCAGTTGCGTGCCCTCGAGGCCGAGGTGGAGGAACTCGAATCGCGCTGGCTGGAGCTTTCCGACAAGCTGTCGTGAGCTCAGGCCGCGGTGATCCGCCGGAGAAAATCGATCTGATCGGCGACGATCCGCGGCCGCACCTCTTCGGCGTAGAAGTCGAAATGCGCCACCGGGTGGGTCTTGCGCTCACTGTGCGGCACCGCATCGGCCAGGGCTTCGGCAAGCTCCGGCGGGGTTTCGGCGTCGCCGGCTCCGATGCACACCAGCACCGGACAGGCCACGCTCGGCGCGACGGTCGCCGGCCGGTAACGCAGCATCTCCAGCAGTCCGCGCGGGGCCACCTGGTTGCGCCAGGTCGGGCTGGTCATGCCCGCGATGACGCGCTGCGCCTCGTCGCTGGCGATCACCGCGAACTCGCCGCGCCCACCCACGGCGGACAGGTAGAGCGGCGGAAGCCGTAGTTTACCGCGCAGCCAATCGCCGACCATGACGCCGAGCAGCTTGAGTGTGGCTGCGGTGGAACGGCCTTCGACCTTGCGCGGGAAGCCATTGAACGGAATCTGGGCGATGACGGCGGCGATGTCGGGATCCCGGGACGCGGCGGTGACGACATGTCCGCCGCCCAGCGAGGTGCCCCACAGCATCACGGAGTCGACCTCCTCGATCCCGCGGGCGCGGTCGACGGCCGCGGCGATGTCGGCGAGCTGACCCTCGACGCTCATCACCTGGCGGGGTTCGCCGTCACTGACACCGAAGCTGCGGTAGTCGAAAGTCAGGACGTGGTAGCCGGCCGTCGCGAAGTCGCGGGCGGTGGCCCGCAGAGCCGGGGTGTCCTGGGTACCACCGAATCCGGTGCACATCACGATGCAGTGCCGGCTCGGATGGGCCGCGCGATACACCTGACCCACGCAGCGGGTCCCCTCAGACGTGAACACGACCCGCTCTGTCATGTCCCCAGCCTAGGACTCAGCCGAACAACCGGATGCGCAATTCCTCGACGGTCCGCCGCACGCCGGCGAGCTGGTTGGCCACCTGATCCGGGGCGGTGCCGCCGCGCGCGTTGCGCGAGTTCACCGAGCCCTCGACCGTCAGCACCTCGCGGACCGCGGGCGTCAGCGCCGCGTCGATGGACGCGAACTCCTCGTCGGTGAGTGCATCCAGGCCCACCCCGCGACCCTCGGCGATCCGGACCGCCGCGCCGGCGGCCTCGTGCGCGTTACGGAACGGAACACCCTGGCGCACCAGCCATTCGGCGATATCGGTGGCAAGCGTGTAGCCAGCCGGGGCCAGCTCGGCCATCCGCGCCTCGTCGAAGGTCAGCGTGCCCACCAGGCCGGCCATCGCCGGCAACAGCAGTTCCAGCTGCGCCACCGAGTCGAAGACCGGTTCCTTGTCCTCCTGCAGATCCCGGTTGTAGGCCAGCGGCTGGGCCTTGAGGGTGGCCAGCAGGCCGGTCAGGTTGCCGATCAGCCGGCCGGACTTGCCGCGCGCCAACTCGGCGATGTCCGGGTTCTTCTTCTGCGGCATGATCGAACTGCCCGTCGACCAGGAGTCGTGCAGGGTGACGTAGCCGAACTCCGTTGAGCTCCAAATGATGATGTCCTCGGCCAGCCGGGACAGGTCCACGCCGATCTGGGCCAGCACGAACGCCGCCTCGGCCGCGAAGTCGCGGGCTGCGGTGGCATCCACGGAGTTGTCGGCCGCTCTGGCGAACCCGAGGTCGGCGGCAATGGCGTCGGGGTCCAGTCCGAGCGAGGATCCGGCCAGCGCCCCGGACCCGTACGGCGACACCGCGGTGCGCCTGTCGAAGTCGGCGATGCGGTCGACGTCGCGCAGCAGCGGGTGCGCGTGGGCCAGCAGGTGGTGGGCCAGCAGGATCGGCTGGGCCGACTGCAGGTGGGTCTTGCCCGGCAGCACGGCGCCGGGATGCGCGGCGGCCTGGGCGGCCAGCGCACCGACGACCTCGAGTACGCCGTCGGCGACCCGGCGCACCGCGTCACGCAGCCACAACCGAAACAGCGTGGCCACCTGGTCGTTTCGCGAGCGTCCCGCGCGCAGCCGGCCGCCCAGCTCGGGTCCGACGCGGTCGATCAGGCCGCGCTCGAGGGCACCGTGCACGTCCTCGTCGCTGGGCAGCGGACCGAAGCTGCCGTCGGCGACGTCGGAGCCCAGCGAATCCAGCCCCGCGAGCAGCCCGTCGCGCTGCTCATCGGTGAGCAGCCCGGCCGAGTGCAGCACCTTGGCGTGCGCCTTGGAGGCGGTGATGTCGTAGGGCGCCAGCGCCCAGTCGAAGTGCGTCGACTTGCTCAGCGCCGCCAGCGCCGGCGACGGCCCGTCGGCGAACCGGCCGCCCCACAGCGAACCCTCGTTGGTGCTCATGACAACCGCCTCGAAACCAACGCGAGCGTGCGCAAACTACGCACTTTGCGCGGCGTGTCGGCCGCGAACACGCCCGCTCGCGGGAAGGGGGTGGGGGTCACAGGCCGAGGTCGCGCTTGGCGGAAATCTTCGACGACAGGCCGTGCACGTGCACGAAGCCCTTGGCCGACGACTGGTCGAAGGTGTCGCCCTCGTCGTAGGTGGCCAGGTTGAAGTCGTACAGCGACTGGCTGCTGCGCCGGCCGTTGACCGCGATGTGCCCGCCGTGCAGCACCAGCCGGATCTCGCCGGTGACGTGCTCCTGGGTGTGCTCGACGAAGGACTCCAGCGCGCGCTTGAGCGGCGAGAACCACAGGCCGTCGTACACCAGCTCGCCCCACTTCTGGTCGGTGCCGCGCTTGTACCGGCCCAGCTCGCGCTCGAGGGTGACGTGCTCGAGCTCGGTGTGGGCGGTGATGAGCACCATGGCGCCCGGGGCCTCGTAGATCTCGCGGCTCTTGATGCCCACCAGCCGGTCCTCGACCACATCGAGCCGGCCCACGCCCTGGGCGCCCGCGCGGCGGTTGAGTTCCTCGATGGCCTGCAGCACCGTGACCGGCCGGCCGTCGATGGACACCGGCACGCCCTTCTCGAAGCCGACGATCACCTCGTCGGGGGTGCTCCAGTTGAGCGTGGGGTCCTCGGTGTAGTCGTAGACGTCCTTGGTCGGCGCGTTCCACAGGTGCTCGAGGAAGCCCGTCTCCACTGCGCGGCCCCACACGTTCTGGTCGATCGAGAACGGCGAACGCTTGGTGACGTTGATCGGGATGGCGTTCTCCTCGGCGAAGGCGATGGCCTTCTCCCGAGTCCAGGCGTAGTCACGCACCGGGGCCAGCACCTCGAGATCCGGTGCCAGCGAGGCGAACCCGACCTCGAACCGGACCTGATCGTTGCCCTTGCCGGTGCAGCCGTGCGCGACGATGCCGCCGCCGTGCTCGCGGGCCGCGGTGACCAGGTGCTTGACGATCAGCGGCCGGCTGATCGCCGAGACCAGCGGGTAGCGGTCCATGTAGAGCGCGTTGGACTGGATGGTCGGCAGGCAGTACTCGTCGGCGAACTCGTCGCGAGCGTCGACCACGACCGCCTCGACGGCGCCGCAGTCGATGGCACGCTGACGCACCACCTCCATGTCCTCACCGCCCTGCCCGAGGTCGATCGCCACGGCCACCACCTCGCGGCCGGTCTCTTTCCCGATCCAGCTGATGGCCACGGAGGTGTCCAGACCGCCGGAATACGCCAGGATGACGCGCTCAGACATCACCGATCTCCTTCATCATTTCTTCAGTCTCTGGGTGGTTTTCAGTCATTGCAGTTCTTCGAATGTGATCGCGAGCTCGGCGCCGGTCATCGGCTCGCGCGCGATCACCAGCACCGTGTCATCGCCGGCCACCGTACCCACCACGTGCGGCAGCGCCGCACGGTCGATGGCGCTGGCCAGATAGTGCGCCGCGCCCGGCGGGGTGCGCAACACCGCGAGATTCCCGCTGGCATCGGTGGACACCAGCAGCTCCCCCAGCAGTTTCGACACCCGCTCGGTGCCGCCGGTGACGCCGCGCACCGGGCTGCCGTCCTCGGGGATGACGTAGGCGCCGCTGCCGCCGTCGGCGCCGCGCAGCTTCACCGCGCCGAGTTCCTCCAGATCGCGCGAGAGGGTCGCCTGGGTGACCTCGATGCCCTCGGCCGCCAGCAGATTCGCCAGCTCGCCCTGGCTGTGCACCGACTGCACCGCGAGCAGCGCGATGATCCGGGCCTGGCGCCCGGCCCGGGTCGCGGCCACCCCCGGCGCGGTCTTGCCCGCGACGTCGGTCACGAGGACACCGTCCCGCTTCGCTCGAGCAACCAGACCAGCAGCGCCTTCTGGGCGTGCAGCCGGTTCTCGGCCTCGTCCCACACCGCGCTCTGCGGTCCGTCGAGTACTTCGTCGGTGATCTCGTGGCCGCGGTGCGCGGGAAGGCAGTGCAGCACAATCGCTTCCGGATCGGCCAGGCCCAGCAGCTCGGCGTTGACCTGGAACGGCCGGAACGGGCGGACCCGATCGAGCCCGTCGTTCTCCTGCCCCATCGACGTCCAGGTGTCGGTGACCAGAACGTCGACGCCTTCGACGCCGGCGCGGGGGTCGTTGGTCAGCGTCACCGAGGCGCCGGTCTCGGCCGCGCGCTGTTGGGCGGCGGTGACGAACTCCGGCTCCGGTGCGAAACCCTCGGGCGCGGCGATGGTCACGTGGATACCCGCGGTGACGCCGCCGAGCAGCAGCGAATGGGCCATGTTGTTGGCGCCGTCGCCCAGATAGGTCAGCCGCAGTCCAGCCAGGGCGCCCTTGCGCTCGGCCAGGGTCTGCAGGTCGGCGAGGACCTGACACGGGTGCAGCTCATCGGACAGCGCGTTGACGATCGGCACCGTGGCCCCGGAGGCCATCGCGGTCAGCCGCTCCTGGGCGAAGGTGCGCCACACGATGGCGTCGACGTAGCGCGACAGCACGGTGCCGGTGTCCTCGAGGGTCTCCTCGCGACCCAGCTGCGTGCTGCGGCCGTCGACGACGATGGCGTGCCCACCGAGTTGGGCGATGCCCATCTCGAAGGAGAACCGGGTGCGGGTGGAGTTCTTCTCGAAGATCACCGCGACCCCGCGCGGACCCTCGAGCGGGCGCCGGCTCAGCGGTTTGCGCTTGAGTTCGGCGGCCAGGGCCAGCACCTCGGCCTGCTCGGCCGGGCTCAGGTCGTCGTCGCGCAGGAAGTGTCGGATGCCGCTGGGCTGTGCTGTCATGAGGTCTCCTGTGCGGTATCGAGGACGCCGGGCAACGCTTCGACGAAGCCACCCAGCTGATCCTCGGTGATGATCAACGGCGGGGCCAACCGCACCACGTCGGCGGCCGCGGCATTGACCAGGAAGCCGGCCTCCCGGGCCGCGGCCTCCACGGCCTTGGCCTTCTCGGCGGTCAACACGACGCCCTGCAGCAGGCCGCGCCCCCGAACATGGCTCACCAGCGGGTGACCGAGGCTCTCGATGCCGTGACTGAGCGTCTTGCCCAGCACGTCGGCCCGGGTGATCAGGTCCTCGGCGCGCAGCGTGCGCAGCACCGCGAGCGCGGCCGCGGTGCACACCGGGTTGCCGCCGAAGGTGCTGCCGTGCAGCCCCGGGGTCATCAGGTCGGCCGCGGCGCCGATGCCGATGCACGCCCCGATCGGCAGACCCCCGCCGAGGCCCTTGGCCAGCGTGACGATGTCGGGGGTGATGCCGTCGTGCTGATGGGCGAAGAAGGCCCCGGTGCGCCCCTCGTCGAGGGCCAGCAGCGCGCCGTGGCCGGCGGTGATGTCGCGCGCGGCGGCCAGATACCCGGCCGGTGGCACCACGACGCCGCCCTCGCCCATGATGGGCTCCAGGAACACCGCGGCGGTGGCGTCGTCGACGGCGGCCGCCAGCGCGGCACTATCGCCGTACGGGACGTGGATGACCTCGCCGGGCAGCGGCGCGAAGGGCGCCTGCTTGGTGGGCTGCCCGGTGAGCGCCAGCGAACCCATCGTCCGGCCGTGGAAGGCGCCCTGTGCGGCAACGAGTTTGGTGCGCCCGGTCAGCCGGCTGATCTTGAAGGCGACCTCGTTGGCCTCGGTGCCGGAGTTGCAGAAGAACACCCGCGCGGCCTGTTCAGTGCCCAGGTGGTCGACGAGCGCCTCGGCCAGCGCGATGCCGGGTTCGGTGGCGTACAGGTTCGACGTGTGCCCCAGCGTGTTCAGCTGGGTCGTGATGGCCTCGATGACGGCCGGGTGCCGATGCCCGAGCAGGTTGACCGCGATCCCGCCGAGCAGGTCGAGGTAGGACTTGCCGTCCGGGTCGGTCACCACGGCGCCGTCGCCGCTGGCCAGCGCCAGCGGCGGGGTGCCGTAGTTGTCCATCATCACCGCGGACCAACGTTGTTGCAGGGCCTGGGTTTCCGTCATTCTTGCGCCACCACCTTCGTTCCGGCCCCCGCATCGGTGAACAGCTCGACCAACACGCAGTGCTCCACCCGGCCGTCGATGACGTGGGCGCTGGGCACCCCGCCGTTCACGGCCCGCAGGCAGGCCTCGATCTTGGGTACCATCCCGGCCTCCAGCGTCGGCAGCAGCTGGGTCAGGGCCGCGGTGTCGATCTCGGTGACCAACGAATCGCGGTTCGGCCAGTCGGTGTACAGACCCTCGATGTCGGTGAGCATCAACAGCTTCTCGGCGCCGAGGGCCTCGGCCAGCGCCGCGGCGGCGGTGTCGGCGTTGATGTTGTGCACCACCCCGTCGGCGTCGGGGGCGATGGTCGACACCACCGGGATCCGGCCGGCCGCGATCAGGTCCACCACCGCGGCGGTGTTGACGTGCTCGACGTCGCCG
>Ga0265293_10000595_pt1 | contig 85020 bp, 95 predicted proteins | sample Munlanlewell138R_FD_192505 | JGI IMG/M metagenome (GOLD analysis project Ga0265293, IMG submission 192505) | Leachate microbial communities from a municipal landfill in Southern Ontario, Canada - Leachate well 138R | ecosystem: Engineered > Solid waste > Landfill > Unclassified | place: Canada... | reverse complement strand
CGAGGAGAGCACCCCATGATACGCATTGGTCAGGGTTACGACGTCCACGCCTTCGGCGAGGGTGAACAGGTCACCATTGGCGGGGTCGCTATTCCTCACGGTCGCGGTCTGGTTGCCCATTCCGATGGTGACGTGCTGGTTCGATGTGGTGGCGCTGCTGGCAAAGCGCGGCTGGTTGCTCGCCAATGCCGATATGACCATCGTCGCCCAGGCGCCGAAAATGGCGCCCCACATCGAGCGGATGATCGATAACCTGGCGCAGGACTGCGGCGTCGAGCGAAACTCGCTCAACGTCAAGGCGACGACCACGGAGAAGCTGGGTTTTACGGGGAGAGAAGAGGGCATTGCCTGTTACGCGGTAGTGCTGATTCGCGCGGCTGAGTGAGGTCAGTTGTCAGTTGTCAGTTGTCAGTTGTCAGTTGTCAGTGAGGATGACTCCCCCCTGATAACTGTCAACTGAAAACTGTAAACTCATTCTTTACAAAATAAAACCAAGTCCTCCCTGGCCCGCCAGCGCGTCGAGGTCCAGATAAGCGGTTTTGCGCCTGATCCTGAAGCTGTCGCCATCGCGCTTGAGCAGGTAGCGGTACTGGCCCATATACTGGGTGATCTGTGAACGGCGCACCCGGTAGATACAGAAGTTGGCGACCACGCTCAGGGTGTCGCCGTTTTCCTCCAGAATGCGCACGTTGCTCACCAGATGGCGGATGTTGGAGCGCGGGTTTTCGCAATACGCGCTTTTGCCGCTCATGCGTTCCACCCGCGCCGCCAGCATGGCCCTGTCATCGGCGATGATGAACAGGGTAGTGTCGTACGCCGTTTCCTCGATGTCCTTCAAGCCGATGGGAGGCACCAGATACTCCGCATCGTCGGTGAGCAAAGCCTCCCAGTCGTTCAACTGCCAGCGATCGAGCAGGTCGGCTTCTTCAAACAGGAATTTCTCCACAGGTTCTTTCAATGTCATTGTTATCGGCCTTATTCCTCAAAGGTCTCTTCACCGCGCAACACGCGATCCCACTGGGTCCACCAGGCACGCTGCTGGCCCTCGTCCGCATGGTCGCCGCGCACGTATAACGGGTCGTCATCGGATCCAGGCACCATACCTTTGGAGTAGTCGTGCATGAATGCCGGAGACTGCTGATCGCCAATGGCGCGGCGCTCGAACATCTCGTAGTCGTCGGGGTGGGCAAAGCCGCCGGGGCCCACGAAGGTGAGGTGGTTTTGCAGTCTCACCTTGCGCACCAGGGGGTCTTCTCCTACCGGTGCCAGGTTCCAGATGTTGGAAAGCGTGGTGGTGGGCGACAGTGGGTAGGAGGTGCGAACCGACAGAGACATCACATCGTTGAGGATGGTGTTGGGGAAAATCAGCATGTTGCGGTTGCTGGTCGCCATGCGCATGCCGCGTTCCTGACCCCATTTCTTGACGAGTTCCGCCTGCTTGGCTTCGATCAGCGGGCGCGTCTCTTCACCAAAAGCGGGAATCCAGTCCGCCGAGGGCTTGCCGGAGCGCACGGTGGTTTCGAATCCGGCGTGACCGTTGCCGAATCCATAGGCTCTGCCCACGTAGGTGGATGCCTGCTGTTCAGCGCTCTCCGCGGCCCGCTTGCGAGCGTACTGGAAGTAGCTGGAGTGCAGGGAAATGCCGTGGTAGGAGTCGATCTGGTTTTCGCTGATGGATTTCCAGTTGCATGGCGCATGGAACTCCTGCGCGCCGGGTGTGACTTCCAGGCCCTGTTCGTGGGGGTCGACGATGAGATCGATCCACTCCCTGGTATCCGCCAGGTATTTTTCCAGACTGATGGCGCGGGGGTTCATGTTGAGGAAATAGAAGCCCCGGTACTGTTCGAGGCGCGCGACAGCGTGCAGATTGTAGAAACCGCCTTCGTTGAAATCGGGGCCGTAGCCGTAGGTGGTGTTCTGGTTCAGCAATTCGCCGGTATCGCCAAATACCCAGCCGTGGTACGGGCAGGTGAATACGCGCGCCTTGCCGCAGGTTTCCGTGGTCAGCAGCGTGCCCCTGTGGGTGCAGAGGTTGTGAAAGGCATTGACCTTGCCGTTGCGGTCCTTGTTGAAAATGATGTTGTAACCGCCGACCTGGCGGGTGAGAAAAGTGCCGGGTTCGCGCACTTCGGACTCATGGGCCACATACAACCAGCAGCGGTTGAAAATGAAGTTTCTTTCTCTTTCGAAAACCGCCTGGTCCATGAAGGCGCGCTTGTCGACCAGAAAACGGCCTCTGGTCCGGTCCACCTGGATATAGGGGGCGGAAGGCAGATCCTTACTCGCGGGAGCGTTCATGTCGTTATCTCCTATCCGATTAAAATTCCCGCCGACGTGGCGGTCCTGGGGGCCGAGATGGCCTTATTGCCAATAAGTCAGACTTTTGGCTGCGACTGCAGTTCAGCTATAGGCTGTAAGCTCTACGTTGAACTCTGGAAGAGCTCAGTTCTTCCAGAACGCCTGCTTAAAGCTTATGGCTTACAGCTCGCCTGCCTCACACAGAGACTGCCGCCTGAATGTCCGACTACTGTTCAATACTACTGCTTAATATAGGGCCTTTAAATCATAGCCGTTATCAAGTGATAAAACCACATTTTCGGGACGGCTGTTGCTGCCGGATCGGGTTTGTCCGGCAGTGCCTATCGCCGGGCCGCGAGGGTCCTGGTTATAATTGACTTCTGGTCGCATTTCTCTTTGACTCCATAGACGATGCCGTTTAGTCTTAGACCGATTTGCTTTCCACTGACAATCACAAGAGACAGTATCAATGCCATACCAAACGACTCCAGGGCTTTACAACACCGAACACGAAATTTTCCGGGAAACCTTCCGCCGCTTCCTTCTCGAGGAAGTGGAACCGCATCTTGAGGAGTGGACAGAAAACCACGGTATTCCCAAGGAGTTCTGGAAGAAGGCCGGCGCCGCCGGTGTTCTGGGCGTGGACATTCCCGAGGAATACGGCGGCCCCGGTGGTGACTTCCTGTTTCGCCTGGTGATTGCCGAAGAGCTGGGCTACAGCCCGGCGGGCGCGACTGTCGGGCCGGCGTTCATCGGCGACGGCGTCGGTGAGATTCTCCACCGCTGCGGCACCAAGGAGCAGTGTGCGCGCTGGCTCCCTGGCATGGTGAAAGGGGAGTACCGCGGTGCACTCGCCATCACCGAGCCCGATAGCGGCAGCGATGTGTCCGCAACCCGCACCACCGCGGTACGGGACGGCGACGAATACGTCATCAATGGTTCCAAGACCTACATCTCCAACTCCGTGGATGCCGACTTCTTCATGGTTGGCTGCAAGACCGACCCGAGCAAGGGTTCGAAGGGCATTTCCGTGATCATCGTGGAAGGTGACACGCCCGGCTTCCGGCGCGGTCGCCGCCTCAAGAAAATGGGCTGCAACGCCTCCATGACCGGTGAGATCTTCTTCGAGAACGTGCGGGTGCCGGTTTCCAACCTCATGGGCGAAGAGGGCGGCGGCATGAAGATCATGATGGGCGGCGTCAACATGGACCGCATCATGTGGCCCATCATCGGTCACGCGGCGGGAACCCGCGCTTTCGAGGAAACCGTCGACTTCGTCAAGAACCGCAAGGCGTTCGGCCAGACCATCTTCGATTTCCAGAACACCCAGTTCAAACTGGCGGAAATCAAGACCGAACTGGCCGTGGGCCGCGCCTTCATCGATACCGTCATCCGCAACTACAAGGAAAACGGCAAGCTGGATATGCAGCTGTGCGCCATGGCCAAGCTCTGGGGTTGCGAAATGGAAGGGCGGGTCATCGACCAGTGCGTACAGTTGCATGGCGGTGCCGGTTACATGGATGAATACAACGTCTCCAAGTTCTACACCGCGGCGCGCCTGCACCGGATTTTTGCGGGTACGTCCGAAATCATGCGCCTCCTTATCGCGCGCACCATCTGAGCAACCATTATCTATCTCCCGTCGTCTTCGGCGGCGGGAGATATCGACAACGACAGACGATGAAGAGCAAACAATGACTTATCCCATATCTCCCGGTATCTACAGCACCGAACACGATATCTTCCGCGAAACCTTCCGCCGCTTCCTGCAGACCGAGGCCGAGCCCTATCTGGAAGAGTGGAACGAAAAGCACGAAATCCCCCGCGACTTCTATCGCAAGGCTGGCGCTGCCGGTGTTCTGGGCGTGGATATTCCCGAAGAGTACGGCGGCCCCGGCGGCGACTTTCTCCACCGCCTGGTGATTGCGGAGGAGTTGGGCTACAGCCCTGCCGGCGCAAGCATCGGCTCATCCTTCATCGGCGACAACATCAGCCACATTCTGTATCACAACGCCAATGAAGAGCAGCGCCGGAAGTGGCTGCCGAAGATGGTCACCGGCGAAGTGCGCTTTGCCTTTGCCATCACCGAGCCCGACAGCGGCAGCGACGTGGCGGGCATGCGCTCCACCGCGATCCGCGACGGCGATGAGTTCGTGATCAACGGTGCCAAGACTTTCATCGGCAACGCCAATACCGCGGATGTTGTGATCTTCGCCTGCAAAACCAAGCCGGAACTGGGCGGCAAGGGTGTTTCCTGCATCATCGTGGAGATGGACCGCCCGGGCGTGAGCCGGGGCCGCAAGCTGCGCAAGATGGGCATGAGCGCGGCCGATACCGGTGAGATTTCCATGGAAAACGTGCGGGTGCCGGTTTCCAACCTGATGGGCGAGGAAGGCAAGGGCATGAACATCATGCTCGGTGGTGTGAATTCCGACCGCATCGTATGGCCGTTGATCGCCCATGGCGCCGCGACCCGCGCCTTCGACGAAACCGTGACTTTCGTGAAGAACCGCAAGGCGTTCGGCCAGACCATCTTCGATTTCCAGAATACCCAGTTCAAGCTGGCGGAAATCAAAACCGAACTGGCGGTGGGCCGCGCGTTCCTTGACGACGTGATCCGCGATTACCAGGCCAACGGCAAGCTGGACATGCTCAAGTGCGCCATGTGCAAGATGTGGGTGCCGGAAATGGAAGGCCGCGTGATCGACCAGTGCGTACAGTTGCACGGCGGCGCCGGCTACATGGATGAATACCACGTCTCCCGCCTGTATACGGGCGCGCGCCTGCACCGGATTTTCGCCGGCACGGCGGAGATCATGCGCTTGATCGTTGCGCGCTCGATCTGATTGGTAAGTAGTTCACAGTTTACAGTTGACAGTTATCAGTGGGGTGTCATCCTCACTGACAACTGACAACTGACAACTGACAACTGACAACTGACAACTGACAACTGACAACTGACAACTGACAACTGACAACTGACAACTGACAACTGACAACTGACAACTGACAACTGACAACTACATCCGAAACACCCCGAAACGGGTTTCTCTCGCTGGTCCGTTGTGGACCACGGCCAGGGCCTGGCTCAGCACTGTGCGAGTGTCGGCCGGATCTATCACACCATCATCCCAGAGGCGCGCGGACGCATGGAGCGGGTGTCCCTCGCGCTCGTATTTTTCCACGATGGGGTCGCGGATCGCCGCGGCTTCCCTGTCACTGAGTTCACGACCTTCGCGCTCTGCCTTATCCCTGGCGAGTTGCGTCATCACTTGCGCAGCCTGTTCGCCGCCCATGACCGAAACACGGGCATTGGGCCACATGAACAGGAACCGGGGGTCGTAGGCGCGGCCGCACATGGCGTAATTTCCCGCACCGAAACTGCCACCGATCAACACGGTAAGCTTGGGCACGCGTGCGCAGGCCACCGCCATCACCAGCTTGGCGCCGTGCTTGGCGAGCCCCTCGGCCTCGTAACGCCTGCCGACCATGAAGCCGGTGATATTCTGCAGAAACACCAGGGGGATGCGGCGCTGGGCGCACAGTTCGACGAAGTGGGTTCCCTTGAGTGAGGAGTCGCTGAAGAGAATGCCATTGTTGGCGATGATGCCCACCAGGTAGCCGTGGATGCGCGCGAATCCGCACACCAGCGTGGGCCCGTAGAGCGTTTTGAACTCATCGAAGCGGGAGCCATCGACGAGTCGCGCGATGACTTCGCGAACGTCGAATGCGCGACGGCGGTCGCTGGGCATGACGCCATGAAGTTCTGCCACGGCGTAGCGGGGCGGTTCCACATCCGCGACATCCGCGGAGCGAATCGGCGGCAGGTTGAGGCGGGCGGCTATGTCCCGGGCCAGCGCCAGGGCGTGCTCTTCATCATCCGCGAGGTGATCGGCAACGCCGGAAATCTTGCAGTGCAGCTCGGCGCCCCCCAGCTCTTCGGCGCTGACTTTCTCTCCCGTGGCGGCTCGCACCAGGGGTGGGCCGGCAAGAAAAAGCGTGCCTTGGCCGCGAATCATGATGGATTCATCCGCCATGGCGGGTACGTAGGCGCCGCCAGCGGTACAGGAACCCATCACCAGGGCGACCTGGGGAATACCCTGTGCCGACATTCTCGCCTGGTTGAAGAAGATGCGTCCGAAGTGCTCCCGATCGGGGAAGACCTCGCCTTGCAGCGGGAGATAGGCACCGCCGGAATCCACCAGATAGAAACACGGCAGGTGGTTTTCGCGGGCGATGGTCTGCGCGCGCAAGTGTTTCTTGAGAGTGAGCGGGAAGTAGGTACCGCCTTTGACCGTGGCGTCGTTGGCGATGATCATGCAGGGCCTGCCATGAATCGGCCCGATACCGCAGATCAGCCCGGCGGCGGGCAAGGGTTCGTCGTATACCCCGTAAGCGGCAAGTGGTGAGAGCTCGAGAAACGGGCCATCGGGGTCGATCAGGCGGGCGATACGTTCACGCACCGGGAGTTTCCCCTGCTGTGTGTGGCGTCGCGCGGCCTCTTCACCGCCTCCCAGCCGTATCTGGGCGAGTATTCTGTCCAGGTCGTCCAGCAGATCCCTCATTTGGCGAGCGTTGGCCTGAAACTCGCTCGAATCCGTATCGAGCTTGCTGTGCAGAAGTGCCATCGGCTTCTCCTTCAACGCTCATCCGCGCACAGGGCCCGACCGATGAGCATGCGGCGGATTTCGCTGGTACCCGCGCCGATTTCATAGAGTTTTGCGTCCCGTAGCAGACGCCCGGCAGGAAAATCGTTGATGTAGCCGTTGCCACCCAGCAACTGGATGGCATCCAGCGCACATTCCGTCGCCCGCTCGGCGCTGTAGAGAAGGGCGCCCGCCGCGTCCCGGGGTGTGATCTCGCCACGGTCACAGGCGGCGGCAGCGGCGTAGACATAACCGCGCGCGGCGCACAGCTTGGTATACATGTCAGCCAGCTTGCCCTGCACCAGCTGGAAGGTGGCGATGGGCCTGCCGAACTGGTGGCGCTGGCGCACGTAGGGAATGACCAGCTCGAGGCAGGCAGCCATGATGCCCAGGGGGCCCCCGGCGAGCACCACGCGCTCAAGATCCAGGCCGCTCATCAGAATCGCCGTGCCGCCGCCTTCGACGCCCAGCACATTGGCTGCGGGGACCCGGCAGTCGTCGAAGGTCAATTCACAGGTGCCGGAGCCGCGCATGCCCAGCTTGTCGAGTCTGGCGCCCGAGGCAAAGCCGGGAAAGCTTCTCTCCACGATAAAGGCGGTTATCCCTTTGGAGCCGGCGTCAGGGTCGGTCTTTGCAAAGATGACGTAGGTGTCCGCATCGGGACCGTTGGTGATCCACATCTTGCGACCATTGAGAAAATAGCAGTCGCCGCACCTTGTTGCACGCAGCCGCATTGCCATCGCGTCCGAGCCCGCCTCGGGCTCGCTGATGGCGAGCGCGCCCATACATTGACCGCGAATCAGTGGCGGCAGGTAGCGGCGCCTCTGCACCTCATTGCCGTGGCGGAAAATCTGGTTGACGCAGAGATTGGCGTGGGCGCCATAGGACAGCCCGACGGCGGCCGATGCCTTGCTGATCTCTTCCATGGCCACCACATGGGCAAGATAACCCATGTCGGCTCCACCGTACGCCTCGCTTACCGTGATGCCGAGCACGCCCAGTTGTCCCAGGTCGGGCCACAGCTGAGCCGGAAAGCGCTCCTCCCGGTCGATGGTTGCCGCATGGGGGGCAATGTGCTGGCGGGCAAAACGGCTGACTTGCTCCCGCAGCAATTCGATCTCCGGCGAGAGCCCGAATGACAATTGTCGATACACAGTTGCCACGATCATCTATCCGGTGGGCCGGATACCTCCTCAAATGGAAAATGGCTATGGCGACTCCCTCTCCGGAAACAGGGCACTTGCGCTCATTCGGCCTTTGCCAGATCCTCGATGACGGCCATGAGAAAGCGGGCGCCCTCGCCGCCGGTCACGACCCGGTGATCGAAAGTGAGGGACAGCGGCATGATGGGCCGCAACGCCGGCTTGCCGTTGTGAGCGACGACCTCTTCCCGCACGCGCCCGGCACCGAGAATGGCAACCGTCGGCGGCACCACGATGGGGTCTGAATAGCGCCCGCCGATGACACCGTAGTTGGAGAGGGTGATGGTGTAGCCGCGCAGTTCTTCCGCCGGTATGGTGCGGGCCCGCACATCGGCCTTGAGGCGCTCCAGGCCGCGGCGCAGATCCTCTTCACTGCGGTTTGCCACATCGCGAAGCACCGGCACGAAGAGGCCGTCGGCGGTATCCACGGCCACTGCCAGGTGGATCGCCTCGAGCACCCGGCGGCCCAGGGCGTGGCCGTCGTACCAGGCATTGAGGCCCGGCTCGGCGCGGCATCCTGCGACGATGGCGCGGATCAGGCGGATGGTGACGTCGCTGCCTTCCCTCCAGTCGCCGATATCCGCATCGTCGTTGACGGTGACATCGGCCACCTCCGCATGGGCCTGCGCCATGCTGCGCGCCATGGCGCGGCGCGGCCCGCGCAGTTTTTCGAGGGGGCCGGCTTCGGCCAGAATCCGTGCCACCCGCTCCACATCCCGTGCGGTGATCAAACCGTTGGGGCCGCTCGGTGTGACCACGCCGAGATCCACATCCAGCTTGCGCGCCAGGGCGCGCACCGCTGGCAGCGCCTTGAAGCTGGCGCCGGGTTGGCCGATTTCGTCCGGCTGCTCGTCGACCACCCGATCGCTGCGCATCACCTGGCCCACCACGGTCCCCTGGTCCGCGTCGGACGGCGGCGCCGCGTCGCCAGCATCGCCGTCCCCGGCGAAGGCCACCACGGCCTGGTCCACGGCGATGATGTCATCGGCGTCGACGTAGACCTTTGCAATGGTGCCATCCCGGGGGGAGGGGATCTCGACGATTGCCTTGGCGGTTTCGACCGTTACCAGCGGGTCGCCCAGCTTGATGGTATCGCCGGGCTTGACGTGGCACTCCAGCACCTCTGCTTCCGCCAACCCCTCTCCCAGGTCGGGCAGCTTGAAAACGTTCATGTGAACTCCAGGGTTTCGGTGGCAGCCCGCACGATACGGTCGGCGTTGGGCAGATAGGCGCGCTCGTTGCGGGGCAGCGGCATCACCGTGTCGTAACCGGTGACGCGGCGCACCGGCGCCAGCAGATGGAGCAGGCTGTGTTCCGCCAGATCAGCGGCGATTTCGGCGCCCACGCCACAGGCGCGCGCGGCCTCGTGAACGATGACGCAGCGACCGGTGCGCGCCACCGACTCGCGGATGGTGAGCATGTCCAGAGGCTTGAGGGTGGCGACATCGATGACTTCGGCGCTGATCCCCTTCTGGAAGAGGCGGTCGGCGGCTTCCAGGGTCTCGTGCAGCATGGCGCCCCAACTCACCAGGGTGATGTCTCTGCCCTGACGCAGCACGTAGCACACATCGAGGGGCAGGGCTTCGCCGCGGTCGGGGACCTCCTGCTTGACGAGGCGATAGATTCGCGTCGGCTCGAGAAAGACAACCGGATCCGGATCGCGGATGGCGGCGAGCAGCAGGCCGTAGGCGCGCTGGGGAGAAGAGGGCACCACCACACGCAGGCCAGGGATGTGGGCGAACAGGGCCTCGGTGCTCTCCGAGTGGTGTTCGGGGGCGTGTATCCCCGCGCCAAAGGGTGTGCGCAGTACCATGGGGCAGCTCAGGCGGCCGCGAGTGCGGTTGCGCAAGCGCGAGGCGTGGTTGAGTATCTGATCGATGGCGGGATAGACGAAGCCCATGAACTGAATTTCCGCGACCGGTCGCAACCCCTGCGCCGCCATGCCCACCGCGATGCCGGCGATGACGGCCTCCGCAAGCGGAGTGTCGAGCACGCGCTGGGGGCCAAAACGCTTGAGAAAGCCTTCGGTGGCGCGAAAAACGCCGCCGTTGGTTGCGACATCCTCGCCGAATACCACAACCTCGGGATTTGCCGCCATTTCATGGGCGAGCGCCTGGTTGACCGCCTCTACCAACGTGATCTCAGCCACAGCCATGCCCCTTTGCGCGGGCTTCGCGCAGTTGCCAGCGGAGACTGTCCGGGAGGGTAGCGTAAAGGTGGTCGAACATCGCCCCGGGTGGCGGATGCGGCGTCTCCAGGTAGCGCTCGACTTCTGCCTCCACTGCCGCTGCGCAGTCGTTTTGGGCAGATTCCTCCAGGTTCTGGTTCCACTCGCCGGCGGCTTCGAGATAGCGGCGCAGCCGCGCGATGGGCTCCTGAGTAAAGTGTTGCTCGAGCTCTTCCTTGCCGCGATAGCGGGAAGCATCGTCGGCGGTGGTGTGGTCGCTGAGGCGATAGGTGAGGGCTTCGATCAGGTAGGGGCCGCCCCCCTTGCGACATCTGTCCAGGGCCAGTGCCAGGCGGTGGTGCAGGGCGACAATGTCGTTGCCGTCCACCTGTTCACAACCCACGCCGGCGGCGATGGCCTTTTGTGCCAGGGTCTGGCCGCCGCTCTGGGCACTGCGGGGAACGGATATGGCCCATTGATTGTTGACGATCAGAAGCAGCAGGGGCAACTGCCAGGCGCCGGCCAGATTCAGGGCTTCGTAAAAATCGCCTTTCGAGGTGCCGCCATCCCCCAGGACGCAGGCCGCGACACGCGCCTCGTTGCGTTGCTTGAACGACCAGGCGACGCCCGCGGCGTGGGGAACCTGGCTCGCGATCGGAATGCAGATCGGAAAATCGCCCCGGTTGTCGGCAAAGTCCATGCCCTTTTCGTCGCCGCCCCAGTACAGCAGAATCTCGTGCATGGCCACGCCGCGCATGAGCAGTGCCGGCGTCTCCCGATAGGTGGGCAGCAACACATCTTCCTGTGCCATGGCGTCGCCCAGGGCTGCGCCGATGGCCTCCTGTCCCAGGCAGGAGGCATAGGTGCCCAGTTGCCCGGTCCGTTGCAAGTTGACGGCGCGCTGATCGAACGCCCTCACGGTCATCATGATGCGGTAGAGCCGGCGCAGGCGTTCGTAATCGCGGGCGATGTCGGGGAGCGACGCCAGGGGCTTGCCATCGGGGTCGAGATAGCGATGGTAGTGAACGGCGAAGCTTGCCGCGAGTGTGCTGTTGGAAGCCGATGCGATGCCAGTCACAGTGTGTCTCCCTTGTGCCGGGTTCCCTGACTCTTTACTTTGAGGATAGCCCTCGCCAGGGAATCCGCAACTTCTTGCGGTGCTTTGCCCTCCTGTGCGGAAGTGGCGAAGATGGTGCTCAGCCGCTCTCCGATGACCCCGATGCGAGCGCGGGTCGCCGCGGAATCGTTGAGCGCACCATGAATCAGGCCGCCGGCATTGATGACGTAATCGGGGGCGTAGAGGATGCCCGCGCGAAAGAGGCGCTCGCCATCTTCCGCGGTGGCCAACTGGTTGTTCGCGGAGCCCGCGACGATGGCAGCGCGGGAGGCGGAGTGAGCTGTAAGCCATAAGCTTTAAGCAGGAGCACTGGAAGAGCTGAGTTCTGCCAGCGTTCAACTTAGAGCTTACAGCTTATAGCTCAACAACATAGGCGGTTCACACCTGCCTGGCCCTCTATTCCGGCCTCTGTCGACAGAGGCCGGAATAGAGGCGTTTTATTATTGCTGTTTGGTAGGTCTGATGACGATTTCGTTCAGATTCACGTGGGCTGGGCGGGTCAGCGTGAACAGAATGGTGTCGGCCAGATCCTGGGCGTCGAGCGCCTCGATGGCCTCGGCCATTTTCATCAGATTGGCCTTCTTGGTTTCCTCGAAGGCGTCGAAAAATTCTGTCTTTACCAGCCCTGGGTAGATGGTGGTGACGCGAACGCCCTCGCCACACAGCTCCTTGCGCAGAACTTCCGAAAAGGCGGCCACCGCGGCTTTGCTGGCGGCGTAAACCGCGGTGCCGGGAATCAGTGAAATGGCGGCGGTCGAGGAAATATTGATGATATCGCCCTTGCTTTTCTTGAGCGCGGGAATGGCCAGGCGGCTGAGATTGCTCAGCGCGAAGACGTTGGTGTCGAGAATCAGATGGATGTCCTCGGGCGAAATGGTTTCGTGGCTGTTGCCGCGGGACAAACCGGCATTGTTGAGCAGAATGTCGAGGCGGCCACCCCATTCGAGCGTTTTGGCGATGAGGCTCTCCAACTCCGCTTCATTGCGGATGTCGGCGGCGATCGCCAGAAAACGATCGTCTCCTGCGCCCAGTTTCTCCCCGAGTTGGCGAAGCCTGTCGACGCGCCGCGCGGTCACCACGACCTTTGCGCCAGCGTCGAGCAGGGCAGCCGCGGTGGCGGCACCAATGCCCGATGAAGCGCCAGTGATGAGCGCGACTTTCCCTTCGATATTGTTAGCCATGTGTTGTCTCCTGATTGATGGTTGCCTTGTCGCGATACCGCCATCGGTACCGCGTCGGTGTGATTTTCGTGGCCTGAACGGGCCAGGTTTGTGAAAGCGGCTAGATTGCTTGCTGGCCGGCAAGGATAAGAGGTGGTGCCATCATTTGCAACGCAATCAGGGTAACAGCGGCCGGTGGCGATTTCACGCCTGATCGGGCCGCGCTCGTTGTCCGCGCCAGGCGGCTGGAACGATGAAAAAGCGACGCCCGCGGCCGTCGAGGGCGGCCTGCACCATAAGTGGATCAGAAGCCGCATGCAAGGCGTTGCAAAGCCTGCTTTTCAGGGATCCGAAAGACAGCGGTAGCGCGGGTTCGGGATCGAGCCACTGGTTCTTGTCGAGTACTCCCCACCGAGCGCCGGGCATCAGATCATTCAAGACATCGACGTTGGCGCCGCTCAGCCAGGTGCCGCGCAGATGGAGAGGGTTGATGGGCTCACACAGCGGCGGGGCACCGGCGAGCGGTGCAAAAAGGTAGCCCTTCATGATCGCAACCCGGCAATCCGGCAATGGCAACCCCCGGGATCTCAGGGTGCGCGTTGTTTCCGGCAGCGCCGAAAGGGGCAACTGATGGCGCATCAAATGACTGAATTTGCCGCCCAGGCTGTCGTCGGGGTTGGGGCCTATCCACTGCTCGAAGCCGTCCGCGCGCACGTCGGGTTCGAACAGATAAAACTTGACGGCCAGTTCCAGGTGTACGACGAGATCGCGGTGAGAGTCTTCGATCAGAAAATCCAGGCCCCCCAACGTGCGTGAGCCGTTGCTGATCTGGATGTTGGCGCCGAGCACCCGGTAGTGACTGTGGCGATCGAGAAAGAAACGCCACAGCGCCTCGAAGCGTGCACCCAGGCGCCGGTCTCCCCGCGAGGAAAGGTAGGTCTCGAGAGGGGCTGGCGCCTCATCGAGGTGCCGGAGTATCCAGTGCGCTTCCTCGTCTTCCGGGATACACCAGTCCCGGTGATGCGAATCGGTGGATGCGCTCAGAATGGGTGGGCTGAAAAGGCTCCAGCCCATTTGTCTGATAGCGCTGGAGCGCGCCCGTTGCCAGCAATAATCCATGACTCTACGTTTTCGTGTGTATAATCCGAGCATAACGCATCCGTCGCTCGTTGAGCGTCGTCACATTGACGAGTCACTGACGACCAGCATTTCGCCTGGCAAGGAATATAAGGGAGAGTCGAGTGAGCCTGTTCCATTCTGTGATGAAAGAGGTCGTCACGCCATCCGTGGTTCACCCGGATTGCCGCGCCCGCGGCACAGCCTCGTTGTCGGCATCACGGCGTACCCCGTGCTGACAGGGTCTGAAACCATGATTCATTTTCGCCGCATCGGCCTGCTTACCAAGCTGCACCAGCCTCAGGTTATCGATACCCTGGAGGTGCTGATAAGGTTCCTCGTGGGTGAGGGGTTCGAGGTGGTGGTCGAGTCGAGCCTGACTCCCCACCTGCGCGGCAACGCATACTCTGTCGCCGATGGCGATGTGATGGCGGCCAGCGTGGATCTGGTGATCGTGGTGGGCGGCGATGGCAGCATGCTGGGCGCGGCGCGGGACATGGTGCAGCATCAGATTCCGCTTCTGGGCGTCAACCGCGGGCGGCTCGGTTTTCTCACCGACATCCTGCCAGGAGAGGTCGAAGCCAGGGTGGCGCGGGTGTTGCGGGGTGAATATGTGGTGTCGGACCGCTTCCTGCTCGATATGTCCATCTCCCGCGACGGCGCGGTGGTCGATACCGGGCTGGCGCTCAACGATGTGGTGCTTCATCCCGGTCAGTCCGTGCGCATGCTCGAGTTCGAACTCTATATCGATGGTCAGTTCGTCTACAGCCAGCGCTCCGATGGCCTGATCGTGTCGACGCCCACCGGGTCGACGGCCTATGCGTTGTCCGCCGGTGGCCCCATCCTGCATCCCAAGCTCGATGCCATGGTGCTGGTGCCGATGAACCCCCATACCCTGACCAGCCGCCCCATCGCCATTTCCGGCGACAGTGCCGTGGAGATTCGCGTCGGCGATCGCCGCGACATACAACCGCAAGTCACCTGCGACGGCCAGGAGGATTTCGTCACCGAGCCCGGCGACGTCATCCGCATCTGGCGCGAAGAAAAAATGCTGCGCCTGATCCACCCCGTCGATCACAATTTTTACGGCATCTGCCGCAGCAAGCTGGGCTGGGGCAGCCGCCTGGACGCCGGCCACCATATCGAAAGGTAGCGCGCGTGGCCCTGATGCGCCTTGCGGCATTTCCTTCCCACATCGACCTCCGCCCCGCCGGCGATGCCTTGCGCAGCGCCGGCATCGCTCATGAATTGATCGTCGAGGGCGAACATACGGTTCTCTGCATCGATGAGCGGGCAGACCCCGACGTTGCTCTCGAACTCGTCAAGGCCGCCCTGAGCCCCGTATACGGTGGCGCCGCGACGCAGGCGCCGCGCTCGCCGGTGGTGATGATTCTGCTGGCGTTGAGCATCCTCGGGGCGATGCTGCCGCAATGGCACTTCGATGGGCTGCACTGGTTCACCTTCCAGGATTTCCGGATGGTGAGTACCACCCAGGTCATTTTCGCCACGCTGGATGACACCCTCGCCAGCGGTCAGTACTGGCGTCTCATCACGCCGATCTTCATTCATTTCGGTATTTTTCATATCGCCTTCAACGGCCTCTGGCTGTGGGAATTTGGCCGTCGCATCGAAGCCTTCGGGGGCGGTCTCCACCTGGCGATGCTGGTGCTGATATCCGGGCTGGTGTCCAATTTCGGCCAGTATTACTGGTCCGGTCCGTCGTTGTTCGGCGGCATGTCCGGGGTGCTCTACGCTCTGCTCGGGTATCTGTGGATTCGCAACAGGATCGCGCCACACCCGGCACTGGCGCTGCCGCCGGGCATCATCGGTTTCATGATCGCGTGGTTGCTGATCTGCATGACGGGCATTATCGATCTTTTCTTTCAGGGCAGCGTGGCCAATGCGGCGCATGCCTCCGGCCTGATCAGCGGCATGGTGCTGGGATTTGTCTTCGGCGTTCTCAAGCTGCCTGCTCGTTCCGCAGCAAGGCACTGAGCGGGGAGGCGGGCGAAACCTCGGCGCTCCGGGCTATAATGACGCCTTTCCTCAGCCTTTCTGCACAATACATGGATTATCAGCAACTGATCACAGCGATGACGCCGGAGCTCTACGAAGGCCTCAAGCGAGCCGTGGAGTTGGGAAAGTGGCCCAATGGCGAACGACTCAATGCACAGCAGCGCGAAAGCTGTCTGCAGGCGGTGATTGCCTACGATCACCTGCACAAGCGCGAAGACGAACGGGTGGGCTACATTCACACCGAAAAGCACGAGCACTGCGGTGAGGATGGCGGCAGCGTCGAGCCGGATGCGCCCCAGCCACTCAAGTGGCGCGATCAATGAGTACAGCGGGACGCGGGCATCTGCGCAAGATGCACGTGGCGCCGGGCGAAGTAGTCAGCTACCAGATACCTCTGGACGACAGCCTTTTGCCGCTGAACGATGCCATCGGCAATGTGGTGAGCATCCGTCACCTGGGCGAAATTCACTGTCTCCACTGTGGCCGGAAGACCAAAAAGAGCTTCAGCCAGGGTTTCTGCTATCCCTGCTTCACGCGCCTCGCCCAGTGCGACAGCTGCATCCTCGCCCCCGAAAAATGCCATTACGATCAGGGCACCTGCCGCGAACCCGAGTGGGCGCAACAACATTGCATGGTCGACCACATCGTTTACCTGGCGAACTCGTCGGGGGTCAAGGTCGGTATCACCCGCGGCAACCAGGTGCCCACGCGCTGGATCGATCAAGGCGCCACCCAGGCGTTGCCGGTGATGCGGGTCAGGACCCGCCAACAATCCGGGCTGGTGGAAGATGTCCTGAGGGAGCACGTCAAGGACCGCACCGATTGGCGTGCCATGCTCAAGGGCGACGCCGAGCCCGTCGATCTCGTGAGCCTGCGCGATGCACTTTTCGAGCGCTGCGACCTGCGCCTGAGTGAGCTGGAGGAGCGCTTCGGACTCCAGGCCTTCCAGCGCCTCGACGACGCCGAGGCGGTGACGTTCAGCTATCCAGTGCACACCTATCCCAAAAAAGTGGTATCCCTCAACATGGACAAGGAGCCGCTGGTGGAGGGCACGTTGCTGGGCATCAAGGGGCAATACCTGATTTTCGACACAGGCGTCATCAACATTCGCAAGTACACCTCATACCTGGTGGAAGTAGCTATAGGCTAGGAGGGCCTGTTAACACTACTGGAATAGTCGTCGCTGGAGGCCATTTTTTCGACCAGCGAGGCGGAAGGAGAGAAATATAGTGGGCCTATATGAACGAGTGACAACGAAGCTGGGCGGAAAATGGCCCCAGCCCTTCGGGTTGCGCCTGAAAAAGCGCCACTCCACGTTGCTCCTCGCTCATTTGGAATAACCAAACCACGTTCGTCGCGCCTTGATTGGCACTTTTTCAGGCACAACGCCGACTATTCCAGTAGTGTTAACAGGCCCTAGCCACCCTCAAATCGGAGTTCGTTATGGCCTATCGTGACAGCCAGCCCAGAACGGTCTACCTGAACGAATATCAGGTGCCGGATTTTTTGATCGACAAAACCGAGCTCTACATCGACCTCGGTGACGAGGAAACGCGGGTTCGGGCGGAACTGCTGATGCGCCGCAATCCACTGTCCGCCAATCCCGATGCCAACCTGGAGCTGCAGGGTGTCGATCTGGAAATCGACAGTCTGGCAATCGATGGAAAACTGCTTGCCGCGCATGAATACCAGTACTCCGGCACTTCCCTGCGCGTCGAACGTAAACTCAATGAAAACTTTAGGTTTTACTCGGAAGTCGTTATAAAGCCACAGAATAATACTTCTCTTGAAGGGCTTTACAAGAGCCGCTCCATGTATTGCACGCAATGCGAGGCCGAGGGCTTTCGCAAGATCACCTTCTATCTCGATCGCCCCGACGTGATGTCCGAGTTCACCACCACCATCAGTGCCGACAAGGCTGCCTATCCGGTCTTGCTGTCCAACGGCAATCTGGTGGCCAGCGGCGAGCGCGGTCACGGCCGCCATTGGGCGATGTGGCACGATCCCTTTCCCAAACCGAGTTATCTGTTCGCCATGGTGGCGGGAAACCTGGCGCAGGTCGAAGACAGTTTCACCACCTGCAGTAGCCGTGAGATCGCGCTGCGCATCTTCGTGGAAGAGAAGGATCTGGACAAATGTGCATTCGCCATGGATGCGCTGAAGCGATCCATGCGCTGGGACGAGGAGGTCTACGGCCGCGAATACGATCTCGACACCTTCATGATCGTGGCGGTGGACGACTTCAACATGGGTGCCATGGAGAACAAGGGGCTCAACATCTTCAACAGCTCCGCGGTGCTGGCCAAGCCCGAGATCACTACCGACCAGTCTTTCCAGAACATTCAGGCCATCGTCGCCCATGAGTACTTCCACAACTGGTCCGGCAATCGCGTGACCTGCCGCGACTGGTTTCAGCTGAGTCTCAAGGAAGGCTTTACCGTGTTTCGCGATTCCCGCTTTTCCGCTGACATGGGCTCGCCCGTGGTCAAGCGTGTGCAGGACGTGAATGTGCTGCGCACACTCCAGTTTGCCGAAGACGGCGGCCCCATGGCGCACCCGGTGCAGCCGGCGTCGTACATGGAAATTTCCAATTTCTACACACTCACGGTCTACGAGAAGGGCAGTGAGGTGGTGGGCATGGTGCATACCCTGCTGGGGCCGGAACTGTTCCGCAAGGGCGCGGATCTGTATTTCGCGCGCCATGACGGTCAGGCGGTGACGATCGAGGAGTTCATCGCCGCCATGGCGGAAGTCAGCGGCAGGGATTTCAGTCAATTCATGAACTGGTACCGCCAGGCGGGCACCCCGCAGGTGAATGTCGAGGGGGTGTATGACGAGGCCGCCCAAACCTACACGCTGACGTTCGTGCAGAGCTGCCGGGCAACACCGGAGTGCGCGGACAAAAAGCCCTACCTGATTCCCGTGCGCATGGGGTTGCTGGGCAGGGACGGCGATCTGCCGCTGCACAGCGACGGCGTTGCCGGCGCCACTGAAACGGTGCTGGAAATCACCGAGCCGCGCCAGCAGGTGGTGTTCACCAAGGTTGCGGAGAAGCCGTTGCCGTCCCTGTTCCGCGATTTTTCCGCGCCGGTGAAATGGCAATTCCCCTACAGCAGGGACGATCTGGCATTTCAGATGGCCCACGACAGCGATGGCTTCAACCGCTGGGAGGCCTGCAACCGCCTGGCGCTCGATATTCTCAAGGCGATCATCGCCGCGCGCGCGGATGGTCATCATCTGGTACTGGACAAAAGATTGGGGCAGGCGTTCCGCGCGCTGCTGGCGGACAAAACCCTCGACAAGGCCATGGTTGCGCTGATGTTGACGCTGCCGAGTGAAGCGTACCTGAGTGAGGAAATGGACCTCATCCATGTTGCGGCCATTCATAATGTGCGCCTCGACGTGCGCATCGCGCTGGCCATGGCGCTGCGCAAGGATTTGCTGGCGTGCTACGAAGAGAACGCACTGATCGAAGATTACCGCCCGGATCCCGAGCAAATCGCGCGGCGCAGCCTGAAGAACACTGCCCTGAGCTATCTGGCGCTGCTCGACGACGAAGCGCTGCTGAACAGGGTGCATCAGCAAGCCGTGACGGCGGACAACATGACGGATCGCCACGCGGCGCTGGTCGCTCTGGTCAATTCGCCCGTGGCGGCGGCCGCGCCATTGGCGCAGGATGCGCTGGCGGTGTTCCATGAGCGCTGGCAGCACGAGCCACTCGCCGTCAACCTGTGGCTTCAGATCCAGGCGACTTCCATGCTGCCGGGGGGACTGGAGCGGGTGAAGACCCTGGAAAATCATCCGGCATTCGATATCCGCAACCCCAACAAGGTGCGTGCCCTGATCGCTGCGTTCGGCAGTGCCAATGCGATCAATTTCCACCATGAGGATGGCGAGGGCTATCGTTATCTCGCCGACAAGGTGCTCGCCCTGAACAGCCTGAACCCCCAGATTGCCGCGCGCCTGCTGAACCCGCTGACCCGCTGGCGCAGGTATCCCGAGGCGCTGTCGGTACAGATGAAGGACCAGTTGCGGCGTATCGCCGCCAGCCCGGCGCTGTCGGCGGACGTGTTCGAGGTGGCCTCGAAGAGTCTGGAGGGGCACTGAGAGTGTTTGATTGAGTTTCACGTTGCACGTTTCACGTTTTCAAGTAGGTGCCTGCGGCGATGGCATCGCACTGAACACTCACCGTAGTACAGAGAGCCTCAACGACTCGCAGATCACGCCGTTCTTCCGTGAAACGTGCAACGTGCAACGTGAAACTCAGAGCATTCAATGACGACTGCCGCATAGCCAGAAACTGGCGTGCTTAAGCTTACGGCTTATAGCTTCTTGAGGAGAAAAATCGACAATGGCAGCGAGTGACACTTTCGTTATCGGCGGCACCAATGGTCAGGGCGTGGCGCTCGACCTGGCGATGGCCAACCGCCACGGCTTGATCGCCGGTGCCACCGGCACGGGAAAAACCGTGACCTTGCAGGTGCTCGCGGAAGGCTTTTCCCGCGCCGGGGTGCCTGTTTTCATGGCGGACGTGAAGGGTGATCTGTCCGGCATCGCAGCGGCGGGCGCGGCGCATCGCAAGATCGATGAGCGCCTCGCCGTAATGCCGCTGGCGGATTATCGGCAGCGCCCGTATCCCACGGTGTTCTGGGACATCTACGGCGAAAAGGGCCATTGCGTGCGCACTACGGTGTCCGATTTTGGCCCCTTGCTGCTGTCCAGTTTTCTCGACCTCAACACTACCCAGACCGGGGTGCTGCACACTGCCTTCAAGGCGGCGGACGATGCGGGCCTGCTGTTGCTGGATATGAAGGATCTGCAGGCCGTACTCAACTGGGTGAAGGATGAGCGCGCGACGCTGGAGCGCGATCATGGCGGCATCAGCCCAGCCAGTGTTGCGGCCATTCAGCGCAACCTGAACATGCTGGGCGAGCAGGGCGGTTCACAGTTCTTCGGGGAGCCGGCCCTGGTGCTCGGCGATCTCATGAAGCACGACTTCAGCGGCAACGGCGTGATCAACGTGCTGGATGCCACGCGCCTCATGCATCAGCCGCGCCTGTACGCCATATTTCTGCTGTGGCTGATCTCCGAGCTGTTCGAGCAACTGCCGGAAGTGGGCGACAGGGATCGGCCCAAGCTGGTGTTCTTTTTCGACGAAGCCCATTTGTTGTTCGACGGCGCACCCAGGATCCTGCTGGAAAAGATCGAGCAGGTAGTGCGCCTGATTCGCTCCAAGGGTGTTGGCATCTACTTCATTACGCAAAGCCCGGCGGACATTCCCGACGCGGTTCTCGGCCAACTGGGCAACCGCGTCCAGCACGCGCTGCGCGCATTCACGCCCAAGGACCAGAAAGCCGTGCGCGTGGCGGCCCAGACCTTTCGCGCCAACCCCGCATTCGATACGGAAACGGCCATCACGCAACTCGGTGTTGGCGAGGCGCTGGTGTCGGTGCTGGACCGCGATGGCGTCCCGACAGCGGTGGAGCGGGTGCTGATCGCGCCGCCTGAATCCCGTATCGGGCCGCTGACGGAGGCGGAGCGCGCGGACGTGCTGTCCCGCTCACCCTGGCGCGGGCGCTACGACGAGCCTCTCGATCGCGATTCGGCCTGGGAAGAACTGCGCCGCCAGGCGGAGCACAAACAGCCGCCGGCGGAGAAGAGCAAGCCGGCCAAAGCAGCCGGCAGGCAGCGCCAGGGCGTGGTGGAAGCCATGGCCAAGAGCGCCGCGCGCAGCATCGGCAGCACCCTGGGCAGGCAGATCATGCGGGGCATCCTCGGATCGCTGAGCAGGCGCTAGACATGCATATCTGGGTCGACGCCGATGCCTGTCCCCTGGTGATCAGGGAGATTCTTTATCGCGCCGCGCAGCGCACGGGAATCCGCCTGACGCTGGTGGCGAACCAGGCCATTCGCATCCCCAATTCAGCGCTGATCCGCGCCATTCAGGTGAAGCAGGGCTTCGACGTCGCCGACAATGAAATCGTCCAGCGCGTGGCGGCCGGCGATATCGTCGTCACCCAGGATATCCCCCTGGCGGCGGAGGTCATCGACAAGGGAGCCCATGCCCTCAACCCCCGCGGCGAGCTCTACACGCGCGAGAATATTCGCGGCCGGCTGAATATCCGCGATTTCATGGATACCCTGCGCAGCAGCGGTATTCAGACCGGCGGGCCAGCGCCCATGGGGCCCAGGGAGCGCCAGGCATTTGCCAACAACCTCGATCGCTTGCTGGCCAGGGCGCGCAGCTAATCACTGCGCGCAGGGATAGGCGTCGCGGAAGGCAAAATACATCAGCGAACCGGGGTCCTTGTCGAGTTGTTGCGGGTTGGCCTTGAGGTATTCCACCACGATGCGGGCACCCTCGGCGTTGGTGATGGTGGTCTGGGGCGGGCAGAACAGCGGGGCGTTGCCGGACTGGGCGCGGTAGATGGCGTTCATTGCCATCATGCCATTGACCATGCCCATGCAGAACGGGGCTCCCGTGCTGGTTTCGTCCAGGTAGCCGGTTTCCGCGAAATGAAGGATTTCCGAGCATTCCTGCAGCAGGGTATTGCCATCGGCGGCGGCCAGACCGGCGGCAAGCGTGGACAGCAGCGCGACAACGGTTCTTTTCATGATGGTATATATCTCACAGGGTGTTGGCGGAATTCCAGGCCCGCATATCAGGCCGCTGGTGTGACACCAGCGATTATGCCAGTATGTTGAATGCAGTAGGAGGTTGTAGCCGTTCGATGGAAATAAAGGTCATTACCTACAATATTCACAAGGGTTTCAATACGGGCAATCAGCGTTTTGTCCTGACTCAGATTCGCGAACTTCTCGAACAAGAGCGTGCAGACCTGGTCTTTCTGCAGGAAGTTCACGGTGCTACGCGGCGCCACAAAAGCAAGCTCGGCACGTTTCCGGATATTCCTCATTTCGAATATCTGGCCGACAAGCTCTGGCCTCACTATGCCTACGGCAAGAACGCGATTTATCGCAAGGGCCACCACGGCAACGCGATTCTCAGCAAATACCCGTTCAAGTTCTGGGAAAATATCGACATTTCCAATCATCGCCTGGCCAGCCGCAGTATTCTGCACGGCATCATCGAATTGCCGGGAGGCATTCCACTGCACACGCTCTGCGTGCACATGGGCCTTTTTCAGGCGGAGCGCACGCGCCAGCTGGACCGCCTTATCGAACGCATCGCAAATCATGTGCCACAGTCGGAACCCATGCTGATCGCGGGAGACTTCAATGACTGGAAACGGGTGGCGGAACAGCATTTCGAGCAGGATCTGGAAGTGCGCGAGCTGTTCGAAGAGATAACCGGTCGCCATGCCCTGACCTATCCGGTGTGGCTGCCCATGCTGCCCATGGATCGCATCTATTTTCGCGGCCTCAATCCCGTATCCTGCACCTGCCTTGCCAGCGGACCCTGGCGCAAGCTCTCCGATCACGCCGCCCTGAGCGGCATCTACCGGATCGGTTCCTGACGGCGGGCACTCAGGGAGACGATTCGTCGTTCCTGGCGGCGTCCCCGTCTTCCAATTGACCGTGAAACAGGCGAGGGTTCTTGGCGATGAATTTGCGGATCCATTTGTCGACGAAGTAGCTCTCGCCACGCACCATGTACCACCAGCCGAGCAAGCTGATGATCAGCGCGCCGATGGTGTCGACGACCAGGTCGAACATGGTGTCTGTCAACCCGCTGTCATCTCCGAGCATGGGTTTTTGCATGTTCATGCCGAACAGGCTGTCCATGGTGAACTCGAAAATTTCCCAGAGAGCACCGACCGTCACCGCGAACAGAAAGGCGAAAAGCGCAACGAACCGCGGCGTCATGGTGAGTTCGACATGGTCGTTCTCGTTGAGCAGATACACGAGCAGAAAACCCAGAATACCCATCAGCAGGCCTGAACTGGTGTGCAGGGCGATGTCCCACCACCAGAACCGTTCGTAATAGCTGTAGATCTCGCCCAGAAACAGCGCGGCGAAGACAAATATGACGGCGAGAATCTGGAATTCAGCAGGAATGTGGAACTGGTATTTGCGCCCCAGCACCAGGGGGACGAAGGTGACGATCATGATGCCGACGATAAGAAAGCCCTGCGTCCACAGCCCTTTGTAGAGGGTTGCCACCAGTTCTGCCCCCATGATGACCATGAGCACGATGATGAGAACACGGTGGACTCTCGCCGGCAGGCTCGTCATTTTTTCTCCTTCGACACGCGGGGAGAAAGGATGATAACAGAAGGACTTGCGCGCGCCTCAAGCGGGCTGCGGATCGGGTTGCTGGCGCCGTTCCCAGCCGGCAAAATCCACCAGTTCGTCGCGCAGGGTGGCAACCGTCCAGGCGAGGATGGTGGCATCGTCGAGAAAACCCAGGCCGTAGATGAAGTCTGGAATCAGATCGAAGGGCACCACGAAATAGATGATGGCGGTCACCGCAAGTACCATGCTCGACCAGGACAGACCGCGATAGTCGCCTCGTGCGTAGGCTTTCACCAGGCGCGCCATCAGTGCAAGGTTTGCGGCGAGATCGCGCAACGGGGCAGGGTTGAGCTTTTTGGCGCGCTGCATGGCTTCGTCAGCCAGGCGGGAGAGCTTTTTGGGCTTTTTCAGCAACCCTGCGGCACGGGCCATGGCGGCGCGGTAGGTTGCACTTTTCTTTACCCTGAGGGGATTGATCCGGTACGTGGGTAACTCGGCTTCAATGTTCATCAAAGGCGACGGTCTTTATCATAGATACTGGAGGCGACACTACACCGCCGCGCGGTCCGTGTCCATACCGGCGTCTGTTTTGATCGCAGCAGCAGGTGCCAAGCCCTTCGGATGTAGTGTCGGGTCTCTTGGCAAAGCGGTGGTGCTGTGCTCAAATGCCCTGTGGATACGGTCTCTGCCACAGCAGGCGGGCCGTGCAGGTGATTCAAGGAGATCGACATGCCCATCATAAAGAACGTGATTGCCCCCATTTGCCTGTTGCTGAGCACGAGTGTCGTGGCGCAGAATGGCACCAACATGGATCAGATGATGCAGGGGATGGCGCAAATGGCCATCTGCCTCCAGAACCTGGATCAGGACAGGCTGGCCGCCATCGGTGAGGAAGCCCAGCGGCTCGAGAAAGACTTGCAGCAGCTGTGCGCCAATGGTGAACGCGACAAGGCGCAGGACAAAGCGGTGGCTTTTGCCATGAAAGTCACGGATTCCAAGGATATTCAACAACTCAGGCAGTGTGGCGAGATGGCCCTGAAGGTCATGCCCGACATTCCTGACTATTCAGCCTATGCCGATCCCGATTCCGGGGAAAATCGCAATCACCACGTTTGCGATAATCTTTGACACCGATGCCGCTGCCCTTTGGCATGTGGCACCCCATTATTGACGCACGGACTATCAAGCGGAGAACAAACAATGAAAAGACTGGGAATCGCATTATTCATGTCGCTCCTGGTGGGTACCGCGAGTGCCCAGATCACGGGCATCAAAAAAGGTGGCTCCTCGGATAACGCCGTTACCGGTGGTGCGGGCGGAGCCAGTTCACAGGGTGCCGCGGGTGATCTGGAGCACTGTCCGGAAACATTCGGCACCCTGGCGCTGGAGGAAGATCAGAGCGCCAACTGGTGGTCCATCTATTACAGTCGCTACCCGCAACTTGGCAGCACCATTCCCGTGCTGCGCATGATGATCCAGCAGTCCAACTGTTTCGTGGTGGTGGAGCGCGGCAGGGCCATGGCCAACGTCATGCAGGAACGCGCCCTGGAAGACTCCGGTGAACTGCGTTCGGGCAGCAACTTCGGCAAGGGCCAGATGGTGTCCGCCGACTACACCATGAGCCCCAGTATCCAGTTCGCCGAAAAGGGCACCAGCGGCCTTGGCGGTGCCATTGGTGGGCTCATCGGCGGCGGCACCGGTCGGGTGATCGGAGGCCTGGCGGGCGGCCTCAAGAAGAACGAGGCTTCCACCACGTTGCTGCTGATAGACAATCGTTCATCGGTACAGATTGCGGCGGCCCAGGGCAGCGCGCAGAATATGGATCTCAGCATTGGCGGCGCACTGTTCGGCAGCAGGGGCGGTGGCGCTGCGGGCGGCTTCACCAACACGCCGGAGGGCAAGGTGATCACTGCGGCCTTTGCCGATTCGTACAACCAAATGGTGCGGGCCTTGCGCAATTACCAGGCACAGACCGTAGAGGGTGGCCTCGGCAGAGGTGGCCGGCTCGGCGTCTCTGACTGACCGGAGGCTTGCAAAGTGTGGCGGCGCGGGTATGCTCCCGTGCCGCTTTTTTGATTCAGGTATGCATATCCGATGATCGTAGAAAAAGACAAGGTCGTACTTTTCCATTACACCCTCAGTACCGCGGAGGGTGATTTTTCCGAGTCTTCCGACAAGGCCGAGCCGGTGGCTTTTCTGGTGGGACATCGCAACATTCTCCCGGCGCTCGAGGCGGCAATGCTGGGCAAGAGCGCGGGCGAGCAGGTAAACGTCACCCTGGAGGCGCGGGACGCCTACGGTGAACGGGTCGCTGATGCCATTCAGCGGGTTCCCATCAAGCACCTTGCCGGCAAAAGCAAGCTCGCCCCCGGCAAGACGGTCAAGATCAACACCGCGCAGGGCCTGCGGGATGCCACCGTCATCAAGGTCGGGCGCTTCAATGTCGATGTCGACACCAACCACCCTCTGGCGGGGCGCGCGCTCGACTTCGAAGTTCACATCGACGACATAAGAGAGGCCTCCGCAGAGGAGATCGCCCACGGTCACGCGCATGGCGCGGGCGGCCACCACCATTGATTTTCATTGCCTGGCGCTCGGCCCATGCAGTACCATTGACGACCTTTTCACCGGTTTTGCGTGATGGGGCATGTGTACGTATCCCGCAGCGCTCTTCAATATGTGACAATTCGGCGGAATAGCAAAATGTTTGACAGACTAAGCTCCAAAAAGAAAGCACCTGAACCCACTCCCGAGGTTCCGGTGCAGGAACCGGTCAAACCGGTTACCCAGCAAACATCAACGCCAACGACGAGAACGACAGCCATGATAGGTTCTACGGTAAAAATTCTGGGCGAGATCATCAGCGATGAAAACCTGGTCATCGAAGGTGAGGTCGAAGGCACCATCACGCTCAAGGACAACGAATTGATCGTCGGTCCATCGGGTCGGGTTCACGCCAACATCAATGCAAAAAATGTCAAGATCGACGGGCTTGTCGATGGCGACGTGGTTGCCAAGGAAAAGGTGGTGATCAGCAAATCCGGCAATGTGCGCGGCAATATTCTCGCACCGCGAGTGATTCTTGAAGACGGCGGCCGCTTCAAGGGCAGCATCGACATGGGCCCTGCGGTGGGCACGTCTGGGGAGCTCCCCATTGGCGATCTCAACACCAGCAAGGCCCCCAAGCCCATTCTGAGCGAAGCTCCGGATACCTCCGCTGTAGTAAAGCGCCTCTGACAAAATGCCGACGCGGTGCCGCTGCCAGCGGCGCCGCGCGCTTCCGACGACAATATGCTCTCAAAGCCTGCCATTCAGCCCAGCTGTTTCAACAGCCGCCTGCTGCCGGATCTGTTTGACCTGAAACAACTGGAAGAGGGCACTCCGATTCGGGTCGCCGAGTTCGGCCCCGCCAATGGCGACACGATAAAGTTTCTGAGCCAGTTTAACTGTCGATTGGTTGTCATTGATATAAAAGAAGATTTTATTCAGATAAACAATAAGATCGAAAATGCTGAGGATATCGGGGACGAGCAGATTCTCGAGATGTTCAAGGCGGCCTTGCGACAACTGTCCGGGACCCAGGTCGATATCTGCCTGTTCTGGGATATGTTCAATTATCTCGAGCCCAGGGTGTTGGGGCTTTTTCTGCAGGCGCTGGCACCTCACCTCAGTACGCGTTTTCGCGGCCACGGCTTTGCCGTGCTCAACAAGGGCACACCGCTGCACGAGCAGACCTACGGCATCATCAACAGCGAGCTGCTGTCGACCCAGAGCCAGGGCAGGGGCGAACTTCCCCATCGCCACAGCCAGTCCGTCATCAATGGCGCCACCCAGGGCATCGCCGTGCGCCAGGGTGTATTGCGCGAGGACGGCCGCCTGGAGATTCTGCTCCACAAAGGTTGAGAGCAGCCGGGCGAGCCCGGCTCCTTTGGTTACTCCTTCGGTGTTTCTTCCGCAGGCGGAAAATCATCCACATTGATGATGTCGCGCACCAGGGGGTAGACCGCTCTGATCTTCGCGGCGTCTTCCGCGGTGATCAGCCCCTGTTCCTGCGCCTGGGTGGCCAGGCGCTCGAAATTGTCGATGCTCAACTCTTCCCTGAACTGCTTCTTGATGGCCTTTTCCACGGCCGCCAATTCGATGATGCCGGCGAACGCCTGGTGGAGTTTGCCGGGAGGACAGTCGACGGAGCACTCATAGAGGTCGTCAAACAAGCGCTGACGCGCGGGGCCGGGCGTGTAGAGAATTCGTGCGGCGTATTTGCCGAGCTTGTCGGACGGCTCCTTGTAAGGGCGTCCGAGAGGGAAGATCAACCATTGAATGAGCTTGCCCAGCCAGGGATTGGGGAAGTTGCGCAGAGTGTTGATCAAGGCATTCTGGGCCTGGAACAGGCTGTCGCGCATGCCCCAGTGCAACAGTGGGTGATCTTCCCTGGGGCGCCCGTTGTCCTCGTAGAGCTTGAGTACCGCCGATGCCAGGTAGAGGTGGGTCAGAACATCTGCCAGACGGCCCGAGATCTTCTCCTTGAACTTGAAGGCACCGCCCAGCGACAGCAGTACCATGTCGGAAACGAAGGCAAAGGCGCTGGACAGGCGCGTCAGCTGGCGGTAGTAGTGGGCAGTGGTTTTATCCGTTACCGGCGCGGTGATCAGCCGTGCACCGGTGATGCCGAACACGAAGGCGCGGGCAAAATTGTTGATGACAAAGCCGATGTGGGCAAACAGCACGCGGTCGAAGCGCTCCACCACCTCGCTGCTTTGCTCCTCGCCCGCGAGCTGCATTTCCTGTTGAAGATACGGATGGTTGCGTATCGCGCCCTGGCCAAAAATGATGAGGCTGCGGGTGAGAATATTCGCGCCTTCCACGGTGATGGCGATGGGCAGGGATTGATAGAGCGACGCCAGGTAGTTGCCGGGCCCGGTGATGATGCCCTTGCCGCCGTGGATGTCCATGGCGTCGTTGACACTTTTGCGGTTCACCTCGGTGGCGTGATACTTGAGGATCGCGGAAAGCACGCCGGGCTTTTCATCGAGCATCAGGGCGCTCAGGGTGAGGCGACGCGCGGCATCCACCCGGTAGGCCTCTCCCGCCATGCGTGCCAGGCGCTCCTCGATGCCTTCGAAATAAGCGATGGGCATGCCGAACTGCTTGCGAATGCGGGCATACTCACCGCTGAAGCGCGCACTCAGTTTGGTGCCCGCGGTGCCCAGCGCCGGCAGTGAAATGCCGCGGCCCGCGGCCAGGCTATGCATCAGCATGCGCCAGCCCTGACCGATGCGCTCCTGGCCGCCGATGACGTAATCCATGGGAATGAACACATCTTCGCCCTGGGTGGGTCCGTTCATGAATACGGCGCCGACCGGGTAGTGGCGGTGGCCCGTGATCACGCCAGGCGTGGAGGTCGGAATCAGTGCACAGGTGATGCCGAGCTCTTCCTGATCGCCGAGCAGCTGATCCGGATCGTAGGTGCGAAAGGCGAGGCCGAGTACCGTGGCGACCGGCGCCAGGGTGATATAGCGTTTGTTCCAGCTGACCCGCAGACCGAGCACCTCCTCGCCCTGCCATTCGCCTTTGCAGACGATGCCGCGATCAGGCATGGACGCCGCGTCCGATCCGGCCGAGGGGCCAGTGAGCGCGAAACAGGGAATATCCTCGCCGCTGGCGAGCCGCGGCAGGTAGTGATCCTGCTGGGCCTGGGTACCGAAATCGCGCAACAGTTCTCCAGGCCCGAGGGAGTTGGGCACCATGACGGTGATCGCGGCGGTGAGATTGCAGCTTGCGATCCGGCTTACCACGGCGGAGTTGCCACAGGGTGTAAACCCCAGGCCGCCGTACTTCTTGTCGATGATCAGGCTGAAAAAACGGTGTTCGCGCAAAAAGTCCCAGGCTTCTTCGGGAAGATCGCCGCGCTGCTGGATGTCCCAGTCGTCGAGCATGGCGCAAAGTTGCGCCACAGGGCCGTCGAGAAAGGCCTGCTCATCTTCCCGCAGTGTCGGTGGCGGCGCGGTGAGCAACCGGTTCCAGTCGGGATTGCCGGAAAACAGCTCCGCGTCCCACCACACGGTTCCCGCCTCCAGGGCCTCGCGCTCCGTGTCCGACATTTTCGGCGCGATTTTCTTGAACCATTGGAAAAAGGGGCGGGACACCCATTGTGTCCGCGTCGGCGTATGCGCCAGACCGGCAAACGCCAGTACCAGAACGATGTTGAGCAGGACCACCCACAGAGGCTGATCGGCGATGAGCAGAACGAGAAATATCGCCCCCAGCGCCATTGCGGAAGCAAAGAGGCTCGCCTTGAAATAGGCCAGAGCCAGCAGGGCGATACAGAGAACGATAAATCCAGTCATGGGGAAACTCTCCTTTCATGTGGAATGACGTCTGATGCTTGACGTCCGACGCTTAATCAATGCCTTCATCGAACGGCTGGGCCCTTGATTACGGATGGGTGCCGTTGTGAGGCCTCTGTGCCGGGGCAGGCTTCCAAGACCGTCAGCGCCAGGGATGGCGCTGTCGAGCCCCCAGGGAGGGGATCTCGGCGTGTCTTGGAAGCCTGCCCCGGCGCAGAGGCCGGGATACAGAGTGCCATACATCGTACTCATAAGCGCTACGGGCTGCCGTTGAGCTATAAGCTGTTAAGCTTTGGCAGAACCCAGCTCTTCCAATGCTCCTGCTTAAAGCTTACGGGAATAAAGCGCCCTTCGCATCAAACCCAATCATAATGATCCGTTCTATTAAAATAGATCAGTTTCTTCTCGCGTGGACAGAGTTCAGAAAACGCGGTGTTCTGGTGGTTGTACTGAAGCCAGCGCGTGGTATCGCTGTGCAAAAAGTGGGAAAGGGTGACGCCGATCGCCACCCCGTGAGACACCACCACGATATTTCGGCCGCGATGAGCATTGAGCACTTCCTCGATTACCGCGACCATGCGATCGCGCACCATGCGCTGTGACTCGCCGCCGGGCGGGGCAAAATCCGGGTCGCTGTAGAGGCGCCCCTCCTTGTCGTGGCCACTGTTGATGTCGTCGAAATGAAGACCTTCCCAATCGCCGAGGCAAAGTTCCTGGAGCCGGGGATCGAGATTGACCTCCAGATCGTGCCGCGAGGCAAGTGCCTCCGCGGTGTTGCGCGCCCGCTGCAGGGGGCTTGCGAAGACCACGTCGGGCTTCATCACGTTGTGGAAATAACCGCTCAACTTGCGAGCCTGGGCATGGCCAAGCTCCGTCAGGGGGGTATCGGTACTGCCGTGCCAGACGCGCTCGACATTTGCCGGCGTCTGACCATGGCGGACGAAAATCAAACGACCTGGAGCTGACATGAGAATACCGCGCTTTCAGTGAAAGTCTGATATTACCCAATAATTGTCACTTTTTCAGACGAACGCGCAATCAATGACGCGTCAGATAGCCGAAAAAGCGCGTAGCCAGATTCAGGCGATGAAAACGGCGACAGTGATCAGCACCACGGTGATGACGATGCCGCCGAGAATCACTTTGCCAAGATTGCCGATAGCTGCCTTATCTTCACTCAACATGAGGACCTGCTCCTGATCGGGATCGATGAATTCATCCTAGGATGACAGCAGCTTTCGGATCAAGTCATGACCTGGATCAAGGGCAACACCGATTTCGCCTGTCAGTGCCAGTGCCTCCTGCGCCATGACCCGGTAGGACGGCAACAGCTCTGGCAGCTGGTTTGCAATGACATCGAGATGACGGCGAACGCTGTCGGCGTCGCCGCGCAGCACCGGGCCGGTCAGCGCGCGCCGCGGCCCGATTTCCAGGGCATTTGTGGCACTGCCGCTCACCAGCGGCGCGATCATGCGGCGTGCCTGCTGTTCGGGAATGCCCGCCGTCTCGAGCATGGCGAGGCTGGTAGCGATAAGTGCAACCAGGTGATTACTGGCCACAACCGTGGCGGCGTGGTACAGGGCCTTGTGTTCGGGTGCGAGCCTGGCATGGGGAGCGCCGAGCACATCGAGCATGGCAGCAAGGGCGGCCACGGCCGGCTCGTCGCCCTCCAGCGTGCAGAAGGTTCCGCGGAAGCCGCGCACCGATTTTGCCGGGTCGGCGAAACTGTGGATGGGATGCAGGCTTGCCGTGGCCGCGCCCTGCGCGGCGACCGCCGCGAGGCTGTCGGAACTGTGGATGCCGCTGCAATGAAAGACGCAGCATCCGCGCCAGTGCTGCCCGGAAATTGCCGCAAGCCGTTCGCTGATGGGAAGAATGGCATCATCGCTCACGGCGATGAGCCACAGCGGTGCAGCGCCCATCTCCTCGAGCCGCGCAACGCTCGTACCGGCGCCGATGAACGCCACTGCCTCGTCGCGGTTGCGGGCGCTGCGGCTGTGAATGGCGCCTATGTCCACAAGGCCGTGCTGGCGCAGCAAGCGCCCCAGGGTTCGCGCAACCCTGCCACTGCCGACGATGTTGAGGCGCGGTCGCGACATGCGCTCAGGCGCCGCCGAGCACCGCTTTGTAGGCGCGGGTGGCCGCCGCCATGCCCATGGCGATGGCGTCGACGGTAAAGGCATGGCCGATGGAAACTTCGAGCAACCCCGGCATCTCGCGGAAACGCACCAGGTTGTCGAGGTTGAGGTCGTGTCCGGCGTTGACACCGAGACCGATGTCGTTAGCAAGAGCCGCCGCGGCGGCATAGCGATCGTGGAGCGGAGCGAGGCGGGCAGGGTCGCCCCAGGCCTCGGCATAGGGGCCGGTATAGAGCTCGATTCTGTCGGCGCCGACCTCTTTTGCCAGGCGGATCTGCTCCAGATCCGGGTCCATGAACAGGCTGACGCGCATGCCCTGGTCGCGCAGACGGCGGATGACCGGCTCCAGGCGCGCTGCGCTTGTGGTCAGGTCGAAGCCGTGGTCCGAGGTCAGTTGTTCGTCGCTGTCCGGCACCAGAGTGCACTGCTGGGGCTGCGTTTCCTCGACGAGAGACATGAAACCTGGGTAGCTGCCTTGTGCCGGTGCGAAGGGATTGCCTTCGACATTGAATTCGATACCGGCGTAGTCGCGACGCAACAGCGCGGCGAGATCGCGGACGTCGTCCGGGCGGATATGGCGCTGGTCGGGGCGCGGGTGCACGGTGATGCCGTCGGCGCCCGCCGCCAGGCAAATTCTGGCGTGCTCGGTCACCGAGGGATAGGTGCCGGGCCGGGAATTGCGGATCAGGGCAATCTTGTTGAGGTTGACGCTGAGCTTGATCATGGTGCGCTGATCTCCCGAATGGAGAGGATCTGTATCGGCTGGGCCGGAAGGTGGGTGAAGGCGCCCGCGCGGCGCACCTTGACGGCGGCGATGGCGTCCACGATTTCCATGCCGGAAATCACCTTGCCAAATACCGTATAGCCGGGCTTGCCGCCCTTGGCGTCGAGCGAGGGGTTGTTCTTCAAATTGACGTAAAACTGACTGGTGGCGCTGTCCGGATCGGCGTGGCGCGCCATCGCCAGCGCGCCGCGGGTGTTCTTCAGGCCATTGCCGGATTCGTTCACCACCGGCTCGTCGGTTTCCTTGGCGCTCAGGTCGAAGGTATAGCCGCCGCTCTGAATGACGAAATCCTTGACCACCCGATGGAATATCAGGCCATCGTAAAAATAGCGTCGGCTGTAGTCGAGAAAGTTGGCGACGCTTTCCGGCGCCTTGTCAGGATAAAGCTCGAGAGTGAAATCGCCCTTGTCCGTCTTTACCAGCACCTGCACGGGCGCATGAGTATCCGCGCCCTGGGCGGCAAAAGCCGCGGCACAGCACGTCAGCAACAGGGCTTTCAACAACAAACGCAACGCCAGCATCGGATCAACCCCATTCGGAAAAGCGGCGCCGCGGTTTCAGACGCGGCACCAGCACGGCGAGGAGTGTGCCGAGGAAGACCGCGACAGCGCCGTAGAGAAACCATTTCTGCGTCTGATCGCCCATCAACTGGTCGCGGGTGGCGATGAGCACATCGACCTCGCTTTGCAGCATGCGGTTTTCCTTGATCAGCGTTTCATTCTGCTCCCGCAGGGCCGAGGCGCTGGCGGCGACCTTGCGTGTCGCGGCAAGCTCCATCTCCACGTCCTCGCGCTGTTTCATGAGAGCGGCGACATCGCCCGAGGCCGTTTCGAAGTCCTTGATCCGGCGCTTCAGGGTTTCGTTTTCGTCGCGCAGGGTTTGCAGATTGTTCTGCACCGTGGCCAGTCGCTCGCGCGCAGGCGCCTGCGCCACCAGCTGTGCTGACGGCAACCAGCCGCTCAGGCCGCTCTCCAGCCTCACGCGCGCCCAGGTGCCCGATCTTTCTTCCAGTTTCAGCTTGGTGCCGGACACCAGCCCTTCGTGCAGCACGCTGCAGTCATCGCAGGGCGACGCGCGCAGCGGCACCCGCAGCTCGTCCGTGATGTAGCGGTCCTGGGCAAGGGCCGGCGCACCGGGCAAGGCGCCGATGACGAGGAAAAGGGCAAGACGGCGAATCATGGCAGATTCCTTTTCATAAGCAGGCTGGTCATGGTCAGGGCAAAACGACCTTGAAGGGTTTGACGACCACATCGGCGTACACGCCGCCTGCGATGTAAGGATCTTCATCCGCCCATTGGCGGGCCTGAATCAGGCTGTCGAACTCGGCAACCACGAGGCTGCCGGTAAAGCCGGCGTCACCGGGCTCCTCGGTGTCGATGGCGGGGTGGGGGCCCGCGATCAGCAGGCGTCCCTGCTCCTTGAGCGCTTCGAGCCGGGCGATGTGGGCGGGGCGGCATTTCTTGCGGTTTTCCAGGCTGTTTTGTCGGTCGGTGCTGATGATGGCGTACCACATTAGTGTCGTTTTTCCTTGTGCTTCATGAGATGTTCGAGATCGAGCCCGGTGAGCTTCATGATGCCCCTGAAGAGGTAGAGCATGGCGCCCATCATCACCAGCGTGGCGGGCACGGCGATGACGGGAAAGCTCAGTGCCGTCATCTTGCCGAGTTGTTCGTTGTATTCCACGGTGCCGGGATGCGAGGTCACGATGGCGATGGCGAGAATATAGTTGAGCGCCGAGGAAAGAAAGAAGGAGCCCGCCACCATCCACGAGGCCACCTTGAGAAGGGTTTCGAACGCCGCCTGGCTGCCTTTCTGCGCCAATGTCTCGGCAATCGTCGCGGTGTCGAGAATCTTGTCGTTGTAGATGAACGTTTTCACCAACGGATAGGGAGTCTTCAGGGACACCAGGGTCGCCAGCCCGAATATCGCCGGGACGGCAGCTTCCTTGAGTGCCAGATACTTGGGCGCGAGCCCCAGCAGACTGATACCGCCGGTCAACAGCGTACTGAAGATGCCGAGCACGGAAAACAGGTTGACCCTGCCGGTGCGCAGCACTTCCCGCAGGCCATACACGAAAGGAAAACTGAGGGCGACGAGGATGGCATTGGTGGTGCCCAGGTAGTCATCGCTGCTCAGCTTGGTCAGGATCAAGGTCGGCACGACGATGTTGATCAGCAGGTTGATCAGCAGGTTCTCCGCCTTGGGCTCGCTGTTTTTTGGACTCTCGGCAACTTTCTCGTTCATGGATTCACTGCGGTCGGTCAAGTTTCCGGATTTGCAAGAGGCGGCCATTGTAACAGGGACTCCCAACTGGTGTAATTGCGCGCCCCAAACTATAGTGATTGCAGTAGAACTGCCCTTGTCCCCATGAGCCAGTATTTTTATATTCATCCGGAAACGCCCCAGCAACGCCTCGTCCGCCAGGCGGCGGACATCATTCGCGATGACGCCGTGGTGGTGTTCCCTACGGATTCCGCGTATGCCCTGGGCTGCCATATCGGCGACAAGAGCTCGATGGAACGCATTCAGCAGATTCGCCACCTGGACAAGCATCACAACTTCACCTTGATGTGTCGTGATCTGTCCGAACTCGCCACCTATGCCAAGGTGAGCAACCAGGTGTTCCGCATGCTCAAGGCCAACACGCCGGGGCCCTACACCTTCATTCTCGAGGCGACCACGGAAGTGCCGCGACGCCTGATGCATCCCAAGCGCAAGACCATCGGCCTGCGGGTTCCCGCCAATCCCATTGCCTTGGCACTGCTGGAGGAAATGGGTGAGCCCATGATGAGCGTCACCCTGATCATGCCGGGCGACGAGTTCCCCCTCACCGATCCCTACGACATCCGCAACGCGTTGGAGCGCCGCGTGGATCTCATCATCGATGGCGGCTATTGCGGGCTCGAGCCCACCACCGTGATCGACATGACCTCGGGTACGCCGGAACTGAAGCGGCAGGGCATGGGCGATTTTTCACCCTTCGCGCCATAGCCGCTGCGTTCCGGGGTTATAATGCCGCATCGATGCACTCATCAATGCGAGCCGTGACCACCTCAGCCCCCGAAAACCCAGCGCAAGCCGCCGATGACCAGGAACAGGTTCTCGACAACGAGCGGCCCCTGCAGGCGGAAATGCCTTTTGCGATGGTGTATGGCAAGGCCTATACCGAATTGCCGCGGGATCTCTACATCCCGCCGGAAGCGCTCGAAGTGTTTCTCGATGCCTTCGAAGGGCCGCTCGACCTGTTGCTGTACCTGATCAAGAAGCAGAACATCGACATTCTCCAGATCAACGTCGCGGAAATTACCCGTCAGTACATGGCCTACATCGAGATGATGACCTCGATGACCTTCGAACTGGCCGCTGAATATATGGTGATGGCGGCGATGCTGGCGGAGATCAAATCCCGTATGCTGTTGCCGCGTCACAAGGACGACGAGGAGGAAGAGGACCCGCGCGCTGAATTGATCCGCCGTCTCCAGGAGTACGAGCGCTTCAAGAAAGCGGCCGAAGATCTCGACGATCTGCCTCGCCTCGATCGCGACCTGTTCCCCGCTACCGCCAAACCGCCGGATATCGACAGTGAGCGCCCCCATCCGGATGTGGACATGAAGCAGCTGTTGCTGGCCTTTGCCGATGTGTTGAAGCGCGCCAAGCTCACCCAGTCGCACCAGGTGCTGCTGGAGCCACTGTCGACGCGGGAGCGCATGAGCGAGGTCATGGGGCGGCTGCAAAGTCAGCAATTCGTGCCGTTTGTGGCACTTTTCCGGCTTTCGGAAGGCCGCCAGGGGGTTATCGTCACCTTTCTCGCCATTATGGAGCTGATCAAGGAATCTCTGGTGGATCTGGTCCAGAACGAGTCCTTCGGACCCATCCACGTGCGCGCACGCAGTGCCGCCGTCATCGCCGACGACGAGTGAGACACAGGAAACAGGATGGACAGCAAGACCTTGAAGAACATTGTCGAAGGCGCGTTGCTCGCGGCGGGTCAGCCCCTCAGCGTCGAGCGTCTCGCCGAGCTTTTCGAAGAAAGTGTGCGCCCGCCGCGGGAAGACGTCATTGCCGCCCTCGATGACCTCGCCGCGGATTGCGAGGAGCGCAGCTACGAACTGAAACGCACCGCCAGTGGCTACCGCTTCCAGGTGCGCCAGGAACTGGCGCCCTGGGTGTCGCGCCTGTGGGAGGAAAAGCCCAAGAAATACTCCCGCGCACTGCTGGAAACCCTGGTGCTGATTGCCTATCGCCAGCCCATCACCCGCGGTGATATCGAACAGATTCGCGGTGTTGCGGTCAACACCGACATCATTCGCACTCTCATGGAGCGCGAGTGGATTCGCGTGGTGGGCCACCGCGACGTGCCGGGTCGCCCGGCGCTGTTCGCCACCACCCGGCAGTTTCTCGACTATTTCAATTTGAAGAGTCTGGATGAGCTGCCAGCCCTTGACGAGATCCGCGATCTCGACGAGATCAATGTGGAACTCAATCTGGGGGACGCGCTGGAAACGTCCGAGGCTTCAGCGCACGACGAAGAGCTTCGCGACGAAGAACCCAGAAAGAGTGCGGAAATCATCAACCTATCGGCTATCGAACGACATCATGAGTGAAAAATTGCAAAAGGCCCTGGCAAGCATCGGTTTGGGTTCACGCCGGGAGCTGGAGCGCTGGATCGAAGCCGGCAGGATTTCCGTCAACGGCAAGATCGCCAAACTCGGCGACCGCGTGGTTGCCGAGGACGAGGTGCGTGTCGACGGCCGCCCCGTAAAACTGTCGGAAGGGCAGGGGCGCATCCGGGTGATTCTCTACAACAAACCGGAAGGCGAGGTCTCCACACGCGATGATCCGGAAGGCCGCCCTTCGGTATTCGGTCGCCTGCCAAAACTCCATCGCGGACGCTGGGTCATGGTGGGGCGCCTCGATATCAACACCTCGGGGCTTTTGCTGTTCACCAACAGCGGCGAACTGGCCAACCGCCTGATGCATCCCTCCAGCGAGGTCGAGCGCGAGTATGTGGTGCGCGTCCACGGCACGGTGGACGAAGCCATGATCGCAAACCTGGAGCAGGGTGTGGAACTGGACGATGGTCCGGCGCGCTTCCTGCGAGTAAAAGTGGGGCAGGGCGGCAATACCAACCGCTGGTTCTCTGTGGTGATTGCGGAAGGGCGCAACCGCGAGGTGCGCCGCCTGTGGGAATCCCAGGGCGTCGAAGTGAGCCGCTTGAAGCGGGTTCGCTATGGCAGCGTGGAAATTCCCTCCTATGTGCGCAGCGGCGAATGGGTCGAGCTTGAACCCAAGGACGTGCGCGCGCTGTGCCGCGAAATGGGCGTGCGCGCCAATGTGGATTGGTCAGTGACACCAGAGGAAGGGCGCCGCTTCAAACGGCAGGTGAAGAAACTGCGCGCGCGTGGGCCGGGGAGATAAGCTCACAGTTCACAGTTCACAGTTCACAGTTCACAGTTCACAGTTCACAGTTCACAGTTCACAGTTCACAGTTCACAGTTCACAGTTCACAGTTCACAGTTCACAGTTCACAGTTCACAGGATCAGCGTGGCACCCCCCTGATAACTGTCAACTGTGAACTGTCAACTGATAACTCAAAGCGGGCCGCTGGCGCGGCCCCTGGAAGGATCAGACCGACGCCAGCAGCATCGCGGCATGTGTCTGTGAAAGAGCGGGCTCGTGGCTGTTGCTGGTTGCCCGTGTGAGTTGATCGGCATTGTCGAAATGGAGACCGAACACCACCTGGTTGCAGCGCGCCAGGCGCGCCAGTTGACGCACACTGAGAGCGCCCAGAACGTCCGCGGTCTTGCCATCGACCTTGAGACGAAACATCGCACTCGTTCTATCCTCATTGAGCATACGCTGCGCAAGGAGGAGATAACTCAGATTGAGCTCCTGGATTTCATCCTGCATGGAAACCGTTTGCATACTTACTCCTGATTCAAGCTTGTTATCTCTATAGCGGCGTCCCGGCCAACGACACACATCCTGATACCCCTTGGTTGGGGGCCACATTCTCATGTGTAACGGGTGAATGTTGAAACCTTCTGCAGATGAACGGTGGTCAATAGGCGACGAAAGACACTGTGGACAAGCTGTAAGCCATAAGCTTTGAGCAGGATCGCTGGAAAAACCGGGTTCTTTCTCGCCTCCAGTGGCGGCCAAGGCGACGCCATTGACCGCACTACGGGCTGAGTTTCACGTAGGTGCCTGTGGCGATGGCATCTGTGCAACATGAAACGTGAAACCCAGCAGAACAACGCCACATTGCGAGTTCCTCGACAGACACTCAGGGCCGCGAGTGCTCTCGCGGCGCGGCATTGAGTTCCATGTCGCGCAGCCACAACAGCAACTCGGCAACCGCGAGATAAAGCCGTGGCGGAATTTGTTGGTCGAGATCCACCTGCATCAGCAGGGCGACCAGTTCGGGGGCATCGTGCACGTAGACGCCGTGGCGTCGACCCTCGGCGATGATGCGTTCGGCAAGCTCGCCGTAGCCGCGGGCGACCACCTTCGGCGCTTCGCCGCCGGTCTGTGCCAGCGCCACCGCCTCGCGCCTGCGCTCAATGTCCGTCATCGTTCACCTCGCGTGCGGCAATGCGCACGCTTGTCTGCGCAAAGCCCTGGGCCGTGAGCCGGGCCGCCAGCCAGTCAGCGGCGGCGCCGAGACGGCGGCACAGTTCGGCGGACTCGACCTCGATGACGAGGTCGAGGCGCGCGCCGTCAAGGCGCAGACGTGTCGTCACCACACCGAGGCGCTCGAACGCCAGTTCCAGCTCGGATATCCAGGCATCGCTCTCCGCCTGGTCGCCAGCGGCGTCGTCCCACTCACCGCCAGTGGGCGCGTCGTCCGGCGTGAGCAGCAATGCCAGCGCGGCGCCCGGCCAGAGCTCGCCTTCCCAGCGCACCACCGGCGTTGCCAACAGCTCGAGCTGCTGGCGCACCAGGCCCTGAAGCTCCGGTGCGAGCGGTGCGCCGGCCTGGCGCGTATCGCCGTGCCGCATCTGCGGTTCGGCGGCGAGCTGCTGGCGGTCGATGGCACCGCCGTACCAGCGCGCCAGGTGGGATTCATAAAAGAGACCACTGCTATCGATGGCAGCTTGCAGTCGACTTGCCAGTTCACCACGGGGTGAAGCCTCGCCCAAGGTCAGCAGCGGCTGCAGTGCGCGCAGGGGAGGGGGCGGCCGGGGGTGACGCGCCAGCACCTGGGCAATCAATTGTGCCGGTGCGCTGAGGCGGGTCACCACCGCCTGCTCCAGGGGCGCCGCTCCAATGGGCGCCTGGCGCTGCTGTTCCGCCTCCGCAAAGGTGCGCCCCGCGGGTTGTGCGGAGCCCTGCGCTGGCGCGGCGCTGGTGGCTGGCCGACCTTCGAGGCGCGCATCGGCCTGGGGCGCACGCAGCGCCTCGGGGCGCGCTATTTCCTGCAAGGGCGGCACCAGACTGTGCGCCACCGGCAGGTCGACACGCTTGCCCAGAACCTGGTGCAGCAGGGTGTCGAGAAGGCTGTTGATTCCGCTCAAGGCTATTGATTTCGCTCAAGGCTGTTGATCCCGCTCATGGCTGCTGATCCCGCTCATGGCGGCGCGGGCGCATCTCCTCGAAACGCGTCGGCGGAGCTCTCGACACGGTGGTGTTCCGCCATGTCGATCAGGCGTTGCAGATCGTCGCGGCGCCTGATCAGGTGCTCCTGAATCTCCAGGTTCTGCTGGAGGATCGTCTCCACCAGCGTGGCGCGGCGCTCCTGTGCGACACCGTGCAGTTCGGTGCCGTCGTCGATACTGGCCAGATGGTCCATGGCCATGACGTAGCGGGATTGTTCCTCGATCAATTCGGGCCACTCCCCCTGCCGCGCCAGCGCCAGCATGCGGTAGGACAGGCCGAGCACCGACTCATAGCCGGCTATCAGATTCTGCGCGATCATTTCCGGGTCTCCCTTTTTCTGGCCGTTCATCTCACGAACCCTGGTTGTGCTTGCCCAGGCTGCGCCACGCGGACGCGATATCCTCCAGCAGCTGCGCCGCCTCGTCGAGGCGCTCGACGTCGTTGTGGAGATTGGCGCCCATCAACTGGCGGGAGATATAAACATAGAGAGAGGCGAGGCTTGCCGCCAGTTCGCCCTGATCGGGATCCAGCACCGCCAGCAGCCCCTCGTTGACGATATCCAGCGCCTTGGAAATGGCCTGGCCCTTCTCGGCCATGTTGCCCTTCTCCATGTGCAAACGCGCGGTGCGAATCGCCACGCCCGCGCCGTCGAACAGCATCAGGATCAATTGGTGGGGCGAGGCGGCCATGACCCCGGTTTCGACGCCGACCCGGGCATAAGCCCCGGCGCCCTTGCTGTAGGCGGTTGCTGCGCGCAGTGAATTCATTGTCTGGAAACCTCCGGGTCGTTGGACTTATTTGCGGTTGAGCTGTGCGTTCATGATGTCGAACTGTTGCGTCAGGTAGGCGCTGGTCGAATTCATGGTGGCGATCATCTTGTCCAGCTGGGCAAACTGGGTGCGATAGCGGGCGATGGTGGCATCGATGCCTTTCTCCACCCGCGCGTACTGTTCGTCGAGGCGCTCGATGCTCTTATCCAGGCCACTGGTGGCGTTGCCGATGACGCCGTCATCCGCCAGCAGCCGTTCGAGCGCAGCGCCGAGGCGCCCTGCGAAGCCGCTGGCGCCGGCAAAAAAGCTTTGCAAACCCGCCGGGTTTGCGTTGGCGATATCCGCGAGGCGCTCCTCGTCCAGCTTGAGGGTGCCGCCGAGTTCGAGACTGATGCCGATGGCGCCGAGTTGCGCGAACGGCGAGCCTTCGCCACCACCAGCGCCGAGCGCGCTGCGCAGTTGCGATTGCACGGCGCGCAGCGCGGCATTGCCGAGCAGGCGCCCGGCCACACCCGAACTCTGGTCGTAGCCGCCAATGTCCTTGATGACCGTTTGAAGGTTGTTGTAGGCACCCACAAACGCCTTCACCGCGTCGCCGACACCCTGATTGTCGCGGCGGATATCGAGGGTGGTGACGCCCTCTTCACGGAGTTCGAGAACCACGCCCTCAATGGCTTCCGCAACCCGGTTGGACTGACTTGTGACGGCGATACCGTTGACCTTGAGGGCGGCGTTGCGCGCCTCCACGCGCGTCTGCTCATCGAGCTGCAAGGTGCCCGCCAGCACGCCGAAATCCACGTCTGCCAGGGCCGCGTCCGTACCGGTGGCCGCGGCGCTCAACACCAGGCGGTAGGGAGTGTCGCCGCCGTCGTTGACGATACTGGCGAGAATGCCGCCATCGCTCTGATTGATGGCATCGCGGATGTCTTCCAGCGAGCTGTTGTCCGCACCGACACTGACCTCGATCTGCGCGCCACTGCCCAGGGTCAGCTGCACGGTGGCTGCACCCAGATCCACACTTTTATCGCCGATCCCGGCGCTTGCCACGCTGGACGCCTGTGCCAGCTGAGCGACCTCGACGCGATAGGCGCCCGGCGCGGCGCCAGCGGGCGCGGTAACGCCCAGCGCCACGCCCTGCTGAGCGCTTTTCACACCCTGAAACTGGGCCGGCGCGGCAAGCTTCGCCGTTGCATTCTGCAATTGCGTGAGTGCACTGCCGAGACGCCCGAAGGCGGAAATCTTCGCCTGCTGCGTGCTTTTCTGGCCGCTGATGGGTGCCAGTTTCTGACGCTCCGCCGCCGCCAGTTGATCCAGCAGCCCGTTGAGGTCGAGTCCCGACCCTATGCCCAGCGCGCTGATCGTCGCCATGCTGATTCCTCAGGTTGTCCAGCCACCCCGGCCTGGAGCGGATCTCCGTGCCACCTATTGTGCCGCCGCGAAGCCCCGCGCCTTTGCCCGAAATGCGCCCATATGCTGTGCTTGTTATCGGCTCGGGTGCGGCTGGCTTTAGCGTTTTGCCGCCGGGCCGGCAAAACAGCTGTGAGCCGTAAGCTTTAAGCTGGACTGTTCCCCATCGTGTGTTCCATCAGCCTTCAGAGGAACTTGTCTGGTTCCCATGCTCTGCGTGGGAACGAGAAGAATATCCGCGTGCACGCCGGTCTCGCCCAATCCAGCTTAAAGCTTACGGCTTACAGCTTTTTCACCCCCCACCCTAAAGCTCCCGGCAACGGCGCCGACATTCTATGTAACGGCCAGCGTGCCGTTGCGCGGAAGAGGGCATCGGCGCCATACCGGAAACCCACGCCGCGGAATGGGTCACCGATCAACTTTCACGAAAGGATCATCACCATGTCAGTCATCAATACCAATATCACGGCGCTGATCAGTCAGCAGAATCTGAACCGCTCCCAGAGCGCCTTGCAAACCTCGATGGAGCGCCTGTCCTCGGGCCTGCGCATCAACAGCGCCAAGGACGACGCCGCCGGGCAGGCCATCGCCAACCGCATGACCAGCCAGATTTCCGGTCTCAACCAGGCCCAGCGCAACGCCAATGACGGCATCTCCATGTCGCAGACCGCGGAAGGCGCGCTCAACCAGGTCAACGACAACCTGCAGCGCATCCGCGAACTCACCGTGCAGGCGTCCAACGGCACCAACAATCAGTCCGACCTGGAATCCATCCAGAACGAAATCGGCCAGCGCCTGCAGGAGATCAACCGCATCTCCGAGGAAACCGGCTTCAACGGCCTCAAGGTGCTGTCCGCCGACCAGAGCCTGAAGATCCAGGTGGGCGCCAACGACGGCGAAACCATTTCCATCAGCCTCAGCCAGATCAACGTGGAAACCCTGGGCCTGAGCGGGTTCAATGTGGATGGCAGCGGTGAAACTCCCAATGCCGCCGCCACTGCCGATGACCTGGTGCTGGGCGGCTTCACCGCCGGTTCCACCAATGCCAACGGTTCCACCGAATACAGCAAGACCGATACCACGAGCAACACGGCCGCCACGGCGTCTGATGTCTTCGCCGGCCTCGGCAACGGCGACACGGTGACCTACAACGGCACCAATACCGGCCTGGGCGTGGCCGCCACCGGCAATACCTACACCTACGACGCCACCAGCGATAGCTTCACCTTTAACGCCGCCGGCGCCGCCACTGCAGACGTCATGAGCGCTCTGACGCCCGCCACTGGCGGCACCACCGCGGCCACCATCACCATTGGCGGCGGCAGCCAGGACGTGCTCATCGACAGTGACGGTAACATCACCGCCGCCGACGATGGCGCCACTTTGTACCTGGACGGCACCGGCAACCTCACCAAGAACGATGTCGGTGCCGACCCCGTGGCTACCCTGGCTCTCGTGGCCGCTGCCGTGGCCGGTGAAGCCGGTGACAGCATCTCCGTCGGCACCACTACCTATACCAGCGACGGTACCGATTTCGGCGTGACCGGCGCCACCATTAGCGCTTCCGCGCTGACCAGCCTGACGCAGGCCGCTGGTGCCACTACCTCCACCGGCTACACCATTGCCGCCGGTGGCGCTGTCAGCGACGGTGGCGGCGCGGTCTACGTAGACGGCAGCGGTGAGCTGACCAACGCTAACGAAACCTCCGTCACCACCAACTACTACGCTCACGCAGACGGCAGTGTCACCGACGACACGGGTGCCCAGGTGTACATGGACGGCGATGGTGACTTCAGCTTCGACGCCGAAACCCCAGGGGCACGCACAGACAACGCCCTGTCAGTACTGGACGATGCCCTGAGCATGGTGGATACCCTGCGCTCGGACCTGGGTGCCATCCAGAACCGCTTCGAGTCCGCCATCACCAACCTGGCGACCACCGCCACCAACCTGACCTCCGCGCGCTCGCGCATCGAGGACGCCGACTACGCCAAGGAAGTATCCAACATGACCCGCGCGCAGATCCTCCAGCAGGCGGGCACCTCGGTACTGGCCCAGGCCAACCAGATTCCGCAGAACGTGCTGTCACTGCTGCGTTAAGCGGACAAACCCTCTACGAATCGACTTTGGGGCGCCTTCGGGCGCCCTTTTTTTAATGGATAGTCCCGGGTATTCATCTGTATTGCTCGCAGCCTCATCGATAAAGCTGGGCGGAATAAGGCGGCATGATATTGGAAGTAAAACAGCCGTTGGCCAGGAATGTGCAAGCCGAGATTCGTATCTAGGGCCTGACTGGCGACAAAAGCCATCAAATCTTGTTATATCTATATTATGTACCACGTTGATAAACTGGCAGTCATCTTGCACTCATATGGTTCCATCAACCGTGGATGATGAAATGCTGCGAACTGTTATTAATGCCACAGTTGCCAAATTGGAAGGGAACGAGGCATGACAGGCAATACACCAGATAAAAAGATCATCATCATCGCTGGCCCTAACGGCGCGGGCAAAACCACCTTTGCGCGCTCATTTCTCCCGGCAGAGGCACAGCTGCAGCACTTCATCAATGCTGACCTGATCGCGGCTGGCCTCGCGCCCTTCGCACCGGAAACAGCCGCCTTCAAGGCGGGGCGGTTGATGCTGGAAGAAATCAAGCAACATTCCCTTCAAGGCAGGAGCTTCGCTTTTGAAACCACCTTGGCTGGTCTTGGCTATCTGCGGCATATAGAGCAATGGCGCGCACAAGGCTATCATGTCAGTCTGTTCTTTCTGGCACTACCCAATGTGGAAACTGCCATAGCCCGAGTGTCTGAAAGAGTGAGACAGGGCGGGCATGACATTCCTGAGTCCGTTATCCGCCGCCGTTTTACCTCGGGATGGAAGAACTTTCAGCAAGCCTATCGCACCGCCGTAAACGACTGGGCAGTGTACGACAATGCCGGCAACATACCCACGCTGCTGGAATGGGGAGAAAATCAATGAGTCCACAGGAACTGGCCAAAGCCAAAAATCCAGATTTGCGCGCATCACTGGCGGCCATGCAACGCGCCGCAGAATTGGCGCGCCAAATCGCCCTGCAAACCAATACCGCTATCGTAATCGTGCAGAATGGCAAACCTGTACGCATCACCGCCGACGAATTGCGCAAAAAACCACGGTAGCCATGAGCAGAATTGTCAAATTGGTTAATCGAGGGAATAGCGCCCCAGAAACGCCTTTATCCAGACAAAGGGCCAAGGCGCGCGCGGCCTAGAATCGAGCCGATATTCCAATTTCGGAGCCGCGATGAACCCCTCCACCCTGATCGGCATGTCCGCGAGCGTGGCGCTGCTGGCGACGGTGCTGCTGTTCACCGCCGAAAGCCCCGCAAGCTACCTCAACCTGCCGGGCCTGGCCATCGTCGTCACCGGCACCCTGGCGGCCACATTCATCAGCTACCCCATGAAAGAGGTGATGCGGGTATTTCGCCTGGTGGGCATCGTGTTCCGCAAGGAGAACAGCTACGTTCAGGACGATATCCGCGAACTGGTGGCCATGGCGCGCCTGTGGTTCAAGGGCGAGGTGCGGGAAGTGGAGAAGGCCCTGGAGCACACCCGCAACCCCTTCCTGCGCACCGGCATCCGGCTGGTGATCGCACACACCAAGGAAGAGGAGATCCTCGGCCTGCTGCGCTGGCGCATCGCGCGCCTGCGCGCCCGCGAATATGCCGAAGCGCAGATTTTCCGCACCATGGCCGCCTACGCGCCCGCGTTCGGGCTGATGGGCACGGTTGTCGGCCTGGTCAACATGCTGGAGGTGATGGAGGCCGCCACCCTGGCGCAGATCGGCCCCAAGATGGCGGTGGCGCTGCTCACCACCTTTTACGGCATTCTCTTCGCCAACCTGCTGTTCAAGCCCATCGCGGTGAAACTGGAACGCCGTACCGAGCAGCGTCTGATCGCCATGAACATGGTGCTGGAGGGCGTCTCCCTGATCAGCAAGCGACGTCTGCCGTCGTTCATCGAAGAAACCCTGCATTCCTTCATGACCACCTACGAGGATGAGATCCGCGACGAGGGCGGCAGCGCGGCGGATGAACCTGTGGTACTGCGCCATGTCTGACAGCCACGCTCGGAGCGCGCACGACGACCTGCTCCCCGGCCCGCAGGCCACCGAGGAGGAGGGCTGGCTGGTCAGTTTTCTCGATGTGGTGACGCTGATCCTGGTGCTCATGGTGTTGCTGCTGTCCATGTCACACCTCAAGGTGACGGAAAGCGAGGCGGCACCGGTTTCGGCAGTCCCTGAGGTGCGCGAAAAATCCGGCATCCTGCCCGCCGGCGATGGTCTCTTGCCGCGCTATGCGGCGCTCGAGCAGCGCATCGACACCCTTGCTCTCGAAGGTATCGATGCCACGCCACTCCCCGAGGGAATGGTGTTGCGCATCGCCGACAACCTGCTGTTCACCAGCGGCCAGGCGGACCTGACGCTGTCCGGCGAGCAGGTGATCAGCCGCCTGCTCGATACTCTGTCCACCTTCGAAGGAGAAATTTCCGTCGAGGGCCACAGCGACGATCAGCCCATCCACACAGGCCGCTTCCCCTCCAACTGGGAGCTATCCAGCGCCCGCGCCATCGCCGTGGTGCGCTTTCTGCAGCGTCAGGGTCTGTCGGCCACCGCACTGCGCGCCGTAGGCTACGCCGATACGCGGCCGGTAGCCGGCAACGACGACAGTGCCGGGCGCGCCGCCAACCGTCGTGTGGAACTGGTGTTGCGGGAGCTGCCGTCGTCCTCCTGAGTTTCACGTTTCTTCTGAGTTGCACGTTACACGTTGCACGTGGGTGCCCACGGCGACGGCGGCGCACTTGCCACGCAACGAGGCGCGGGCGGGATAGCGGTATGAACTGCTTCGGATCTTGCGTGAAACGTGCAACGTGCAACGTGAAACTCACCTAAAGCCACCCCGCCCCCCTGCCGATATAACAACAGAGCGGATCTCAAGGGCAGGACCACCCATGACGTCGACCATCAGCAGCGCCACCAGTCAGCCCGCTGCGACAATACAGGACGCCACCCAGCACCAGCGGCTGGACCGGGTACTGCGCGAGCTGCCCGGCAGCGAAAACACCACCGCAGCCCAGGACCCGGCGGCGCTGGTGGATACGGTAAGGCGCATCAACGAAGTCATGCGCCCCTATGGGGTCGAGTTCGAAATGGGCGGCGAACCGCCACGGGTGGTCACCCGTATCGTGGACAGCGCCAGCGGCGAGATGATCCGCCAGATTCCCTCTGAAGAGGTGCTGCGCATTGGCGAGCGCCTGGAGGAGCTGGTGGGGCGGCTTATCACACTGGAAGTTTGAGTGGTTGAGTTTCACGTTGCACGTTTCACGTGGGTGCCCACAGCAATGGCGGCACATTTACCACGCAACGAGGTACGGGAGGGATAGCGGTATGAACTGCTCCGGATCTTGCGTGAAACGTGCAACGTGTAACGTGAAACTCAAATCAAACCTGCATGTTCATGATGTCCTTGTAGGCGGCGACCAGGCGGTTACGCACTTGCACGCCCATCTGGAAAGCGATGCTGGCCTTTTGCATGTCCACCATGACATCGTTGAGGGAGACGCCGGGATCGCCGATCTGAAAGGCTTCCGCCTGGCTTCTTGATGTGGCTTGCAACTGGTTGATGCGCTCGATGGAGGCATGCAGTTCGGCGGCAAAACCGCCGCTGCCCACTGCGGTATCCACGCGCTGGCCGCGTGCGGGTGCCCCTGCCGCCTGGCTCGAAAGCGCCTGCATCTGCTGCAACACGGAGTGAATGTTGCCGGTTGTCATGTGGCTGTCCTTGCGGTGAATCGTGCGGCGCCGAAGCCTCGGCGGCGCTGACAATGAAAAACGAAAAACGACCTGATCCGCCCAGCTTAGCAATGGCACTGCGCCGGCAAAGCATCAATTAGCGACAAAAACACCGCCTTTTCCGTCATTGCCGGAGGACGGCCCCTGCCCATAATCCGGGCTCATGAGCAGAGCCAGGGCGGACGGCGTTTCGTGATTCCCAGAGCACAACCCCAACAACAGCGCCGCGGCGCCAGCGGTCGGTCGTGAACGCCACCGTGTCGAACGCGGATGGCAGCGCCATGCCGGGAGCGGCTGGTGCGCGCGCCTTCAATGCCGCCTGGCTGAAAGAAAGAGTCGGCCAGCACGGCCTGCTGCCGCTGCTCATCGCAGCCGCCGCTGCCATTGCCCTGATTGCCGCGTTGTTGTTGTGGGCCTCCGCGCCGGAATACCGGGTGCTGTTCAGCAACCTCGCCGAAGCGGACGGCGGGCGCATCATCTCGGAACTCGACAAGCGCCGTATTCCCTACAGATTCAGCGACAACGGCAGCGCCATTCTGGTGCCCGGCGACCAGGTTCACGGCCTGCGCCTGCAGCTTGCCGAGCAGGGCCTGCCCCAGGGCGGCACGGTCGGCCTGGAACTCCTCGACAACCAGGCCTTCGGTACCAGCCAGTTTGCCGAACAGGTCCACTTCCAGCGCGGCCTCGAGGGCGAGTTGGTGCGCTCCATCAAAACCCTGGGCCCGGTGGCCGACGCCCGCGTGCACCTGGCCATGCCCAAGCCCACCGTGTTCGTGCGCGAACGGGAGCCGGCCAAGGCCTCGGTGGTACTGGTACTCCACCCCGGTCGCAGTCTCGGCGACGGCCAGGTTGCGTCGATCATGCACCTGGTGTCGAGCAGCGTGCCGGGCCTCGCCGTCGACGATGTCACCGTGGTCAACCAGCAGGGTGCACTGCTCTCCGGCAGCACCGCCGAGGGCGACCTGGATACCGCCAGCCTCACCTACACCCGCGACCTGGAGCGCGACTACCAGCAGCGCATCGAGAACATCCTGCTGCCCCTGTTCGGCGCCCGCAACGTGCGTGTGCAGGTGGCGGCACAGGTGGATTTTTCGCGCCGCGAGGAAACCGCCGAGCGCTACGGCCCCAACCAGACCCCGGAGCGCGCAGCGGTGCGCAGCGCCCAGCAGAGCACCAGCTACAACGGCAGCGACGAGGTGGCGCGCGGCATTCCCGGCGCCCTCAGCAACACCGCCCCGGGCGCGGTCGCATCGCCCATTGTCAACGGTGACAGCGACGCCGGGAATGGCGACAGCCAGGACGACGGCACCGCCAGCACGCGCAACGAAAGCCTCATCAATTACGAGGTCGACCGCAACATCACCCATATCCAGCACCAGCGCGGCCAGCTGCAGCGCCTGAGTGTGGCGGTGGTGATCAACTACCGCGACGGCCTGGACGAGGAGGGCAATCCGGCCCGCCTTCCCCTCGCGGAGCAACAGCTCGAGCAAGTGGAGCGCCTGACCCGTCAGGCCATGGGCTTCTCCGGCACGCGCGGCGATGCCCTGGAAGTGGTGAACAGCCCCTTCACAGACGACTACACGCCCGGGGAACCCGAACCGGCCTGGTGGACCAGCCCCGATATCCTGGCATTGTTCGCTGGCCTGGGGCGCTATCTGCTGGTGGGCATCCTGGCCCTGGCACTCTATGCGCTGCTGTTTCGCCCCCTGCTGCGCAACCACCTCGTCGCGTCACAGCCGTCGCAGACAGCCGACGAGCCCCGCGAAGACCCGCCCGCGCCCGGCCCCAGACCCGACGCGGAAGGGGAAGACGACGACCGCGAACCCGCTCTCGCCGGCCGCTCGCGGCGCTACAAGCGCAAGCTCAACAGTCAGGAGCAGCGCCTTGAAGTGCTGCGCGAAACCGCGCGCGACGACCCGCGTCTGCTGGCCATCGTGATACGCAACTGGATGAGCCGCAATGAATGAATACTTGAACCGCAACCCCGGCCTGCGCAAGAGCGCCATCCTGCTGCTGAGCCTTGACGAGGACAGCGCCGCGGAGGTGATGCGCTACATGTCGGCGCTGGAAATCCAGGAGCTGAGCCAGGCAATGGCCTCGATGGGACACGTGCCCTACGCGGAGATGAACGCCGTGCTGGAGGATTTCTATACCGATTCGGAAGAGTTCTCCCTGCTCGGCGTGGGCTCCAATGAATACCTCTTCTCGGTGCTCACCAAGGTACTGGGCAGCGAGCGCGCCACCAGCCTGATGGAAGACATCGCCGGCATCACCAATTCCAATTCGGGCATCGACACACTCAACCTGATCGAACCCACGGCGGTGGCGGAGATGATCCGCGACGAACATCCGCAGATCATCGCCACCATTCTCGTCCACCTGGAGCGCCGCCAGGCCGCGGACGTGCTCGAACAGTTCGACGACAAACTGCGCAACGACGTGGTGCTGCGCATCGCCACCTTCAGCGGCGTGCAGCCGGCCGCGCTGCAGGAACTCACCGAAGTACTGGGCGGCATGCTCGACGGCCAGAACCTCAAGCGCAGCAAGATGGGCGGCGTGAAGACCGCCGCCGAAATCCTCAACCTGATGAACGCCAGCACCGAGGAGACAGTGATCGAGACGGTGCGCAACTACAGCGACGACCTGGCGCAGAAGATCATCGACCAGATGTTCCTGTTCGAAAGCCTGGTCAATGTCGACGACCACGCCATCCGCCTGCTGCTCAAGGAAATCGATACCAACACCCTGGCGATTGCCCTCAAGGGCGCACCTCAGGCGCTGGTGGAGCGCTTCACCGGCAACATGTCGCAGCGCGCCGCGCAGCTGTTGCTGGAAGACATGGAAGCGCGCGGACCGATGCGCCTGTCGCTGGTGGAAAATGAGCAGAAGACCATTCTCCAGGTGGCGCGGCGCCTCGCCGACAGCGGCGAGATCCTGCTGACCGCGGCCGAGGACAGCTATGTCTGAGCATTCCTGGCAACCCTGGCGCATGGCGCGCCTCGACAGGCCGATCGCAGCGCGCCCGGCACCGGCAATGGCGCGCGCCCCCGATCCCGCAGTGTTGCGCGACGAGGCGCGCCGCCAGGGCCACGCCGAGGGACATGCGGCAGGTTACGCCGAAGGCCGCAGCGCCGGTTACGAGGACGGTTTTCAGGAGGGCCGCAGCGCCGGGCTGGAAGAGGGCCTGGCCGGGGGCCGTGCCCAGGCCGCAGCGGAACTTCACGACGCGCGCCAGACGCAGCTTGCCCCGCTCGCCGCACTGGCCGGAGAATTTTCCGAAGCCGTTGCCCGCCTCAGCGAGGCCCTCGGCGACCGCCTCGTCGAACTCGCCATCGCCACCGCCCGCCAGTTGGCCCGCGACAGCCTCGACGCCCAGCCGGACGCCGTGCTGGCTATCGTGCGCGAACTGCTCCACTACGAACCCGCCCTGCAGGGCAAGCCGCGCCTGTGGCTGCACCCCGACGATCTCCATGTGGTTGATGCTCACCTGGGCGATGAGTTGCGCGCCGCGGGCTGGCGTCTGCAGCCCGACGACCAGATCAGCCGTGGCGGCTGCCGCGCCAGCGCCCAGAGCGGCGAGCTGGATGCCACCTGGGAAAGCCGCTGGGAGGCCGTGTCCAGCCAGCTGCGCCACCAGCGCCGCGCCGGCGCGGAGCAAGGCTCGTGAACGGCAACCGGCACCTCGCCGCCTGGGATACCGCCATGCACAGCATCGGCGAGCGCATCGCCACGTTGCCGCCGCTGCGCGCCAGCGGTCGCGTGGTGCGCGCCACCGGCCTGGTATTGGAAGCCGCCGGGCTCCAGGTGCCACTCGGCGGATCCTGCCTCGTCGAGGTCAGCGGCCAGGGTGCCAACCCTACCTGTGCCGAGGCCGAAGTGGTGGGCTTCGGTGCCGACCGGGTATACCTGATGCCACTTGCCGCCATCGACGGCCTGGTGGCGGGGGCGCGCGTATTTCCGCTCGGCGGGGGCGGCGAGCGCCGCTTTCCCATCGGCGACAGCCTGCTCGGGCGCGTCGTGGACGGCGGCGGCCGCCCCCTCGACGACGGCCCCTCGCTGGCCGCCGCCCCCCATGCGACCCTGGCAAGTGCGCCCATCAACCCGTTGTCGCGAGCGCCCATCGTCAGTCAGATCGATGTCGGTGTGCGCGCCATCAACGGCCTGCTGAGCGTCGGCCGCGGCCAGCGCATGGGCCTGTTCGCGGGCTCCGGCGTCGGCAAATCGGTGCTGCTCGGCATGATGGCGCGCTACACCGAAGCGGACGTGATCGTTGTCGGATTGATCGGTGAACGGGGCCGCGAAGTTCAGGATTTCATCGCCAACATCCTCGGCGCGGATGGCCTGGCGCGCGCGGTGGTGGTAGCGGCGCCAGCGGATACCTCGCCGCTGCAGCGCCTGCAGGGCGCCGCCTACGCCACGCGCCTTGCCGAGGACTTCCGCGACGCCGGTCACAACGTGCTGCTGATCATGGACTCTCTCACACGCTACGCCATGGCGCAGCGGGAGATCGCCCTGGCCATTGGCGAGCCGCCGGCTACCAAGGGTTATCCGCCGTCGGTATTCGCCAAGCTGCCAGCCCTGGTGGAGCGCGCCGGCAACGGTCACAGCGGCGGCGGCTCCATCACCGCTTTCTATACCGTACTTGCCGAGGGCGACGATCAGCAGGACCCCATCGCCGATTCGGCGCGCGCCATTCTCGATGGCCATATCGTGCTGTCGCGCACCCTGGCGGAAGCGGGCCACTATCCGGCCATCGATATCGAGGCTTCCATCAGCCGCGCCATGCCCGCCATCGTGCCCGGCGCCGCGCTGCGCCGCGCCCAGCAGTTCAAGCAACTTTTTTCACTGTACCACCGCAACCGCGACCTGATCAGCGTCGGCGCCTACAGCCCCGGTCACGATCCGCAACTGGATCGGGCGGTACAGGCCTATCCGCGTCTGGAAGCCTTTTTGCAACAGCCCCTCGATGTGCGCGCTGCCATCGGCGACACCCGCACTCACCTCGACAGCCTGCTCGGAGACAACCCATGAATCAGACCCCGCTCGATACCCTCATCGACCTGGCCCGCGAGGCTCGCGATGGCGCGGCGCGCCTGTTGGCGGGGGAGCGCCACGGCGAGCGCCAACTGGCTGATCAGCTGGCATTGCTGGAGAGCTATCGCAACGAATACCGCGAGCGCCTTCACGAACAGATGCGCAGCGGCATGGACAGCCTGCGCCTGCAGGACTATCAGGGCTTTCTCGTGTCTCTCGACAACGCCATCATCCAGGCGGGCAGCGCCATGGGCGAACAGCGCCAGCGCGTGACGCTGCGCCAGCAACAATGGCAGCAGGAGCAGCGCCGCCTGACCTCCTACGACACCCTGGCACAGCGCCGCAATGCTGAGCGGCGCCGCGAAGAAGCCCGCCGCGAACAACGCGACAACGACGAGTTCACCACCAACACCGTTGCCCGCCGCAGCGCGACGCGGAGCCTGGAACAGCCTTGAGCGGGGGAACAGCCTTGAGTAAAGCAAAAGCCCTGGGAGATTGTTCACGATCTTTTGCTGCTTCCGGGTTTCACGCTGCACGTTGCACCTGTCACCTGGGTGCCTGTGGCGATGACGTCCCGATCTTGCGTGCAACGTGCAGCGTGAAACGTGAAGCTCAATCGACCAAAGCGATGAGCCTGGCTGGAGGCCACTCATGAATATCCAATTGCTGCTGGCCACCCTCATCCCGACAAAAACTGGCGACGCGCCGCTCGCGCAGCACGGTGATCCCGAGGGCGACGGCTTTCTCGCCGTGCTCTCGCAGGCCGGCGAACGCCGCACGGTTTCCGCTGCCCCTCCCGCGCCGCTGCCACTCGACGGCTCGCCCCGACAGGCACTGGTCAGCCCGGCAGCCATGGTGAAGGAATGGGCATCTGGCGCAACAGCTACGCCGCCCGTCAGCACCATGCCGGATATGCTCTCAACCGCCCCCGGCCCCGCCCATCAGACAGCAAGGCAGCCGGCGCTCCTCCAGGCCGCTCCAGCCGCGCACCATGCGGGCACCGCGCAGCCCGATCCGCAGGCTGCACAGGCCTCGCCGCCGCCCGCCATCGCTGTCCCGATTTCCGGCGATGAGGAGGCCGAGCCACGACAGGAGCTGCACATTCACGACCAGCACGAGGAGTCTGAACGCAGCGAAATCGTAACCGTCGTTCCAGCACCTCTGGCAACGCCGCTCCCGGCGCCGGCAGACGTTCCGCGATCGAGCCCGAAGCCCGTGCCATCGCCAGCACTCACCACCGGGGAACCCACGGCGTTTGTCCCGCAGCAAAGCAAGGTCCAGCGCCCTGCAACAGAAGCGGCGATCCTGCCAGATATCGTTCAAAATGACGTGGAAACCGCGCCGCTTGCACCAATGCCCATCAGCGCATCGACCACGAACAGCGCAGTGGCAACGGAAATGCCCGCCATACGTGCTGAAAATGGCGCGGGGGACACCCCTCCCGTGGCAACATCTACTGCAAAGATACCCGGCAGCACCGCTGCGGCCCTCCCGCAAACAGAACCGAGCCCACCTTCCACGCCAGCATTGGTATCCCCGCCTACGCCATTGCCTCCTCCTGCGCCCGTACCTTCACAGCCCGGCACACCCCCGACCGTTGGAATCACTGATACAACCAGCGCTGTTGCGGGTGATTTCAAGCAGGACACAGCCGAGGCCCGGCTCGACAGCCATCCCGTGGCGCCCGGCGCCGCCCATGGCGTACAGGACAATGCGATGAACGCGCGGGCAACGACTCTTTCCGTTGCGCTGGCGACGCCCCTCGCCAGCCCGGTGTGGGGCCAGCACCTGGGTGACCAGCTGGTGAAACTGGTGCACAGCGGCAATCAGCGCGTTTCGCTGCAACTCAATCCGGCCGAGCTGGGGCCGCTGGTGGTCGATATCATGCAACACGCCGACCACGAGCTGCATTTGCACCTCACGGCGTTGAGCCCCGCCGCCCGCAATGCCGCTGAACAGGCCATTCCGCAGCTGCGCGAATCTCTCGCCGAGCAGGGCATCACGCTGGGCCAGGCGAGCGTCGGCGAACAGGGCAGCCGTCGCGACTTCAGCGAGCAGGCGGCACCGCAACGGCGCGATGGCCGCACCGGCGACAGCGGACAGGAGAGTGAAACGCCGATATTGCGTGTCGAGGTCGCGCCCGCGGGGCGGGTCAATGTTTATGTCTAGTTTATTTGTCTGGGTTTCACGTTACACGTTTCACGCAAGCTGCTCGCGCGCAGGGTTACCCCGGCGTTTACGTGCAACGTGCAACTCAGAGACCTGCCAAGATCGCGAACAAGCACTTATCTCAACAGTGTCCGAAGTACAAACCACCGAGTAAGGGGGGCTTACGCGGGCTTTTCGCGCCTTGGCCCACTTTGCCCAGCGGTCATACTGGCCATCGATCCCGGTACCCTGCGCATACCGCGCCGACACCCGCCTGCGGAGGCAATACGTTCAATGACAAACGCCGCGGACAATTCGTCCCGCCTGAGATGGCTGATCATTCTGCTGCTGAGCGCAGTGGTGGTGCTGTGCGGCGCCATCGTCTACCTGCTGCTCGACACCAGCGCCGACACCACCCCCGGAGACACCGCGAGCACGCCGCGCGCAGTGGTGGAGCCGCTGTTCGTCAAGGTCGGCCCCATGACCGTGAATCTCCAGGGGGAGGGCTACGGCAGGCAATTGCTGTACATCGGCCTGTCGCTGAAAACCGAAGACAAGGGCACCCAGGCGGCGCTGCTGCGCTACATGCCGGAATTGCAGAGCCGCCTGCTGATTCTACTGTCGGGCCAGGATGGCGAGGCGCTGGTGTCTCCGCAGGGCAAGGAGCGTCTCGCCGGCGATATCAGCGCCTTACTCGACAGCCCCTTTGTGGAAGGCCAGGCGCCGCTCGCCGTGGACGCGGTATTGTTCACGGACTTCATTCTGCAATAAGCCATGGCCAAGAACGATCTGCTCCTTCAGGAAGAAATCGACGCACTGCTCAACAGCGTCAGCGGTGAGGCGGAAGAGTCCGGCGCCGGGCGCTCCGAGGGCCCGCACATCCGGCCTTTCGACCCGGCCACCCAGCATCGCATCATCCGCGAACGCCTGCATGCCCTCGACATCATCAACGAGCGCTTCGCGCGCCAGTTTCGCATCAGCCTGTTCAACCTCATCCGCCGCAACGCGGACATCACCGTGGACGCGGTGCGCTACCAGAGCTACAGCAATTTCTCGCGCAACCTGCCGGTACCCACCAACATCAACCTGGTGAACATGAAGCCGCTGCTCGGCACCGCGCTGGTGGTGTTTCCGCCCGCGCTGGTGTTCATGGTGGTGGACAACCTGTTCGGCGGCGACGGGCGCTTTCTCACCAAGTCGGAGGGCCGCGAGTTCACCAACACCGAGCAGCGCATCATACGGCGCCTGCTGACGCTGACCACGGACGCCTACCAGGACGCCTGGCAATCGCTGTACCCGCTGCAAATCAATTATCTGCGCTCCGAGATGCAGGCCAAATTCGCCAACATCACCAATTCGCCCAACGAAATCATCGTCAACACCAACTTTCATCTCGAAGTGGGCAGCATGGCGACGGATTTCCAGATCTGCTTTCCCTATTCGATGATCGAACCCCTGCGCGAGTTGCTCACCAACCCCGTTACCGAGAGTCATGCCCGTGTCAGTGGCGACTGGCGGCGGCGCATGGCCGGTGAGCTCAAGCACACCGAAGTGGAGCTGATGGCGGATTTCGTCGCCATTTCGCTGCGCCTGCGAGACGTGGTGGCGCTGGCGGTGGGCGACGTGTTGCCCATCGCCCTGCCGGAGCAAGCCACCGCACGCGTCGATGGCGTGCCGGTGCTGGAATGCGACTACGGCACCCAGGGCGAGCATCTGGCATTGCGGGTGCGGCGCATCATCGATTCTCCGCCGGGTGCCAGTGCGCCCGGCGTCTCCCTGACCGATACCGAGGACGACCCCGATGACCACAGGTAACCCCCCCGCCGACGGTGACGTCGAGGCCAGCGCCGCCGCGCCGGAGGTGGCGCCGGACACGGATGCCGCGGAGCTCACACCCGAAGACGACGATCCCTGGGCGGCGGCCCTCGCGGAGCAGCAGACGGCCAGCCAGCCGGAACCGGACGAACCTGCGGCACGCAGCGAGACGATCTTCAAGCCCCTCGACGAACGGGGTGCAGAAGGCACGCTGCCGCGCGAACTGGAAATCGTCATGGACATCCCGGTCAAGCTCAACGTCGAGCTCGGCCGCACCCGTATCACCATCAAGCAATTGCTGGAGCTGGCGCAGGGTTCGGTCGTGGAACTGGACGGACTGGCGGGCGACCCCATGGACATTCTCATCAATGGCTACCTCATCGCCCAGGGTGAAGTGGTCGTGGTGGACGACAAGTACGGCATCCGCATCACCGACATCATCACCCCCTCGGAGCGGGTGCAGAAGCTCAACCGATGAACGGCGCCGACTCGCTGGAGGGGCTCGCGGTGCTGGGCAAGACCGCCGTGGCGCTGGCCCTGGTGGTGGGGCTGATCGTGCTCTGCGCCTGGCTGGTGCGGCGCCTGGGTGGCACGGCGAACCCGGCGGGCCATGCCGTGCGCGTGGTGGCCAGCACGGCGGTGGGGCCCAAGGAACGCGTGGTGGTGGTGGCGGTGGCGGATACCTGGCTGGTGCTGGGCGTGGGTGGTGGTCAGGTCAGCAAACTCCACGAGTTGCAGGCACCGCCACAGGCCGGGCACGAGCAGCGCTCAGCGAGTTTCGCCTCACGTCTTGCCGAAGCGGTGGGGCACCGCGGCGCGGAGCGCGTTCGATGAGGCTGTTGCTCGCCTTTTTCGCGCTGGGCTTGTTCTTTCTACCGGAAGGTGCCATCGCACAAGCGACCCTTCCCGGCATCATCAGCCAGCCCACCGGCGATGGCGGCCAGCAATGGTCGATCCAGCTGCAGACCCTGTTGCTGCTCAGCGCCATGGCGTTTCTGCCCGCCATGCTGTTGATGATGACCAGTTTCACCCGCATCGTCATCGTGCTCGGCCTGCTGCGCACCGCCATCGGCACGCCCACCGCGCCGCCCAATCAGGTGCTGCTGGGGATGGCGCTGTTTCTGACCTTCTTCGTCATGGCGCCGGTGTTTTCCGAGATCTACCGCGATGCCTGGCAACCCCTCAGCGCGGACGCCATCGCCATGGAAGAAGCGCTGGCGCGCGGTATCGAGCCGCTGCGCACCTTCATGCTGAGCCAAACCCGCGAGGCAGACATCGCCATGCTGTCCAGCGTCGCGGGCGCTTCCGCCCCGGCCAGTCCTGCCGAGGTGCCGCTGCGGATACTCGTGCCCGCCTTCGTCACCAGCGAACTGAAAACCGCGTTCCAGATCGGCTTCACCCTGTTCATTCCGTTTCTGGTCATCGATCTGGTGGTGGCCAGCGTGCTCATGGCACTCGGCATGATGATGGTGCCACCCGCGACCATCTCCATGCCCTTCAAGCTGATGCTGTTCGTGCTGGTGGATGGCTGGCAACTGATCATCGGCTCGCTGGCGCAAAGCTTTTATGTGTAGGTGACCGGGAATTTCACGTTGCACGTTACAGGTTTCACGCGAGATGGCCGCTGCAACAACGGAGCACTGGCCATGTTGCGAGGTGCCGATGATGTGTCTGCCAGGGTCTCGTTCCGGCTTTTACGTGAAACCTGTAACGTGCAACGTGAAACTCAAAAAACCGCAAATTCATGAACAGACTCTCACGTCCCCCGGAGAAAGAATGACCCCCGAAATGGTGATGGATCTGGCCTCACAAAGTATGCGCCTGGCCCTGTTGCTGGCGGCGCCCCTGCTGCTCAGCGCGCTGTTGATCGGCCTGCTGGTGAGTCTTTTTCAGGCCGCTACCCAGATCAATGAAATGACGCTGTCTTTCATTCCCAAGATTCTCGGCGTGTGCGTGGTACTGGTGCTGACGGGGCCTTTTCTCATCCGCCTGCTCACCGAGTTCACCGAACGCCTGCTGCGCAACATTCCCTACATGCTGGGCTAGGGCCTCCCCGGGGTGATAGAGCTCAGCTTCGCCCAGTTACAGGGCTGGATCGCGCTGTTCCTGTGGCCCTTTGCGCGCATCGCCGCGTTCATTGCCACCGCCCCCCTGTTTGGCCACGCCAGCGTGCCCGCGCGCGTCAAGATCGGCCTGGCCGCCTTGCTCACTGTCGCCGTGAGCAGCGCCTTGCCGACGCCTCCGCCAGCAGCGATTCTGTCGTGGAGCGGCCTCGGCATTCTGATCGAGCAATTTCTGATCGGCGTGGCCATGGGCCTCGCGCTGCATATCCTGTTCGCCGCGGTACAGGCGGCGGGGGAGTTCATCGGTCTGCAGATGGGCCTTGCCTTTGCGACCTTTTTCTCGTCGGACACAGGCACCAACACCGCCATTCTGTCACGGCTGCTGTACATGCTGGCCCTGCTGATGTTTCTGGCCTTCAACGGCCACCTGATGACCATCGAAGTGCTCGCCGCCAGTTTCGTGACGCTGCCCATTGGCGTGGGCGGCCTGCAAGCCAGCGCGTTCGAACTGCTGGTGCGCTTTGCCGGGACGCTGTTCGTTTCGGGTCTTCTCCTGGCGCTGCCGCTGGTGGCGGCACTGCTGATCATCAATCTGGCAATGGGCATCCTCAACCGCGCCGCGCCACAGTTCACCGTGTTCTCGGTAGGCTTCCCCGTGTCACTGACCGCCGGCATATTTCTCATGACGTTATTGATGAATGACCTGGGACGTTTTCTGCAGGGCCTGTTCAGCGAAGGCCTGCGTTTCATGCAGGAACTGGTGCTGGTGATGGCGGGGGCATAGGCCGTAGGTTGGGCTGAGGAACGAAGCCCAACAGGTTCGAGGTAGAGGTGCGTCCCTCGCGTTGGGCTTCGTTCCTCAGCCCAACCTACAGTTTTCCAGCATCCATCAATGTTTCAGAATCACATACAGCGCATGAATGATGCCCGGCACAAACCCGAGAAGTGTGAGCAAGATATTGAGCCAGAAGTGACCTTTCAAGCCGACTTCGAGAAACACGCCCAGGGGCGGAAAGCAAAAGAAAACACGTTGCCACGCCTAAATCACCAAGCCTAAAAGGCAAAACGCAAGACTTGCCCCTCGCCGTTTCCTCCATTCCAATCAGACCTCTTTAATCATCTCTTATTATTTAATTCTCGGAACTTGAACATCCATTGAATTTTTCAATAGCTTGCCCAGCCCACACCTTCAATAATCGAAATCCTTCTGCTGTTAATTTAGCATCTGATGTTCCGCTTTTTACAACACTCTTCAATCCCCCATCCTGATCAACATAGCTGATAACTGATCTTGGGGATTTTATTTTCATTCTCACAACACGACTATCAAACTCCCCCGCCTCAACTTTCTCAAAAATTGAAAAAAGCTCTTTGACCAAGCGATGTTCGCGTGGAATATGGAGCGTGCACCTTGCGACAGACTCTATATCCTTCTCACTGATTGGAGAAAATGTCTCCAACTCAAATGGGTAATAATAGATAAAAATAGTTTTTTCCACCTCTACACCATCACTATTACATGCAGAAAGCATGCGTACCCAACAGCACCATTAAAACACGCATAATTTGCCTTATCATTCGTAACTTATCCTTGCCGACTCGCCCAATTCTTTCATGATTGGTGTCTCATTTCTGAGAATATTTTTTAGCCTCCCCGCACCATAAATAGGAGAATAAAGGCGTCGTATTGAATATTTAGTAAGCGCTAGGGCTGACTGGTCAATAAATATTCAATACGACCCCTTTAATTCGCTATATCTATATCAGTACATTAACTCTTAAGTCAGTACCATTCAGACTTGACCCCCGCCCTTTGCTTTTATTCGCCTCTGTCTCCGTTTGTCCTAAAAATATATTTGAGCAACTGGAAAAAGAACCATTTATAAAAAAAACAGTATCCATATATGACTAAAGCGGAAATTTGCAATAACATAAAGACCCATTGTCCGTACAAGTTACTGACCTCTTCAAATGTGTAAATGGTCAAAACCTGCATACCTAAGGTTATTCCGAATATCAACATTCTTCTAAAAAGTTCTTTCTCAATACTTTGCATAATCAAATTCGCCATGTACATGCATCAGAAATTTCCGGCACACGACTGCACCTGGACTTCACAACCTTGATATCCTCCATGGGCACCTCCTCCTATGTCTAGTCGGCCTCCAATCCCATTAATCTTTCCTTTAGTACCTGTCGAAACTCGTCCGCCAACCGACCCGATTTTTCCCACATGAACAAAGGCATGAACAAAGGGGTCGTATTGAATATTTAGTAAACGCCAAGGGTGGCTGGCCGACAAATATTCAATACGACCCCTTTAATTCAATACGACCCCTTTAATTCACAGTTCACCGTGTTCTCGGTAGGTTTCCCCGTGTCACTGACCGTCGGCATATTTCTCTTGACGTTATTGATGAATGACCTGGGGCGTTTTCTGCAGCGCCTGTTCAGCGAAGGCCTGCGTTTCATGCAGGAACTGGTACTGGTGATGGCGGGGGCATAGGCTGTAGGTTGGGCTGAGGAACGAAGCCCAACGCGTGGGACGCACCTCTACCCCGAGCCTGTTGGGCTTCGTTCCTCAGCCCAACCTACAGTTTTCCAGCATCCATCAATGTTTCAAAATCACATAAAGCGCGTGAATGATGCCCGGCACAAAGCCCAGCAGGGTGAGCAGGATATTGAGCCAGAAGTGTCCTTTCAGACCGACTTCGAGGAATACACCCAAAGGCGGAAGGATGATGGCAAAAATAATCTTGATGGGATCTGTCACGGTTACGGCCATTACTGTATCTCCTGATCGATGATCTATCGGATTTTCATTCTACTCGGTGCGCCGCGCGAAGGTTCCTGTCACCTGATTATCGCCAACCTCGACGGTTCGTTCTTCCTTTTCACCTGGGAAGCCGGCGACATCGACAACAAGAGTATAGGCTCCGGGCTCAAGATTCACATAGGTTATTGGCCCGGTGTCTTACACCTCGAGTATCATTTTCCCTGTGTCATCCCTGACCACCTTGCTGCCGCCACTCAAATAATGACCTTCGTGAGTCGCCAGTGTCACCCCTAGCGAAAACGTCTTGCCAATTTTCGCCACCGCACCCCGCTGAAAAAAATACCTGACGTGAGACGACGGAACATGATGAACTCCTCCTGCTGTCTGTTGCCGGGTCTTTGAATGTTGGTCACCGCACAGAGTTCCGTTGCATTCTGTGCTTTGTGAAACACGCTCCGTATAGTCGCCATAAGATCAGGTTGCTTTTTTTCGATTTGTTGTATATCTACTTTATGCGGGACCTGCGAGTTGTGAGTCCTGCGACAACGCCAATGACTGTACCGTCTTACCCATATGAATCGAAAAAGGATATTTATCATGAAATCATCAACGTTCCGGCCGTTCAGTGTATTTGCTTTTTTCGCCACCATTGTTCTGAGTGCATTCTTGCTTTCCGCCTGCAATACCGTGGAAGGTGCCGGCAAGGATATCGAGCGGGCAGGCGAAAAAGTACAGGATGCCAGCAACAGATAATGGCCGAGACTGCCAGGCGCAGGGCCTCCTGCGCCTGTACACGTTCAGCCGCACAGTCAATTTTCCCAGCGAATAATAAACGGAACCGCACACCGATAGAAATTTCGGTGTGCGTACGCGAGCAGTAATTATTTTCGCAAGAATGCGAGAAAGGCGCCGACCACCACCGCGACCGCGCCTCCTATGAGATACCACATGGTTTCATCGGTGAAGCGCCCGGTGATTCCTTCCACCACCTGCTCCCCCAGTGATTGCGACGCCTGCCAACCGAAATAAAGCAGGATTACGCCAACGACGATCAAAACGATTCCCACAAGTTTTTGTTGCGCCATGTCTTTCTCCGCTTGTTATGAACACTTTTGTGACGGGCGACCTAAACATAGCTCAGGTTTTGTCAAAACGCCAACGAGAGAGCGAGCGCAGGCCCTAAAGAAAATTGAACAGCGACATGCGGGTGATATCGACGAACGCCTTTTGCGAGGCCTCCAAACCCATCTGCCGCAGGCTGTAATCGGATATGCCTTTGACCAGATCAAAATCCACCAATTGGGACAGCGTTTCCTCATAGTTGAGAATGCGGTTGCCCGCCACTTCGTCGACGGTGTCCAGCTCGTTGAGCTTGGCACCCACCGAGGCGCGCACGGTGAGGATATTGTCCAATGCGTTGTCGAGTTCACGCATGCTGGTGTTGAGCGTATTGCGCAGGCGCGCCTTGTCCGTCGCCGTCTGATCCGGACGTTCCAGGGCATCGACGAGATTTTTGAGCGTGGCGAAGAGATCGGTGTTGACGCCGCCTGACGGTGCCACGACGAGACTGTCGCCAGCGGCGGGGACACCGTCGAGTTTCAGCGATAGGCCACCGAATACCACGGGCTCACCAGCCTGCCAGATTTGCGCCGGCGCACCGTTGACGCTGTAGCTGATGCTGTCGCCGGCGACACTGAACTCGAGGGTGAAAGCACTGCCATGGTCCGGCGCGCTGTTGTCCAGCACCAGTGGCCCGGTGAAGGTGAGGTTGCCGGCATTGCCCGGCGCCGCGGTGGCGACATATCCGGCGCCCGCCTGTACCATTTGAAACAGGGTGATGCCATTGTCGCCCACCGCCATCAGGCGCGCGTCATCGATGCGAAGGTTCCGAGCATTGGCGTCGCCCACGTAGCTCACTGCGCCGGCACCATCGCGCACAAACGGCGGGCTGTCGTCCTGGAAGCCGCCGAACAGATAGCGGCCATTGCCGTCCGCCGCATTGGCCTGACCGAGCACGGTTTCGAGAATGCCGCGCAGTTCGGCGGCGATCGAGGCGCGGTCGGCGGGCGTCAGGGTGTCGCTGGCCGCCTGCACTGCCAGCGTCTTGGCGCTGGTGATGGCGTGCCCGATGCTGTTGAGTACCTGTTCCTGCTGCGACAGGGCATTGCGCGCCCCGACCCGAGCGGCGGCGTACTGCTCGGCCACCGCCTTGGACTGGGACACCTCCAGCGCGCGCGACGACGCCAGCGGGTCGTCGGAGGGTTTCAGCACCCTTTGCCCCGACGCCAATTGCTGACCGATGCGGAGGAATTCCGCCTGTTGACGCTGCAGGGTGGCGGTACTGGCGCCAAACAGGGTCTGGGTGCTGATGCGCATCGTGTGCCTCCGGAAGTCAGCGGCTGACGCCGAGAATGGTATCGAACAGCGTGCTCGCCACTTCGATGATCTTGGCATTGGCCTGGTAATACTGCTGGTAGCGGATCAGGTTGGCGGCTTCCTCATCCAGATTCACACCGGATTCCGACTGCTGCACCACGCGGATCTGCTCGGTGAAGCCGCGCTGCGCCTGGAGGTTGAGTTCGGCGATGTTGGTGCGGATGCCGACGTCGCTGACGAGCCCCGCATACGCCTGGTTGAGGCTGGCGCGACCGCCCACCACCTTGCTGTTCTGGAGGTCGAGCAGCGCCAGCGCATTGCGATTGTCGCCGCTGCTGGCCGACTGGCCGGCGGCGATGAGGCCCGGATCGCGGATCAGATTGGCAAAATCCCGGGTGACGTTGCGGGTCGGCTGCAGCAGGTAGCTGTCGCCATCCACGAGTTGCGCCGGATCATCCAGGGTCAGCACCAGGCCGTCGAAGGCCAGTTGGTTGGCGCCGTTGAGCGCGATATCGAAACTCGCCCCGGTATCGCGGCGCGTCACCACGAACGTCCCGCTTGCGGCATCGCTGACGCGGATATCGTAATCCGCGCCGCTGAGCGCGGCAGTACCATCGAAGATTGCACTGAATTGCGCGCCACCGCTGTTGTTGTCGTTGGCGAACAGGCGCGGCGCGCCCAGCGCAAAGAGATCGCCCCCGGCGTTGCCGTACAGGTCCGTGCCACCGCCGTGCTGGCCGTTGAAAGCGTGCGCCAGCGATGCCGCCAGCAGGCCGATCCCGTTCTGGACACTGTCGAGGGTTTCGCGGCGAAATGCCATGAGGCCACCGAGGCGACCGCCCGCGAAAACCGTCTCGCCCAACTCCACCGGAGTGCCCGCAGGCCCGTCGTAGCCCACCGTGACGCGGGTGGGATCGTCCGCGGCCATGACCGCCTCGATCTCGAAATGGCGTCCGCCCACGACCAGGGGCTTGCCGTCGGCCATGGCGATACTGTAGTTGACACCGTCCAGATAGCTGACGCGAACATCCATGCTCTCGGCAAGTTTGTTGACCATGGCATCGCGCTGGTTGAGCAAGGCGTTGGGCGCCTCGCCGCGATTGGCCACCGCCAGGGTGATCTCGTTGTTGAGCCTGGCGATCTGCGCCAGGGTGTCGTTGATACCGGTGATTTCGTTGCCGATCTGACCATTGATGCTGTGCTGCATGCTGTGCAGATAGCCATCCACGGCGCGGAACTGGGCGGTGAGCGCGTTGGCGGTGCCGATCACCCCCATGCGCGCGGCGGGATCAGCCGGTGACGCCACCACATCCTGCAGCGACGAAAAGAAGCTCTGTAGCAACGGCGCCAGTCCAGTGTTGCTGCTGCCCAGCAGGTTGTCGATCTGGGCCACCTGCGCGTGATAGGCATCAAGCCCGCTCAGGTTGCTGGTGGCGCTGTTGAGCTGCGCCGCAACGAACTGATTGAACTGACGCTGGATGGCGCCGACACCGACGCCGCCCACGCGCTGTTGCTCCAGCACCGGGATCTCGCGGTGGTAGCCGGGGGTGTAGACATTGCTGATATTGTTGCTGGTTGCCAGCAGCGCAGCCTGGGCGCTGCTGAGGCCACTGACGCCGATGGAGAAGATTTTCATCCCGGTGTTCCTGTGTTGATATCTGGGTTATCGGCCGCATGCTCGGGTTCTTGACTGAAGGTGAGGGCAGGCAGGCTTCAGCCTGATTCCGCCAGCTCTCTGCTGCGCGCGATCAAGGAGATGAGCTTGTCGGCGTAGGCGGGATCGGTCGCATAGCCGGCGGCCTGCAGTTCGCGCGCAGCCTGTTCCGCGCTCGCCGCTGCGGCCACCGCCTGATACCTGGGGTTGCCGCCCACCAGGCGCGCGTAATCCGCAAACGCCATCTCGTAACTGTCGTAGACACGGAAGCGCGCCTCCACCCTGACCCGCTCGCCCGCGACGTACTCGTGGGTGACCACGCTGGTGGTCTCGCCCCGCCAATCGCCGCCGGCCTTGATCCCGAACAGGTTGTGGCTGTCGCTGCCGTCGGCGCGGGCGATGCGGTAGCGGCCCCAGCCGGTTTCCAGCGCGGCCTGGGCGAGCATCAGCTCGGCGGACAGGCCAGCGGCGCGGGCGGCAGCTTCGGCGGGCTCGCGCAGGCGCGCGAGAAAGCGTGCGGGGGCGGCCGGTACAGGTGTGGCTGTGGTCGCATCATGCCGCTCTGGCGGAAGGGGCGGGGCGGCACGCGGAGCCCCTGTAACACGCAGCGCAGCCAGAGGGTCTGGCGCTGCAGCAATGGTGCCACCCGGCACGCCTGCGGGGGAAGGGGGCAGCTCGTGACCGCGCAGATCGGTAGGCGCGCCGCGCGGGATGCCGGCCAGCAGGCCGCTGCGTGGCGCCGGAGGCCTGTCGCGCAGTTGCGCCACCAGTTGCTCGGCAAGACCCAATCCGCGCCCGGCCAGGTGCTGGGCCCACTGCTGGTCGAGCAGCGACTCATGGAAGCGCGTCGCGGAGCTGTCGAACAGAGCGGCGCGCGGGGTGGCGTCGCGCAAGCTTTTCAGCATCATTTGCAGCATGACGGCTTCGAACTGGTCGGCGGCCGCTTCGAGCGCCGCGTCCCGGTCCTCGCTGTGGCGCAGGCGCTCGAGTCCCTGTACGTCGAGGGCGAAGCCACCGGCAAGCGCGGCCAGCGTCACAGGATCTCCAGTTCGGCGCGCAGGGCGCCGGCCGCCTTGAGCGCCTCGAGTATGGACATCAGATCTTGCGGGGTGGCACCCAGGGAGTTGAGCGCGTCCACCACATCCAGCAGGTCGACGCCCTGCACCGGGTTGAGGCCGCCTACCTGCTGTTCGATGAGGATGTCCGAATCGGGCACCACTACCGTTTCACCCATGCCGAAGGGCGCCGGCTGCACCACGTCGTAATTGCTGCTGATGGTTACCGACAGGTTGCCGTGGGCCACCGCCGCCGGGTACAGGCTCACCGGGCCGCTCAGCACCACGGAGCCGGTGCGGGCGTTGATCACCACTCGTGCCCTGGCGTCGCCGGGCACGACCTCGACATTTTCAACCTGTGCCATGAAGGCCACCAGACCACCGCTCTCCACCGGGCCGGCGAGGCGAATCACGCGGCTGTCGACGGCTTCGGCGACGCGGTGGCCGAAATGGTCATTGATGGCCGCCACGACGCGCTGCGCGGTGGTGAAATTCGCCTCGCGCAGTTGCAGGTCGACGCTGCCGCCCAGGGTTTCGAGGCGAAACGGCACGTCCCGCTCCACCAGCGCGCCAGCGCTGATGCGCCCGCCGGCGAGCTGGTTGATCTGGGCGCTGCTGCCCCCGGCCTGGGCACCGGCGCCACCCACCAGCAGATTGCCCTGGGCGATGGCGTAGATTTCGCCGTCGACACCCTTGAGGGGCGTCATCAGCAGGGTGCCGCCGCGCAGGCTTCTGGCGTTGCCCACCGACGACACCACCACGTCGAGGCGCTGTCCCGGCCGGGCAAAGGGCGGCAGGGTAGCGCTCACCATTACCGCCGCCACGTTGCGCAACTGCATATTGGTGCCGGGGGGCACGGTAATGCCCAACTGCGACAGCATGTTGGTGAGGCTCTGGCCGGTAAAGGGCGCCTGCATGGTCTGGTCGCCGGTGCCGTCGAGACCCACCACCAGACCGTAGCCCACCAGCGGGTTGTCGCGCACCCCGGCGATGTCGGCAATATCGCCTATGCGCTCGGCGCGCGCGCCGCACGCCAGCGCCAGAACGGCGAGAAACCCCAAGACGCGGCGCACCATCAGTAGGGTGCCACGTTGAGGAAGAGGCGCTGCAGCCAGCCCATGCGCTGGGCCTCGCTGATGTAGCCGTCGCCGGTGTACTGAATGCGGGCGTCCGCCACCAGCGTGGACGGCACCGTGTTCTGGCCGCCGATGGAACGCGGATTCACCACCCCGGAGAAGCGGATGTACTCGGTGCCGCGATTGATCGCGATCTGCTTCTCGCCCGCCACCCGCAGGTTGCCGTTGGCGAACACTTCCTGCACCGACACGGTGATGGTGCCGGTGAAGGTATTGTTGGCGCGCGACCCGCCACCGCCGCTGAAGGCCTGCTCGGAGGACAGGTCGAAACCGTACTTGGCCAGCTCTTCCAGGGCGTCGGGCAACTGGTCGAGCGCCAGGCTGCCGCTGGCGGAGCGCAGGGTATTGGAAGACGCGTTCTTGCTGGCGCTCACCTGCTCGTTGACGACGATGGTGAGAATATCGCCGACACGGCGCGGACGCAGATCCTCGAAGAGCGGCATATGGCCGCGCTGGGGCTGAAAGATGGCGCCATTGTTGGCGGCCTGCGGCGGCGCGGCACCGCCGCCCGCGCCGGGCCAGCTTTCCGCGCGCGGCGCCGTCTTGCCGGCACAGCCCGTCAGGGCCAGTACGGCGAGCATCGCACAAACACGCAGCGCCACCTGTCGGCCCTCAGAGTTGCGCCAGGCGCGCCAGCATCTCGTCGCTGGTCTGCACCGCCTTGCTGTTGATCTCGTAGGCGCGCTGGGTCTGGATCATGTTGACCATCTCTTCCACCACGTTGACGTTGGAGGTTTCCACATAGCCCTGGTAGAGGCGCCCGGCACCGTTCATGCCCGGCATGTTCTCGTTGCGCGGTCCCGACGCACTGGTTTCCAGGTAGAGGTTCTGGCCGATGGTTTGCAGGCCCGCATCGTTGACGAAGGTCGAGAGGGTGAGCTGGCCAACCTGTTCGGCAAGGTTGTTGCCCGGCTGGGTGACGGACACGATGCCGTCCTGGCCGATGGTGATCGACAGGGCATTCTCGGGAATGATGATGGCGGGCTCCAGCGGGTAGCCGCCCGCGGTCACCAGCTGGCCGTTCTGGTCGAGCTGGAAGCTGCCGTCACGGGTGTAGGCGACGTTGCCGTCCGGCATCAGCACCTGGAAAAAACCGTTGCCGTCGATGGCGAGATCGCGGGAATTGCCGGTCTGCATCAGGTTGCCCTGGGTATGGAGGCGCTCGCTGGCCACGGCGCGCACGCCAGTGCCCACCTGCAGGCCCGAGGGCAGGTTGTTCTGGTTGTTGGCCCAGGCACCGGGCTGGCGCAGGTTCTGGTAGAGCAGGTCTTCGAACACGGCGCGCGAGCGCTTGAAGCCATTGGTGCCGACGTTGGCCAGGTTGTTGGTGACCACGTCCAGTTGCAGTTGCTGGGCCTCGAGCCCGGTCTTGGCGGTCCACAGTGACTTGATCATGCTTGCGGTTTCCTATCTTGTGACGTTCATCGCAGGTTGGGCTGACGCAGGAAGCCCAACAGCGCCGTTGCAGGATTACCCTGGGGTTTGTTGGGCTTCCTGCGTCAGCCCAACCTACGGCGTTTTGCCCTCAGCCTTGCAGCGACAACAGGTTGTTGGCGCGCTGGGCGTTGTCGTCGGCATGCTCGATCACCTTGAGCTGCATCTCGTAGCGCCGTGCGTTGTCGATCAGCGCCACCATGCCGTCCACCGCGCTGACATTGCTGCCTTCGAGTGCACCCGAGGCAACACGCGCGTCTTCGTCGCGGGGCAGGGCTCGGACTTCGCCATCCTCGCCGGGCGCGGCGCGGAACAGGCCGTCCTCGCCGCGCGTCAGGCGCTGCGCGCCGGGGTCCACCAGTTTGAGGCGGGCAATTTCCACCAGGGCGTCGGGGTTCTCGCCTTCGCCAATGGCGCTCAGGGTGCCGTCATCACCCACGAACACCTGGGCGCCGAGGGGGATCAGGACGGGGCCGTCGTCGCCCAACACCGGGCGGCCAGCGCTGGTGAGCATGCCGTTGCCGTCCACCTGCAAATCGCCGCGCCTTGTATAAGCTTCAGCGCCGGCGCCGTCCTGCACCGCCAACCAGGCGCCGCCGCGCAGCGCCACATCGAGCTCGCGGCCGGTGGTGGTGAAGGTGCCAGGGCTGAAATCCGCCCCCGCCGTGGTAGCAGCTACCGAAACGCGGGTCGCGAGCGTGCCAGCGCCCTGCACCGGCACGGCGCGCGCAGCCGACAGCTCGGCACGAAAACCGCTGGTCGCCAGGTTGGCGAGGTTGTTGCTGGCCACGGCCTGGCGCTCCAGGCTCTGCCTGGCGCCGGCCATGGCGGTGTAGAGAACGCGATCCACGGGTCAGGACTCTCCAGGGTCAACGCATCATGTTGATGGTGGTTTGCAGCACCTCGTCCTGGGCCTTGATGGTCTGGGCGTTGGACTGGTAGTAGCGCTGCGCGATGATGAGATTGACCAGTTCGGCGGTCATATCCACGTTCGACGATTCCAGGGCGCCGGATTCCACCAGCCCGAACTTGCCCTCGCCGGGGCGCCCGAGGAAGGGGTCGCCGGACTGAACGCTGACTACCCAGGCGTTGTCGCCCACCGGTTGCAGGCCTTCGGGGTTGACGAAGTTAGCCAGCACGATGGTGCCGAGCGGTTCGCTCTGGAGGTTGGAATAATTGCCGACGATGTCACCGTTGTCGTTGATGCTGATACCCAGCAGATCGCCTGCCGCATAGCCGTTCTGATCGAGCTCGCTCAGCTGGGAGAGGCTGGCGAACTGGGTACTTGTGACATTGAGATCGAACTCCAACTGATCCACGGTGGGGCCCAGGTCGGCGGTGGCCAGGAACGTGGCCGGGTTGCTGAGGCCACCGGTGGTGAAGCTCAGAGTGCCGCTGCCGGTCATGGGTGTGCCATCGAGGTCCAGTGTCACCGTCCAGGTGTTATCCATGTTGTTGGTGAAAATCATGGTGAGGTCGTGGGTATTGCCCAGCGAGTCGTATACCGTGGCGCTGTTGGTGTACGAGCCTTCGCGCGAATCCAGGTTCAGGGAAATGTCCACCTGCGTCGTGGCGCTCGGCGGCATGGGTTCCGAGGGGATGCGCAGTGTCGAAGGCTCCCCGCCGGAACCCACGCCCGGTGCGTACCCGGTGAGGTTGGCACCCTGGGCATTGACCAGATAGCCGTCGCTGGTGAGCGTGAGTTCGCCGTTGCGGGAATAAAGTACCTGACCGTTCTGGGCAAAACGCAGGAAACCCGAGCCATCCACGGCGATATCGAGCGCGCGCCCGGTGCCCTGCAGGTTGCCGCTGTTGAAGTTCTGGAGGATACCCGCCACCTTGGTGCCGAGGCCCGGCCGCGTCACGCCGCCCTGGGCGCTGGCGAAGGCGTCCGCGAACTGGGTGCGGGCGCCCTTGAAGCCCACGGTCTGGGAGTTGGCGATATTGTTGCCGATCACGTCGAGATTGGTGGCGGCGGCATTGAGGCCGCTCAGTGCCTGCGAAAAGCCCATGTTGTTATCTCCTCAGGTAAATGCTGGCCGCGCACGTCGCGGCGAATCAAAGAATTTGACGGATGTCCGCCAGGGTCACCGGTGCCGCGACACCGCCCAGGTCGAGCAGTGGACCCTCGGTACCGCCCGGGGTGACCGCGTTGATCAGGGCGTAGTTCAGGGTCGTGCTGGCCAGGGCATTGCCCTCGGCATCGACAGCGTCGATCAGCACTCGGTAGGCACCGGGCGCAGCGACACCGCCGCCATCGACGGAGCCGTCCCACAGAAAAGCATGCACGCCGGCACCGGTGGCGCCCAGATCGAAGCTGCGCACCACCTGGCCGCTGCCGTCGACGACCTGTGCCTGCAGTTTGTGCGCATAGCCCGCCAGTTCAACACCGAAGGGTGTGGCGCTGCCGTCGCCACCCATGTAGATGCGATCGCCAGGCACCATCACACCCTTGCCGATCAGGCCGGCCGCCTGCAGGTCCTGATTGGCGCCGAGCTGGCCGGCGATGCCGCTCAGCGTGTCGTTGAGCGCTTCGATACCGCTCAGGGTATTGATCTGCGCCAGCTGCGAGGTGAGCTCGGCGTTTTCGAGCGGGTTGAGCGGGTCCTGGTTTTTCAGTTGCGCGATCAGCAGGGTCATGAAGTTGGTGCGCAGATCGTCACTGCCGCTGCTGCCCGCCTTGGCGGGCCCCGCGTTTATGTTGCCAAGTACTGCCGGATCGATGGTGTTTTGGGTATTTATCATGATCAGCCTTCTCCCAGAGTCAGTGTCTTGAGCAGCAATTGTCGACCGGTATTGAGCACTTCCACGTTGGCCTGGTAAGAGCGTGACGCGGAAATCATATTGACCATTTCATGAACCGGCTCGACGTTGGGCATCGCCACGTAGCCCTGCTCGTCGGCGAGGGGGTGGCCGGGGTTGTATTCAAGGCGCGGTGGCGCCGGGTCTTCCACCACCCGGGCCACCCTGACCCCCGCCACACCGGGCTGGGCGGCGGCCTCGAAAAGCACCTGCTTGGCGCGGTACGGCTCGCCGTCGGGACCCGCCACACTGTCGGCGTTGGCGAGGTTGCTGGCGCTGACGTTGAGGCGCTGCGATTGCGCGTTGAGCGCCGAACCGGCAATGTCGAACAGGGAAAACAGCGTCATGGCGTATCCTCCGCTCACTCGGACTGCATGGCGGTCTTGAGACCTTGCAGACTGCGGTTCATGAAGGTGAGCCCGGCCTGATAGCGCAGCGCGTTGTCGGCAAAGCGCACCCGCTCGCGCTCCATCTCGACGGTATTGCCGTCGAGACTGGATTGCTCCGGCATCTGATAAAGCCGTTGTGGCACGCCACCGTCTGCGGACCCGCCGCTGGCTCCGAGGTGGCGTGCCGATGTTTGATTCAGCTCGAGGGTTTTGCGCCCGCCCTCGCGCCCCGCCGCACGCGCCAGCTCGGCGGCGAAATCGATGTCCCGCGCCTTGAAATTCGGGGTATCGGCATTGGCGATGTTGTTGGCCAGCACATCCTGGCGCTGGTGGCGCAGGCGCAACGCCTGGTGCTGAAAATGCAGCGCTTCGCTGAGCTTGTCGATCATCAGGGCGATCCTGTTTTTTCAGGTCAGGATCGCAGTCTAGTCAGAGACTGCACGGGGCAATGGCGGGAAAAGGCGGCCATTTCAGCGCCAATTCGCCCCTTGATCCCTGTCGGCGAACCCTACAATCCCCTGTCATCACTAAAGGTTTCACAGCTTGCCGACCATGTTCCCGAGAGCCTCCCGCCCCCCGAGCCCAGAGCGTTTCCGCGCGGACTGGCGCGTCCTGGCGTGGCTCGTCGCACTGCTGTGTGCGCCCGCTGCCGCCGCGCACGATGACCTGATGGCGCAGCTCCAGGATTTTCTCCATCGCGAACTCGCGCACCTGGGCGACGAGGTCCATACGGAAATCACCGCGCCCGCCCCGCAAGCGTTGTCCTGCGTCGAGCCGGCGCCCTTTCTGGCGCCAGGCGCCGAGCCTCTCAGGGGCCGCGTGGTTGTGGGGATTCGCTGTGGAGCTGGCACCGCACAAGTGTTCTATGTGCCGGCCCAGGTGCGCATCGTCGGCCAGTACCTGGTGGCGGCGCGGGACCTCGGTCGCGGTGAACGCGTCAGCGACGACGCGGTGCGCATGGCGCGCGGTGATCTCACGGCGCTCAACGGCACGGCACTCACAAATATCGCCCCCGGCATGGTCGCGCGCCAGCGCCTGGCAATCGATACACCACTGCAAGCCCGCCATCTGCAACGCGAGCTGCTGGTGCGGCGCGGCGATCAGGTGGTCATCGAGAGTCGCGGGCGAGGCTTCATGGTGACGCGCCAGGGCGAAGCACTCGCCGCCGGTGCCCTGGGCGACAGCATTGCAGTGCGCCTCGACCGCCATCAGCAGGTAAAAGGTACCATCAGCGGCAGCGGGCGGGTGATCGCGCTGCCCTGAGAAAGGCAATTCATCGCGCGGGGCCAGGCGTGGAAAGCTGTAAGCTTTAAGCAAGATTCCTTCGACACCGGTTGCGCCTGCGAGGCCGATGAAGCCACTGGACTATCAAGGGTCTGGCTTAAAGCTTACGGCTTACAGCTAAATTCACCCTAAAGCTGTGCGCCTGCGCTGCCGATATACTGATATGAAGACTTAGCAGGAGGGCTTTGCTTTGAAAATCGACAATTCCACACCCATTTCCCGGCTGCCACAGCCGGAGACCGGCAAGGCGGATGCCCGACCGGCGGGTTCGGCGACCGGCGCAGCCCCGGCGGGTACGGTCAGCCACCTGAGCGAAGCCGCCACCGACACCAGCAAGGACATCGACCCCGCCCGCGTCGCGGAGATTCGCCGCGCCATCAGTGAGGGCCGCCTGGAAATCCATCCCGAGAAAATTGCCGACGGCCTGATCAACAGCGTGCGCTCGCTGCTGGGAGAGAAAGGAGAATGAGTCTTGCCGCGGTGATCGACCGCCAGAGCTCGCTGCTCGAAGAGCTCGGTGTGCTGCTGCAGCGCGAATTCGATCTGTTGATGGCGAACCCCGTGGCGAGCACCGCTCTCGCGAGCCTGGCCAGCGCCAAGGAACAGGCACTGGCCGCCATTGAAATCGAGGATGCCAGGCGCCGCGACCTTCTCGCGCACGCGCATTACGACGACGACCCGGAGGGAATGGCGCAGGCCGCGCGCCGTGCCGGCTGCCTGGAGCAGTGGCAGCAATTGCTGGATCGGACCCGTGGCGCGCGCCATTTGAACCTGCTCAATGGCTCCCTGATCGGCCAGCGCATGGCGCACAACCGCCAGATACTGGCGGCGCTGCAGGCGTTGGCTGGCAACCCGCTTTACGGTGTGGACGGCCAGTCCCAGCGGCGTGGCGGTGGTCTGAACTGCAAGGCCTGAGTATCGATGTCCGGCAACGAGGACGACTTCGACACCCTCAGCCTCGTCCCGTCATCTCGAGAGTCGGCGCCCTTGAGCAGGGCGGCGGCGGCGGTATCCTGGCGCAATGAAATCCAGGGGCTCGATTTTTTCCTGTCCTGCCAGCCCATTTTCGCGCGCAATCAGGATGTCGCCGCCGTCGAGCTGCAACTCGAATACCATCGTGGCGCCGGCCACAGCTCGCTCTCGGAGCTGGAGGCAGCCCTCTCGCTGGTGCTCGGCAGCTACCGCCACGTACCGCACGGTGGCCGCATGCGCAGCGTCCCCGCCTTCATTCGCGTACCCCACGAGCTTCTGGTTCTTCCCGAGCTGCCCACGCTGCCGCGCGCGCAGTACATCATCGAGATCAGTGTCAATGCGGATATGAGCGATGATCTGATCCAGCGCCTGCGCCAGTTCGCGGGGATGGGCTACTGTTTTGCGCTGGCCGACTACTCCCTCGCCGACCCGCGCCTGCGCGCCCTGCTCGGTATCGCCCAGGTGATCCGGCTGAATGTGGCAGAACTGGCGGAAGATGCGCTGAGCGCGACACTCACCGCGCTGCGGCCCTACCGCCTCGATCTGCTGGCCAGCGGCATCACCGATCGCGAGCTGTTTCAGCGCTGCCGCGACGCCGGGTTCCACTACTTTCAGGGCAATTTTCTCGCCACGGCAACGCCCGTGCAGGGCAAGAAGATCAGCAACAACAAACAGCTGTTGCTGCAACTGTTGGCGGAACTGCAAAACCCCAATGTCACCACCACCCGCCTGGAGCAGATCGCGATCCGCGATGCCGACTTCACCTACCGCATATTGAAGATCGTCAATGCCGCGGCGCTCGGCGTGGGTCGCACGGTGGACTCCATCTCCCACGCCTTCGCCCTGCTGGGCACCGAGGAAATTCGGCGCTGGGTGAACCTGTTGCTGATCGATCGCGCCGGCGACAAGCCCGAACAGCTGACGCGCAACATGTTGGTGCGCGGACGCATGTGTGAGCTCCTCGCGCAGTTGGCGGGCCGGCCAGCGCCCACGGATTACTTCATCACTGGCTTGCTGTCCCAGCTCGACGTGCTGATGGATATGACCATGGTGGACCTGATGAGTCAGGTACCGCTTCAGCAGGCCATCAAGGACGCCCTCCTGGACCGCGCTGGCGCCCTGGGCGACATACTCAGGGACACGGAGTATTACGAACAGGCCAGATTCTCCGAACTGCGCTGCCTGAACGACGCCAGTCTGTATGAAGTAGCCTACCGCCACAGCACCACCTGGGCGAATCACGCCCAGCTGTGTCTCAGTGTGTAATGGGCTATAAGCCGTAAGCTTTAAGCAGGAACGCTGCAAGAGCTGAGCTCTGCCAACGTTCGGCTCAGGCTTACAGCTCACCAGGCCCTGGCCCAAATTGCTGATTTATCAGTAACACAACCCTCAAGTTCTGTCTCTCACGGCCGATATTCCTGAGGTCGGGTGCCGGGCGATTCGGCGTCTCTGCCGGACACCTGTGAAGCCACCCTGTCCGCCAACTCCGTCTTCAACCTTGGGAGGTATCCATGCACAAGAGCAAACCCCTGGCCCGCTCCGCAAAAAACTCGATCCTTGCCGGTGCCGCGCTGGCCGCTGCGCTCATCGCGGCACCGGCTCTGGCATCATCCTGCGACAAGCCCGCTTTCTCGGCGACCATTCCCGACGGCAGCAGCGCCTCGCAGGAGGAGATGACAGCGACCCACAACAAGATCAACCAGTTCGTGTCCGCCAGCGAGGCCTACATCAGCTGCCTGGGCAGCGCGAGGAGTACCGAGCGCATGCGCAATGAGATGATCGACGAAATGGAACGGGTCGCCGCCGTATTCAACCGCGAGCTGCGCAAATACCGCCGCAGCTCTTCTTGATCTCTTCGGGTCGACAACGGGTTTGCGCGCCAGCGGCGCACGGTAGCGCGCGGCCATGTTGCGGTGCACACAAGACTTAGGGCCTGTTCACACTACTTGAATAGTTGTCGCTGGAGGCCATTTTTTCGACCAGTGAGGCGGAAGGAGAGAAATATAGTGGGCCTATATGAACGACCGACAACGAAGCTGGGCGGAAAAATGGCCCCAGCCCTCCGGGTTGCGCCTGAAAAAGCGCCACTCAGCGTTGCTCCTCACTCATTTGGAATGACCAAACCACCTTCGTCGCGCCTTGATTGGCGCTTTTTCAGGCACAACGCCGACTATTCAAGTAGTGTGAACAGGCCCTAGTGAAAGGATGAACCGCCCCTACGGCAACGCCTGCGCGGCGACAAGGTTCTCGCGATAGCGCGCGGCGTTGCCGGGATCGAGTGCAATCGCCCGGGTTGCCGCGGCAATGGCGCCCGCGCGGTCGCCGCGCTCGACCAGGGCAGCGGCGAGATTGTTGAAGGCTGGCGCGTACTCCGGATTCAGCGCCACCACACGGCGATACTGCTGTGCCGCCGCAGCGTACTGCTTGCTCCCGTAGAGGTGGTTGCCATAGCCCATCAGCAGATTGCGGGATTCTGGCCAGTGCTGCAAACCCGCGCGCCAGGCTTTTCCCACACCCCGGCCACCCGCTCCTTCGAAGGCCGCCAGCGCCTGAAAGTAGCTTTCTTCGCTTTCCACCACCGGCAAGTCACCGGGTATGAGCGCCACCATGCCCCACTGCTGGCTGCGCGCCCAGGTGTGTTCGAAGGTGCGCAGGGGCAGGGTGTAGAACGCCGTCTCCCCCGAATGCAAGGTGATCTTGCCTGCGTCCAGGTCGTAGCCGATGACCACCGCATAATGCCATCTGGGGTACCAGGACAGGCCGAGATTCTGCAGCACCAGCACCGGCTGGTCGGCGGCAATCCAGCGCAAAAGGGCTTCGAGCGTTGGCCGGATCGGCATGGAGAGACGCTGATAGGCGCGGCTGGCGGCGAGCATTTCCACCTGGAATGAACCCTGGCGCGCGGGCACGTAAACCCGGCTCACCAGATCGTCCGGCGCTACCGCAACACCGCTGTGGTTGAGCGCCATGGCCAGAGCCGCGGGACCACACTGGAAAGCGTCCTGGGCATGGAAGGGCACCTGTGCTATCAGGTGGCGGCGCGGCAGGCCGTCCGGCGTAGTGTCGATGAGTTGCGCGGTCTGCGGCGCGTTGAGCGCGCAACCCGCCAGCAACAGGATCGCTGCCAGAAATCCGGCACAGGAAAAACGGCGCAAAAGCAGGGCGCTTCGCAAGCTGTCCGCCCGCGAAGCGCCGCCCGTATCAGAGACGTGGGAAGATATCGATGACGCCCGCAACCTCGAGCAGAATGAGAATCAGCAGCACCACGGCGACCGTGCCCAGACCGGCACCGGCGGGGAGATTATCGAGTTGCCCTTCGATCTGCTGAAGCTCGGCCTCACTGAGACTGGCGACCCTGTCCGCGACATCCGCGGGATCGACACCGAGAGAGAGCAACTGGTCTTTCACATCCTGTTGCAGGAGCCGCTCGATGACCTGCTGTTTCTGCACGTCGAGCTGGGCGGCGGAGGCGATTTCACCGGTCGTGACAATTGCCGCATGGGCGGGAATCTGCAAGCTGAACAGGGCAAAAACGAGCGAGAGAAAGACCGTGAAAAGGCGGGCTTTCGGGGTGTTTTTGGCCATAGTGGTACTCCTTTGAGATCAATTTTTTCTTCCCACAGTATAGCCAATCGTTGTTTCAAGACCAGAGTGGATGAGTTCACAGTTCACAGTTCACAGTTCACAGTTCACAGTTCACAGTTCACAGTTCACAGTTCACAGTTCACAGGATGAGCGTGGCACCCCCCTGATAACTGTCAACTGTGAACTGTCAACTGTGAACTGAAAACTCTCCCCGTCAGCGAATAATCTTGATCCACTCCCCGGGGGCGGGTTCGCCGCGGGGGTAGTAGCCGTTGATGAGGCGCAGCTTTTCCTCGCCGTAGTTGCCCAGGCGCAAATGGTTGGCCAGCGCCGCGAAGGTGGTGTCGTTGGTGGCCTTGACATAGTGAATACGCTGCGGCTCGCGGTTGCCGAGCTGGCGCGGCGACAGCGGTGCGAAACTGCGAATGATGCCGAGCATGGCGTCGTCCATCGCCTTGGCATCGGCATCCGGTGCCGCCTGTCCGCGAAACACCACGGCCGCGCGCCCGTAGTAAATCACCGCCAGGCGCGCGTCGCCGCCCTGTTCACCGTCCATGACACCGGTGTGACCGGGCATGCCGAACTGGTTGAAGCTCTCGGACTTGCGCAGCGGGTGAATGCCGAGGCGATTCTTGATGAATTGCGCCGGGGCCTCGTTGGTGCGATTGACCAACGTCACCGTCAGGCGGCCCTGGCCCTCTGGCGCCGCGCCTTCGGCGCCACCATTGGCGCTGGCCGCGAAGGTCCAGCCTTCAGGGTAATCGAAGCGAAACATGCGCTGTTCATCCAGGTAGCGATTGTCGCGCGCCTGGCTGGCCTGGAAATTCTGCCCCCACACCAGCTTGTCGGTGGCGAGGCGAAAAGGCAGCTCGCCCATGTCGCCGCCTTCGCCACTGCCGGCGTCTTTCACCACTTCCTGCAGACGCGTGTCGCTGCGCGGGTGGGTGGCGAACAGGCCGTGGTAGGTGCGCGCTTCGCGCCCGGTTTCGCGGGCGCGGCGCTTCTCGAAACGCTCGTTGTCCTTGAGCAGGGACAGCACTTCGATGACGGCGTTGCGGTCGTAGCCCGCCGCCGCCATGAACCCGGCGCCGAGGCTGTCCGCTTCCAGTTCCATGTCGCGGCCGTAGCCGCGCACCGCCGCCGTGCCCCACAGCGCCGTGGCCTCGCCGACATCGCCGCTGCGCGAGAGAATGGCCAGCACGGTTGCGGCCACGTTGGTGGTGGTCTGGGCGCGCTGCTGGCGGGCCGAGTGGCGCGCCGTGATGTGGGCGATCTCGTGGGCCAGCACGGCGGCGAGCTGGGCTTCGGATTTCATGTAGGTGACCAACCCGCGGTTGATGTAGACGTAGCCGCCGGGGGTGGCGAAGGCGTTGATATCCGGGCTGTCGAGCACCGTGAAGGTGTATTTGATATCCGGACGGTCGGAGTGGGCGGCGAGTTTCTGGCCCACGGCATTGACGTAATCATTGAAGGCGGGATCGTTGTAGATCGGCATCTGCGCGGTGATCTGATCGTAGATCTCCTTGCCGATCTGGTCTTCCTTGGCGGAACCGGCCAGCACCGGGCTGACGGCCAGAGCCGCCAGCAGCAGGAAGAACGGAATGGTGTTGCGCATGTCAATCATCTCTTTTTTACACTCCGGTTCCTGTCGAAATGTAGGGGCGATTCATGAATTGCCCCTACGCCGTGACGTGCGAAAAGGCATGGCAGGCCTCAGCCCTCCGCACTGAAAAATTCCCGCAGTTGACTCCCCAGGCCGTCGCAGGCTTCGCCCTGTACCCGTGCGATGAAGGGAATGGGCGCGCCCACGGCGACCATGTAGGACGAGCCCTTGGCTTCGACCCGCACCCGGCCCTTGTCGGTGAAATCCTTGAGATCCCAGATCACGGCTTCGTAGCTCGATTCCTTGTCCCAGGTGGAAAAGCCGAAGCAGCCGCCACCGCCGGGGCCGATTGCACAGCTCACCGAGCCGCTCTTGTCGGTGGTTTCGGTGTTGCCGTCCACCCAGATCATGTAGCGCACCCCCAGCGCCTTCATGCGCGAGGTGACCAGGGGATCGTGGAGCATGTGGCTCAGGCGCTTGAGGTTGAGGGGCGCGGTGCGCGGTTCGAACCAGGGGTACAGGCCATCGATGAATTCCTGCTCATCGAGCACCTTGAGCTTGTTGCCCGCCCCCATCTTGCTGCCGATGCAGCGGATGAATTCCGGCTCCGCCTCGTAGTGACCGGCGTGGCGGCGGCCGAGCAACACGAAGGTTTCGCTGCCGCCGACACTCAGTACCGCATCCGACTCACGGTGCTCGTTGACCGTGGTGGTGGTGCAACCGCCCGCCAGCATCAGGCTGCTCGCGATCAGCACGCTGGAAAGGAGTCCCTTGAATGTCATGGCGTTTACCTGTTGTTTTCGGCCAGCCACTGGCGAATTTCCGGCACCCGGGTAAGTTCCAGTGTGAGGCGCGCGCCGGCATCCCGCAAGGCCACCGTGGCGGCCTGGTTGAGGGCGTCCTCATCGGAGCTGAGAAAACGCGTCGGCGTCTTGCCGTACGACGTCATGATCCAGTCTGCCAGGGGCGCGCCGCTGCCATCAAATACCCGAAGGTTATAACGGATCCAGACTTCGAACACCTTGAGCTTGTTTTCGAAGGGCGTGGCGAGCTGGATTTCCTCGACACGGGGGTAGAGGATGAGATCGCCGACGCCGGGCGCCTGTACAGCGGTTTCCGTCACCTGGCGGAACATGCCCGCGGCGATGACGCGAAACATGTCGGTCTGCGCCTCACCCACGGCAAAGGTGACTTTCTTGCCGCGCTCGGGGTCGTCGATGTACTGATAGCTCCTGAAGGCGTCGTCCAGCACCAGTTGCACATGGAAGGGCAGTTGCTCGCTCAACGGTGCAGGCACGCCACCCTTGACCTTGACGTCGGTGGCACAGCCCACGAGGAGGGCGATGAGTGCGAGGAGTACGACCTTGGTTTTCATAGTGACTGCATCACCTCAGGGTATTGAGACCGACGAAGGTTCCGCCGTTGCGATAGCTGAGTTCGCGCATCAGGTGGGCGAAACGGGTCGCCGATTGTAGGCTGCCACCGGGCGCCAGCAGGTGCACAGGGAAACCGATGGTGTGGATGCGCACCAGGCGCTCGCCGTTGCGCCGTTCACGATTGAGGCGGTCCACGGTTTGCACCACCTGGCGGATGGAGGTGCCGGTGAAGTCGTCACCGAACACGAACAGGCTGATCTTTTTGTGCGGATCGTAGAAATCCCGGATGGCCTGCTCGATGCCTTCCACGGGGCTCGAGTTGCTGAACGGCGTCCAGTTGGCCAGGCTCTGAAGGATGATCTTGCGGCGCGCCGGGGTGTCGGACATCCACTGGCGGCGGTAGGTGGGGAACATGTAGCCGCCCATGTCGCTCATCACCTGGATGCCCTTCACCGAGGGATAGGTATCGAGAATGTGCACCATCTGCTCGCGTACCTTGGGCCAGGCGTAATTCACCATGCTGCCCGAGGTATCGATGATGAACAGCAGGTACTCGCTGTCGACCGGGATGCCGCCCACCAGGTCGTTGTCGGCGCGGTAGCTGCTGCCCAGCAAGCGCTGCATTTCCTCCGTGAGCACCTGCAGCGCCAACGTCAGTTCTTCCTTTTCGGTGGTGTCCACCTGGGCCACCGCGTCCTGCTGTTTGTCGGCGCTGGCCAGTTGTTCGCGCAGGCGCGCGATGCGTTCATCGAACTCCGAAAGCTGTTCTTCGACACTCTTCAACTGCTGGTCGAGAATCGCGGTTTCGCCGCGTAGGGTGAACAGGGATTCCTGCAGCTCCCGGACCTTGCCGTCGAGCGGCTCCCCCGGCTCGAGCACGCTTGGGTCCACGGTCTTGGCGATGAGCATCAGCATGACCACCGCGCCGAACCCGCAACTGATCACGTCGAGAAAGGACAGGCTGGTGTCGGGCGCCTCGCGCTTGCGTCTTCTCATGGCCAGTCCGTCGCCGGGCTCAGAAAGGATCCGCCGGAGGACAGACCCAGGTTCCAGAACAGGCCCGCCGCCGCCGGGTCGCCCTCCATGGGGAACAGAATGACGTTGACCGGGGCGCGCGGCAGCTCCTTGGCCGCCTCGTTGAAATAGCGTACCCGGTCGCGAGCCGATACCGTGTTGCCGGCGGGCGTGGTGGCGCCCTGGGTGGGCAGGCTGTCGGTGATGAGAAAAATATTGTCGGGCGCCGGGGAGAGCTTGTTGACGGCGCGAAACGCGTTGACGAGGCTGGTGCCGCCCTGGGGCACCGTCTTTTTCAGGCCCGCCACCGCCGCCGATACCGCGGCCCCGTCCGCCGCCTGGTGCCAGGTGCCATCACTGCCGGCGATGGTGGATGCCGCGCCGGTGTTGAAGGTGTAGATCTGAAAGCGGCTCTGGGAGGGCGTGCGGGCAAGCAGCCACTCGGCGGTGCGCACGGCGCGCTGCCATTTGTCGGCGCGGCGCTTGGCGGCGTCATCCATGTTGCGGCGCCGGATCACGTTGACCAGGTCATCGGCGAGCATACTGGCGGAACTGTCGAGCAGAATTACCACCCGGCGGCCACCCAGCTTGAGCCCGGTGAGATACTGGCGGTCGCCATCTCCGGCAAAGGTGCGCAGATCCTTGCCGCGGCTCGCGTCGCGCAATTCGGCGGTTTCCCGCTCCAGGGTTTCGACCTGCTTGCGCAGCCTGGCAATCTCCTCTTCCGGGTCGGACTGGATGCTGCGTTCGCGGTGCTTCTCGCGGATCTGTTCAACCACCCGATCGGCGCGCCCCTGCGCTTCCACCAGGCGTGCCTGGCGCTCTTCGAGACTGTTGCGCAGGCGTGCCTTCTCTTCTTCTCCGACGCGGATTTCTTCGCTGAGCAGGCTGATCTCCGACTTCAGGGTCGGGTCCACCACGGTTTCCTCCACGGTATGTTTCACGATCAGAAACAGCAGCGTCACGGCGCCAAAACCACAGGCCATAAGATCCAGGAAGGACATGCTGAGAGGCTGCAGAGTGCGCTGCTTGGCCATGTCAGGACTCCGGGCGCACCTCGATGAGAGACAGGCGCTCGCCATCGAGCACGAAGCTGTCGCCGCTTGCCACCGTATCGCCAGCGGCGCGAGTGTTGACTGCCACACCGGGTGCCATTTCGAGCCGGAACTTGTCATCCAGCCATACCAGCGCGTCACCGCGAACGCGGGTGATGGCGAGCCCGTTGGCGCCGCGCGCCACGCCGATACCACCTGCAATGGCGTAAGCGCGACTGCGCAACAGCAGATGACTGGGCGCGCCGGATACCGTGGCCGTGCCATCCACTGGCGCCGCAGCCGCGCCCGCGCCGTTGCGGGGCAACTCGGTGACGAAGGCAACGCTGCCCTGTTGCGCTAGCAAGGATAGCGCGGCGCGACAGCCCTGCAGGGTTTGCTGTTCCTTCAGAATCTGGATACCGAGCGCTTCACCGAGGCCGGGCAGGCGTTCGAGCCGATAGCTGGCCACCCGCAGCGCCTGGGGCGGAAATTTGTCCAGCGCCTGGCGCAGGCGGTTGACCCGCTCGGCGGTCTGCGCCGCCAGGGCTCCCGGACTCAGCGTGAGGCGAAAATTGCCGCGCCCGGTGGCGAGCTCGGCGCTCACCTGATCGCCGTGCGCCAGCGCGTCGAGCCAGCCCGGCAGGCGGTCGTGAAGCTGCTGCTCGTCGCGC